>Ga0182027_10016444_pt1 | contig 10098 bp, 9 predicted proteins | sample 712E1DmetaG_FD_121300 | JGI IMG/M metagenome (GOLD analysis project Ga0182027, IMG submission 121300) | Permafrost microbial communities from Stordalen Mire, Sweden - 712E1D metaG (Illumina Assembly) | ecosystem: Environmental > Terrestrial > Soil > Wetlands > Permafrost | place: Sweden... | reverse complement strand
GACGGCGAGTGCGGCCGGCTGCTCGAGGTCGGCGACGTGGAGGGGATGGCCGAGGCGGGCCTGCAACTTTTAAACGACGACGCCTTGCGCCGCGCGATGGGCCAGGCCGGCCGCCGCCGCGCCGTCGAGCGGTTCGACGCGAAAAAGATCGTCCCGCAATACGAAGAAATCTATTATCGCATGCTCGACCGCGTGGCGCTGGAATATCAGATTTGACGGGATGGACGCGATGGACGGGATGGACGCAGGGGACGACTCCCTTCATGCTCGTCCTCGAAAATGAGTCCTTTAGGTCCTTTTTGTCCTTTGACTTTTATCGAGGTAGCATGCCGCTGATTACCCATTACTCCTGGAGGGCGTAGCTGCGAGCCTGGCGCAGGTAGGGGGCGGGGATCGCTTCGCGCGGGACCACGATCCAGCCGGCCCGCCCCAATAAGACGGGATCCAGTTCGGAGGCCTCCGTCGGTTCGAATGCTTCCGCCCATGGCGTGGCCGAAAACAAGGTAAAAATTCCCTCGTTGTCAATCGGCACGCCCAAGGGGAGCGCGCCCACGGCCAAGGCGGCGCGGCGCCACGGCGGACTGCCGGCCAGGGCCTCCGCCGGCAGGAGCGGATGGCGCCAGAGTGGCGAAAGCCGGCGCTCAGGGTCGATGCAAAGCGGCTCCAGGCTGGCGGCGCGATCGTTGGCCGAAAGAGGCGCGCCGGGCGCCAGGACTTGAAAAAACGCCAGCCCCTCTCCATCAATCCTCATGCGGGCCAGGCCCTCTCCCGACTCGATCAGCCGCATGCCGGACGCCTCGCCCGACCAGCGCCGGCGCGCGGCGCCCGCCAGCATCGCGGCGAGCAGGCACGGGTCGTCATAGCCAAGCGCGAACCCGATGCCCTCCTCCACGCGCTGGGCGACCAGTCGCGCCAGCACGAGCCGCCCGCCCCGTTCGCACAGCGGCTCGGGCCAGCAAAAAAGGGTATAATGAACGGGGGTTTCGCCGCGCGGCGCGACGGAGTCTTCCTCAAGCGGCCAAAGCATTCTTCTGAGCGCGGCGGCGAGGTGGGCCTGGCCCTGGGGGATCAAAACCTGCACCGCGATCGGAGACGCGCTCGCTCCGGCCAGCCGCCCGCGCATCAGCAGGGTCGGCTCTTCCGCCAGCCGCCGCTCGAGCGCCCGCTCGGCGCGCTCGGACAAACCGCGCTCCTGGCGGGCCGCCGCGAGCGTTAGCGCCTCGACCGGCGCGCGCCGCGCGATGGCGTGGGCCGCCAGCCCCTCGATATTGGGGATTTCGGTAAACTTGGCCATCTCGCGCAGGTCCGTTTCGCCCAGGTGCGCGTAGAGCTGCTTGCCGGTCAGCAGCCGGCCGAGCGGCGGCGGCAGGCGCACGGGATTGATGCGCCCGGGATCCTCAAAGGATTTGCAGGTCTGGCGGATTTCGTCCATAGTGAACCGACGGTTTGCTTGAAATTCGGCCCGGTTGCCGCCCCCATGCCGCGCGGGCGGACCGGCCGCATCATTATGAATTCGGAACCGCGATGATTCAAGAAAAGCCTGCCGCCCTGAGCATGGAAAAGATCATGATCGTGCGTCACGCGCTGCTGCGCTGGTATGACGAGGAGCACCGCGATCTGCCCTGGCGCGCGCGCCCCTCGCCGTACGGCACGGTCGTCTCCGAATTCATGCTCCAGCAGACCCAGGTCGCCACGGTCGTTCCCTACTACGAAGATTTTCTGGCCCGCTTTCCAAATTTCAAGAAGCTGGCCGAGGCGCCCGAACAGGACGTCCTGCACGCCTGGTCGGGGCTGGGCTATTATCGCCGCGCGCGCCTGCTCAAGCGCCTGGCCGAGATCGTGACGCGCCGGTATCACGGCCAGTTGCCCGCCGACCCGCGCGAGCTGGCCGAACTGCCCGGCGTCGGCGAATACACCATGGGCGCGGTCGGCTCGATCGCCCTGGGTCTGGCGCTGCCACTGGTCGATGGCAACGTGCGCCGCGTCATCGGCCGCTTTTGCGCCATGGACGAGGACCTGACGCGCGGGGCCGGAAAAAAACGGCTCTGGGCGATTTGCACGGAACTGGTCGACCCGGTCCGCCCCGGCGATTTCAACCAGGCCCTGATGGACCTGGGCGCCACGGTCTGCCTGTCGCGCGAACCGCTGTGCCTGATCTGCCCGGTCTACGAACACTGCAAGGCGCGCGCTTCGGGCTTCCCCGAGGAATTTCCCGCCCCGGCCGCCCGCCCGGCGCGCCAGCTCGTGCGCGAAGTGGCCGTCGCCGTCTTTCGCCAGGGCAAAGTGCTCGTCGTGCAGCGCGGCGAGGAAACCTCCTTTGGCGGCATGTGGGAATTGCCGCGCGGCGACACCCGCGAAGTGCTGGACGCCGAGGAGCTGACCCCCGAGCGCGTCCTGTTCGACCTCCTGCGCGTGCGCCTGGGGCGGGCCGAGCTGGTGGGCCGCGCCGACTCCACGTTCACCCATTATCGCATCCGCACCGAGCTTTACCACATCGAGGACGGCGGCCAGCAGACGATCCGCCGCCAGCGCCACGTGGCCCACCGCTGGGCCAGCCTGGCGACCCTCCACAAGCTCCCGGCCAGCCGGGCCCAGCGCCGCCTGTTCGAGTTGTTGCGTGAAGCCGCGCGCCCGAAAAAAAAGAACGCGCCGCCCGAAGAGAGGGAAACGAATGCCTTCGAGTCATGATCACCGCCTGGATTGATAATAAAGCGAAGGACCAAGGCCGATGGAATTGAGCGGCGTTGTGGTTCCGATGGTCACGCCGATGACGGCCGAGGGTTCGCTCGACGGCGCGGGCGCCCAGCGGCTGACCGAGCACTTGATCGAGCGCGGCGTGAATGGCCTGCTGGTGGCCGGCACAACCGGCGAGGTCATGGCCCTGCCCGCGCGGGTCAGGATCGAGGCCTTCCAGAGGGTGACGGCGGCGGCGGCCGGCCGGGCGGCGGTCATGGCCTGCGTCGGGGCGAGTTGCCTGGAGGACGTGCTGGCCTATATGGACGCGGCCGATCGGACGGGGGTGGACGCCGTGGTGGTTCAGCCGCCGGGTTATCATCGCCTGGATGACGCCGACCTGGCGGCCTTTTACCGGCTGATCGCGGCCCGCAGCCGTCGGCCGGTGGTGCTTTACAATATTTCTTCGTGCGCGCGCAACGCGATCAGTCCGGCCCTGGCCGCCGCGCTGGCCGCGGATCCCAAGGTGGTGGGGCTTAAGGACAGCGGGGGCGACATGGCCGTCTTCGCGCAATTCATGGCGCTGCGCCGGCCGGATTTCAGGATCCTGATCGGGTCGGAGCAGCACCTCCTGGAAGGCCTGAAGCTGGGCGCCGACGGGTTCGTGCCCGGATCGGGAAACCTCTGCGCCGAGGTTTGCGTCGCCCTGATGAAGGCGGCTCGCCGCAGTGAATGGGAGACCGTCGAGGCGCTGATCGAGGAGATGCGTCGCCGGGCGCCGCGGCCAGGACCGGGCCGAAGCTGGTGCGACACGATCGAAGAGATCAAGCGCCGCCTGAGCGAGGAGGGGATTTGCCAGCCGTTCATGGCCGGCGTTTTCGCGGCCCACGGCGGCGCGAAGTAGCGCAGGCATCCGAAGGTTTTTTTCGTGCTCGTGCTCGTGCTCGTGCTCGTCCTCGTCCTCGTCCTCGGACGATTGAATCTTTGCTCGATTAAGATCACGATTACGATGACGAGCACGAGCACGAGCACGAAAAATTCGGGGAAAATTCTTTAGACGCACTCTAATGACTAACCACCTGCACGGCCTCGACCTCACGATCATTTTCCTGTACGCCGCGCTGCTGATCGCGATGGGCCTCTTTTACCGGCGGCGCAACAAAACCTCGCGGCAATTCATGATCGCCGGCGGCAGGATCCCGACCTGGGCCGCCGGCCTGGCGATCATGAGCACGTACGTCAGCAGCATCTCCTATATCGCCACGCCCGGCAAGGCCTACGACGACAACTGGCACCCGCTGATCTTCGCCCTGGCGATCTTTCCGGTGGCCTGGTTCACCAACCGATACGCCATTCCCTATTACCGCAAGGCCCGCCTGATTTCCGTCTACGGATTCCTGGAGCAAACGATGGGCGGCTGGGCCCGCTTCTACGCTTCGCTGGCGTTTCTGCTTTATACGATCGGGCGCGTGGCGGTGATCCTCTATCTGACCGGCCTCCTCTTCACGTCCTTCGTGGCGTGGCCCATCGAAGCCGTCATTCTGGTCACCGGCCTGATCACCCTCTTTTACTGCCTGCTGGGCGGGATGGAAGCCGTCATCTGGACCGACGTCGTGCAGTCGGTGATCATGATCGGCGGACTGGCCTATGCGGCGACGGCGCTCGGCGTCCAGGTTTGCAGCGGGCCCGCCCCGCTGATTGGCAAGGCCCTGGCCGCGTCGAAGTTCGGCCTGGGCGAGTGGCGCCTCAGCCTTTCTTCGCGCACCGTCTGGGTTATGCTGATTTACGGCGTTAGCGAGAACCTGCGCAACCTGCTGGCCGACCAGAACTACGTCCAGAAATATTCCATCGTCGCCACGGAAAAGCAGGCCCGCCAATCGGTCTGGATCGGCATGCTGATTTATCTCCCGATGACGGCCGTTTTTCTTTTTATCGGCACGGCGCTTTATGCTTTTTATGCACCCGGCGCGCATCCCCTGGCCGCCCACGTGACCAAGGGCGACCAGGTCTTTCCGTATTACATCGCCACGCAGATGCCCGCCGGCCTCAAGGGCCTGGTCGTGACGGCGATCCTGGCCGCGGCGATGAGCACGATCAGCAGCGGCCTGAACTGCTCGGCCACGGTGCTGCTGCTCGATTTCGTCAAACGCCACATCCGCCCGCAAATGGGCGACCGGGCAAGCCTGCGCTTCCTGCAAGCCATGACCCTGCTGGCCGGGCTGCTGGGCACGGGATTCGCGCTATTGATGATCCGGGCGCGCAGCACGCTGGATGTGTGGTGGCAGATTTCGGGCACTTTCGGCGGGGGGATTCTGGGGCTGTTTTTACTGGGCCTGCTGGGCTGGCGCCTGAGCGCCTGGCGCGGGATCGCGGCCATCGGCGTCAGCATCGCGGTGATGGTCTGGGGGACATTCGCGCGGGGACTGCCCGCCGGCTGGAGCTGGGCCGAATGCCGGATCGACCCCATCCTGGTGGGGGTTCTGGGCACGGCGGCGATGCTGCTCGCGGCGCTGGCGCTGGGATTGACTCAATCCAAGCCGCGGCATGACCGCCGCTCCTGATACTCGGGCTCCCGCGTCTTAATTAGAAATTCATTCGGTTTGCAGACTTGGTCCTCACGCGTTATTCTGTGAAGTTGAGAGGTGTGGTGACGAGATGGCCGGGCAGAATGAGGGCTTGACGTTGGATTTCAGCAAAACGCAAATCGACCGGCTCGGCGAGCGCCTGAAAGAAGGCCCTTTGAGTGAGGAGGATTTGAGACTCCTTGACGAATACCGGCAGTCCTTTGGCGAAGCGTACGAGACTGTGTTCAGAATGGTGAGCCAAGTGCTCCAAGAACCGATGCTTGGAGTAGAACCGACGGGAAGAGCGGCGAAATCAACGAGTTCGATTATTGATAAACTGCGGCGTGAGAGCATGCGGCTAACCCAGATGCAGGATATCGCCGGATGTCGGGCGGTAGTCTCGAATATCCAGGCTCAAGATTGGGTTGTTGCATTACTTGTACGTCCCAGAAGGAAACAATCCAAGGCTCCAATCTTGAGCGATCCATCCTTCTCTGATCCCCAAAACCTTGCCGATCCAGCGCGAAAGTGTGAAGGCCTCGTTGAAGAATGGAATGATCCCGCTTTTCCTGATGCGACCGTGATTGATCGGCGAGCCAATCCAAGTTACGGCTATCGTGCGGTCCACATCATAGTGAAGAGTGCAGGGAAACTGGTCGAAATTCAAATCCGTAGTGAGCTTCAGCAGCTCTGGGCGGAGCTCTCAGAGAAATTCTCTGACGTAGTCGGTCCAAGCATAAAGTACGGTCGTGGTAACGAATTGGCTCAAGAATTTCTTGCGCTGATGTCTGAAGGTGTGATGGATATTGAAGACCACGAGAAGCAACTCTCGAAAGTACCGAAAACATATAATCAAATGTGGCGGCTATTTCCAAGCCTTTCCTGGTATGACGTGGAGGAAAAACTGTCGCTGGAATGGCAGAATACGAATCAATTGAAGGAGAAGTTCGCCGCTGTCTTGAAAGAAATACTCAAGATGGTTGCGGAATTGGAGTGCCAGAAAGAACCTGCGGAGGCTAAGATCGCTGTGGGCCGCAGTTTAGGCATTTTATTAGACATTTTCCCAGAATGGAAAAAAGCGCTTCCCGAGGAGAAAACCAAGAAGAGGCAAGAGTAATGATTTTCCTGATTGAATATAACCGACCTGAGGGGCGTATCGAGTCCCTTCGAACCTTCGACGCGTCGGAGCGTTCGGTCGCACATGCGGCGCGTCTCGATCTGGAGTTGGATCTCAATCGAAAGAAGATCGACCACGAGGTTGTCATCTTGGAAGCGACCAGCGAAGCGGCGTTGCGAAAGACGCATCGGCGCTATTTCGAAACCTTGTCCGAGATTGGGAAGTCCTTCGGCGACTACGGCAAGTAGGCGCTAAGGAAGGCACCGGCCAAGAATCGTCATTGCCCTGCCGGCCTCCAATCTGGCCGCGTTGGCGTAACCTGGCTCCCGCGCGGTTGAAGTAAGCCACGCGTTCCTCCAGTCAAAGCCGGGAATGGGAGAGATGGGAGTAATGGGAGGAATGGGAACGGGGGAAGATTTGGTTCAGGGCGCGCGTCATTTCCATTATTTCCGATCTTCTTCATTCATCCCCGCTCCTGTTTCTCTGCCGTTCGCGCGCCTCAAGTCGCGCACGCGTCATGCGCTCGCGCAGTCCGCCCTGTTCGAGGAAATCCTTTTCCAGTCGGCGAAGCTGCCGGTCAATCAGGTAATTGGTCTGGTGGATGAGGCAGATGGCAATGTTGGCGATGACCTCGGGCGGGCGGGTTTCCACAAATTCGCGGTAGTCTTCGAAGGTCAGCGGCGTTTTGCGGCCCAGCTTACGGACGTATTGCGCTTCCCTCGAATCCTTGTCCCAAGTCGCGAAGTCGCGGGCGCGAAGGTAGTCCTTGTAATCATCCAGCAATTCCTCGAGGCTGGCGCGGGCCACGTTGGTGAGCTTGATTTCGGTTTCCTTGGAGGTCAGCGCGGCCTTGCTGCCCTCCAGGATGTTTTTCTTCCCGGAGCGGGCAGCCTGCACCATCTGGTCGATGGTGCGGTCGCCCTTGGCGAGAAACTTGTGCGCAAAGCGGAAGGTGAGGTCATAGACAATCTCGGCTTTTTGGAATGAAAGGAGAGTCTGATAATCACCTCGGGGTGGAAGAATAGGATGGGAGTCAGGGGAAATAGGGGAAGAATGGGAGGAATAGGAAGGATGGGAGGAATGGGAGGAATGGGAGGAACCTTTCCCCTGACTCTCATCATTCTCATTATTCTCATTATTCTCATCCTTCCCATCATTCTCATCTTCTCTCATGGCAGATCCATCCTCTTCCGGACCGATTCGGGCAAGCTGGGCAATGATTATCTTGTCGCAACCCGAATGAAGAGTGAAGGGTAAATCGTATTCCAGATGAATATTGCTTGCCATCGTAACCCCCGGCAGTAAACTGGTTTTTGCCATGGCTTGAGGGACCGGGCTTGCCGAGCCAGCCCGGCCCAATGGCAAAACGCGAAACTTAGATGGATAAGCATGAAAGTGAGGATGAAAATGATGATGAAGAAACAAGTGACGTGGTGCTGGATGGCGCTGGCGGCGGGGCTGATGCTGCTCGCCGGCCGGGGGTTTGCCCAGGATCCGTTCATGGGCGAGTATGAAGGGACTTATCAGGCCGACAAGCTGACCCAACTCAAGGCGACCGGCAAGGTCATCGCCGTGGGGCCGGGTTATTACCGCATGGTCCTGACCGCCGTCGGCGACCCCAAGGGCGAGGGGACGTACGCCGAGATCTACGGGATTCAGCAGGGCAACGGCGTGAATATCGTCGGCCGATACGAGGACCGCTCCAATTGGTCCGGGTCGATCAGCGACGGCCATCTTCTGGCGTCGGGCAATTATTACGGCTGCTGGTTCGACCTGAAGAAAACCGTTCGCAAATCGCCGACCGAAGGGGCCAAACCGCCCGAGGGCGCCGTCGTGCTGCTTCCTTACGAGCCGGGCCAAAAGCCCGACCTGAGCGCCTGGTCGGGCACATGGAAACCCCGCGACGACGGCAGCGTGGAGGGGGTCCCCGGCTCGGGCAGCTTTCAGACGAAGAAGAATTTCCGCGACGTCAAGCTGCACGTGGAGTTCTGGCTTCCCTTGGAGGCGGGCAAATTCGGCCAGGAACGCGCCAACAGCGGCGTTTACCTCAGCGGCAATTACGAGGTCCAGGTGCTCGATTCCTTCGGCCTGACCTCGACGAATGGCGATTGCGCGGCGATTTATGACCTGACCCGCCCGCTCGTCAACGCCAGCCTGCCGCCCGAAACCTGGCAGACCTACGACATCATCTTCCACGCCACGCGCATGGAGGGCGGGAAGACGATCAAGAACCCGCGCGTGACCGTGGTGCATAACGGCGTCACGGTGCAGCAGGACGTGGAAGTGCCCGGTCCGACGGGCGCCAAGGAAGGGACGCCCAACGTCGCCGAAGGCCCGCTCGGCCTGCAGGACCACGGCCACCCGGACCGCTATCGCAATATCTGGCTGGTCGAGCTGAAAGACGGCCAGGAATAATTCCGGAGGGAATTTTAACCGCAGAGGACGCTGAGGAGCGGAGAACGCGGAGAGAGATCAGGGTTTAGATCTCCGCGTTCTCCGCTCCTCAGCGCACTCCGCGGTTATTTAGCGCTTCCACTGCGCTCATGGAAGTTGCTATAGTTTGGGCATCATTATTGGAACAGCCGTCCCCATGAAACTTTCCGTCATCGTTCCTGTCTTCAACGAGCGCCGAACCATCCGCCAGATCCTCGACAAGGTGCGCGCCGTCCCGCTGGACAAAGAGATCATCATCGTGGACGGGGGGAGCACGGATGGCACGCGCGAACTGCTCGGGCTCGAAGCCGCCCAGAGCGATACCCGCGTCATTTACGAACCCGAACGCCGCGGCCGCGGCCGGGCGCTCATGGAAGGACTCGCCGCCGCCACGGGGGACGTCATCATTTTCCAGGACGCGGATCTGGAGCTGGATCCGATGGATTATCCCGCGCTGGTCGCCCCGCTCGAAAGCGGCCAGTGCGACGTCGTCTTCGGCTCGCGCTTCCTTCGCGGCCGCCCCACGATGACGTTTCTCCAATACTGGGGCAACCGGGCCATCAACATCGCCGTCAACCTGCTTTATGGCACGCGTTTCACCGACGTGGAGACCTGCTACCAGGTCTTCCGGCGCGAGATCGTCCAGGGACTGACATTTCATAACAACCACTTCGGTTTCACGGTGGAGTTGGCGGTCGAGCTGGTCAAGTTGGGCCACAAAATCGTGGAGGTGCCGATCCGATACATCCCCCGCGGCCACGATGAGGGCAAGAAGGTTTATTGGGGCGATGGGTTCGTTTCGCTTTACGTGCTGACCAAATATCGCTTCATCAAGATTCAGGGAAAGAAAGCGCCGGTGGACGCCAAACGCCCGCCGGTGGACAAGGAGCCGACCGCCAGCTAAGAACCAGGCCCGCCGCCTTACCGCAGCGGGTTCCAGTTGCCTTGGCGCGCGGTGCTGACCCGGGCGCCGGGGGGGAGTTGATACCAGTAGACCACCGATGAAAAATCCCAGGTCATCTCGCCAAAGCCCGAGCCGTTCCAGCCCCAGTTCTCCCAACTGAACTTGAGCGAACGGTAGAAGGGGATCGGATCGGGCACATGCCAGCGATAGAGCGTGATGCTGCCGTCGGGCAGGTAGAACATGCCATGATACAGGCTGCTTTCGGTCTTGAAGCCCCAGGCCTGGTTGACATAGTCTTCGCATCCCGTGCCACTGATCGAGGGGTTTTCCTCGCCGTCGATGAAGATGTGCTCGTCGGACTCGCCCAAGCCGCTGCTGTTGCGCACCGAGAGGACGGCGCCGACCAT
>Ga0182027_10016443_pt1 | contig 10098 bp, 8 predicted proteins | sample 712E1DmetaG_FD_121300 | JGI IMG/M metagenome (GOLD analysis project Ga0182027, IMG submission 121300) | Permafrost microbial communities from Stordalen Mire, Sweden - 712E1D metaG (Illumina Assembly) | ecosystem: Environmental > Terrestrial > Soil > Wetlands > Permafrost | place: Sweden... | reverse complement strand
CGAGTTAACCAGCGGGAACCGCGTTTACGCATCGCTCATGACTGTAGGCGGCGTAAGACGAGATTTGAAAGAAAGTGACCTCCCCAAAATCAAGACGACCTTGGAGGACCTGAGGAAGAAGCTGCCGTTCTACAGGCAAATCTACGAACACGAACCCTCAATAAAGGCTCGTATGCAAAACGTAGGCGTACTCAAAAGAGAAGATGCAATAAAACTAGGCGTTGTTGGTCCCGTAGCTCGAGGATCAGGCTATGACATCGACGTTCGCAAGGATGAGCCTTATGAGGCGTATGGCGAGATTCCCTTCAAAGAGATAGTTTACACTGCTGGCGATACTTTGGCAAGAATGAATGTTCGTATGGATGAAGTTGAAGAAAGCATTAACATAATCGAGTATGCAGTCGATCATCTGCCAACAGGACCTTTCCGAGTTGATGTGCCCCGAAATGTGACCGCAGGTGAAGCCGTGCATCGTAATGAGGCTCCAAGAGGCGAGCTATTCTACTACGTTAAAAGCAATGGCACGGCGTACCCAGAACGCGTTAAAGTGCGCACTCCAACATTCGCTAACATTCCATCATTCCTGAAAACAGCAATAGGGGAAAACATCGCTGACATTCCTCCGAACTTTGTTAGCTTAGACCCATGCTTCTCATGCACAGACAGATGATAATTAATGATTGACTTCGACTTAATCCTCAGAATACTAATCTTCCCTGGCTTCACATTCATACTACTGTTAACTTTATTCTGCGATTGGGTTGAGCGAAAGCTCGAAGCACGCTTACAAAACCGCGTTGGACCCATGGTCGCAGGACCAGGTGGAATTCTTCAGCCCTTAGCAGACTTCATAAAACTGTTAACAAAAGAAGACATTGAACCCAGAGATGCTAAAAAAACCGTTTTCAAGTTTGCGCCCCTCATAGCGTTTACAATTATGGTTTTCGCAATATGCTTTTTACCTATTGATGGTGCAAGCGTACTTTCCACAACTGGGTTTAGTGGTGACTTAATTCTTATTTTGACCTTCTCTACAATTGCTAGTTTTCTATTGTTCCTTTCAGGATGGGCATCGTGCAATCCTTATGGTACTATTAGCTCAGCCAGAGTGTTAACCCAGTTTCTAGGTTATGATATACCGCTTTTCCTGCTTGCGTTAACACCGGCATTTATCGCTGGAAGCTTAAGCATATTCGTCATAGCCTCAAACCAGACAATTCCATACATACTTTTAGCGCCGTGGGCTTTCGTGCTATTCATAATAGCAATGCAGGCAGAACTGGAAAAAGACCCATTTGATGTTCCTGATGCGGAAAGCGAATTGGTCGGCGGATTAGAAACCGAATATACAGGCGCCAAATTAGCTTTCCTTCATTTGACACGTGACGTACAAATTGTTTTCGGAGCAGCCTTGGTGGTTGAATTGTTCCTTGGCGGGCCATACGGACCTGTATTCTTTGGGTTGCCAGCGTTCTGGTATTCCTTGTGGTTTGTACTCAAGCTGTTGGCGGTTGTTATAGTTACTGAGTATATAACAACTCTTTTTGCAAGATTGCGCATAGACCAGGTATTGTCAGCTAACTGGAGGATAATCTTACCCGCAGCAATATTATCGCTAATGCTAACCGTAGCAATGGTAACCTGGGTGTATCCGTTGGTGTAAAAAAATGCCGAAGACAAAGAAATCACGTTTATCTCCAATGTGGAAAAGAACTATTTCGCATATCTTTACTAAACCAGCCACAACAAAGTATCCCTTCGTGAAACCTAAGCTTCCTGAGGATTTCCGAGGTAAGCCGGTTTATACTATTAAATCATGTAACATGATAGATCTTAGCGGTACAAAAGGCGAGCTAGGTTTTGATATACAGTCACTTATCAATACAAATTGTACTGTATGTGCCCGAGATTGCCCGGCAAACGCAATTGAAATAGTGGAGGTGGACGGTAAGAAACGCCCGCAATTCGATCTTAACAAATGCATTTTCTGTAATCAATGTGTTGAAAGCTGCCCCAGAAATGCAATAAAAGGCTCAGGTGAATACGAGTTAGCCACAACCGATAAATCCTCATTAATTATAAAGCCTCAACCAAACGCTAAGGAATGTGCGAAACAATGATCCTTGAAATCCTCTCAATAGGCTTAATAGTTTCCGCTTGCTTGGCACTGTTTCTTGACGAAGTTGTATATTCTGTTGCTGCTCTAGCAGGAACTTTTCTTTTCACAGCATTACTTTACTATGTAAACGGCGCGATTTATGCAGGTATTTTCCAGTTCGTCGTCGGTGTAGGCACATTAGCCATCCTGTTCTTATCAGGAGAAATGTTGAGTGATAAATCTACAAAGAAAACATCACCTAAAAAGCTCTCAGCCTTGATTGGTGCAGGCGTAGTTTTATCATTGCCTGCAATCTTTCTTTCAGTTTCCGGTTCAACAGGAGTATATTCCGATGCTTCTTTTGGTGATGCCTTATGGAGCTTAAGCGGCGTAGACGTTATTTTACAAGCTCTAGTTATTTTGACGGTGGCATTAGGAATCGCTATCATTTTGTATGAGCAGAAGAAAGGTGGGAAATAATGGACTTTGTTATTCTGTCACTTGTAATGCTGGCAATCGGCATCTACGGTTTGCTAACTAATCGGCAACTCTTGAAAGTCTTTATTTCAATAGAGCTAATCGCTACTGCCGCAACGTTGAATTTTGTTATGCTTGCTTCTTCCATGGGTCAAGGTTTAGGACAAGCCTTTCTGATATTGGCGTTTTCTACAGATACTGCCGTTAGCGGGGTAGTTCTAGCGTTGCTAGTTATTGTAACGAAAAAGTATGGAACAAGCAACATCAATGAAATACTAAAAATGCAAGAAAAAAGGGACAGTGAGGCTGAACAATAATGGCGTTTGATGATATTTCCGCATGGCTTGTTTGGGTATTTCCGCTTGTTGCAAGCGTGTTCGTTCCCCTAATCGCAAAAAAAGGCGACAAAGTTCGAAACTACTTTGTCATTACAGTTGCAGTAGTTACCGCAGCCTTGGCGTTTTCACTTGTACCGGGCGTATTTTTTGGCAATGGGCAAGCAACAGGATCGACTATTCCTTGGATTGCAGGCATCAATGCTGGAGTATACATTGATCCACTGTCGGTATTGTTCACGTGCCTTGTTGCATTCTTCGGGTTAATCATCGCCGTCTACTCTTGGGGTTACATGAAAGGTGAAGAAGGATTAACACGATACTACTTCCTAATTCTGCTTTTCATAGGCTCAATGATAGGCCTTGTAATCTCAGATAACCTGCTTCAAATGTTCATTTTCTGGGAAATGGTAGGCCTCTGTTCTTACGCGTTAGTTGCTTTCTGGTATAAACGGCCAGAATCAGTTAATGCAGGCAATAAAGTTTTCATCATGACCCGCATCGGCGACATATCCCTGCTTGCAGCGATCGGTATTCTTTACATGTCTTTCGGAACTTTCAGTTTTCATGGAATAATTAGTGACATGCAATCAGCTGCATCGGCAGGAACTTTGAACACGGGACTTATGGTTACAGTTTTCTTCTTGGCTTTAGGCGGTGCAATCGCAAAATCCGCTCAACTCCCATTGTTCACTTGGCTCTACAGCGCAATGGAGGCACCAACTTCAGTCAGCGCCCTCTTGCACGCTGCCACAATGGTTAAGGCAGGTATCTACCTTCTTGCAAGATTCATCCTTATAGCTGCAGCAGTCGCTCCCTTAATGATCGCGCTTCAGCCGTACTGGTTGCCAACAGTCGCTTGGATAGGGACCTTAACGGCGATTGTCGGCGCTACGCTGGCTTTAACCACAACTGACATCAAAGGGGTTCTTGCCTACTCAACTGTTAGTCAACTCGGTTTCATGATGGCTGCTTTAGGTTCAGTTGTTGCGGGAGCAGCGTCTGTCGGTTGGTTCGCAAGTTTATTCCAAATGGTAAGCCATGCTTTCTTCGAAGGCCTCGGATTCCTCCTTGCAGGAGGTATCATACATGCACTCGGCACTAGAGACATGCGGTTGATGGGTGGCTTAAGGAAAGCTATGCCCGTCACCTTCGCTTTGATGGTGATAATGGTTATAACTACGAGTGGTCTGCCTCCTTTTGCTGCATTCTTCAGTAAAGGTTTAGTCATTACCAGCGTAACTGGTGCAGGGTACTTGGCACAGGCAATCCTGCTTTATGCCACAACGGCAATTACGTTTGCTTACGTCATACGAATGTTAAGTCTAGTTTTCATGGGTAAAGAATCAGAGCACTTAGTCAAACAGCATCCGCATGAGGCTCCAAAAGTTATGCTAATCCCAGCTGCGGTACTTGCAGGCTTATGCATTGTTTGGGGTTTAGCTGAGCCTTTGGTAACGACTTTTATGCATGTAAACCTTGGACTCACACTCCTCGGCTCATTTACTGACATAGAAACGCCCATTTTCCTGGCTCTCCTTGTGCCGACTGGATTACTTGTGTACTGGAGTTACTACAAGAACTACATGGGCGTGAGAAATATCGGAGGCGGTTCAAATCCAATTGCAACAATGCTAAATCATGGTTACTTCTTTGACGACTTCTACTATGCCGTAGCCAAAGGAATCGGAAAGTTTTCTGATGGTCTTAAATATGTTGAAGATTCGGCGAATCTGTCACTGAACTCCTTTGCAGGTTGGTTTGTGCGAGCTTCTTCAAAGCTGAAAAAAGTGCCATCTACTACGGTTCAAAATTATATTGCTGCCGGAATAGTTGGCTTGATACTAATCGTAGTGCTGATAATATTAACGGTAGGGGTGTAATGAAATGACGTTTGCTCTTCTAGCAGTATTTGCAATTCCAACTCTAAGCATACCATTAGTTTACTTTACTGGAAAGAAATCGCCTAAAGCTGCAGCGATTTTTGTTGCTCTAATTGCCCTAATTAACATAGCGTTACTCTTAACGACTGTTCCAACCATTCTCAACAGTTCAACCCACCAATACACTGAATCCTACACTTGGATTTCTGTAATTAAAACATCATTCACACTTTTCACCGATGGCATCAGCGTTTCCATAGCTCTGGTAAGCCTCATTCTTATTCTAGTTGCGGCTCTGTTCTCAATTACTTACATGGCTGGGAAAAAGCACCTGCCAGTCTACTATGCGCTGCTATGCATGCTTTCTGTCGGATTAGTAGGAGTTTTCATAACATCTAGCCTTCTGCTGTTCTATTTCTGTTGGGAACTAATGCTTATCCCAGCATTCTTTATCATTGGCGAATGGGGCTACAAAGACTCATACAAGCAAGCATTAAAATTCTTCATATATACACACGCAGGCGCCGTCTTCGTACTCTTAGGTATCGGTGCAACCTACTTTGCAACAGGAACCACCAACATGTTTCAAGCCCAAGCTGTCTTAGCGTCGACTACCCCAGCTATTGCCAAGTGGATTCTCATAGCCTTAACCGCTGGGTTCGCCGTTAAAATGGCTGTTATACCCGTTCACATGTGGCTGCCCGATGCTCACTCTGAAGCGCCAGCACCAATGTCAGCGCTATTAAGCGGTGTTATAATTAGCGCAGGGGCTTACGCAATTCTTCGTCTGTCACTGGGAATGGTTTTCCCAGCCGTTGGGATAACGTTTGGAACAAACTTCTTACATGCGTTAGCCATCGTCGGCGTACTTTCCGCCTTCTTTGGGTCTTTCATTGCATTGGTTGCAACTGACATAAAACGGCTTATCGCATACTCAAGCATCGCCCACATGGGTTACATAATGTTCGGGCTTTCACTCTTTCCCGCAAACGCCGCTGCCGGAACAGTTGTACTTCTGGCCTCATCGCTTGCAATAACGGGAACTGTGCTCCATATTGTCAGCCATGCCTTAAGCAAAGGTCTTCTCTTCCTCGGTGCGGGAGGGGTAATGCACCAAACGGAAAAAAGGGATATCCGTAAAATGGGTGGATTAGCATCCAAGATGCCGTTTACAGCGGTTTCATCAACTATAGCAGCCTTAAGCATAGGTGGAGCGCCACCCTTTGCCTGCTTCATTAGTGAATTTCTAATATTCGTCGGGGCGTTCCAAATAATACACGTTGATTCATTTTACATTATACCCACAGCTCTTATGCTCATAGCAACGGTGCTTTCGCTTGCCTACATGCTGAGATTCACTTCAAAAGTTTTCCTTGGTCAACCAAAAGACGAAGAGGGCGAAGAGGAAAAGAAAACCATTGAGGTTTCAAACTACATGAAGCTATCTTTCGCTATCTTAGTCGTATTAATCATCCTTGTAGGGATCTACCCAACATTCTTCCTAAATCTAATTCAAACGGTGAGGATTGGTTAACTGAAGGTGAACTTTGATGGTTGAAATAATAGATGTCCTATTACCGATATTCACTCTAGCTATCGCAGCATTGCTAACTATTCCTGTGTTCAGGCTGATAAGAAAAAGCAATTACAAGACTGCCCTGACCCTAAGCTGGTTTATTGCTGTGTTTGCAATTGCAGGCGCAACAGTAGCTAACTTAGCGCTTAACTATTACAGTGTACCCTCACCGGGCATTGTTACTTTGGGCTTAAGCGGGAGTACTTCATCAATTTTTTCAAGCGCCTTCCTAATAGACGCCATCTCCATTTACATGGCAATAATTATAGTAGCACTTAGCGCCGTAGTCGTAATCTACACCGTATTCTCCGTCGGCTCAAACGACAGACCATCAGAACGATACTTCGCCATCATGCTAATGACCACCGCGGGCATACTTGGCGCTGTCCTCGCAGGCGACCTATTAACGCTCTTCATATTCTGGGAAGTCGCAACAGCAGGCGCAGCATTCTTAATGCTGTTTAAGAAAAACGCGTTCTCCATCAATGCCACACTAAAATACCTCATCATGATAATCATCGCTTCAGCATTCGTAATGTTAGGGATGTCGATCGTCTACGGTTTAACAGGAACCCTAAACTATCTGGCTGTTGGTCAGGCTTTATCAACTTTAAGTAATAATCACTTGCTTATCATAGCATTCGTATTCATAGCAGCCGGCTACGCCATTGAAGCGGCAATTGTACCTTTCCATTTCTGGCTACCTGATGCTTACACCGCAGCTCCAGCGCCATCCGCAGCTTTCCTCTCCGCCCTCGTTGACCAAGGTAGCTACTACATCCTCATAAGAGTACTTTTGTACGTCTTGCTTCCCTCAACGTTAAACTGGACTATCATGTTAGCCGTCATGGCAGCGTTAACCATGATTGTCGGCAACTTGTTTGCATTAATACAGAATGACGTAAAACGTTTAATGGCGTACATCTGCGTCGCAGACGTGGGCTATAACCTTGTAGCAATATCAAGCGTAACCGCAGTTGGCTTACTTGGCAACCTTTACTTCTTCTTAATCGGCGGCATCACCACAGCCCTCGCTTTCATGACAATCGGCATCATAAACAGTCACGGATTCAAAAGCTTAGACGACTTTTCAGGGCTAGGAAAGAAAATGCCGCTTGTATGTTTAGCCTTGGTAATGGCTGGGCTATCATTTGCGGGTGTTCCACCCTTCGGAGGGTTCATAGGCAAATACTTAGTCTTCACCGCCGCAATAGAAGCGAACCTAAGCTGGCTAGCGGTTATCGGCGTTTTGACAAGTGTCCTTCAAACCGCATACTTGTTCAGGCTAATCTACGTCATGTACGGAAAGAAATCCAAAGACGAGACAGCGATAAAAGAGTCAAAACGGATACTTATCCCAATCTTCATCCTAGCAGGGTCACTAATAATCTTAGGCCTGTTCCCCAGCATCGTGCTCAACCTAATCCACCCCGTCGTACACCAACTCCAATCAATCATACCAAATCTACCAACAGTATAAGAAAACTCAGCTTAACCACAAGCAAGCGAAGACCCACACAAGATGGACCTTTCTCACCTTTCTTTCTTTATTTCTAAACCCTAAATTGATGCAAAATGGGCGACCCAAGTTTTTTCATTTTTCAATGAGTTTTAATTTTTAAAGTGTGTATTTAGCTGGCGCCTTTTTAGTCAAGAACTAGTTATGGTGAACTTTGTACAATTTTCTTAGTGTTGTAACTTCATTTTTGATTAGGTTTCACTAATAAAAAAATTGACCTGTCTCTGTTTTCTGATAATGTTGTTTTGGGTTGTTTTTTTGGTTTGGGGTTTGAAGTGTTTGCAGGTTGCGACTCTACGCGTTTGTTTGCGTTTTTCTGCGTGCTTGTGCGTTTGTTTGCGTTTATTCGCGTTTCTTTGCGTTTTATAAATGGTTAAGTATAGGTGTTAGACGCAAGAATCTGTATGCCGTTAACTGGGAAGGTTACCTTTACGGCAACGCTTCAAACTTCAATAAAGTGTAAATTCTTGTAAAAAGTGCAAAAAAATGCGCTAATAAGAGCTCAACTTGTCGCTGACTCAAACGGCAATTCAGCTGACGCCTCAAAATTTAATTTTCGGAGTTTTTTCTCCACTAATTCTTGTTCTGTTGGTTTTTGGGATGCTTATTTGGTTTAGGGTTTTTCAAGGAGTTCTTTTCAGTATTAGTTTAAATTACATTTTGCCCGTATTTTTGTAAGGTTTTATTTTATTTTCTATAATGCTTTTTTCAAATGTTATTGAATATTCATCATGCCTGCGATGCTACCGAAGCTATCACTTTGGCTGCAGTGCTTAAATCCAATGTTCATAGAAAATTACGCAATAAAACTGGTCAAGGAAAGCTTAGACGAGCCTGAAAGAAAAAGATGGTGGAATAAGGCGCTTTTGCGGTGTTTATCAGTGTCTATTCTCTGCTAAGCTTCTATGCTTGTCTTTTTGCTCATAGCAACTCCGGTAGCTACTTCTGGAAATTGTTCCTTAAGCCTCTTCTCCGCAGCTAACTCTGCTTCCTCTAAGATTTTTTCTGCATCTGCGTTTGCTGTTCCAATATTCACCGGCATTTCTGTGGATTGATTAGTTGAGGTCACTATGTCCGTTAGCAGACTTCCGATGCTTTCGAGCTCCTGACCTGCCTCGGGCAAAATAGTGGACATCCCAGAACGAATGTTGTTTAGCACACTTGCCGCTGGAGCTAACACTGTAACTAAGTCGCCCATTTCTGAAACTGTGCTGAGACGCATAGACACGCTTTCCAAAGCAAGCGCCTCCTGCATCAGCATTTTCTCTACCTTGCGTATTTCCCAGAGTTCGCTGGCAAGTATGTTTGCCCGTGCCTTATCCCTGTTTGAGATGGCTTTCACAACACATTGGAAGACGGCGGCATCACGGGTTTCAAAACGTTTTACCGCCATTTCAAGCGTCTGGGTTTGGGCGTCAATGCGTTTAGTTACCAAACTGATTTGTTGTTTTATATCTTGCGAAGGCTTGCCAATGTTTTTGATCTTCGATGTAATTGATGGCTGGCTCTCTTTATCTCTCCATTTACCAAAGAAACGGTTAACCAAGTTAGCTTTCTCCTAAGTTTACACACTCATTTTCATCTGGGGAAATAAAATATAAAAGAGTGTTTGAAATGATAAGTTAAAACTCGACCCCGCAAAACCCACATTTTTAATTTTCCTTCTAAACTATTAACTGACTGAGAAGCTTTTTTACATTCAATTTAACTGAGCGCCAAGGGAAACTGGGGAAATTTGTATTTAAGCGGTTACGATCTGTGGGCCTCTGGCGACAAAAAACTTATTTTTCCATAAGGTTAACTATTTAAAAAAAGCGTTTTCCTTAAGGAAAAGAAGTATCCTTTTTATTTAATGGTGAAGGAACGCCCTGAAGGTAATAGAAATTCTCTTTATTTTCTTATTTGTCCAGTGCCTAAAACAACATATTTTGTTGTTGTTAAATGCTGGACGCCCATGGGTCCTCGTGCATGAAGTTTCTGGGTGCTGATGCCTATTTCTGCACCTAACCCGAACTGGTTGCCATCAGTGAATCGTGTGGATGCATTCCAGTAGACAGCGGCTGAATCGACTTCCCGTATGAACCGCATGGCTTTGTCGAAGTCGCTTGTGAGGATGGCGTCTGAGTGTTTGGTGCCGTACTTGTTAATGTGGGCTATGGCTTCCTCTAGGTTTTTCACAACTTTAACGCCCATGATTAGGTCTAAGTATT
>Ga0182027_10016442_pt1 | contig 10099 bp, 8 predicted proteins | sample 712E1DmetaG_FD_121300 | JGI IMG/M metagenome (GOLD analysis project Ga0182027, IMG submission 121300) | Permafrost microbial communities from Stordalen Mire, Sweden - 712E1D metaG (Illumina Assembly) | ecosystem: Environmental > Terrestrial > Soil > Wetlands > Permafrost | place: Sweden... | reverse complement strand
TATTGTGCCACCACACACTAAATTGTGTGGTTTGCTCTCGGCACTTGTTTTTTGGATGCCAAGTAAAACTTTCAGAACTTTTACGGGCACACAAAATGCAATGCATTTTGTTGTGCTCAGAAATGAAAAGCAGTAAATCTACTACCCCATTCTAAAGAATGAGGTTTTCATTTCTGACATAAAAAGATAATTTATCTTTATCTTCTATGTTTATGTTTATATTTAAAAAAGGAAAGATTTTGTTTATTTAAACAGACCTAAATAAGGGCAATTTGATGCTGTATGCACTTTTCCATTTATTTGTTCAACCATTGCTAAATTAAAATGTATATGTGCTAATGTCCTTTCTTTACCTATATCTTCTCCAACATCTTCAAAATCAAAATCATGTGAATTGTAATCAAAACCTGAAATATAAAATCCCATATCTGCCTGGAATCTGAATTTTAAATTATCAATTTCAAATCCATATTTTGAAATTCTTTCATTGGGCTTTACCCTATGAATTTCTAAAATCAGGTCTGATAAATCATAATGAAGTTGTTGATGATAATAAACCTGCAGTTGATATGATGGGTCAACTATCTCCAGAGCGTTCCTGAACAATAAGTGTGCTTGATAAAACAATCCAGAGTATGTCAAATTTATTCCTGAAAAATGATTTGCAATAATTGGATGAAAATCTTTTGTTAAAACAGGGTTTTTTTCAAGAATTTTTCTCAAGGTATCATAATCGCTTGATGTTTGAATTTTGGCAATTAAGTCTGGTGTTAATTCTACCTGTATATCTTGTGGAATTTCCATAGTTTTTGTGAATTTTTAATTCTTTTTTAACCCATATACAAACAGCTCCTCAAAAAAGAGCTTTTTTTTATTTAATAACTTTAATCTATATCCTAATTCTCTAGCTTTGTTTTTTATTATGTTTGGCTTTGAAAGAGATGAAAACAATAAGAGGATTTTTGCATCTTTGTTTAAATGAGTTTTTGCTTGTTTTAAAAATTTAATTATCAATTCATAACCATATTTACCTGCTGTTGTTGCTATACTTGACTCAACTGGCTCTAATTTATCTTCTGGAAGATAAGGGGGATTGAAGATAATAAGATCGAATCGTATGGGAACCATTGTTTCCCCTGACAAGTCACCCTTCCTTTTATATAGTTTTGAAAAAAGATTTGTTTGAATTGCTTTTATTTTTTGTTTTTTTAGTTCCTTGACTGCATCTTTGTTGATATCTGCTGCTAGAATATTATTAAAGCCAAGGTCAATGCAGGTTTTTGCCTGGATTCCTGAGCTGCTACCCATGTCAAGAATTTTCATTGATTTTTTATTATTATAATTATTATTTAAAAATTCTTTCAAAGTTTCAGCTAATAAATAAGAGTCTTCTGCAGGTTCGTATATGGGAGATTTCATTTTGATATTACATATCATATCTTCAATAATTCATTTAACAGAATAATATCTTATAAACATTTGGAAATTTATTCTTTAGATAAATTTCTCAATAAAATTTTGACATTAATTATATTTTTTATATTGATTATTTATCCTTAAAATTTTTTAACTTGAAAAGAAAGCAACTATCTCAGCCCTATATCTAAAAGTTATTATTAAAATTGCAGAAAGGATTAATAGCATAATTAATAGTATAATTTCTTTAGTGTAGCTTTGTTTTTTTGGTTTTTTATTAGGAGGATTTGTATAAACTTGTTGAGGAGGTTGTTGAGGAGGTTGTTGAGGATGTTGTTGAGGAGGTTGTGGAACCGGTTGTGGAAAAGGCTGTTTAGGGGTTTGTGGAGTAGGAGGAGGTTGTTGAGTAGGGGGAAGCTGTTGAGTTGGTGGAAATGAAGAATGGGGCAAAGGCTGCTGATTTTGTTGTGGAACTCTTTGCATTTGTACTGGTTGTTGAATTTGGGTCTTAATTTGGGTTTGTTGAATTTGGGGTCTGGTTGATGGTTGTTTATATTGTTCAGGAAGTGGTATTGATGAAAAAGACATATCTTTTGATTGGGTTTGCATTCTATTAGTATTTTCCTGCGGTGTTAGTAGAATTTGGGAAGATGGTGAATTGTATTTAACTGCTTGTTCTGGTTGTTTTGCTTGTTTTTTAGAAAACAAGTTTGAGAAAAATCCTTTTTTTTGATTAGGCATAGCCAGCATCTTATCTTGACTGGCTTTTTCAATGTGCACAACTCCAGAGCCAATATATTGTGAAGCTTCTTGTACATCTCGTGCATTATAACCCGATATAACTAAAGTTTGCATTGCACTTTCTAGTGTTTCTCCTTTTGCAACTGCATTTTTTAGAGATGTTATGATGTCTTCGCTTACCATTTCGTATGAACCTTAGGTTCCATAACAAGTCACCTCCTAAATTAGCAAACACTAACGTGTTTATTAACAAAAGATTTTACTTGATATTTACCTATTTTCCTCCATATTTTTTAATTTAAGTTTTTCATTTCATTTCAAACTTAGATAGATTTGTCAAATCATCCTTAAATAAATTAAGGAAAGTTTGATTATTCAGGTTTATTATTTGTTTATTTTCTTATCTTGTGGCCTAAAAATCCCTCTTAAGGGATTTTTAGATATTGTTTATCGTTCAATAAATGAACATTTTTTTTGACTTTGTAACCAAGCTCTACTGCCAAGTCTTGCATTGGAGAAATTTTATCATGGCTGCCGTGTGCAGGAATAATATGCTCGGGATTTATCATATGAATAAAATCCCTTAAATCTTCTCTTCCAGCATGTCCGCTTACATGGACATTATTAAATAATCTTACTCCTCTTTTTCTTAATTTTTCATCAAGCCTTGCCCTATTTTCAATATTCACTTCTGTTGGGATTACTGATGAGGAAAAAACTACATGGTCGTCTTTTTGAAATTGAAATGGCAGTTTATTTTTTGCAATTCTATCAAGTATACTTCCCGGTTCACCTTGATGGCCTGTGCATACTATCATATAATTTTCCCTATTTTTATTTATAATTTTTAGTTTTTTTTCAAGCTGGTGCCTATAAGTCACAAGCTCTATATCATTTTTAAATGGACAAAGATCAACTCTTGTTGCTGCACCAACATATTTATTTAAGCTTCTTCCCAAGAAAACAACTTTTCTTCCCAAATCATTTCCAAACTCTGTAATTGATTTGAGTCTTGCAATATGAGAAGAGAATGTTGTTACAATTAAGCCTGCACCCTCATTTCTTGTTCCCAAGAGTACGTCTTCGAGCATTGTCCTTGCAACTTTCTCACTTGCTGTTTTTCTTTCATCTCCAGAATACAAAGAATCAACAATAAGTGCCTTAATTCCTTCTTTTCCTATTTCTTTGAGTCTTTCATAATTGGGTGCTTTACCTAAAATAGGATTATTATCAAATTTGAAATCATTTGCATAGAGTACAATTCCTTCGTCTGTATGAAGAGCAATCATTGAGGTCTGGATAGTTGAATGAGTTATATTGATAAATTCTACCTTGTATTTTTTGTTTTTCCCCTGAACAAAACAAAAAGAATTTGGCTGGACTGTCCGTAACTTATTTTTAAGATAAATATCTTCATCTCTGAGAAGAGTTTTTAAGACTTCTATTGTAAATGGAGTTCCGATTATATCTGCATTATATCTATAAGACAAAAATGGAAGAGCTCCAATATGATCCAGGTGAGCATGACTTGGAAGTATTGCGCGAACTTTTCCACGGAGTCCAAATGTATCCAGAATCTCATCTGATGGAACTGCTCCAATCTGCCTAAGCTTTTTTTCATTATAAGCTTTATCAGCTTCCTCAAGTTCAACTATTGGAGGCAAAAATAAACCGCAATCAAAGATGATTACATCATCACCCAAGTCTATTGCAGTCATGTTTTTTCCTACTTCATTATATCCGCCAATACTAAATATTCTCATTTTATATTCTCTTTATCATTAATTAATTTAATCCCTTTTTATTATAAAAGAAAAGAGTAATTTAAATATGTATCGACTTTGATTTGATTGATTATAGAGTTATACTTGTTTAGAGATTATATACTAGAAAAACTACATTTGTTAAGTTTATTTCTTGATAAACTTCTCATAATCTCTCAATAAAAGATATGAAATTTGCGAAGCAATATTTAAGCTTCTTCTATAATATTCCTGGTCTGTTTCAATATTATGGTTGAGCTCTATACTTAAAAAATCATAAAAAGCACTAAGCATCCTCCACATTCCTTCGTTTATCACACCCTCTTTTTTCAAGTAATTCCTATAATGCTCGTCTCTTTCCTTTACTATCTCTTCTTTTCCCACTGCTACATTTAGTGCAATTGCTTTAACTAGGCCCATTAAAGTCTGTCTGATATAACCTCCAAACATTGCAAATTCGCTTTTATCTTTTGCCTCATAATATTTTTCTTCTAGTTTTTTAAAAGCCAAAGCTATCCCATCACCCAACTGCATCTCTTTTATTTTTTCTACAACAAATTTCAAATCCTCCTTCATTAAATCTTTATTATAGTTTTCATCAATAAGCCCTGCTTTTTTCATATCAATCTTTTTTATTATATCTGCTCTTAAATCATGATTAAAGGTAATTTCTGGATTTGAAAAATAGTCATTTCCAAGTTTTATGTGTTTTTTTGGAAGAAGCCTGGAGACTTCGATAACCTCCCTTCTCAAATTTTCAATTTCAAATGTATTAAATTTCTCATTATCCAATAAAAACTTGAGCCTTAGAAGGCATTTATTAAATAGATTGTAATAATCTGAAAAATATTGTTGGCTCTGATTTCTTATTTTATTTAAGTTTTTCTCAAGGTATTCAAATGCTTTTTTTATTTCTTTAATCCTTATCAGGAATTCAAAACCCAGATAAGAGTATTTTGGATTTTGCTGGTTTAATGACAAATTTAAAATCAGGTTTTCTTTTCCTTTTTCCCGGCTATAGATATTCAAAAGAGTGTTTAGATTAGCAATAGGTTTATTTGAAAAATCTTCTTTTGTGTATCTAGAATGTTCTTCTGAGCGTAAAATTGCATTTATTGATTCATTTAGTTCCATTTTTGTAAAAAAAATGCCTGTGGGCATGACCTCTCGTCCTGTGGACAGTTAGCAATTTTATTCGTGAGTAAATCACTCATAAAATTGTTTTGGGCTAATTTACTTAGACCATAAACAACTATCTTTACCTATATAATCCTATAGATTATATACTAAAATTTATTTAAACCTCATTTTTATGTTCATAGCTAATAGTTACAAAACTTTGTGCATTTAAAGTTTTGTTGTGCTTGGATAGTCATGTTTTTTGCAAATTCTATTAATTTGTCTATATTATTGGCCTATTGAATACACATAAATTTTTAAATTATTTAATTCAATTTTTTTTATGGCAGAATTAATTTATAAAAGACAATTAGACAGGCTTGCACATGAAATGAGTGATGAAATCGGGCTTGTCCAGCATTCAGAAGGTGCAACACCAAGTCCATTGGAACATGGATATAGTGTTGATGATGTTTCAAGAGGACTTGCAGTGCTCTCAAGAGTTTATCCCAAGTTTGACGACAGAGGTATTCATAATGTTTATTTAAGATATATTATGGAGAGCCAAAAAGATAATGGAATGTTTCATAATTTTTATGAAAAAATAAATGGAAAATGGGAATGGAGGGATGAGGGGGATAATGCATCGCAGGACTGTTTTGGAAGAGTAATGTGGGCTTTAGCAGAATTTACTGGTTCTCAATATAAGAAGGATGAGACAGAGAAAGCTGAAAAAATATTTTTAGAGCATTTGGATTTTACTAAAGATTTAGAAAATAATGCGAGCAAAGCATTCACTCTTCTGGGATTAAGTTATTATGCTTTAAGAACAGGCAGCAAAGATGTTAAAAGAATCGCAGAGGAGATTGCTGAAAATCTTGCTCAAAAATTCCATGAAAATATGGATGACTCTCAAGGCTGGATGTGGTTTTCAGATAAAATGACTTATTGTAATCCAAAACTTCCTCATCCAATGATTAATGCAGGTTATCTTCTTAAGAATAGAGATATTTTAGATATAGGAAAAAGATCTCTTGATTTTCTAATTTCAAAATCTTTTGATGAAAAGGGGATTTTTAATGCAATAGGAAATAATGGTTGGTATGAAAAGGGAGGAGAGCCTGCAATATATGACCAACAGACTGTTGAAGCAGGAGACATGGTTGAAGCTTGTGTTGATGCCTTTAAAATTCTGAGGTATGAAAAATATAGAGAGTATGCCAAGAAAGCATTCCAGTGGTTTTCTGGAGGAAATATTTCTCAAAAAAGCATGATTAATCGTGTTAGTGGAGGAGTTTATGATGCAATTACTGAAAATGGAATTAATACAAACCAGGGTGCTGAGTCATTATTATCTTATTTACTCGCTGCAACTAAAATTCAAGAGATAGAATAAAAGTTAATTTTTTGCTAAGCAAAAAATGACTGGGTTGTCCTGTAGACAGTCAGCAATTTTAATCCAAAGTAAATTTGTCTTAAAATTGTTTTTGGCTAATTTACTTAGACCATAAACAACTATCTTTACCTATATAACCATATAGATTATATACTAAAATTCGACATTTCATTGAAATGTCGAGATAAGATAGCTATGAAAGATTGAAGTAAATTCAACTTTCATAGAAGATAATGTGACGAACTCAATTATATACTAAAAACTATTCTTTTTTATCTTCTTTTGCTTCTGTATCACTTCTAACAACAATTGGTGTTGATTTTATTCCAAATCTTGATTCAATAAGAGGCCCAATATATTGAATAAGTTCTCTTGAAACATTTGGCCAGCTCATTTCATAACTTCCTTGTCTTGCATTTGTTCCAGTAATTACTCTTGCTCTTTCATTAAATACTAAGAATTCAAGACCTTCTGTAATGCTATCAATATCAGGAATATTTTTATTTCTGCCTGTGAGTTTTACAACAATTCCTCTTGCATCTAATTCTATTGCATTTTTTAACTGCCTTTTTGCAGTTCTCAAATCTCCGGGGTATAAAAGTTCCTTAGCATGAGCAAATTCTGTTGCAATAACCGGCTTTCCAAATCCGAATGCTTCTGCTAAATTTCCACTTGATATTTGCTGGATATTTCTATAAGGGAATAGGGCAATATCCCCTGCTGCATATAACTCTTTTAATAATGTTTCATCCACAAATTTTTCAAAAATTATAACATCATTTTGTTCAGCATCTTCTCTTGTTAATTTTTCTATATTTGTTATTTTAATGCATCTTAGTTTAGCTTCTTTAATTGCCCTTTGAATTGCTTCCTCACATTTTTTATATTCTTTAGGAGAATCTTGAACAAAACCTGGATGATATTCTCCTGCAATCAAATAGACTAATTTTTTTCTTTCTGGAGAATCTTCTGAAAAATGAGTATTAATTAATTTACCATAAGCTTTTATTGCAAAATCAATACCCTTATCACTAGATTTCAAGCCTAAGGTCAATACAATGCATCTTCCCTCTAAACCATATCTCTTTTTAACTTCATCTGGATTAATCTTGCTAATATCATGCATTCTTATCCCGTGGTCAATGTGTTTTAATTTTGATTGAGGAATATTATAGAGTTCTCCTGTTAATATTTCTCTTGCAACTCTTGCAGGTATTGTTATTCCATCAACCAATTCTGATAAATCTCTCATTGACTTTAATTGAGTTTCATCGGGATTTCTTAAGACAGTATGCAGGTTCAAAAGTGTAACTACTTTATCACTTCCAGCTTCCTTAAAAATCCCTGCCATATGCGAATAGGCATCTTTCTCAGAAGTCTTATCTAAACCAAATTCATGCTGAAGAATAACGCAGGTTGGATATTGTTTATTATGTGCAATACCTAGAATAGCTACTGCTGCTTTTTCCCAAGAACCTCTATCAAATGCATTGATTATTGTTCTTTTGTCTACTGGAGAATTATAGGTTATTCTTCCATTGCTTGAATCAATTACAGCAATACTAACTGAATTTACTCCCTCTATTGCTTGGAGTTCTGTAAGAGAGTCTTGAGTATAAGTTCCAATTCCGCATCGTGCAGGCGGGTAACTAGAGACTTCAAAAATATTAAATTCCATAAAAATGACGATATTAAATCATTTATAAGTTTTATTGTGTGTTATTACTACAAACCAGTTAATGAATATAGGAAGACTCATCAGTTATTATGATTCAATAATGTTTTTATACCTGATTTTGCTTTACTCACAATGAAAATAGAGAAATCTTTTAGATTTTTTGAATTTTCCTTTTTTGCAAAATGAAAATAGAGAAAAAAAGAGGCTTGGGAGAAATTAAGATAACGCATAATAAGAAACTATTCTGGGCTATAATTGTTTTGGGAATAATACTAATAATTACAATTATTTTTATTGTAATAACTGGAAGAAATTCTAATAATACAACTGGTAATAATTCAACTTTAAAAGAATGTTCCCAAGATTCTGACTGCGTCCCTGTTTGCGGATGTCACCCTGATTCATGCATTCCTGCTTTTAGTCGAGGTGTATGTGATAGAGTCATATGTACAGAGGAATGCTCTGGTCCACTTGATTGCGGTGCAGGCAGTTGCGGGTGTATTAATAATAAGTGCAATATAATAAAAGGATAATTAATAATTAAATTAATTATTAATTAGAGGGATATGAAGATAGTATCGACAATTGGCTATAATTATCAAGAGTAAATCTCGCTAATTATAGATTATTTTTGGCTTAATTAACTTAAGGCAGAAATCACAAACTTAAACTGGTAATATTTATATAAATTAAAAGAGGTAAAATGAAAAAAGAGGTATTTGTTGTCTTAATTTTAGCAATAATATTAGTATTTGGAATAATTCTTGTTAGTTCTGCTTCTAATTACAAAAGCAAGATAAACCCTAATTTGTATAATGATTTCAATAACAGCAATAAGATTAAGGTGATAATAAAGCTTAAAGAAATATATTCAGGACCCCATAGAATCCAAATGTCTGGTTCTGATGAAATAAATAATATAAAAAAAATTGCTGATAGGGGCAGATATTTTAGTGCTTATGTGAGTCAAGATGAATTAAATAAAATAGAGAATAGTGATTCTGTTGATTCTGTTAATAAAGATCATGAAATAAAAATAATGCTTCAAAATTCAACTGGAATTATAAATGCAACAAATACATGGAATCTTCAATTTTTAAACCAGAATCTTACTGGAACAACAGAAACTGTTTGCATTCTTGATACTGGTGTTAATTCAAGTCATCATGATTTAAATGGAAAAGTTATAGCACAACATTGTTATTGTTCAGTTAAGGAAGGAGCAAGCCAATATTGCTGCGCTGGAGGTCTTTCTGAAGGAACTGATGCTAGTGACAATAATGGACATGGAACGCATGTTTCAGGAATCATTGCTGCATCAGGTGCAATAAATGGAGTTGCAAAAGGAGCTAATATAGTCATGATTAAAATAATGAATTCGAGTGGTTCTGGAGATGGGCTTGATTTAATCTCTGGGCTTGAATGGTGCATTAATAATGCTTCAGAATATAATATTTCGGTAATTAGTTTAAGTCTTGGAGACAGTTCACAGAGGAATAGTTATTGCGATAGTTATGATGCAGATACAACTTCTCTTATAAACCAGGCTGTCAGCAAGAATATCTCAGTTGTTATTGCCTCTGGAAACAATCATTGGAATAATTACATTGTCTGGCCTTCTTGCATAGAAAATGCCACCCCTGTTTCTGCAACAGATAAAAGTGATAATATTGCAACAGGATATTCCAATAGAAACTGGATGGTAAAGTTATTTGCTCCGGGTGGTGGAGTTGGCTTTACTGGAAGCTGCACTGCAACTACAACAGACCCAGATAGAATATGCTCAACTTATAAAGACGGAGCTTATATTTCAATGTCTGGAACTTCTATGGCAACACCCCATGTTGCAGCTGCAATTGCAATAATAAACCAGTATTTAAAAGCTACAAACAGGACAAGGACTCCTTCGCAAATCGAGGACATCCTTTACAATACTGGAAAAAATTTTAGTGAACTTGGAAATAATTACTCTAGAATAAATATTTA
>Ga0182027_10016441_pt1 | contig 10099 bp, 7 predicted proteins | sample 712E1DmetaG_FD_121300 | JGI IMG/M metagenome (GOLD analysis project Ga0182027, IMG submission 121300) | Permafrost microbial communities from Stordalen Mire, Sweden - 712E1D metaG (Illumina Assembly) | ecosystem: Environmental > Terrestrial > Soil > Wetlands > Permafrost | place: Sweden... | reverse complement strand
GGTCACCAATTTGGTTTGTTCCTCAAAACTTCCTCTATGCCCGCAAACATCGGTTTGGAAAAATTCATACAGAATGAAATCGTGGTTGCAGGAGGCATTATAAAGGACCTTTGCTGCGTTTTCCGGGGTAAAAACCGGAATATCGAATCCGCGTTCTATTAAAAGTTTGTTTGTAAAATCCTGGTAAAGGCAATGTCCGTTTCGTAAATCATTTTCGCTGAAAGGCCTTTGGTTTGCAGCAAGCATCATGCAAGAGGTCACGGAAAGTCGTCGTTTGAAGGCATGGGGAAATTCAGGTGAAAAATGGACAAGGCCGGCTTCATCGATTGTCACATTATTTTTATCGAAAAAATGCGCATGCATCGGATACGCATTGATAAATACTGCGTTTCGCCCAAGGTTATTCAACTTCGACAGAAGGTTGTTCTTGATAATGATTTCACGCATTGTTGCATCTGGAAAGCTTAAGGCGTGCTTGCCGAGCAATTGCGGGACATTTACGCCTGTGTAAAGGGTGGTTTGGCCCGATGCGCTGTTGGGGAACCCTTCAACGCCGAGTAATGCGTCGATTTCCTTGACAGGTGTAGCGTCCGGCAATCCTGTATTGCCTTCGTAAAAAGGCAAATAATCGCAACGCGATGCGAAGAAGGGGTTCGCATCGTCGGCCTTACCGATTCCAACGCCGTCTAAAAAAATAAAAATCATTTTTTTCATACTATGCAACCGGGCTCCGAACTTTAGTACCTATATAATATATAAAGTAAACTTATCCCATGCGACATGTCCCCGAAGCGTTAGCGAAGTGGGAAGCATGGGGTTAGCAAATTTGTTTTGTCCGAAGTGTGGAAACTCCAATGATAAGCAGGATTGCGCCGATACCAACCAAGGACAAATCGTTTAATATGAACCACATTTTTCTTCCCACCAAATCGTAGATATTTCCGCCCACAAAAACCATGCCCGTAATCGAAACGATCTTTGCCCATCCAGGCATTGATTTGCTATAAAACAAAAGAAGCATGATCGCCAGTTCCGAGAAACCGAAAGCATTGTGGCTTGTAAATGTGCAAAGCGGTATAAGGCATAGTAAAATCGCCGCCTCCGCCACCATTGGAGCAGTCACGGATTTTCCTTTCCACATGAGGAAAGAAAAGGCGGCCCCGATGCAACACAACACGATTCCCTGGAACATTTTTACATGGTCAACGACAATCGATGTATAACGAAGCGGCGTGTAGCGTGCCAGAATGGAAAAAATCGTATGGTTTTCTTTTGCCAATAGCGATTGCTTATGCGACAATTCTATGATCATTTCGTAAAACCAGCCTTGATATTGCGAATGAAGCATCCTGAAATTTTCAAATAATAATGGAAGAAATGCAAAAAACGCGATAAAAACCAGGAACGCTGAACCGCATTTCCATTTTTTTCGCAGAAACAGCCACGGAATCAATATAAGGGCAAAAGGCTTTAAAAATACGGTCGCAGCAAATAAAAGGCCTGCAAGAATGTTTTTGTTTTGTGAAACCAGGTATATGCCCGAAACGTATAGGACAAAGAGTAATTGGTTGACCTGGCCCAATTCCAATTCCCTGCTTACATGAACGCTTGCGATGAGCGCGGTGAGCATAATAAGATTGTTTGTTTCTTTAGGGTTTGTCGTGTGCGGAAAACAAGGATTAATCAGTCGTAAAGATATATACAGTCCGATGCAAATCATTGCGGAAAGAAAAAACCAATATGCGGTTTGCGCCGCAGTTTTGGGCAAAAAGGAAAACGGAATGAAAAATACCGCGGACGTGGGAGAATATTTAAAGCGGTAAAAACCGTCTTCTTCGGCGCGGAAAAGGTTTTCACCATGTACCACGCGAGTGGCTGCTTTATAGTATACGCTGAAATCGCTCATGCAGAACCTGTTGTTTTTCAATTCGGCAAGAACATATAAAGACATAATCGCATACAGGAGAACAAATGAAAAACGCCAGTCTTTAATGTAAATATTTTGTATTTTATCAAACCCGGTTTTAAAAGTTTGCGGAAGATTCTTCATGGTAGACCCCTTGGCAAGAATAAGGTTTTATGAAATATACGTTTATGCAAAAGGTGAAATTCGGTTAAACGTCCACCGAAAAAACGTGGGGTACGAATACTATCATTTGTCGTTCTCCAGCGGAACACCTTATTTTTTTAAGCTATTGACTTTTCCCTTTTTTGATCATAGATTAGTACCTGTATCTGTATTATCTACGCTTTTTGCGTAGATAATATATAAAATAAACTTATCCCATGCGACATGTCCCCGAAGCGATAGCGTAGTGGGAAGCATGGGGTTAGAATTAAGACACAACTCACCCCCGGGAATTAGTGATTAATAATGAGGATGGAATTGAATGAAAAATAATGAGGACAACACTATGGAAAAAGAAATGCCAAGCATATTTCATTATCAGGACTATCGGAAATTCCTTGGCGATTATTATGAATTAAAAAAGACGTCGACCGATTTTTTTTCGTATCAGAATTTTTCACATATGGCAGGATTTTCGAGCAAATCTTTTATTTTCAATGTTATAAACGGCAGGAAAAACCTATCGCGGGCTTCGGTTGTTAAAATGTGCGAGGCTTTGAAATTTACGAAAACCGAAGCGGCGTATTTCGAGAACCTTGTGTATTTCAATCAGGCCAAAACGTTCACCGAACGTAACCATTATTTTGAAAAGCTCAATACCGGGCCATTGGCAACAACACAGGCAAGCAATGCCCGGAAAATCCAAAAAGACCAATACGAGTTTTATTCAAACTGGTATCATGTCGTGGTCCGTTCCCTGATAGACTTGTTTCCAGAAATGAAAGATTTTCGCGAAATTGCAAAAAAAGTTTTTCCCCCAATAAAGCCCAAACAGGCGCAAAAATCGATCGAACTACTCCTTCGCTTGGGATTAATTACAAAGCAGAAAAACGGAACCTATATGACAAGTGATAAAAGCCTGACGACCGGCGCGGAAGTGCAAAGCCTGGCAGTTCAGCGGTTTCATCTTGAAACAATGAAGCTTGCAGAAACGGCAATAAAGAGCCTTTCCAAGGATAAACGTAATATTTCGGGGCTGACGCTTGGAATTTCTAAAGAAGGTTATTCTAAAATTTGCGATATTATATATGAATGCCAGGCTAAAATAATGGACGTGGCAAATAATGATGAAAAATCGGACAGAGTATATCAATTGAATTTTCATTTGTTTCCGGTATCGAAACCGAACCCCGCGCTTCCCACTACGCTATCGCTTCGGGGACATGTCGCTGCGGGATAAGTTGTAGCTGAGATTTTATCTACGCGTCCCGCGTAGATATTTTCTATATAGTTACTAACCCCATGCTTCGCTATGGGATAAGTTTACTTAATATATTATCTACGCAAAAAGCGTAGATAATTCAGATATAGGTACTAATACTGATTCTCAGAAATAAAAATATGGAGGAATGTATGAAAAAAAATAAAGTCCGGTTTACTCATTGTGTCGCTTTGATATTGTCAATTGCCCTATATGCAAATGCTCAATGGGTACAAATTAATCAGCCTGCCGGTGGGCCTATTAAAGCCCTTGCCGCGGTCGATGGCAATATCTTTGCCGGAACTCAGACTATGGGAGTCTTTCGTTCAACTGATAACGGCGAAACTTGGATAGCGGCCAATTCGGGCCTTCCTTTGCTAAATCCTTATAATTACATTTCATGTTTTGCATCGAATAGCACTAATATCTTTGTTGGAATCACCGGTTCTTCCGGTGGCATTTTCCGTTCAAACAATAAAGGCGCAAATTGGATAGAGGTTGATTCCGGTATTACAGATACCCGAATTACTTGCCTTACTGTAAATAATAGTATTATCTTTGCTGGAACTGCTACTGCAGGGGTTTTTCTTTCTAAAGATAATGGCTCAAATTGGACTAAATCCGATTCGGCATTTCCGCAAGCTGGTATGGCAATAGTTCATGCATTTGCAGTTAGCGGCGGCAATATTTTTGCCTCGACCGGTGGCGGCTATGTTTACTTATCTACCAATAACGGTGAAAGCTGGACTTTGGCCAATTCAGGTCTTATCACAGGTACGTATATTCACGGATTTCCTCAAGTTACGTGTTTTGCTGTGAACGGCAGCAATATTTTTGCGGGGACTAATGTTGAAGGTGTTTTTCTTTCTACAAATAATGGAGAAAGCTGGACTTCGGTCAATAAAGGCATTTGGAATACGAATTCAATCGGGGTTTCATGTTTTGCAGTAAGCGGCAATAAAATTTATGCTGGGATTAACGGCGGTGGTGTTTTTCTGTCTACAAATAATGGAGAAAGCTGGACTGAGTTTAATTCGGGCCTCACAAATATTCATATCAGTAGTCTTGTTGTGAGCGGTGCCAATATTTTGGCAGAAGCCAATGATGGAACTGGTGAAGGGACATTGTGGAGCAGACCACTTTCGGATTTGACAAGAGTAATAAATTCTGATCTGCGACAAAAGTCGGACAATGAATTGAATTTAAGAATAAATTCTTTTTTCCAAGCAACCCCTAATATAATAATAGAATTCTCTCTTGAACATGCTGATCGCGTAGTTATTAAAATAAATGATATTAACGGCCGTGAAATAGTGACTCTTGTCAAGAAAGATATAAGTTTGGGAAAGCATAACTTGACTTGGGATACCAGAAACGTTGCTGAGGGAAATTATATTGTGAGAATGCAAATCGGATCAAAAATATATGCAAAAAATATCCCGGTTTTCCGATAAAATGGGGAGAAAAATGAAAATCATTATTATTTAAAGTGTGTTTGAACTTTTGTCAGGAGGCAACTATGAAAAGACATCTACTTCTATTTATCTATTCATTCACAATCTTAATTTTATACATCACATTAATAAGGGCTCAATGGGTGCAAACAACTCGTCTTGACACAGGGACTTCATTTGTTACTACATTCGTAACGGTTGACAGCACCATTTTTGCGGGGACTCAAACGAGTGGCGTGCTTCGTTCCGCGAACGACGGTGCAACATGGACACCTGTCAACTCAGGTCTCCCGAATGTATATACTTTCTACATTTATTCTCTCGCTGCATTCAACGGAAGCATCTTAATAGGGACTAATTGACGCGTTCCAGGACATCGTGAACATATCTGTGTCATAACATCGTGAACACTTTATATGCCAAGGAAATATACACAGGTTGATTTTAAAAGAAATTAAATCGAAGAATCCTATATGGAAATACAAATTTATTGCATTTTTAATGTTTAGATGATTATTCAAAATGTTCATGATGTCCTGATACGGTTAGTTGGACTAAAAATGTTCACGATGTTGTGGAACATGCCAACTAATGGCAAAGGAGCTTTTCGATCTACCAATAACGGCACAAACTGGACGGCTGTCTATGATGCGACAACAACGATAACAGACCAAATGGCAGTCACGCATGTGGACCAGACATTTACCAATACAACAGGCATGCGAATGGAAGGCATCCTGGTTTTTCCCTTGCCGCCGAATGCGGTTGTCACTGAAGTTGCTTTGTGGCAAGATGGCGTTCGGATGGTTGGAAAAACAATGGAATCCGATACGGCAAGGGCGGTATACGACGCCACGGTACGGCGCTCCATAGACCCTGCTTTGCTTGAATATATGGTAAACAGGTAAGTCCGGGTATGTATCTTGTTGTATTTTCGGTAGGAACAAAAACATTTATGAATACAGTGAAGTATATAAAATGATACGTAACATATTAAAAATCAAATACTAACAAATTTAATATGCCGAATACTGTTTTCTGTAGGAAAACAGTATTCGGGCTAAGCTCTTGAAAAAATGGTGTGTATTTCGTATATTTAAAGTCAGAAAAACCGGCTAAGGACAAGGAGTGCATTCTTTATTACATAAAGAATGATTTTATGATAGATATTTACGAATATATTGATTACCGCAAATTGCTCAAAGATTTATATGAGGAAAAAAAGGCACAATTTCCTTTTTTCTCCTATCGGTATATTGCACAGAAGGTCGGGTTCAGTTCCGCAGGTTTTTTTGCAAATGTTATTCAACGCAAGAGAAACATTTCTTCCGAATTTATATTCAAATTTGCTCAGGTATTCAAATTCAAGCGGAATGAGACCGAATATTTTGAATTGCTTGTTCTTTTTGATCAGGCTAAAAACCATGATCAGAAAAAATATTATTTTGAAAAAATATTATCATCCAAGAAATCGAAAATAAAGGTCACCGACGCACAGCATTACGAGTTTTACAGCAAGTGGTATCATACGGCAATTCGTGAAGTGCTTGATGTATACAAATTCGACGGGGACTATGCCGAACTTGCAAAACGCGTATCCCCGCCGATAACGCCGACTGAAGCGCGTAAATCGATTGAGCTTTTGGAAAAAATGGGTTTTATAAAAAAAGCCGATAAAGGACAATATTCGCAAACGGAAGAATTCATTACAACAGGGTATGGGGCGAAATCAGTCGCGATCACGAATTTTTTAGTGTCGACAATAGATCTGGCGAGGCAGGCAATAGACAGATATCCGCGTGATGAGCGAAGCATGTCGACATTATCGTTCAGTTGCTCGCCGGATGGATACAAACAAATCGATGAACGGTTGAAAACCTTTCGACGCGAAATTTTGGAAATCGTTCGTGCGGATAAAAACAGGGACAGGGTTTATCATGTAAATTTCCATGTTTTTCCATTGTCGAACCCGCTTCCCAAACGTTAATTTAATAATCGTATGAGCTTTCGTAAACCTACAAGCCTGTTTTTTACGGCATTGTGCGCATTGCAATTGCTTTGCACGCAATCCAATACCGTTGTCATGACCGGAGGCTCTGAAGTCGTCGGAAAGATGGTGGATAAAGCGGGCAATCCGATTAGTGGGGCAATAATTCGGCTCGATACAACAGTGAATTCTTCAGATACATCGTTTGATTCCCTCACCAGTGTCAATACAAACCCGGATGGTTCATTTATAATTAAGCGAGATCATGGTGGTGGCACATATTCCATTTATGGAAATTATAAAAATCAGACCCTTGTTATTCTTATCCGCAACATTAAAGACACGGTCACCGATACACTATTTCACATTGTTGATATCGGAACGCACATTATGGTGGAACCGGGGTTTATAAAAGGGAGAATAATAAAATATTCAGCGCCGGATTCCATGGATGGCACTACCTGTTACATTCCCGGTACTTCTTTTTCCGCAACCACCGATGACTCTGGAAAATTTGTCATTTCCGGTATTGCACCCGAAACATGTTCGGTTTATTTTTCAGCACCGTATTATTCGCCATTACATTTAAAAAATATCGTCGTAAGTTCGGGGAAAGTTACTGATATTGGAACAGATTCATTGTCACTTGATCCGAATCAACCACTTGGTTCTCCGCGTTCTGTTCGAATAGCGTATGATACTGTTCACGGAGTTGTCACGGTATCCTGGAGCAAATTGCCTGTGTCCGACCTGCAGGGGTATGTCATTTCCCGAAGTTTGAATAGCAATGGTATGACAATAGTTCTCGATACAGTATCGATTCTCGATACTTTTTTTATGGATACTTTGTATCGTTCATTTAATGATACAATCCAGCGTATTGTCCAATATGAGGTTGCCGGTATTGATAATGCAGATAGGGGGCTGTTCAGCCAGCCTGTATCGGCCCCGATAGTTGCGCCCTATAATGTGAGAACAATTTTTTATTTTAGTCCTTCGGATACGTTTACCGCGGGAGACTCAATCAAGGTTGTTGTCAAGTTTGTCAATAATCAATATTTGAACAAGAAGATTTCATGGTTTTTGCAGGATACCGGCAATGCATCACTGCAAACCGATGCTGTTTCTCAGAAATCAGGCTTCGATACGCTAAAAACAATTTTCCCGCACGACGGCAAGGTCATACTGCTTGTAAAATCTGTTGACGAGCGAGGCATGGCCTGGATCGATAGCTCCCCGGTGAATGTCATACCGCATGCTGTGGATATTATCCGCTGCGATTCCACAACGTCCGGCATAACCTTGCATTGGCAGAAGTCAAACCAATCGGATTTTGCTTCGTACAGGTTATACAAAAAAAACAAACCAAACGATTCTTTGCTTTTTACTTTTACATCGCGATCGGATACTGCCAAAACAATTTCGACATACAAAAATGGGAATGCTCAATATTACGTCGTTGTTGTCGACAGCCAAAATATTGTTTCCAAGCCGGGCAAAATCTGCAATGCATGGATAAAAAATTCTCCTCCTATTTTTGTCGTCGATACAACGACATTATTGACCACGCTTTCCGTAAATTCTCCCTTGAATGTTGTTCTTTCTGCCAAGGACCTTAACGGTGATTCGGTTACATTTACAAAAGGAACTTCGGTCGGCTCGATAACCGCCCATTTGTTTTCCTGGATCCCAACGACAAACGATACAGGAACAAGGAAAATCATCATTTATGCCATTGATTCCCTTGGTGCCAAAGATTCGCTTGTATGGACCGTGCGAGTAACCATTTCCGGGTTATGCACCTATGGCGACAGTATGTCGACGCCGAGATTTTCAGCAGCCGCCGCAGTGGTAAACGATGTTTTGTATGTTGCCGGAGGAACGCAATATATCAGCCAGTCCGGCAGTATGCAACCATTTTCATTGTCAACGGTAGAAAAGCATTCTTTGCCTTCAAATTCTGCTTGGACAACTATGCCGGCACTCAATTCGCTCCGATCCGATTTTGGAATGGTTGCAAGCGGAAACCAATTAATTGCTGTCGGGGGCGTGCAAGCTGTAGGACAAGTCAAACCGGCGATTTTCATCAATTCCATCGACACGATTTCTTCAACAGGTTCCAAATGGCAGACAGCGTTTACCATGCCTGCATCGTTGGCGGGAAGCGCCGTTTGTTCTATAGGAAGCAAAGTGTACTGCATTGGCGGCATGATAAATGCAACTACGGTAAGCAATAAAATCCTTGAATATGATGCATCAACGGGAACTCTGAATACAATAACCAGCTTGCAATCGGCACGGGCGTATTCACAGGCTGTTGTTGATAGCGGGAAGATTTATGTCATTGGCGGATGGGGTGGGTCCGCAGATTTCGGACAGGGGAATTCGTTATCGTCAATGGAAATCTTTGATCCGGCAACAAAATTGGTCACGATAGCCGCTGATTCCCTTAAAACAGCGCGTTATTATTTTTGTGCCGCAGTTGTCAATGGAAAGATATATGCCATCGGAGGTTGTACAAGAACCGGCTCCGGAATTTCTTCAATTGAAGAATACGATCTGCAGTACAAATCCTGGACCGTAAAAGCCCAACTGCCCGAACCGCGAAGTTATTGCGCCGCAGTTTCTTATCAGAACAAAGTTTACATAATTGGCGGAATAATCGGCGATGTAAGCAAAAAAATGTCGACGGGTTCCATGGTTATTTATTATCCTTGATTCAGATGAAGTTGGAAAATGAAATGAGCATTAAAAAAGACAAAAATAAATCCTTGAAACAATGGTGTTTTACCGTTGTGGCAATGTGCATATTTTTTGTCCAATCAGGTTATGCTCAATGCACCTCCGATAATAACGGATATGCGTATTTGCACCCAGCTTTTTCAGGAAAAAACTGGGCAAAAACGGCTTACGACAGCGTTTTCATACTAACCTCAGATACAATGTGCAACGCACAACCTTTACAATTTGATATTTGCGGGTTTTCCGATAGTGCCGTCGGTGTATTTATCGCCCAAAACAAATCCTTGAATATGGTTAAAACATCCTATAATTGCTACGGTGGATGCACTCCATGCATGATCGAATTCATGGACCCTGTTCAAATAAAGGTGCAAGGTATTACATTTGCAAATTCTTTACCGCTATATCTGCCGAAGAACAATGCAATTTACGGGAAATCGTTGGTAAAGGTACTGGTTGCCACGACGCAAAAACAGGTGATTTCTCTGTCTGTTTCAACTGCCGATCAAACAATTCTTAAACAGGACACTTTGAAACTGAGCACCATATCTGGCTCACAGGATATCGTAAGAATTTTAGGGCAATTC
>Ga0182027_10016440_pt1 | contig 10099 bp, 4 predicted proteins | sample 712E1DmetaG_FD_121300 | JGI IMG/M metagenome (GOLD analysis project Ga0182027, IMG submission 121300) | Permafrost microbial communities from Stordalen Mire, Sweden - 712E1D metaG (Illumina Assembly) | ecosystem: Environmental > Terrestrial > Soil > Wetlands > Permafrost | place: Sweden... | reverse complement strand
GAGGTTTCCAAAGCGGAATTGGTGATCTTCAATGGCATTTGGTCGGGAATTTCACAATTTCTGAAGGCTATCCAGCGGTTGGCGGCAACTCGGCACTTGATTGTGGCCGACGATTTCGATCCCGCCTTTGACGGGCTTGCGAGGGTTGGCCCGAATCCAGTCCAAGTTATGGCCGTTTCGCAAATCCCAGGGAAGCAGGGTTTAATTCATGTGGCCTTTCGGCCGCCGGATCCGTTTCGGGCGGCGAGGTGAGGCCGGTTTCCACGAAAAGCTCAGTGTGGCTGGTACCGGCGGATGGCCAGCTGACACATCAGCGATTGGCAAACCGTGTTCCGAGGGCGGCGTTTCTTGTGCGGCGTTTTTTGGTGCAATTTCCTGAAATGCGGCATACAAGTTCTCGCCCACCCCATGAAACCTAGGGGCGACGAAGGAATGACGATTGAACAGCTAAAGCCGGGCAGAGTGCTGCGCGGGCCGATTTTTCCCGAACCGGTCCAAGTCATCGTCGTTGTGCCGATGGGCGGCGGGGTGAAGTTGATTGCCAAGGGCCTCAATACATCGCGCGTCCACGAGCCGATCCTGACGCCGGAAAACATCGCCGCACTGGAAACCAGCCCGGAAACCGAGGCATTTGACGGCGACCCGTTGAGATTCCGCCTTGCGATTGAGGCCATGCGGCTTGAACTGGCCTTTGAATACGACCCCTATTTCTCGCTTTCCATTGCGCGGGTTGATCCACTGCCGCACCAGCTTGAGGCGGTCTATCAGTATTTCAGGGCACTGCCGCGCATCCGGTTCCTCCTGGCCGACGATCCCGGCGCCGGCAAAACGATCATGGCCGGCCTGTTGCTGAAGGAGTTGAAGATTCGCGGCCTTGTCTCCCGGACGCTCATCATCACGCCGGCAAATCTCTCCTTCCAGTGGCAGCGCGAGATGAAGGACAAGTTCCGCGAAAACTTTGAAATTGTCCGCAGCGATGTGTTGCGCGCCAATTACGGCTCGAACCCCTGGCAGGACAAAAACCAGGTCATCACGTCAGTGTCGTGGGTTTCACGCATCGAAGACGCGAAGGAAAGCCTGCTTCGCAGCAATTGGGACCTCATCATCGTTGATGAAGCCCATAAGATGAGTGCGGCCAGTCGCGACAAAAAGACGCTCGCCTACCAATTGGGCGAGGCGCTGTCGCAGATGACCGACCATTTTTTGCTGATGACCGCCACGCCGCACAAGGGCGACCCGGACAATTTCTGCCTGTTCCTCGAATTGCTTGACCGGGATGTTTACGGAGACGTGAAAAGCCTGGAGGAAGCGATGAAGAAGCACGAGGCTCCGTTCTACCTCCGCCGCGTTAAGGAAGCGCTGGTCAGCTTCCCCGATCCCGACACGGGAATTGTGAAGGCGCTGTTCACCAAGCGAGTCGTGAAGACAACCGACTTTCAAATCAGTTTCGACGAACTCGAATTCTACGACGCCCTCACGCGATTCGTCGAAGACCAGTCCATCAAAGCCGCGACCGACGATTCCGCCCGTGGCCGCGCTCTCGGCTTCACAATGGCCATGTTGCAACGCCGCTTCGCTTCGAGCATTTACGCCGTGCGCCGCAGTCTCCAGCGTATGAAGGACAAGCGTGAACTCATCCTCAAGGACCCGGAAGCCTACCGGCAGGCCCAAATCACCAAGCGCCTGCCAGAGGATTATGAAGACCTAACCGACGAGGAGCAGCAGGAAATCGTGGCAGACCTTGAAGACCTCGTAGCCTCTTACGACCCCGCCTCGTTGCGGGACGAAATTATCGAGCTTGGCAAGCTCATCCAACTTGGCCAGGCCCTCGAGAAACGTGAGATCGAGACGAAACTCGTTCGGCTGAAGGAGCTTATCAAAGAGTATGACATCTTCAAAGACCCCAAGATGAAGTTGCTCATATTCACTGAGCACAAGGACACACTCGATTTCCTGTGCGGCGACGGAAAGGACGGACGCCCAGCCGGCAGGTTGCAGGAATGGGGATTGTCCGTAACCCAAATTCACGGCGGCATGAAGATTGGCGACCGGGACACGCCCGGATCACGCATCTTTGCCGAGCGCGAATTTCGCGAATCCGCCCAGGTGCTCGTCGCCACCGAAGCCGCCGGCGAAGGCATCAATCTTCAATTCTGCTGGTTGATGATCAACTACGATGTTCCCTGGAATTTTGTCCGGCTTGAACAACGCATGGGCCGCATCCACCGTTACGGCCAGGAGAAGGACTGTCTGATCCTCAATTTCATTTCGACCAATACGCGGGAAGGCCGGGTCATGCAAAAGATATTTGAGAGCGTGCAGGCCGCAGAAAAAGACCTCGATCCCCAAAAAACAGGCAAGGTGTTCAATGTCTTGGGCGACGTGTTCCCCGCGAACCAGTTGGAGAAAATGATTCGGGACATGTACGCCCGCAATCAGATGACCGAAGAACTCATCAAACAGCGGATCGTTGAGCAGGTGGACACGAAGCGGCTGGAGCACATCACCAATTCCACCCTGGAAGGCTTGGCCAAGCGCGAACTGAATCTTTCCGCCATCGTCGGCAAATCCGCCGAAGCGAAAGAACGCCGCCTGGTGCCGGAGGTCATTGAAGAATTCTTCACCCAGGCACACGCCCCTTTGTCGTGGACCCGTTTTGCGGCGGCGGTTCCATTCCGCTCGAAGCATTGCGGGTGGGCGCGGATGCTTTTGCCAGTGATCTCAATCCCGTCGCCGTCCTGCTCAACAAGGTCGTCCTCGAATATATTCCCAAATACGGCCAGCGCCTCGCCGATGAAGTCCGAAAATGGGGCGAGTGGATCAAGCGCGAAGCCGAAAAGGAACTGGCCCAGTTCTATCCCAAGGACGCGGACGGCGCGACGCCCATCGCCTATCTCTGGGCGCGGACAATTCAATGCGAAGGCCCCGGCTGCGGCGCGGAAGTGCCGCTTGTTCGCACGCTCTGGCTCGCCAAGAAAGCCAACCGCTCCGTAGCCATGCAACTCGTGCCAAACAAGAAGGCTAAGCGCGTGGACTTCCAAATCATCGTCAAGGAGCGCGACGGATGGGTGGATCAAGCGAATCCCAAAACCAGAATCGACAACCCGACGTTCGACGGGGCGGTGAAACGCGGTTCGGCAACTTGTCCCTGTTGCGGCTACACGACGCCGGTGGCGCGAGTGCGAGAACAACTCAAGGCTCGACATGGCGGTGCGAATGACGCGCGACTCATGTGCGTCGTATCAACGAGGGTAAATGAACAAGGCCGCTTCTATCGGCTGCCGACAGAAACTGACGTGAAGGCGATCCGCGCCGCAACCGCCGAGTTGGAGCAACGGAAGAAAGATCACAGCGGGCCGTTAAGTTTAGTTCCTGACGAAAAGCTCGACATGCGCGGCATTCGTCACACTTGGGCGATGATTTACGGTTTGAGCACATGGGAAGACTTCTTCACCCGTCGCCAAGCTCTCGCATTGACGAACATCGCGCGCTTGTTAAACAAAGCCGGTGAAAAAGTTAAAGCGAAGGACGGAGGGGAGTTTGCTGCGGCCCTGCAAACCTGTTTGGCAATGGTTTTGGGACGACAGGCGGACGCGCTCTCCGCTTCGGTCACATGGACTCCGGGTGGTGAGTTTCAAGGCCACACATTCGCACGACAAGCGCTCGCTTTCGTTTGGGATTTCGCAGAAGTGAACCCATGGTGCGATTCTTCTGGAAACTTCATGGGCGCGGTCGAATGGGTAGCAAAGGTCTGTGCCTCCGGCTTTGACCAACACACAACCGGCAGCACACAGCAGGCTTCAGCGACGCATCATCCGCTCCCCGATGATTCTGCTCACGGCTTCATCACAGACCCGCCTTACTATGACGCCGTGCCTTACTCATATCTCTCCGATTTCTTCTACGTCTGGTTGCGGCGTGCCGTCGGAAGCGTCCACACAGAGTTACTTCGTGGAACCAGTGTTCCTAAAGACGAGGAGGTTGTCGTTGACCGTCCGCACGAGTTAAGCAACTCGACTCACGACATTGCGTTTTACGAACGCGAGTTGGCGAAAGCATTCAGCGAAGGGCGGCGCTTGCTTCGGCCCGACGGGATTGGCACCATCGTTTTCGCCAGCAAGACCACGGCGAGTTGGGAAGCAATTTTGAAAGCCGTGGTGGACGCCGGTTGGATTATCACCGGTTCATGGCCCATCGACACGGAACGCGAAGCGCGCGTTTCCGCGCAAGGTCAAGCGCGGCTTGCTTCCTCCGTCCATCTCGTCTGCCGCCCGCGCGAGAATCCCGACGGCTCGATGCGCACGGACGAAATTGGCGATTGGCGCGACCTGTTGCAGGAGTTGCCCCGCCGCATCCACGATTGGATGCCGCGTCTGGCCGAGGAAGGCGTCGGCGGCGCGGACGCCATCTTTGCCTGTCTCGGTCCCGCCTTGGAAATCTTCTCCCGGTTTTCTCGTGTGGAAAAAGCCAGCGGTGAAGCCGTCACCCTCAAGGAATATCTGGAATGTGTCTGGGCGGCGGTCGCCAAGGAAGCGCTCACCATCATTTTCCCGGACGCCGACACTATCGGCTTTGAAGAAGATGCGCGCCTCACCGCTATGTGGCTCTGGACGTTGAACGCCGGCAACACCAACGCCATAAACGGCGAGAGCGCCGAGGACGAAGATGCGGAGAACGAATCCGAAGGTGGAGCAATGAAAGCCAAGACCACAGGATCCACCCTCGAATACGACGCCGTGCGCAAAATCGCACAGGGACTCGGCGCGCACTTAGAAGACCTAGGCAGCCTCGTGGAAATCTCCGGCGAAACCGCCCGTCTGCTGCCTGTCGGCGAACGCGCCCGCCACCTTTTCGGGAAAGACGAAGGCAAGGTCACGCCGGAGCGCCGGAAACGCGAGCCGCAAATGGATTTGTTCAAAGTCCTGCAACAAGCCGACGAAGGCGGAACGACCTTCGGCGAAACGAAAGTCGAACGCCACGGCGCAACCGTCCTCGACCGCATCCACCAGAGCATGATCCTCTTCGCCGCCGGCCGTGGCGAAGCGCTGAAACGATTCCTGGTCGAAGACGGCGCCGGCCGCGACCAACGCTTTTGGACTCTTGCCCAAGCCCTCTCCGCCCTCTACCCTTCCCAAACAGAAGAAAAGCGCTGGGTTGACGGCGTCCTGGCGCGCAAGAAAGGATTGGGGTTCTAATCACGGACACACTACTATTCTACTAGTATGAGCAATGAGTTTCTATTCTCGCAAATGACGCTGCCCCCCGAGTTGGTTGAGGATCTGCGGCGCCAGAACCCGTGGTGGGAAGGACATGCGCTGCCTGTGTTACCACCCCATCACCGGCACTTGGTGCAACAGATTCATCGCCGGCTGGAATGGAAACTCGCCCCCATCGTCGTCGTGCGGGGTCCGCGACAGATAGGCAAGACGACGGCACAGCTTCACTTCATTGAAGACGTCCTCAAATCCGGCGTCGAAGGCCGGAGGATTCTCCGTGTCCAGTTCGACGACTTGCACGAGATAGAGCATTTCGATTCGCCCATCTTGCGCATCGTGGACTGGTTCGAGCGCACGATTCTAGGCAGCACCTTGAATGAGGCGGCGCGCCGTGAAGCCCCTGTATTCCTGTTGCTTGACGAGGTGCAGAACCTGGAGGGCTGGGCGCCTCAACTTAAGTCACTGGTGGATTCGTCGTCTGTTCAGGTGGTTGTCACCGGCAGCTCGGCCCTGCGAATCGAGGCCGGCCGCGACAGTCTGGCCGGGCGCATCACGTCTTTGGAGGCGGGAACGCTGTCGCTGACAGAGATCGCTGTGCTTCGTGGACTGGACCTCGGAGAGCCATATCTCAAGGACAACGGACTGGAAGTCCTCACTCATGCAGCGTTTTGGACCGGGCTGCGCGAGCATGGACAATCACGGAAGGCGATCAGGGATATTGCTTTTGCCGCCTTCTCAGAACGGGGCGGTTATCCCCTGGCGCACCTTCGAGCCGACGCACCTTGGGAACAAGTGGCCGATCAGTTGAATGAGACTGTGATCAAGCGGGTTATCCAGCATGATCTTCGCATTGGCGAGAGAGGGCGCAAACGCGACCCCGCGCTGCTGGAGGAACTGTTCCGTCTCTGCTGTCGGTACGCAGGGCAAACACCCACGATCCAGACCCTGGCACGGGAAGCCCAGCGTGTTCTCCAAGCCAATGTGGGTGCTCAACGAATTAACGCGTATCTCCGATTTCTCGGCGACACCCTTTTGCTCCGCCTGATTCCTCCCTTGGAAATTCGCCTCAAGCGCAAACGGGGCAGTCCCAAGTTATGCCTGGTGGATCATGGCCTGCGGGCAAGCTGGCTCCAAGAGCAGATTCCTCTCGACCCGGAGAAGCTGCGTGAGGAGCCCGCATTGACGACAGTCGCCGGGCACCTGGCTGAGAGCGTGACGGGCGCGGTCATGTCCACGATCACGGGCCTGGACCTCGCCCATTTCCCGGAAAGACATGGGGAGCCAGAGGTGGACTTCATTTTGACGATTGGAATCAAGCGAATCCCGGTCGAAGTGAAATACCAAGCGAGGATTGACCCGTTGCGCGACACCGAAGGTCTCCGGTCGTTTATCGAAAGAGCCGTGAACAACGCGCCATTCGGGCTTCTCATCACGCAGGACGATTCACCTGAAGTTGCTGATCCGCGCGTGATCTCCCTGCCGCTTTCATCGCTCATGCTCCTCCGCTGATATTGCCGAGGCGGTGGAAAAGTCTGGCCGGTAAAAAAAGGCGCCCCGTGATCAAACCGGCTCACGGGGCCAGAAGCCAAGTCCGCCGCCATAAGGCGTGGACCAACTGCCCGCAATGCGAGCATCGAAAGGAATATACGCCATTCCGCATAAATAGGGAAACATAATCTCAGAATTATTCACAAAAAATGGCTGCGAATATTGGGCTAAAAATGCTTCCGCAGGATTGGCTGATTCGGGAATTTGAAAAATAATCCCGACAATTTCAGAAAAATGTGATACAACCGTCCCATGCCGCTCAAACCCTGGTATAAAATCGTGACCCCGCGCGAGGATTTGCGCGAGGGCAAGCCGCTCGATGCCTCTGAATTTGCCGTGCATCTTGACCAGGTCCGCGAAGGCCGGGCGCCCGACGATTACCAGAAGCCCGAACGGTTTTTCGAGCGGACATATCTCACAAAAAATCTCACGGCACTTGCCGCCGAAGTCATCCGCCGTTTGAGCGGAGAGAAAACCGAGACGAATGCGGTTTTTAATCTGGCCACGCAGTTTGGCGGCGGCAAGACGCATGCGCTCACGCTGCTTTATCATCTGGCAAGGAACGGCCCCGCTGCGAACAAGTGGGCCGGGGTGGGGCAATTGCTGGCCCGCGCGGGAGTGGCCGGCGTCCCGAAAGCCGAGGCCGCCGTGTTCGTTGGCACTGAATTCGATTCCATCACCGGTCGGGGCGGCACAGACGGAACGCCATTGCGGAAAACGCCGTGGGGCGAAATCGCCTGGCAGCTTGGGGGAAAGGAGGGACTGGCCGTGGTGGCAGAGCATGAAGCGCAAATGACCGCGCCATCGGGCGAAGTGATCCGCAAGTTCCTGCCAAAGGACAAGCCGAGCCTCATCCTGATGGATGAACTGATGAACTACGCCAGCCGCAGCCGCCGTAGCGGAATGGGCGCCCAGCTTTACAATTTCCTGCAAAACCTGTCGGAAGTAGCACGCGGACAGGAGAACGTCGTGCTTGCCGTTTCCATCCCGGCTTCGGAATTGGAAATGACGGCGGAAGACCAATCCGATTTCGAGCGGTTCAAGAAGGTGTTGGACCGACTCGGGAAGGCTGTCGTCATGTCATCCGACGCGGAGATTTCCGAAATCATCCGGCGGCGGCTGTTTGAGTGGGACGAACGCGCCGTGACAAGCGATGGGAAGGTGATGCTGCCAAAGGAGGCGCTGGAAACGTGCGGCGAATATGCGGATTGGGTCATTGAACACCGCCAGCAACTGCCGCCACAGTTCAACGTGGCAACAGCCCGCGAGACGTTTATCGCCAGTTACCCGTTCCACCCGGCGCTGATTTCCGTGTTCGAGCGCAAATGGCAGGCATTGCCGCGATTCCAACAGACGCGCGGGGTCTTGCGCCTGCTGGCGCTTTGGGTGTCCCATGCTTACCAGGAAGGATTCAAGGGCGCGCACAAAGACGCCATGATTGGACTCGGCACCGCGCCGTTTGACGACGCGATGTTTCGTTCAGCCACTTTTGAACAATTGGGGGAAACCAAGCTGGAAGGCGCGGTGACAACGGATATTTGCGGCAAGCGCGATTCGCACGCAACACGGCTGGACGCTGAAGCCCAGGAAACCATCAAAAATGCACGGCTTCATCGCAAGGTGGCCACCGCCATCTTTTTCGAGTCGAACGGCGGGCAGGCCAAGGCCGAAGCCACGGTGCCAGAAGTCCGTTTTGCCGTGGCTGAGCCGGGCCTTGACATCGGCAACGTCGAAACCGCGTTGGAGGCGCTCACGGACAGTTGCTATTACCTCGCAGTCGAGCGCAACCGTTACCATTTCAGCCTCAAGGAAAACTTGAACAAGCGGTTCGCCGACCGCCGCGCCACGATTCAGGCCGCCGACGTGGAGGAACACATACGAGCGGGAATCCAGGAGCTATTTCCAGCGGGAGCCGGAGCCGAGCGCGCCTTTTTCCCGGAGAAGACGATCCAGGTTGCGGACCGCCCATGCCTGACGGCCGTAGTTTTGCCGCCTGACCAGTCGTTGCAAGACGAAAAGACAACCACGGCATTTGTGGAGAAAATGACGCGCGAATATGGCACCTCGTCCCGCACATTTAAGAGCGCCATCATTTTCTGCGTGCCAGAGTCCCCCGACTTGCTCCGCGAAGATGCCCGCAAAGAACTCGCCTGGGAAGCCATCAAAGACGACGACTTGAACCTCGACGAAACCCAGATTCGCCAACTGGCGGAGAATCTCAAAAGGGCGCGGCGCGACCTCAAAGAAACCATCTGGCGCACCTACAAAAACCTGATGCTGCTCGGCAAGGACAACGCCATGCGAAGAATTGACATGGGCCTGGTCACATCGAGCGCGGCCAATAACCTAATTTCCTACATCATCGCGCGACTGAGTTCCGACGGTCAGATCGAGACCAAGGGAATCAGCCCGGCGTTTCTGATTCGCAACTGGCCGCCTGCGTTCAAGGAATGGCCGACCAAAGAAGTGCGCGACGCCTTCTTTTCCTCGCCACAATTCCCGCGACTCACCAACCCGGACGTGCTCAAGGAAACCATTTCGCGCGGCGTGGCCAACGGCCAGCTTGCCTATGTCGGCAAAACAACATCGGGCGCATACAAGCCGTTTGAGTTCAACAAAGCGTTGATGACCGCCGACGTGGAATTTTCGGATGACATGTTCGTAATCACAAAAGAGACAGCGGAAGCGTTTTTGAAAGGTCGGGCAACACCTTCCGCGCCCGCCCCATCCCCGACAGCGCCGGGAATTGGAGCGAGCGGGAGCGTTCAGCCGACACTTCCGATTGCACCGCTGCCGGTGCCATCGCCGACATCCGCTTCCGGTCTGACGTGGACAGGCGAAATCCCGCCTCAAAAATGGATGAACTTTTACACGAAGGTGCTGGCGAAATTCGCCTCAGCGCGCGGGTTGAAGCTGACAGTGAAAGTTGAAGCCACTCCCGAAGGCGGAGTGTCAAAGCAGAAGCTTGACGAGACAAAATCCGCACTCCGCGAGCTTGGTTTGCACGACAAGGTTGATCCCTTATAGCCGGATGTCAGTTGTCCACATCGCAGCAGCGGTCGACCGTGAAGACTCGTTCATGGTTCAGACGGCCTGGCTGGCCCGCGCCATACGCTGCCACCGAAGGTCGTTACATGGATCACGGTGTCGTTGGCCGGATCGAACTCGACCCGCTGGATGTTGGAGAACGGCAGTTCATCGAAGGCTCGCCAGGTTTTCCCGTTGTCGCGCGAGAGCCAAAGGCCCGCGCCGGGCGCGTCTTCGGTCAGGGTCATGTAAATCCAGCCTTCGTGCTTTGGGTGGAAATAGCCGCCAAAAGTCTGCGGCCCTTCCCG
>Ga0182027_10016439_pt1 | contig 10100 bp, 12 predicted proteins | sample 712E1DmetaG_FD_121300 | JGI IMG/M metagenome (GOLD analysis project Ga0182027, IMG submission 121300) | Permafrost microbial communities from Stordalen Mire, Sweden - 712E1D metaG (Illumina Assembly) | ecosystem: Environmental > Terrestrial > Soil > Wetlands > Permafrost | place: Sweden... | reverse complement strand
TGGGAAGAATTGCTTATGAAAAAAATATATTTTATCTTCTTGAATGTTTTAAGATTATCTTGAAAAAAATACCAAGAACAAAACTGATTATTGTGGGTGATGGCCCTCAATTTGAAGAAGTAAAACAAAAAATAAGATTAATGGGATTATCTGGAAAAGTTATGCTCACAGGAAAAATCAATCATGATAAATTGATTAATTCAACAATTTTTAATTCAGCTAACTTGTTTGTCACTGCGTCAACAACAGAGACTCAGGGAATATCAACAATGGAGGCCCAGGCAAAAGGTATTGTAAGTATTGGAGTCAATGCAGGAGGTATTAAGGATTTGATAAAAAATGATTATAATGGATATTTGATAGAAGAAGGCAATAAAAAAGAATTTGCAGAAAAGGTAGTTAAACTGTTGACTGATAAAGCTCTCTATAAAAAAATGAAAATAAATACTTTAAATGAGATAAAAAAACATGAATTAAATAAGGTCATAAAAATATATGAATCAGAATACCAAAAACTTATTTTATCTAAAACAAAAAAATCAGTTCCTATAAAAAGTTTTTATTGAATCTAAATTACATTTCTGAACCAAATCTAATATTTATCGTCAATCATTCAGATAAATATTTTCATCTTTGTTAATGCAATATATTTAAGGTTTTATGAGCAGGTAAAAGAGAACCGTCTATTTTATCTAAAATTATTTGACAGAATTATATTGAAGATACTTTAATAACCTTGAAAAAATTATCTATGAAAAAGTTGGATTATTTTCTTTTGTATAAAACCTCTGAAAAATAAGTTCTTACATTAATTTTCAAAGTTTATCATGTAAAACATATTTTTCAGCTGGAATTTTTTTAAACATGCAAACTCCCCATAACCATATTGTCTTTGATATTCCACCTTTTTCCATTCTTCTGCTGGAAAGTGTTATTTCCATCTTTTTATTGTTACAGGTCTTGATGTTTTTTAGCTTTCCTAGTTTTCTGCTAAAATAATAATCCTCTACAATTAATTTGTCAAATCCCCTAACTTTAAAAAAAAGCTCTCTTTTAATTGCCATATTGTTTCCAGTGACTATAGGGTTCCCAAAAAGATTCAATATCTTTAATGTATAAAAAACCGTATAAGTGAAAAGATTAAGCTGTAACCTTTTGAACCAATGGGGATTTTCATATAAATCAAGACCTGAAATTGCAGAAAGGTTCTTGTCATTATTAAAAGCAGTGTTTATTGTCTCAAGCCATTTCGGGTCTGCAATAGAATCAGCATCAATAAAAGCGATTATATCTGTTTTAGACTTGAGTGCCCCAAAATTCCTTGCAGGGGATATTCCCTGCTCTTTGCATTTATATACCTTATCAGCCAATTTTTTGGCAATATTAAATGTTTTATCCTTGCTATTGTTGTCAACAACAATTATTTCAAAATCCTTGAATGTCTGTTTTCTAAGAGATTTAATGATTTTTGGCAGATTCTCCTCTTCGTTATAGGCAGGAATTATTACAGATATTCTCATGATATATAAAAATACATCACCAAAGTATTTAAATTATGCCAATTCCGCTAATGTTGACATGATAAGTATTATTATAATCACTAAAAATGAAGAAAAAATGCTTCCAAGATTACTTGTTTCAATAAAAAATCAAGATTATAAAGACTATGAAATAATAGTTTCAGATGCATTTTCAACAGATAAGACACGGGAGATTGCAAAAAAATTCAAAAGTAAAATTGTTGATGGAGGCTTGCCTTCTGCAGGAAGGAATAATGGTGCAAAAATTGCATCAGGAGATGTATTATTGTTTTTGGATGCAGATGTGATTCTTCCAAAGGGTTTTTTAAAGAAGAATATAAATGAATTTTACAGAAAAAAGTTAGTGGCAGCAACAGCAGTCTATATTCCCATATCAAAGAGATTTACAGATAAATTACTCCATCATATCTTCAATATGTTTTCAAGGACAGTCCAATATTTCACCCCTCACGCAGCAGGTTTTTGCATATTCTGCAGGAAAAATATTTTTTTAAAAGTAGGTGGATTTGATGAAAGGATAAGGTTTGCAGAAGACCATGCACTTGTTTCTAAATGTAAAAAATATGGAAGATTCAGGGTTTTAAAAAGTGTCCCTATACTGGTTGATGTCAGAAGGATGGAAAAAGAAGGCAGGACAAGGACAGCAATAAAATATCTTATAGCAGATCTCCATAGGTTTACAAAAGGTGAGATCTATAATCCACCCTTCAGTTATGATATGCAGGGTGTTGATATGAAGGAAAAAAAGAAAAAAATTTAATTATTAAATTAAAAATTAATCAGAGCAAGTTCAAGGAGTATGTTAAACTTACCTGCCATAACTTCTTGCACATATATATCTAATTGAGTGGCATTACTTATTTTTCAGACCTATAATAGCAGAAGTTTCGAGAAAAAATTCTAGAAGAATTTAAATATTCTAATCTTTTAGAAATCTTACTTTTCTTAAAAGCCAATTGGCCATTTTATATCCGCCATATACTATAAAAAATGCAGCAAAAACATCGATGCTATAATGCTGATGCATTGCAAGGACAGTTATTGCCATCACTATTGAACCTGCAAGGAAAAAATATTTTATCTTGCTTTCCTTAAAAACAAGGAATCCTAAAAATGGGACAGCAACATGTCCTGAAAAAAACAGATCATTCTCAAATCTTAAATAATGCAAAATCCATGGAAATTTGCCAGCAACAGCATCTCTGGGTGTTTTTAGATGAGTCAGGATAATGAATAAAGACCTGAGTATTGTCAAAAAACTAAGTTGAGCAAGTGCAACATGAAATTTCTTAATGTTATAAAATAGGCAATAGACTAAAGCAACTCCAAGTATTAATATAAAACCCCAAACAAATATATAGTTTAGATTATAAGGTCCAAAATGGTCAAGTATAAGGTCAGGAACAGCCGTGACAATTGCCTTGGTAGTGACATATTCTCCAGCTAAAAAATCTATGATTCCAGCAAAAAATATAAGGATTAATGAAATCAATATCAAATATTTATATTTTAATATTTCGTTTCTCCACTCTTTGAACTTATTTTTAAAATAACCTTTTTTATTCATTTAAATATGATAATATTCTGATTTATAAATATGATGAAGAATCATAATCACTTGGATTAGTCAAGTCATGTCTATTTATCGATAATTTAAAAATTTATCAAATAAATTTTAATCCACAAAAATTTTATGAAAAATTTTTGATGTTTTAGATTTATTCTAAAATTTGAGATAATCTATTCTTACGAAGAATTGCTTCACAATTCTAAGTAATTTTAAAGAATCTTCATACAACCGCTATTCTTATTAACAAGAATAACTGTATAATATAATGGACAAAAAACAGGAATATCTTGACTTATCATTGAAACATCTGCAAATAGCAGATCATATGGCTTATGTTACATACCCTCTTGTAAAAGAAAAAAAGCTTTTGTTGAAAATATTTGATGAGATGTACAAATCAGTGATAAATCTTGTATGTGCATCATTAATTTTTGAAAACAAAAAAAAGAATATAAAATTTAATAAAGATCTTAAAGAAAACATGAAAATTTTTATTAAATTATCTAAAAATTACAGGATCACTTCAGAAGAGATAAAAAAGATGTCAGAACTTATTGAAATTAATTATAAACATAAGACTAGTGCAATGGAGTTTTCAAGAAAAGAAAACGTTGTCATGATGATGGACAACCTAGATACATTTTCACTTGATATAAGAAAAATAAAAGAATATATAACTCTTTCAAAATCACTTTATCTTAAGATAAATCTTAGATTAAATATCTGAGATTTTGTTTTTATTATTTTATTAAAAGATATTGAATCACTATTGATTTACTCCAAGTCAGTAGTATAAGTCATTTTTTAGTGAAAAAAAGATAAGCTTTATATAGAAGTTATACCTTAATATCCTTAACATAAAATCCCTCTATTCTCTGTTTAACTTAGAATCAAGTTAAAGAGGGTACAACTATCCAACATGTCTGAAGCACTCGAAAAAATTATGAAAGAGAAAATATCTGCAGATCATCTCTTATATGTAAGCATGAAATATACGAAAACATGCGATGTTATGATAAATCTTATAAAAAGATGGAAGATTATGATGGATTATTCTTTTGATGGGCTTCTTGAAAAAGCAAAAAAGAAAAAGATGGTCAAATCTCTCCCTACAGCACCAAAATTAAGGATAGATGTCTTAAAAGAGACATTCAAGAACCAGCCTGAAGTGATGGATGCAGTGAGAGAATATGAGATGTTCAAGTTGATTGAAGTTCTTAAAAAAACAAAAGAAGGCGAATTCAGGAAAGGGGTTTGCCTGAAAGTGACTTATAAAGGGATTGAAACAGCAGTAAACCTTGAAAAGCTCAAAGAGTATTCAGAGATTCTCGAAAGGTTTATAAATTATACCAAGCTTTTTCTCCTAAGTAAATAAACAGTTAAAAGATTTATTCTAAACTGCTATTAAGTATAAAAATGGGTAAAATATATGCAATACTCTCTGGAAAAGGAGGAGTAGGCAAAACTACGACTGCTGTGAATCTAGGGACAACTCTTAATCATTTAGGAGAAAACGTGATCATTGTTGATGCAAATTTGACAACCCCTAATATCGGGATACATCTAGGAGCACCGATTGTACCAATAACCTTGAATCATGTCTTGAACGGGACAGCAGAACTTGAAGATGCAATCTATGAACATGAATCAGGTACAAAGATTATGCCAGCGTCTCTCTCACTAAAAGAGACTGAAAAGATAAATTATAAAAAATTGATAGAACTCTCAAAAAAATTAAAGAAGATTTCAGACCATGTGATAATGGATTCTGCTGCTGGACTTGGAGAAGAGGCAAAATCAGCAATAAGTGCAGCTGATGAGATAATAATTGTGACAAACCCTGAAATGACTGCAGTGACAGACGCATTAAAGACAATAAAACTTGCTGAAGAGATGAATAAAAAAGTATTAGGCGTCATAATAACAAGATATCAGGGTAATAAAGTTGATATGACGATTTCCAATATCAGGGACATGCTTGAAGTTCCTATCCTTGGGATTATCCCTGAAGATTCTGCTATTAAAGAATCTCATGTAATGAAAAATTCAGTCATCTACACCCATCCAAGAAGCAATGCAGCCAGGACTTATTTTAATACTTCTAGAAGGATTTTAGGGGAAGATATCAAGCTTGAACCACTGCCAAGAAAGATTTTTATAGTCAATTTTATTAAAAAAATTTGGAGATAAAATGGAAGGAATAGTTAATTTTAGTGAATGGCAAAAACTCGATTTAAGGGTTGGAGAGATCCTTGAAATAGAGGATGTAGCTGGAGCAGATAAACTCTATAGACTAAAAATAGATCTGGGAACAGAGACAAGGACCCTTGTTGCAGGATTAAAAGAATATTACACTAAAGAGGAATTGGAAGGCAAAAGATGTATTGTTTTTTGTAACCTGGAACCCAAAAAATTAAAGGGGATTGAAAGCAAAGGTATGATTCTTGCAGCAGTAAATGACGATCATAGTGAGGTCAAATTGATCCAGCCTGCAGGTGATATTGAGATTGGAAGTCGTGTGAGTTAAGATACTCTGTTTCTTTTTATTATTAAATCATGAACAAGTACATATATATCTAATTGAGTGACATTACCTATTTTTTTGCCCAACCTCCTTGAAGAATTTATTTTCTTTTTCCCCAACCTAAATCCGGGTCTATCAAATCAATAGATTTTCCCCTAAATCTTTCAACAAAATCAAATATACCAAGTCCTTTTATATCTGAGATTTTGATTCTTCCTGATTCAATCATCATTTCTCCAAGTTTATTTGCTTCCTTGTCAGTAAGCATTAATAATAGAGCAGCAGGATTGACTCCTTCAAAAAAAGGCTCTTGTGAAAAAAATTCATAAGCTTTTCTTAAGACAACTTCTTTTATTTCATGATCAAGTTTTAAATAAAATTCATTGAACATATATTCTCTTGTTCTTTCAAAATTAGAAAAAACCTCACCATCTCTAAATTCAACCTTGCCTTTTCTTCTTGACTCATCAATTAAAGCTCCAATTACTCTATAAGTTCGTTTGTCCTGTGTATCTCCTAGATCAATTACAAATCTGGGAAGTTTTTTTCCTTCAATAAAACCATATCTGATTGCATCATTGATATCTGAAAAAGTATAAGCTATTTTATCTGCAAACATGACTGCATTATATTCATTAGGAACATTTTGTGTCGCATCTAATTTTACAGGACCAGTTCGTGAATGAAGCAAAATTCCTTGAAGGGTATCAAAACTTAAATTGAGTCCTTTGCCATCTAGTCTTTCTAACTGCTGTGCAACAATAACACCTCCGACAGGATGATAAAAAGGTGTCCCAAGAATATCTGATAAAACCTTCTCTCCCAAATGTCCATAAGGCATATGACCTATATCATGACCAGCAGCAATAGACTGGCATAGACTTGTATTGAGTCCAAGATTCTCAGAAATAGTTATTGCAACACCCATTACTTCTGCTGTATGTGTTGCCCTTGTTCTTGTATAAGCATTCCTTGGAACAGTTATGACTTGGGTTTTATCTGCTAGTCTTCTATAAGATTTAGAGTGATAAATTCTGACTAAATCCTCTAAAAATGGATTTTCAATATAAACTGAATAATTTTCAGGGTGTCTTCTTCCAATGCTTTTTTTAGGATCAAATGCTTCCATAAAAACCCCTATAAAAACTTCTTTTTAACAATTTAGGTTAATAAAAGTATATTTCTAAGGAAATTTAATTCCTCTATCAAGATATCCATCAATTCTAAATAATTCTCCATCTCTTTCTTCACAAAAAAGTCTCATATAATCTAACTTAACTCCTGTTATATCTGGAGGGTGAGATATATGATGTAATGGTTCGGGATTATGTGTTTCAACAGGAACATATCCAAAATATTCTAAAGTTTCTGGATTTTGATGAATATCAAGAAAACCAATTAGTTTTGGTCCATTGGAGTTTCCCCTTAAAAAAATACCAACACGATCAGATTCCCCAATTCTCCAAACCTGTGAACTTATTCCTACTTCTCCAAATTCACTTAAATATTGTATAAAATTTGGAATCAGTCTCGCATAATGTACTATAAATTCCCCAGTTACAGACAAAACAGAAGAATTTTCTATTCCGGTTCTATTATAAGCTTCTGATAAATTCCTGCAATAGTCATAAAATGCTTGTTGAAGATTATCATGTGAGACTGCTGTTTTCGCAGCAATACCTGGAAAATTTAATTCTATTCTATTCTCAATCCCATTTAAACCTGTCCTGATTCTAAAACAACAATCCAGAACACTGCCGAGTCCTTCAGGAATTACTCGTTCAATTTCTCCTGTCTTATGTACTGATTTCTTAGTTCCCATTATATAAAATTTTGAATAGAAATATTGTTTTTAAACTTTGTCAAGAACCCTGGCTAGAAAACATAATAAGTTTGGGTTCTTGATCACTACAAAAATGCCTTTTCTTTCTTCTAACGAAAACCTCAAAGGATATTAAAAGTGCATTTTTGCAGTCTTAATGAATTCTAGCTCTTTTATCACAAATCCCTGAATAAGATTTTCTTAGGAAATTATCTCTCCAATCTTTATATGCATCAGCGATCAATGTATGGATTGGTAGGTCTTGTTCACATGCTCCATAGACTAAAATCCTGCCAACATTATATGCATTTCCTTCAAGACCATCTAAGACTTCACTGACTCTTGAAATATCAGGATGACATGCCAAGAAAGTCAGGGTATTTGCATCTTCAGGACTGAATTAGATAAGTCTGAAATTTTTCATTTTATATCAATCTTCTTGAAAAGTATCTCGCCTTTTTTAATATCATTTATTTTTATTGGTTTTTTAAGAAGGGAATATTCAATATTAAATCCAAATTGCTCAGCAATTTTTTCACAACTGCTCGGCATATAAGGCCAAAGAAGTATTGCAATTGCTTTGATTGAATCAACAAGTTCATAAAGAACTTTCTTGTCCTGTGTTTCCCATGGTTTTTTCTCCTGTACATATTCATTACAATTGTCGATGAATGTGAAAATCAGGCATAATGCCTTGTCAAGTTCATATTCAGAAAAATATTTTTCTATTTTCAAAAGATCTAATTTTTTGATTAATGTATTTTCAGTTTTAGTTAAACCATATTTTTCAGCAAGAGCAGATACTCTTGAAACAAGGTTTCCAAGTTTATTTGCAAGTTCACTATTATGTCTTTCAATGAGTGCTTTTTCAGAAAAATCTCCATCTTCTCCAAATGAAGCTCCACGAAACAAGAAATACCTTAATGAGTCAACTCCTGCAATTGCTATAAGGTCGTCAACATTGATGACTTTTCCCCTGGACTTTGATATTTTTTCATTATCAAATGTCCACCATCCATGTGCAAAAACAGATTTTGGCGGTTCTATTCCAACAGAGATAAGCATTGCAGGCCAGATGACAGAATGAAACCATAATATATCTTTTCCAACAAGATGCAGATCAGCAGGCCAGAATTTTTTGAATAATTTTTTATCCTTATTAAATCCTACACCAGTCAGATAATTTGTCAGTGCATCATACCATACATAACACACATGCGTCTCATCAAAAGGAAGTTTTATCCCCCATCCATAATCTTTCCTGGAAATGCTCAAGTCTTTTAGTCCTTCTTTGACCCGATTGATGACTTCACTTCCTCTTCTTTGAGGAAGAATGAAATCAGGATTTTTTGAGTAAAGTTCAAGAAGCTTGTCCTGGTATTTAGAGAGTTTAAAAAAATAAGATTCTTCTTTCAGGTTTTCTATTTTTGTCTTGTGTATCGGACAGCATCCATCAACTAGGTCTTTTTCAGTATAATATGCTTCACATCCTGTACAATAAAAACCTTCATAGATACCTTTGTAGATATCTCCATTCTCCTTTGCTTTATTAAGTATCCATTTGACAACTTCGACATGGTCAGGGTCAGTTGTCCGAATAAACCTATTAGGGACAATGTTTAATTTTCCCCAGGCACTGTTAAACTCTTTAGAAAGAAAATCGACAAATTTCTTTGTCTCAATCCCTTTTTTTTGTGCAGCCTGGAATACTTTCTTTGCATTCTCATCTGTTCCAGTCAAAAAAAAGACATTCTCTTTTCCAATTAAAAGCTGGTTCCATCTACAGATTACATCAGCTGCAACAGTTGTATAAGCATGGCCAATGTGAGGTATATCATTGGGATAATAGATAGGAGTTGTTACATAAAATTTCTTGCTTGGTTTGTTTTTCTTTATAGTAGTAGTTGTCATAGAAAATCTAGAATCATAGAGTATAAAAAACTTATCTTATGCTTGTTACTTAAGAGTTACTAAGAGCCCAGAAGGATAATCATTTAGAATAGACTCTTGCAACATAGTCTTCAATATTTCCCCTCTTTCTTTCCCTTAGATCAGGGTCCATGATAAGGACCTTTCCAAGTTCATGTAATTTTAACATATCAGGTTTAATAGAAGAGTCATAACTCTGGAATAAATATCTGACCCTGGTATCACTAACTTTCCCTTCAACAGATCTAAGTGGAATAAGTTCACCATAAACACTAAGTTCAGCAATTGCAGCATTCATGATTCCCTCGCGATTTCTATCATCAACAACTACAAAATGATATCTTACAAATGGTTCAGAATCAGGATTCCTTTCAGGAGACTGTTCCCAATTCCATCTGACATGTCTAGGTCTTGTAAATAATCCTCTAGGCCCATAAGTATGATCTTTATTCTTCTTTGCCATATAAAAAACAAAAATGCAAAATATATAAAAACATACAGTCTTATTTTAGACAATTAAAAAGCATCATTAGTATAGTGGTAGTATGGAACCTTCCCAAGGTTCAGACCCGGGTTCAATTCCCGGATGGTGCATCTATCTTCTCCATCTTCTGACTGAATCTTTTGGATTTCTAAAAAAATCATAAGCATCTTCTAAAAAACTTGAAACAAATTCTTTATTGCTTCTAAACCTCCTCATAGAAGTTAATATTC
>Ga0182027_10016438_pt1 | contig 10100 bp, 9 predicted proteins | sample 712E1DmetaG_FD_121300 | JGI IMG/M metagenome (GOLD analysis project Ga0182027, IMG submission 121300) | Permafrost microbial communities from Stordalen Mire, Sweden - 712E1D metaG (Illumina Assembly) | ecosystem: Environmental > Terrestrial > Soil > Wetlands > Permafrost | place: Sweden... | reverse complement strand
GAACCATGTCTTTTGCATTTTCGATTCTCCATGATTGTTGGGTAATTTCAAGACTCGGAATAACGCATGTTTCCGAGATCGGTAAGAAGAGAGGGGCCGGTAGGGTTCCATCCGAGCTTTGCGCGAGTCTGTGCACTGGAGACGTGGGCGTCCCTGCCCACGAAGAACCCTAGGAAGCCGAAATGTTCCTGGGCCTGTTCTGGCGCAATGGAAATGACCGGCACACTCAGGCCGCGGCCGATAGCCGTTGCAATGTCCCTGGCCTGCACACCCTCTTCGGCGACGGCGTGATAGCGGGCCCCCACAGTACCTTTTTCGAGGGCAAGATCAGATAGGCGCGAAGATCCAGTTTTCGGTTCTCGAGATCAGTGCGCGTGAACTCCGGCGCTTCTTTGTGAAGGAGTGAGACTTCTGCTGGCGAAGATTGCGCGGCGCTCACCCCGGCGCAAATGCACAACAGCAGTGACATCGCAAATGAGCGGCGGAGCGCGCGCAGCACAATTGATAACGTATTCGTAGTCGTTAACATGCCGCTCCGCCTGTCTATGCTAGTTGCCCTGTTCAACCGGGTATCCCTTGCTGGCCCAGTCTGCGCCGAAGTTGTTAGCGAGATAGAGTACCTTTACATTGGTAAAACCCATCTCACTTAGTTTTGCGAATGCTGGTCCGAGGTTCGGACACCGGTTGAGGGGACAGCACCCACAATAAATCACAATGAGTTTCTTGCGAGAAAGTGCACTTACTCGATTCTGCAATTGCTGGATTCCTGCTGGTTGCGATCCTGGCCCTATGTATTCCGAGCCTGGAATATGCGCCTGAGCAAAAAGCATATGAGATCCAACTTGCAGAATCAGGGGCTTGTCCACTCCCTTGGACTGCTGCAGGTGAATCAAAACCTCAGGTTGCAGCCACTTTGCTTCGGGAATGGATGACGCGCTTGCCGTAGGGGCCGGAGTAAACTGCGCCCGGAGTTGTGAAGAAGTAAGGACAAAAGCAAATGCAAGAACCGCTACAATCCCTGATCGCCCAACCAAACCGATTTTCATACTGCTCCTCCAAAGTGAGTTTACCTCACAGGCAGTTACTTCAGCAGTACTTCGCGAAGCACAAGAAACTGATTGTTTGAATCGGTCCATGCAAGCCATACCGATGGGTTGCATGGGCCGATGACATCGAGTGGTTGCAGCGCAATGCCGGCAATCTGCAGATAGAGAGTGTCAATGACTGCAGTTGCAGAAACCTGTCTGGACCTCCGGAATCTTTCCGCTTAGATAGACGGCCACGGCCTCGTCCGCGGAAAGCGCGCCAGGAATCATGACCGGCTTGATTCCGTTCGCCTGCATTGAATTTGCCGCCCCTGCGCCCATGCCGCCACACAACACAACGCCACAGTCGCTCAGAAGTTCGAAAAGGCTCACTGCGCCTGGCGCTGCCTGCGCATCTCCAGCCTCGTGGTGGCAAACGCCCTGATTGTGCGGCGTGTCGCTATTTGTGCGGAATTCCCGGCTTTGCACCTTTGTGCCATCCACATCGAATACCACAAATCCCCGGCTCTGGCCAAAATGCTGCGATAACGAGATTCCGTCGATTGTTGCGACTGCGATTTTCATCTTTCCTCCAGATGGTAACTTACAAGATGTAATATACACCTAGATGTAAACCCCTGAAAGCAAATTCAAGATTCTCAACCAGGCAGAGAAGACAGCAGCGCGGAGGAATCCAGTATGGCTAAAGGTTTCTGCCCAAGGCATGGCGGCGGGCACGCTTGCTCTTGCGCCATGGGCAATCTCTTCCGGTTTATTGAGCCGGTACTGCTTCTGATGCTGCGGGATAAAGGCCATTCGTATGGGTATGAACTCTCCGAGCATCTTGATGAATACGCTCTGACAGATGCGCAAATTGAACCTGCGGCCCTGTACAGAACCTTGCGCACACTTAAAGAGAATGGTCATGTGACTTCATCCTGGGATACGGAAAATCCCGGTCCGGCACGCCGAGTCTATTCGCTCACAAAGCTGGGAGAGTTGCACCTGCAGGAATGGTCTGAAGTCATGACACGATTGGCAGGTACCATGAAGGCATTCACCGTGCGAGTGCAGAAGTCGAGCGTAGACGCAGGAGGGCCTCTGTTGAGGTAAGCCAAATAAATCAATGATTTAAGGAGGTTTTCTGGCGGCAGAAAAAGGCGTTGCTCGTGTTCAGATTGGCTATGCTTTTGCATAAAGTGCAGGTTTGTTCGATACTGTCTACATGTAGGATGTGTCTGGTTCGACAGATCCGTCTCTGGCCTATTGCCTCATGCGCATAAACAGAACAAGTCGACGCATTTCCATTCTCACCGCGATGGGAATCCTACTCTTGTCCTGTGCCGTGTTTGGATGGGGTCTGCACTACAAGATGTCCTTGTACTGCCCCGTGAACGGGCTTTCGCATTCCACTCCTGAGGCAAAACTGCTATCTGAGAAGGAACGGCCGGCTTCTCAGCAAGATAGGGCCTCGATCCGTCCCGCGTTCACGCAGACGCAAACCTCGATGCTTTTCGCGCTGCTGCTGATCGCCGCTTTGGCAATGGATTTGTTGAAGTCGGCAACGCTGTGGATGCGGACCCCGAGCATGCAAGTCGCTTGGAGCCAGCAGCAGCGCGCGCACTTAAACTACTTTTCGTTCCGTCCCCCTCCGAATTTACTCTCTTCCTATTAGTCAGTTCCTTCCAGGTAAATAGTCTGATTCACGTCGATTGACGAGGGCCAGGCTTCGTAGCACTGTCCTGGAACATGGCCACATTATCCGTACGTCGATAGGTGCTTAGATCATGTCTATGCGATCTTTAACGGTCGTTATTGGGGCAACGATCCTCGTTGCCCTGCCCTGCCTTGTCTTCATTGGCTGCAAGCAAAAGCAGCCCACATCTGCGCCTACCGCGACTGCCTCAGTGGCGCCGGTCACGCGAGGCGACTTATCCAACACTCTTACCGTTGCGGGCGAGTTTCAGCCTTATCAGGAAGTGGAGCTGCACGCAAAGGTCTCCGGATATATTCGCCGGATCAATGTCGATATTGGCGATCGGGTCAAGAACGGTCAAGTCATCGCCACCCTTGAAGTGCCGGAGTTGAACGCGCAGGTTGCCGGAGCGGAAGCCGAGATACGGCACGGCAAGTCCGAGATATCGCGAGCGCAAAGCGGAGTGGCGCTGGCCGAAGCCGGTCATGCCGCACTTCACGCGGCATATACGCGTCTTGCAGAGGCTTCCCGGGTGCGTCCCGGACTCGTTGCCGAACAGGAACTGGATGACGCCCAGGCCAAGGACCTGGACGCCGAAGCGAAGGTGAATGCGGCCAAGGCCGCACTGGAAGCGGCACGCGAGCAACTTGGCGTTTCCAATGCGGATCACCAGCGGGTCGCTGCGCTGCAAGGCTACTCGGTCGTGACCGCTCCATTCGCCGGCGTCATCACCATGCGCTATGCGGATGTGGGCTCGCTGATCCAGGCCGGAACAACCTCGGATACGCAATCGATGCCGGTTGTGAAACTGGCGCAGAGCGATCTTTTGCGGCTGCGTATGCCTGTACCGGAAGAGGATGTGCCCTACATCAAAGTCGGCGGCGACGTCGAGATCAAGCTCCAGGCCACGGGCAAGGTCATCGCTGGAAAGATCGTTCGCTTCACACGAGAGCTGACAACGGCTACCCGCACCATGCTTGCCGAGGTCGATGTTCCCAATTTGGATCTTGCGCTCAGCACCGGAATGACGGCAGAGGCGACGATCGTTCTTCAGGAACAGAAAAATGTACTCACGGTCCCGGCGGGTGCGGTTCTCAAAGAGAATGGGCAACCGTATGTGCTGATCGTGGATGCCAGCAACAAGGTCCAGAAGGTATCGGTCGGGCTCGGAATTCAAGGGCCTGACCGGATCGAGATTACCCAGGGCCTCTTCGAACATCAGAACGTGATCGTGTCGGGACAGGCGAATTATCAGCCCGGTCAATCCGTTCATCCCGAGATCAGCACTATTGCCATGCCGAAGCAGGAGGGCGCTCAATAATGTCCTCCTTCGCGATCAAATATCCCTTCTTCATTCTGATGATGTGCCTGTTTGTGATTGTGGTCGGAATCACGACAGTTACGAGCATGCCGGTCGATTTGTTTCCGGAGGTCAATATTCCGGTCGTTGTTGTCGCCACGTTCTACTCTGGAATGCCGCCAGAGCAGATTGAATCGGACATCACAAACAGCTACGAACGGTTCTTCACGTTGGGCAGCGGCATCGACCATATCGAATCCCGTTCGCTGCCCGGCGTCAGCCTCATCAAGATCTATTTTCAGCCTGGCACGGATGGGAATGCAGCGGTCAGCAATATATCGAATCTGGCCATGGCGAATCTTCGCCGCCTGCCTCCCGGCACACTCCCACCCGTGGTGCTAAAGTTCGATGCATCCAACCTGCCTGTGTGCCTGATTACGCTTAAGGGGCAGGGGCTGAATGAAACCACGCTCAAGGATCTGGCGCAGTTTACCGTTCGCAATCAGGTCGCCAATGTTCCTGGGGCATCCGTTCCGCAACCCTATGGCGGGCGCTATCGCCAGATCATGGTGTACGTCGATCCGGTGAGGCTGGAAGCTCACCAGATGAGCGTCATGGATGTGGTGGATTCGCTCAACAAGTCCAATCTGATTCTTCCCGCCGGCGATGTTCGCATTGGCATGAAGGACTACAACATCTATGCCAATAGTCAGGTTCCCGTCGTGGACGAGATCAACGATCTTCCGCTGAAAACCGTCGGCAATGCCTCGGTGATGGTCGGCGATATCGGACAGGCAAAGGACGGTGGACAGCTCCAGACCAACATCGTGCGTGTCGACGGGCAACACTCCGTCTACATTCCCGTCCTGAAGCAAGGCGGCAATTCGAACACGATCACCATCGTCGATGGAGTCAAGAAGGCCGTTGCGCACCTGCTCGATATTCCATCCGTCCTCAAGACGAACGTGGTCTTCGACCAATCGGCATTCGTCAAGCTGGCAGTCAAAAATGTTATAAACGAGGGCACGATCGGCCTTTGCCTCACGGCGTTGATGATTCTTCTTTTTCTCGGAAACGTCAGAGCCACGATCGCGGTCCTGATCTCGATTCCAGTCTCTGTCCTTGCCACCTTTCTCGGGCTGAATCTCGGGAGCAGTTCCATCAACACCATGGTGCTTGGCGGACTAGCGCTGGCGCTGTCGCGGCTCATCGACAATTCGGTGGTTGTGCTGGAAAACATCTTCCGTCATATGGAGATGGGCGAGTCTCCAGTGGTTGCCTCCGAGCGCGGCGGCAAAGAGGTTCAACTGGCCGTGCTGGCCGCAACCGTCAGCACCAGTATCGTTTTCTTCCCGGTTCTGCTGCTCTACGGAGTGAGCAAATATCTGTTCACGGCACTGGCATCCGCGGTTGTCATTTCTCTCTTCGCGTCCTACGCCGTCGCAATGACTGTCGTGCCGCTGTTCTGCGCCAGGTTCATCAGCATCGATCCCGGTCATGAATCTCCCGCCGAGATGGATGCGGACAGGGCCACTGATGCAAGCACCGTCAAGAAGAGAAAGATTCGCGTTTTTCGCATTATTGTCGATAACTTCAATCTTGCCTTCCGGCGCATGGAGTCGTGGTATACGCAGAAAGTTGGAGAGGCACTCGAGCACGCCGGAATGGTTGTCAGTGTGCTCTGTGCATGCGTGCTCGTGAGTTTTGTCCTCTATCCGTTTATCGGGAAGGCCTTCTTCCCGCGTACCGATCCAGGCCAGTTTGTTGTGAATGTGAAAGTCCCCGCGGGAATCCGGATCGAGGTAACAGACGATTACATCGCGAAGATGGAAAAGGATATTCGGAGCGTGGTTTCGCCTCAGGATCTCAATATGATCGTCTCCAATATCGGAATCACGCCCGACTTGTCAGCGATCTACACATCCAACTCCGGCATGAACACGGCTTTCATTCAGGTCAGTCTGAAAGAAGATCACAAAACCGGAAGTTACGCATACATGCAGAAAGTGCGCGAGAAGCTCGCCACTGATTTTCCCGATGTGGCTACGTACTTTCAGGCTGGTGGCCTGGTTGATTCGGTTGTGAATCAAGGCAAACCCGCGCCCATTGATATTCAGATCGGCGGCAACAATCTGCGCCAGGCGTATGACCTTGCTCGGGCAACGGCGGCCAAGCTCAAGAAACTCGACTCCGTCAATGACGTTCTCATACCGCAGGATCTCGATTATCCAGGTCTCGAACTGAACATTGATAGAGTGCGCGCAGGCCTGCTCGGGATCACGCCGAAAGATGTTGTGGACAACGTCATCACCGCGCTTACGTCCGACGGCATGATCGCGCCAAGCTTCTGGGTCGATCCAAAGACAGGCAACAGCTATATGCTGACTGTCCAGTATCCGGAGACGCAAATCAAAACCATGACCGACTTCCGGCAGATTCCGCTGCGGTCGCCGGATGGACTGAATACGACGCCGCTCCAGTCTGTAGCCGACATCAAGGAAATCAACACGCCGACCGAAGTCGATCACTATCAACTGCGCCGCGTCTTCGACATCTACGTCATGCCCAAGAACGAGGACCTCAGCCCGGTCAACAAGCAGGTTGAATCGATTGTTGGCCAGATGCAACCGCCCGCCGGAGTGACGGTGAAAGTTCGCGGCACAGTGCGCGACATGGAGTCGTCCTTCTCCAGTTTCGGCATCGGCCTGATTCTCGCTGTGGTTCTTGTCTACCTGATCCTGATGGCGCAATTCGCGTCCTTCTCCGATCCGTTCATCATCCTGTTGGCGATTCCGCCCGCACTTTCCGGAGCGCTGGCATTCCTGTTCATCACTGGATCGACCTTAAACATCATGTCGCTCATGGGAATTGTCATGACCACCGGTATCGCAGTCTCGAACAGCATCCTGATTGTCGAGTTCACGTCAACATTGCGCAAGCAGGGCAGGGAACTCAAGGAAGCATTGATTGAATCATGCAAAGCTCGCTTGCGGCCCATCTTGATGACAAGTCTTGCGACCATCCTTGGCATGATCCCAATGGCTCTCGCCCTGGAACCCGGCAGCGAACAATATGCTCCTCTGGCCCGCGCCATTCTGGGTGGTCTCACTGTGTCGGTCGTCGTCACCGTGTTTCTGGTTCCGGCCGCTTACCTGCTGATTCATCGCAAGGATGCTCAATCCGCAGCGACTGGGGAGGTCCAGGCATGAATGCAAACATAAGGATATATATCGCACTGGCAATCTGCGTGGTCCCTGCCGAAGTGCGCGCGCAAAGCGTGCTTCCGGATGCGCCACAAGTTCATGCAACTTTGTTGGCAAGCGCTCAATCGGCGCCGCCCCCCGTACCTTCGCAACCCGCGCCAACAGAGGGTATGCCAACCCTGCTCACCCGTCAGCAGGCAGAACAGATCGCATTGTCCAACAATCCGCGCGTGCGCATCAGCCAACTGATCGCCAGGATTCAGCATCAGGCTGTACGCGAACGGCGCGCCGACGAATTGCCCAATCTCTTTGGAAACCTGACTGCGGTCGAAGCCAACGAGGGCAGCAGATTGTCCAGCGGTTATCTCACGGCTTCAACCCTGTTGGAACACGCAGGCATGGGCGTCCAACTGAGTCAATTGATTACAGACTTTGGACATACACGGAACCTGGTGGCTTCCGCGCAATTGCAGGAAAAGGCTCGCATTGCCGATGCCGAGGCAAGCCGGCAGGATATCGTGCTGGCCACTGACCAGGTGTTCTTCGCCGTTATTGAAGCGCAAGAGACATTGCAGGTTGCGCTTCAGACAGTTTCCGCACGACAGACGCTTACCGATCAGGTGAGCGCGCTTACCTCGTCGAAATTGAGGTCGGATCTGGATTTGAGCTTTGCCCAGGTCAATTTGTCCCAGGCAAAACTGCTGCAACTCAACGCGCAAAACAATCTGGATGCGGCCAAGGCTGCCCTGAGTGCCGTACTCGGGTACGACAGGCAGATGAACTTTCAGCTGGTTGACGATGATAAAGAATCCCTGCCGCCCCTGCCCGCCAGTTCCGAGGCGCTCATCGCTCAGGCGATGCAGAACCGCCCCGACCTTCAATCGCTGCAGTTCAATGAACTGGCGGCACGCAAATTCAGCAAGGCACAGCACGAGCAATTGCTTCCGACCATCAGCGCTCTTGGAGTTGCCGGCGACACCCCTGTGGGCTCATCGCAATATTTCAATAGCAACTGGTACGGCGCAGTTGGCGGAAACGTGAGCATCCCCATCTTCAATGGATTCCGATTTTCGGCGCAAGCTTCGCAAGCCGCCTTGCAGGCGCAGGCCGCCACAGAACAGACGCGCACTCTTCGTGAACTGGTAGTTCGCGATGTCCAGACTGCGTGGCTGAATGCGAATACGGCTTTGCAGCGAGTGACTGTAACCGCCGAACTCCTGAAGCAAGCAAACACCGCCCTCGATCTCGCGAAGACCAGGTACGATCTCGGGCTCAGCTCGATTGTGGAGTTGAGTCAGGCTGAACTGCAGCAGACAGAAGCAGCCATCGGCAATGCCAACGCTCGGTCGCAATACAACTTCGCAATAGCGACGATCAACTTCCAGACGGGTGTACAACCATGACCCAACGCTTTGAGGAGGAACCTATGACCACGCCAGCGATCCGGTTCGACTCCGTGATCTTTGCGACGGACTTTTCGTGGGCATCGCAAAATGCAGGATTGTATGCTGCTGCATTTTCAACACACTTTGCCTCGAAGCTCGTGGTTGCACATGGATTCATCCTGACCCAGGCGGCCCTCGAAGTGGAAGTGGAAAAGCCGCTATCGAGCCAGTTGCGAATTGATTTGTTCCATGAGCTGTCACGAGCAGCGCAGGCGCTTCCTGCTGGACGGGGAGCCACGGAAACGCTTCTGCTTGACGGGAACCCTCGCGAGGCAGTCCCACTCTTGGCGCACCATAGAAGTCCCGCTCTCGTCGTGATAGGCACGCATGGCGGAGGTTCGATTGATCGGTTCATCCTCGGTTCCACCGCCGAAGGAATTCTAGGTAAATCGAGCGAACCTGCTCTCACCGTTGGTCCGAAGGTAAATACGCTCGTTGCAGGCCCACTGCAGCTTCGCCGCATCCTCTATGCTTCGGATTCCACTGCGGAGGCCGCTCATGGCGCAGCGATCGCTGTTGCATTGGCCGAATCCTTCTCCGCCGAACTTGATGTCCTGAACGTGATTCGGCCAAGCGAAATCGGTGATCCAGAGGACATTTGTCGAATTCGGGAGCATTTCTACAAGGCAGTCGAAGCGATCATGCCGCAGAACGCGCACCTGGTCTGCGAACCACATACCTTCGTCAGTCTTGGACAACCGCACACCGAGATACTGAAGCATATTGACGACCGAAAGATCGACCTGCTGATTCTTGGACTGAGAAGGAACAAACATTTTGGGTTGGAGAGCAGGACTTCAGGCGTGTTTCCAATCATCGTGAAGGCAAGATGCCCTGTCCTTACGGTTACTTCTGGTACGCTCTCAGAAACATTCTGAACCAGACCGATTCAGACCATTCGGTGCCGGTTCATCCATCGGGAACTGCCGAAACAGGGTTCTCAACCCCCTTGCCGGGAAGTTGGGACTTTCCAAACTGAATTTCCAGATTCTGCGCCGCACCATGGCTACTCGGGCGCAAAAGATGGGATCGGTAAAGGATATTCAGGCGCACCTGCGGCACGCCAAGGCCGATACCACGGCCAACGAATACGTGCAGGAGTTGCCTGAAAGTGTGAAGCAGATGGTCGGTTCCGTCCATGCAATGCTGTCGATGCAGGCTGAACCATGCAAAGGTTCTGTACCTTTGCTGCCAAAAGCTGCCAAATCGCCTGGGAATACTGTCGTAAGTTATTGATTTTATGGCGCTGCAGGATTCAAACTTATTTGTAACTATTTACATATTAATACTTTACTAAGTCTCAGTTTACATCACTGCTGTCCAAGATAACGTGAGGTGTTCTGGGCGGACGTTGATCTGACAGGACATAGGGCTGCGAACCCTGGCTTTAACGGAGCGGGTTGGACAGCTTCGAGTTATGCGTCGCGTTGT
>Ga0182027_10016437_pt1 | contig 10100 bp, 5 predicted proteins | sample 712E1DmetaG_FD_121300 | JGI IMG/M metagenome (GOLD analysis project Ga0182027, IMG submission 121300) | Permafrost microbial communities from Stordalen Mire, Sweden - 712E1D metaG (Illumina Assembly) | ecosystem: Environmental > Terrestrial > Soil > Wetlands > Permafrost | place: Sweden... | reverse complement strand
GCCTACTCCCGAGGGTACTGATGCAATCGTGCCTACTCCCGAGGTTACTGATGCAATCGTGCCTACTCCCGAGGTTACTGATGCAATCGTGCCTACTCCCGAGGTTACTGATGCAATCGTGCCTCCTCCCGGCGAATAAACGAGGGTTAATATGTACACCTATCAAGATCTCATTACCCAGGTGCGAGACATAGTTCGTGACCCGGCGACAAGGTTAAACAGCGGTGGTACTCCGGTAACGATCAATAACAAGTTCTTTACCGACACAGAGCTTCTTGTGTGGCTGTCTGTTGCCTGCGGTGAGATTGTGCGGGAGTGCAAGTTCTCAACCTTCATGGCTCAAATGTCCGTTGTTGCCGATGAGCAGGAATATCCGTATCCCGATAATCTACTTCGGATTTCCGCAGTGTACGACTCGCAGAACAAGAGGATTTTCCCGACTACCATAACCGACCTTGACGCGACCGATCCCTCATGGCGTGGTCGTGCGGCAGGTGCAATCAGGGCATACTACCCGACAAACATTCAGGCTGTTGACTCCGGAGATCCCGATGCCCGGGCAGACGTTGGCTTCTTCCCGAAACCTCAGGCTGACCAGAATCTTACCGTGTACGGATGGCGCCTTCCGGTGCTGCCGGCTTCAGGAAACACGCTGACCGCGGCCAGTACCCCGCCCATTGAAGATATGATCCTTGCCCTGTCCATTGATTATGTCTTGGCGCGTTGTTATGAGAAGCAGAAAAAGCACAATGAATCCGTGCTCCGGGAGCAGAAATTCTATGGTCCGAATATTAAAAAGATTAAGGATTTTCTTTATTCCGTTCCTGATGGGGTTAAGTGCATGGGAAGCAATGAAATTGGCGGCTCCACAAAGCAAAAAGGCACCTTGCCTGAATGGTATCCCGCAACAAGGTGGACACGATAATGGGGCAGGACAGGACACGAACAAGGTTTGTTGATGCAACCGGAGGGTTAAACAGCAATACCGAGCCCTGGAAGGTTGCCGATAATGAATATGCTGTGGCAAACAACATGCTGCTTGAAGGGGATAGCCTTGTTTCACGTGACGGTTCAATTCTTATAACTGGTGATGGCAATAGTGCAAAAATTACCAACCATCTTCATAAATCAATAGCCGAATATACTTTCTACGATAAACTTGGGGTATTAACCCTGTGTGTTGTCACAACTTCTGACGATGGAACAAACACGTTGTTTCATGTTTATACCAGAACTTCTGGTGCTTCAAGTTTTACATCAGCTGGTACAATAACCTCAGCCGGTGTGATTGCAACCGGGGTACAAAAACGCGACCTTCTTAATTTTAAGAATAGACTTATTATATGTGACGGAACAAACCGGCCACTTGAATATAACCGGAACTACAGCAATACGGAAATAACACTTCTTGGAATTGATGGTCCCAACAGGAAGAAATATCTTTGTGATTTTTCAAACCCTTCTTCTGCTGATACCATAGCTTTTCAGCCATACACGTATCCTTCTGGTGGTAATGGTAATTTACAGAAATTTAACGCTTATACCATTGACCTTCCAGATATATCAAAATCAACCGACCTATATTGTTTGCTTTTAACTGGTAACACAACTTCTGGAAATGAACAAAAGCATGTAAATCTTTTTACTAATGCGTTAAATCTAAACACCTTCCCCGATGGTACGACCTCAGATGCAAACGACTATTTATGCTTCACGGCATATTTTGAAAATATGCTTTCAATGGAGTGTTTGTACGTTGATGTTGATACAAACCTTGGGACTTTTGAGGGTGAAGCATCAAAGGGTTATTGGAGACGGATGGCACTTACTCCCGCAATCCTTAATACAAATGATTGGGGCGGTGGTATAGGAAATAACAATGGCAGATATTTTATAAAACTCACGAAGCAAGAGTTCATAAATTCAAATGAAGCTGAAAGCGCCGACTGGACTGCCGGTGGTGATACTGACCATTTTAATTTCAGCACCGTTAAGGCAATCCGTTTTGTTTTGAAAACCATAACTAGAGATGGTGGTGTCTCGGCCAGTGTTGTTGCAAAGGCATATATTGACCTTCTTACCCTTGAAGAATCCCCTCCTATTGTTTCACCGTCAGAAAAGATTATCCGTTCTTTTGACCCCTACGAAGCATGGTCTGGTGGAACTTATGATTATACAAAAAAAACAGAAGGATATTCTTCTTTAAAGGTTAGCATATCAACAGCATGGGCAACCATAAGCAGTTATACTGGTTCAAAAGACTTTGGACATTGGACGGGTGACGAAAAAATATCAAGAAGTGATTTTATCGGGATTGACGTTTACAACGACTCAACCGTTGAAGCAGCCTTGTGGTTGACTGTTCGTTTCATAGATGGTTCTGCAAACCGCATTGGATTGACGAAGGTAATAAATAATGGCAAACTTCCGGAAGCAAGCCGACTTCCAATAATAGGACTTTTAAAGCCGCAGACATGGACGACAATTTATATGCCATTAAAGTTTATGATGCCGACTTTTTGGTCTGGTTACAAGTTTGAAAAAAGGGGTGAATTTGAAGACACAAACCATACAGCTACTGCCTTTGGGAATCACGATACTACCCTTACCGCAACAACAGGGACAGACGCACAAATTATAACGGCAGAAGATGCAGCATGGGATGCTCTTGTCGCTATAATGAGTGACGTTCAGACTGTTCAAATAGGGGTAAAGGCTGTTACCGGAGCCCACTATTTATATTTTGACAAATTAAGACTTTGTAGGCAGCATCTTGAAAAAGGAATATGCTCATTTAACGGCCTTGATTTAAACAGGTATATCGACATACCGGGCATTGTTGAAAAAGTATCAAACAAATATCCTCTTTTGGGTGGTGCTTTGAATGTTACAACCAAAATTGCAGGTAATCTCATTCATAACGCCTTAATGCTTGGCGAGGATTGGCAGATTGACGGCATACAAAACACGGATGATTTTTTCGACTATCAGATAAAAACGTCATTACTTTCTTCTCTTAAACTTGAAATAAAGGGTGGAGATACCGCAACAGCAACCCTTGCTTTTTTAACACCAGTTAATTTGAACAATTTTGGACTTGATGTTGATAGCCATAATTTTACAAAATTTAAAGACAAGGATGGGAATACAAACGATCCGGGTGCATATAAATTTGCACGGTTTATGAAACTCATAACTGGTGACAATTATTACTTTGCAGACGGGTATGAATCTGATGCAAACGACTACATTGAATTTGACGTGATGGTAAGTAGCATAAGCAACCTTGATTTTGCATATCTTATATTCCAACCATCTTCATCAAATACCGGGGACTATTATGCCTATGACCTTGTCACCACTTCAACGAATACCCTTCTCGGTATAAGCAAGGCCCGGAACAATAAGTGGATGACCTTACGGGTTAGGAAATGTGACTTCAAGAGGTACGGGTCAACCGACGGAATTAATTGGGGCAGCATAACGTCAGTTGTTATCGTTATTGGAACAAAAGGAAGTGACAAGGTAACGGTAAGGGTTGACAATATGAATTTAAAAGCCTGTGGCGCCCTCAAGGGAGATTATTACTATAAGGTGCTGTATCGGTCAGAAGATACCATTTCAAGGCCATCAGGAGCATCCCTGGTGCTTCCTGCCATGAATGTAGACGCTTTTCTTGCCAGTATTCCGGTTCCTACTGATTTAAGGGTTACGCATAAGGATATTTACCGGATTGGTGGAGATAATAACCAGTATAAACTTGTTGATACTGTTGGGTATGATGTAACCGATTATGTGGACAAGAAAATGGACAGTGAGCTTGGCTCGGTTTTGGTTGACGATAATTGCGAACCGCCGACCGCAGCCTGCATGTGGCAGCACAGAAACCGTTTGTGGTTCGGAAATACGAAGTCACACACCAGCCGGACCTTGTGGTCGAAGTCTTTCAACCCATGCTCTTTTCCTATTGAAAACTATATGGATATTAACCCAAATATCTATGGTGTTGTTGTCGGTGGCATTTCAAGGGGTGACGATCAGATTGTTTTCAAGAGCAAGGCAATATCGAAAATAGTTGAAAGTGGTGACAGGTATTGGGACGTTTTAATTGACGAATCCGTTGGATGCAGTTCAATATATAGCATCTGTTCAGAGAACGGAATTGTTTATTGGATTTATAATAAAAAAGCATACCGGATGGATGGCGACCGGGTTGACCGGGTGTTCGGCCATAAGGTAAAAAACCTTTTCAAATATGCTGATTCAACGGCAAAGGCAATTTGCCATAATGGGAGAATCCTTTTTGCCGTTAAAAGCACTTCAAGTTCAACCGTTAATGATGTCATTATATCCTTCAATACGACATACGGAAAATGGGAGTCAGTTCTTATTGGCGAAGGATATGATGTTTCCGATATGTTTTCATCGGTTATTGATAACAAAATTTATTCTGCAAAGAGTTCCTTGGTTGGTACAATCCCGACGTATGGTTATCTTTACGAGCTTTTTGCCTATACCGTAACAAACGGAATAACCATACCGTCAATAACCGACAATGGTTCTGCAATAGTGGCAATGGTAACTCCGAAGTATATCCCCGGTTACGAGAAACGCGTGGAAGGTTTTCAGATTTTCTTAACCAGCATAAAGGCCGGCGCAAATGATGTTGTTATGCAACCGATTATTGATTATCTCAAGACGAACACGGTGTCAGACACAATTCCATTAATTGATTCTGTCTCGCCACAGATAACCTCTATTGAAGTTCGGGGTTCTGACGTTACCAATTTCCTTGGTTGTGAGTTTTCCTGTGCTACAACGACAGGGGTGTGGAAATATCTTTTAAGTGTTTTTGAGTACATCGTGGAAACGGATATGTGATGGGATTTTTCAAAATAACAAAAAATGACGGTACTATTGACCAGAAGGCTCTTGAAAAGTCTATTGATGTTCTTACCCGTATTTCCGACCAGTCTTTATTGATGCGTGAAACTTCAAATATTCAGGATATTGACGGTAATGGTGGCCTTGTTTCTCCCCTTAAAATAGAAATTACCAGTTCAAGAGACTCGGACGGTGTAACCCTGTCACAATACGCAACCTTGAAAGCAACGTGGGCGCCATCGCCTTACGCAACCTCTTACGATGTGGAATGTAATACGGGAGAAGTTGAGGGTGAAGAAACAAAGAACAAAACATCATTGACCAATACCTGCTTTTGGGAAAACATGACACTTGGTACTCATGTAAAGGTTCGGATCAGAAGTGTCAACACAGCCTATAAAAGTGAGTGGTCAGATTACGCTGAATATACAATACCCCCCGGTGACTATAAAGTTCCCGGCCCAGTCATTACTGCGAATAAGCTTTTCAGGTGGATACATGCCTCAGTTCCAAAGGTCGATCGTCGGTTATATCCGAACCATAGGGGCTTTGAATGGCAATGGTCTTTCACGAATGACTTTACCACCATTGAAAAAGAAGATGTTCTTACTCAGGGAACGGGTGATACCCTTGTTCGTAGAAAATTATCATTTTCAAACCATTGCGTATTTTGGGTAACGAGTTTAACTAAAACGGTTTATTTAAAATGCCGAGCATACGACAAGGACAACAATAAGGGTTCATGGTCTATCTCAACAGCGGCACTGATTGACGGACCTGCAACTATCGACAGCGTTACCCCTGGGGTTGTTCCTATTTTTGTTGGCTTTTTCAAAAGGGTTCAGTATCGTTTGAATGTTCAATGGGCATGGTCGGTAGCCACTGGAAATGATCCTGACATGCACGGTTGTTTTGAGATACAGTATCGTCGTTTAATTGGTAGCACACCAGGCCCGATTATCCGTCATTTTATTGACCTTGATAATGACGACACAAGCCCTGAACACAATATCCCCTTATTGCTGCAACCGCGTAACACAACAACTCCTGCAAACGGGTATAAGATAGGGGACTTAACCAATATTATTTTGAGGGTTCGGGCAAGGGAAAACCTTATCGCTGGCGGTGCTTATCCAGTTAATGCAACCAGCCTTGTTATTGGTGGCGTAACCTGCCCGATTACGACAATAACCATGTGGGGTTCACCTACTTATTGGGTCAGTGTTCCTTTTGTTGAACCTGATACCGAGGACACTTTTACATATCCAACTCCACAGTGGAGTCATAGAAGTGATGGGGCATTTGGTAGATTCATCGTCGTTAAGTGCTGTGAGGATGCATGGGATGCACCCAACACGTTCAGCCATTTCAGCATACATGCAAGGATACGGACTTATGTTAGTGGTGGCAACTATGAAGCAGGAGATTGGTCAGCAGACACTCGTACATTAAGCTTCGACCGGGTAAAGGGTGGAGTTAGTCTTGAAGCTGGTGTCAACGGTGTAATAGTTCGTATACCTTGGTTACTGCTGCCGGCAAATTCTAGTCCTGTAGTTGGTAATAGACGATTACTCCTTACTAAGGATTTCAATCATCAAGCAGTTGGCTCCGTCACGCACAGTTGTCTTGAGATTATGGTTGTTCCTCACATCTATAAATCAAGCTCAAGTAAATTCATACCTGGAGCTTGTCTACAATGGGATGCTCCACACACTGATGGTGACTCCTACCGTAATTGGAGCAGAGTGTATCGCAGCACTGATACTGGAGAGTCAATCTATGATGGCATGAATACAGACACCGGTGATACTTATGCCATGGAACCTCCAAGCTTCGATACCAATTTCTGCCGAATATGGTTTGGTAGAATAATGCATCTGACTGCTGTCGCTCCGACCAGTATAGATTATGAGCATTTAATTAAACATTATATTTGGACATTATCAGTTAACTCTAATATGACTGATCCCCTTGGTGCCAATGCCAACATAACTCATGAAAGCTTTAGACGTAGTCATACCATGTTTATGCCGACTATAAACCATAAGTACGCTTCAGTAGCGACACGTGATTGGAGCGGTAATACGAGCACTCCCGTTGTGTATGGATCAACGGTTCCAGACATTGGCGATACCATCAGATCATTACTTGGTTTACCAAATTACCCAACTGTCTATGGAAGTGCAAGTGGTGACATAAATCATAATGTTCACATTCAACCGGAACATTTAGGTCTTTGGAAGAGAACCCAATATTGTATTATGGGTACTGTGTATATAATAGATGGTGTTAGTGTATATCCAGAACTTGAATATATTGATTGGAAAATAGTAACAAATCTTGGAATTACTATACATCAAGGAACATGTTCATTAACAAAAGATGTAAATAATCAACATTTGGTTGCAGATATTGTTCATAGAATGCCATTTCTGCCACTTGTAAAACCCATACTTGACTTAACTAATGGTTCAGGTAGACATATATATATTCGTGGTCATTACCCCCTTCGCCCAATATCTAATGCAAGTTCATGGGTAAATTGTGGTGAGATGGTGTATGGTTCTCCCGGACATGATGCAGTCGTTATACCCGCACCTGATTGGGATGTAAACCACAAAACCATGCTACCAAGAGATATTGATGTAACATGTGTACCTGATTATTATTGGGTAACTCCATGGAATTGGGATTTTCCTGACCACTTCAGTCATTTTAGTGTACACGCTAGATTTGTTATGGATATTAATCATCCAGTTGATTGGTTGCCAGATATTGCTGCGCCATTTGAGGATTTAGTTTGTACATATGTGGGCGCTAACTTTGTCACAAAACCTTTGCGTGTCAGAATTCCTTGGTGGTTACTTCGTGATGATGGAACAGATAAAGAGTGGAATGATTTAAATCACTTTAATCCAACTTATGTACAGATAAAATTAGCAATGTGGGTGTGGGAAGCTGATTCCACTACTGGATGTATGACATTGGTTGGTCATAACACAAATACTGCATCATCGGCTCCAACTGGTGGTGGGTCTGCTATAAATGATATAGCTAATAACATTCAGCAACTTGGAGGTACATATATTGTTGGAGATCCATATGGAAAAAACGTTACTATCACTGGCAGTACTGCAACTATCGAGTCCAATGATTATGTTGGTGGAGCAACGGGCTTCCATATCTCTCCAGAGCTTATTGAAGCCACAAACCTTAAAGCACGTGGAACACTTAGTGCTGTATGTTTAAAGTATGACTCTGTAAACTCCTTGCAAAGTTTCATGATTACCCCATCTGCTGCATTATCGGGTGACATGACCGATTCTCAGGGATTTATGTATGTAAATGAACCTGTATTTATAGTAGGTGATGTTGTTAGACTGCAACCTTCTGGTACTCAGGCAGAGGATTTTTTAATTACTTCTGGGCCAGTAGCACAGTTACCTACAGGTTACTACTACGAAATTACTCGTGCTTATGGTGGAATTCCTTTAGGTAATGTAAATATAATTAGTGTCTCTTTAGACGGAGCTTCAAAAGTGATATTTCACGCTGTTAATCATGGATTGACAACTAATCAACAGATACTTATTAGTGGATATACGGGTGCTCAGTCTGTGTATAATGGTATTGCAGTGGTCGTGTTTTTTGATGTAAATTATTTTCAAATTGCTAGAAATGTTGGAGTGAATTCACCAATACTTGTTGATTATGTGGCTGGAAGTTCTAGTGGGGTATTCACAAAGTATGCTAAATATAACTGGGCAAAAGGTACAGCAGTTGTAAAATTTAACAACACTGGTTATCTAACCGGACACATTAAGATGTTCATTGATAATGGTATTCCAAAAATTCAACTTAATAAAACAGTAAATTCAGTATGCCAACTTTTTGGGAATATACCATGTTATGCTGAACTTTCGTCTAAAGGGCTTAATGTATATAAGGGTGGGGATATAACTCTTGAGTATCATGCAACTGATCCAGCCAAAATTATTTTTGGTAGCGAAGATTATGAAATTAAATACCATTTAGAAGGTTCAACACCAATGCTGACAATAGGGTCTGTTTCTAGTAATGGTCATATTTCATTTTTTGATGGTACAACTTGGGTACTGGGAGATACTGTTTATATTGGGCAACAAGCTACTGGTAGCAAGTTGGGATTTTTTCAGCAAGAAAGATCAGCAGGGTGTGTTTATCTTAATTCATCACCAACAGTAGAAGCTATATCTAATGTACTATATAATTTAGGGCTTGTTTATAGATAATAAATAAAGGAGACACTATGCCAGGAGAATACTCAGAATCAACAGTCAGCGGTAACGCTTACATCAGAGCACGAAAGGTCATCATTGACTACGCCCTAGACCAAATCCCTGTAGCCACCTTCATTCGTGAGCGGGTTATGACACTTGGTGGTGAGACGATCAAGACTTCTGTAGTCAACGTCAGTAGCACGTACAACCCAACTGCTGAGATAGCCCTACGTGATCCAGACACGGGCGAACTGACCAATGAAACCATGACACATGCTCAGATGTTTAAAGCGTTATACTCACTCTTCTACCAACTCAGTATGGAGGCAGACGCATGACCAACCAAGACAAACAATGGCTTGCAAACGAGTTAAACAAAGCCTTCTCCGACACCCTTGAATACCTCGACTTCAAACTCAAGAAGTTCGGAGAGCGCGTATCCCAATTACCAGTAACCGAAGAACCAAAACAAGAAAAGGAGAAACAGAATGAAAAGTAGATTCAGCATGATTATCGCAGTAGTGCTTGCCATGTTACTTCCTCTGTCGTCACTGGCTGCTAACACGACAACTACCGTAACCACGACAACTACCGTAATCGGTATCACCATTGAACAAGCACAAACCGGGCTTGCCGGTGCAACCGGAGCTACCGGGACAACTGGCGCCTGGGTTCAGATAGATTGCAATGGATATGACGGGGTATGGTTCAGTTCTGAAATATCAGCCAAGGGCAACACGAATCTTTCTTTTTACTACAAGGTTTTTGACCAGTTGCGCAATAAGTGGTCAACCGTTGAAAGAGAGGACCCCGTTGCCCATGTGTGGGAGCCTGACCTGGGATATTTTGACTATGCAAAAGATCCCACTCCTGGGGCATACAAACCTCTACCTAAAAACGCAGACAAGGTGCAGTTTATTGTGGCCGGCTGTGACGGGTGCCTTGCAAGCCTTTTCT
>Ga0182027_10016435_pt1 | contig 10101 bp, 7 predicted proteins | sample 712E1DmetaG_FD_121300 | JGI IMG/M metagenome (GOLD analysis project Ga0182027, IMG submission 121300) | Permafrost microbial communities from Stordalen Mire, Sweden - 712E1D metaG (Illumina Assembly) | ecosystem: Environmental > Terrestrial > Soil > Wetlands > Permafrost | place: Sweden... | reverse complement strand
CTAAATAATCGTCTATAAATCCAACTGAAGCAAGAATAAAAGAACCGATAATAATAAACCTAATAGCATTTAAATTTTGGTAAAAAGTTAGAAGTAAATTGAAAACAACAAAATAAATTAATATCCCTCCTAATCTTGGAATAAGTCTATCATGTATCTTACGACCTCCTGGAATATCTACGATATTAATTTTTAATAAAAAATGAATTAGATAAGGAGTGAGAATAAGTATTGAAATTAAACTAATTAAAAAAAGCAACAAGTAAATCATTCTAAATTTCCCTCGCCATGTTAAACTTTACCATAAATACAATACTTTATAATATAAAGATATATAATTAATAATATTTATCAATATTATTCTCTTGTCAATTTTATTAAAGTGCACTTGGTTATACATTATTTTGATCTCTAATAAAAATGAATTGATAGTTGATTTAGTTCATTGGAACTAATTGCGAGGAATTGATCTTAAACTGCATCTATCTGATAAAATTTGAAAAATAATATTTTTAATCTCTTCTTACTTTTAAAACATTTAATATAAGTATCCAGAAAAATTTTAATACGGCGGGATATCTTTTTAATATTTCTGGACGCCGAATTGTTCTTATAAACCATTCCAACCCAATACTCACCCAAAACTTTTCAGGTTGTTTTTGGTTTCCTGCATACCAATCAAAAACTGCTCCTATTGAGCAAATAATCCTTGCATTTATTTTGTCTTTATTTTGAAAAACCCATTTTTCCTGTTTTGGGGCTGTCATTCCAACCAATAAAACATCAGGGTTTATCGAATTGATTTTGCTAATCATCAATTCATTATCATCTATTGTAAATTCTTTTTTGAATGGCGGAGAAAAAGATTCAACATTAATGTAAGGATAATCGACTTTCATTCTTCGCTTAATTTTACTTAATGTATTTTCCGATGAACCCAATAAAAATACTTTCCAATGATGAATATTTGCGGAGTTCATTACATGATAAAAACAATCTGTACCTGATTGCTTTCTTACAATTTTGCCATTTAAAAGTAAAGGCGCTAAAGCAAAATATTGCCCATCTAATAGTAAAATATCTGAATGTTTTAATGCATTAAAGAAGATTGGATCTTCCAATGCCATTGTATATGAAGTTGGACTTATAGTATTAATGATATTTTTTTGACTTAGATGTATATCTTCTAGTCTACTGTTAAAAACTTTTAATCCAAGAACAGACTCATATTTCAGATCTGAATACGATATTACGCTATTAGGATCAACCAATTATACCTCACAATTATACATACTATAAAAGTTTTCAAGCTACCATTTCAGCTTGCTTGTTATGTTTCAATAAAAGTGAATAAATTAGATTTAGCTTCAATGCTATTTTATTAAGATCGAACAGATTCTCTTTAAGAAAAAGAGATTCCATTTTCAAATGCTCAGTTAATTTATCAGATCTTATAATCATCAATAATGCATTTGAAATTTCTTCAATATTTCCCGGTTCAATGAAAATAGCATTCTTCATATGGATGAAAATATCGGGAATTCCGCCTACTGGAGTGGTTACTATTGGCAACCCATATGATAACGCATCCATTATCGCCATTGGTAAACCTTCAACATAACTGGGCAGGCAAAAAATACTTGCGTTGCGGAAAATGTTATCTTTTTCAGAATCGGTTATCCAGTTAAGACAGGATACTTTATCGGATATTCCCAATCTGTCGGCTAATTTATTTGCTTCCTCAATTTCCCCATGCCCGGCTAATTTTAATTCCCATTCCGGATAGACCAAATTTACTCTTTTAAATGCATTTATTAAATCATGATAACCCTTCCGCTTAGTTAAATTCCCGATAAAAAGAATATACTTTGAGCTAATGAATGTATTGGTGCGTGGCAATACTACTGGACATGGATTATAAAGAACATTAATTTTCGATTTGTTTATTTGAAGCAGATCACTAATATTTTTTTCACAAGATTCTGATAAAACGATCAGAATATCACATTTACTGAAAAGAAATTTATATATTCTTTTATGCCTGCCTAAATATGTAATTTTAGGACTAAATGAATGAAAATGAAGAATAATTTTTTTATTAATTAAAAGTGCTGGAACAAAAAAAAATGTTTTTCTTAAGGCCGAAGTCGGTTCACTTAAATGAATATGCACAATCGACGCAAAAGGCAATAAGATTATATAATACATAAATCCTTTTAGAAAGAATAAGATTTTATAAAAATTATTTCTGTCTATATAAGTTCCTATCCATTTGCAATTCAATTGTTTCCAAAAAGCTGTAGATGAATAGGCCCTGACCACCGACGTTATGCCTCCCCTTGTTTGTCTGCTAGGTGCTACGACTAATATCATTTAAATTCTTTTTCGATTCGAAAACATTGGATTAATTTTGTTAGTTAATATTTTATTTAGAATCATTCTTATTTTTTTCATATAATCGACTAACTTCTGATCATTCTAATATTTTACAATATTTTTTTGCCTTAGTGCTTCAAAAAAATAATTTAGTATTTATAATAACTGCTTATCAATTTATCATTCAAATTAATAAAAATAATAAGTTAATTTAATTATATTATTTTATCACTACTACTCTTGAATTTTAGCGCAGAAGCTAAAATAAAGTAAAATGTAAATACTATTGCCGGTTCAATAAGCATTGTAGGTGAATAAGTCAGTACATCAATAAAGAAAACAAAAAAAGATACAAGTGCAATAAAGATATATACATCAGTATTTGATTGTCGAACTTTCTGTTTGAACTTTCTCATAATCAATATGAATATTTTAGCATGAAAAATAAGAAAAACAGCTAATCCAATAAAACCTATTTGTAAAAAAATACGCAACCCCCCAATCATTCCAACGCCATAGCCAAGAGACAATATTTCCAGCGAATTGTAATTGCCTTCAAGAGATGTTGTTTCAATAAATCCAGGACCAATACCTTTTAAAAATGAATATTTACTATGTTGAATAAAGTTTTGTGCTGCTTGCCATGCAGTATAGCGCCCAGTTCCTTCAAGTCTATTATTTAATATTTCATTATAGTCTGACCGAGTTTCATAATATTGCATATAGTCAATAGTAAAACCCAGATCAAACGAACCCCATATTTTATTCTCCCTATTGAGAGAAGGGCTTAAACGCACAAGAAGATAAAAACAAAATGGAATTGTAAAAATAATAAATAATACAGTTTTTGTAGCAATGGGAGTTAAAATATTTTTTTTCTTTTCAAGAAAATGAAACGAAAGATAGGTAATTGCAAAAGTTAAAGGAAGAAATATTGAAATTGCTCTTTTTAGACCTACAAAACCGAAAAATAGAAGTCCAATAATTATCAATAAGTTATATTTCGACCTATAATAAAAATATAATGAAGCAAATATAACTGTCCCAAGCATAGGAAGTACTGTAGAAATAGAACCTCCAAGATTTGCAATTGAACCTATCATTGGACCTTCAGATACACCTATTGTTAACAATTTGATTACTGCGATAGGAATCTGAGCTATGATGAGAATTAATATTAGATTCCAAATCGAGATTAGGTCCCTTTCAGATAATTTTAAATTTAGAATCAAGTAAAAGAAGGTAACGCCAATCAAACAATGTCTTATAAACGTATGAAACAATGTAAATGGGGTATTATTATCTATCATAGAAATAACAGACATTATTATGAATATTAAGAGATAGATTAGACCAGGTAATTTTAGTTTCGCGAATTGAGATATGACCACTAATAAAATAAACAGAATAATCGGGATTTCACAAAATATTCTTGACGTTTCTGGAGCAATTTTTAAGTATGTCTCTAAAAATCCCCGTGAAAAAGCAATGATAAATATTCCTTTTATAATATGTCTGACATAGGTCATATTGATCTAAGATATGGTCGTAAATTATTATTGATTACTAAATCCCAGACATATTCGTATCTGCTTTTTCTGATAACTTCAGAGTTCCATAAATTTTTGTTTGCATATACTTTTTCCAAGGCTTGGGCAAAAGATTGAGGATTATTCTTACATAACACTCCATTTTGATTAGTTATTATTTTAATATTTTCTAAAGTAGTTGTTGCTATACACAACATTCCGGATAAAATATACTCGAAAGTTTTTGTCGGGGGTTGAGAATTATAATATCCCTTTACAGGAATGTATGATATGCCTATATTGCATACATCAAAATATGGTCGAATATCCGGATATTTAATTGGTCCGTGGAATTTTACGATATTTCCAAGTTTATAATTATTTATATAGTCATGTATTATTTTTATTTCTTTATCCGTTCCGTTTCCAATAATATCATATTGAACGCAGAAATCTGCCGGTTGTTTTTTAATAAATAAATACACACCTTCAATTGTTTGTTCAATGTTACGCATCGAAAGAGTCCCAACATATAGAAGTCTCATTAAACCTCTAAAATCCTTGTTTTTAAGAGAAAGAACATCTGCACCAACTGGCAGAATAAAACATTTTTTTGATAATATCCCAAGTTTTTTTCTTAATGAGTCGGATATAATTGATATTTGATCAAAAAAAAGAGAATCAAATAAAATCAAACGGTTCATTAAGAAACGAAGAACAGAGCTTCTTCTAATTGCGCTTGATCTTATATCTAAAATAATTTTATTATTTGGAATTAATATTTTCAATATAAAACAAAAGTAAAAATGCTTTAATAAAATTAATTCGATTTTTTCTTTCTTAATATAAGTTAAGCACGTTTTTAAAAAAGAAAAATGCCGTTTAATTAAATTACCGTCAAAAGATACATAAATATTTAAAATACCATCAAGATTGATTTTTTCACGTTTTACATCAAATCCAATATAAATAATTTCATACTCTCCTTTTAGATGTTGACAATATTTAAAAGTATCAGTATGGTATCCAAATTGTTCATGGTTGATTATCAGCATTCTTTTCTTATTTAGCATCATCTTATTTATTCAGAAAAAGGTATTGAATTAAAAATATATTCGTATTTGTTAATTTGGATATAATAATAATGACTATTTAAATTCTATTAATTTTTCCAGATTCTAATTTAATCGTTTTTGTAATTAATGAGTTCTATTGCCATTTTTTTAATTTCCATGAATTCATTGAGTTTTACAATTTCGGAGAACAAAACTGTGAGTACTAATCCTAAAAATATCTGAATTATTAATATAAGAATTGTTGATAGAGGTAGAATTTTTCCGCAAATAAAAACAATGATTCCAACAGTGAGAGATAGAACAAATGAAGGTAAAATATCTTTGAATTGTTCTTTTATAGGGTATGCAATAAGTTTTCCCGAATAAAAGGCATTTATATAATAAGCAATGACCGAGTTTACGATCATAACGATTATCATAGCTTTAATACCTAAAGTAATTCCGACGATGACAACTGGAATTATCAATAATTTTTTGATTATTTCCAACTTCAGATACAGATCCGATCTTCCCTTAACATTTAGTATGTTAAGATTTAATGCCTGTAACGGATTTAGAACATTTGCAAAGCATAGAAGTTGAAGATATTCAATACATCCCAGCCATTTTTCACCTATTAATGTTAAAACCATTGGTTTTGCAACTGCGGCTAAACCAAACATTAATGTGAAAGATATAAACATAGTTAGTTTTATTATAGTTTTAAATCCATATTTCAGCTGATTTATATCTTCCTGCATCGAGGATAGAGCAGGATAACTTACACGTTGAATAGTCTGAGTTAGATTAATTGAAAATAAACTTTCGAATTGATCTGCTCTTGTGTAAAATCCAAGTTCATTCAATGAAAAATATTTGCCGATTATAAAATAATTCACATTATTACAGACATTATTCAGAAGATTTGAAATTAAAAGCTTTGAACCAAAATTGAACATCTCCTTTAATGAATCAAAGCTAAATTCGAATGTTAATTTCCATTTTGTAAAGATCCAAAACAAAGTTGATAGAAAAATGCTGTTTAGAACTGTTCTATACACAATACTCCAAACTCCGTAGCCATAATAAGCTAATAAAATCCCTATAATACCTGAAAATATATTTGCCGTCATGGAGAGTTTTGCCTGCAATTTGAAATCTATTTTTTTTATCAATATTACTTTTTGCACTATGATAAATGAATCGATTATTATTATTAGACTCAAAACCTTAAGTACCGGCACCATTTCCTTTTCGTGGAAATAACTACCAATGAAAGGGGAAATTAAAATGATGATAAAATAAATCATTGTGCTTATAGACATATTAAAGAAGAAAACAGTCGAATAATCTTTTTGATCAACAACAAATTTTCTTATTAATGCCTGACTGAAACCAAAATCAACAAATGTATGGGATATAATAATAAATACCATGACCATTCCAACCACTCCGTAATCATTTGGAGTTAGCAGACGTGCAAGAATAGTTCCAATTATAAACTGTACAAATTGGTTACCGGCATAATCGGCGAAACTCCAAAACATTCCGGAAATGGTTTTTTTTCTTAATGACATAAAGGAATCAATTCATATTAGAATTTCATGAAATTTCTTTTAACTACCATTGTTGAAAAAGCTTTATTCTTACAATGCATTTCAATTGCTGTCTGTAGAATATTTCTATTAATATTCTTCTAATTGGATTCATATTAAGCATTTTTACCATAATTCAATAAAAACATTCTAATTATATTTCTGATTTTTTTAATTAAGAATATCATTTTTTGCAACAGCATATATTTATAGAATAAGAAATTTGCAGAAGATACGTTTATCATATTTAATTTTATAGACATTTGCAGAGCTTCACTTAACATCGCCTGGTTATTACACATTCGCGCTATTTCAAAGAGAAGAGTACTTAATGATCTGTCCAATGCTTTTAAATATCTTTTATTACCGTTTTTAATGACTGCATCAATTAGATTAAAATGAAATTGACAATATCCATGAATCATTTTTATAATCATATCATGTGTAAAATATTTTGAGTAAATAATTCGGTTATAACTATCAGTCGGATAATTATAAAATAATTTATAATTAACTTTTGACAATAGTGCCCTGGCATGAATGTCAGGATCCTCCATCCTATTTAATGCTTCGTTAAATCCATTAAGTTCGACCAAAATACTTTTTTCCCAAATAGGACATGAAATTGTCCATGGGAATTTACCGGACAAAAAATCTGATAAAGGGTCAACCGAGTTCAAAATATTAAATATTTTACTACCATCGTATTTCTTGAAAGAAAATCTTTTCGCTAAAAATATTCCTATTGATAAATCCGGATTTTCATCCATTACTTCAATTCTTTGCTTGAGGCAGAAAGGTTCAAGCAAATCATCCGAATCAAGAAAAATAACAAATTCTCCAGAAGCAAACTGAATTCCAATATTCCGACAAGTAGATTGTCCTTTCGGATTTCTTCCACGTTTTAATAATTGAATACGTGAATCTTTTCTGCAATAATCTTCCACTATATTTATTGAACTGTCACTTGACCCATCATCTACAATTATCAATTCCCATAGATCTAATTCCTGATTTATAACAGATTCAATTGTTTCAGAAATTGTACTCTGATTATTGAACATCGGTGTGATAATCGAAACTCTTTTGTTCATTTCAATTTCAGTTAATCCATTTATGCGGATATTGACAGTCCGCTAATTATTGTTAAACAATAAAATTAAACCATTTCATTTTGGCATCGCAAGATATATAAATCATGAATAAGAATAATATTCTAAAAATTAAATATTTTATAGTTATTTATACTTAAGTAAAATTTGTTCTGATACAAAGTTGTGATAATAATGAAGGATGTTATTATTATATATGAACTTGAAAGTATTTTATTGTTTCTTCTAAACCTTCTTTCAAGCTACTTTGAGGAGTGAAATTAAGCTTCTCTTTTGTATCTGAAATAGATGCAAGACTGTCTTTTATATCACCGTATCTTTTCGACTTATATACGATAATACTTTTGCTGCCCGTTATTTCAATAATATTCTTTACAATTTCATTTATTGTAATAGCATTTCCATTTGCTACATTAAATACGCCAAATGCATCTTTCATTTCTGCTGCAAGTATATTCGCTTTAACTACGTCTTTAACAAATATGAAATCTCTTGTTTGAGTACCGTCTCCATAAATAAATATCGGTTCATTTTTCAACGCTCTGTCTATAAAAATTGGAATTGCGGCAGAATACTGACTTTTAGGATCTTGCCTAGGGCCAAATACATTAAAGTAACGGAGTGATATTGTCCCTAACTGAAACATGTCATGATACATATTTAAATAATATTCACCATCAAGTTTTGTAATTCCATATGGTGATTTCGGTTCAGGTTTCATATCGGTAGTTTTTGGTGAAACAGGATTATCGCCATAAATTGCAGCAGAACTACTCAGGACCATTTTTGTTATACCGAATTCCTTTGAAGCATCCAGAACATTAATTAGTCCGTCAACATTTATCTCAAAACATTCATGAGGCTTTTCAATAGATTCAGGAACAGAAACAAGTGCGGCAAGATGATGAACATAAGTAGCTCCATCTAAAACTTTAAATACTAAATCGCGATTAGTAATGCTTCCCTGATGAACTATTACTTTAGGAAATATTTTGATATTTGATAAATATCCGGATCTAAAATTGTCTAGCACATGAACTTCAGCTTTTTCCTTAAGCCAATACTCTGCTATATGACTGCCAATAAATCCTGCTCCACCTGTAACAACAACTTTTATTTTTGCCATTAACCTACTAATTAATGTTGTAACTATCTATATAGGAGTATTCAACCTTAACTATATTTTATTAATTGCGATTATTTTTGTAAATATAATTATATTGAAATTAAAATCAATTATTTAATTATGAAGGATGGTAATTATTTTTGCATCCATTATAAAAACATATCCTGTTATCAATAAATAATTAAACCACTAATGTGAATTTATTATTAATTACCTTTCTTTTTATAAGTGTTTAGAATATAGTCAGCTACTGCATCCGCTTCTTTAGGCTTTAATCCCTGATTGGGCATAGCGGGATAATCAGGGTTTATTTTTATCGGATTCATAATAAATTTAACTAGCTCGTCTTTCTTCCCCTCATATTTTGGTAAAGTTTGGTTATATGGAGGCCCTACAATTTTAACATCAAATCTGTGACATGCAATGCAACGACCATTATAAATATCAGCTCCATTTATTGGCTTAGTATCAATACCCAATTCCTCTTTAACTTTAAGTTCATAAACATCATAATCGGCAGCTAATATCGCTGAGTGTATCCTTGAAGATGCATGAATTGCAAGTTGATCCTGAACAGCAAGAAGAGAAAATAGAAAAATAAACAGAATAATTAGGTAAGTACTAAACTCAAAGTTTGATTCCCTTATTATAATAAAGAATAGACAGCAGATCCCGATCAATAAAAACATTATTAATAAAACAGTTATAAAGTAATTAAATGACAAAGAAAGCACTGGGCGGTTTAATGTAGTGATAATAATCAAAACAGGTAAAATAATTCCTGAAATTAATCCCGTTTTTAATATAATATTTTTAAAATGTGTTCTGTCGTTTATATCACCATATTCTTCATTTCTATTAAACCAGTAAAGAATAAATGCAGATGTAAATGCAAATGATGCAGTTAAAAATTGCAAATAATTTAAAAAAGTAGATAAAGAAAAAATCATCCCTAAAAAAGTAGTGCTGTTATCCCAGCCGGAAGGATTACTTGCAAGCTGCATTATTCCTGTAAAAATTAAAGTGGAAGCAGTTAATAATATCAATCCGTATTTACCGCTTTTATTGGAAATTCGGCTTGTATTCTTATTATACTCTGTTATTTCGTCATAAAAACCGCTATCCGGTTTTTGTTCTTTGATATTATCATTGGCATAACAAAATAAATCATTTAAATGGAATGAATATTTAAAAGTGTAAATCAGAAACAAAGCTAATATGAATAAGAATAAGGTAATAATAAGATAGAATGGAATTCCGGATCCTGTTAAATGAAATATTTGGGTATATCCGAAAATAAAAATTATT
>Ga0182027_10016434_pt1 | contig 10101 bp, 9 predicted proteins | sample 712E1DmetaG_FD_121300 | JGI IMG/M metagenome (GOLD analysis project Ga0182027, IMG submission 121300) | Permafrost microbial communities from Stordalen Mire, Sweden - 712E1D metaG (Illumina Assembly) | ecosystem: Environmental > Terrestrial > Soil > Wetlands > Permafrost | place: Sweden... | reverse complement strand
GTTCATCCACCTGCACGGGTTGGAAGCGGCGCTCGAGGGCGGCATCCTGTTCGATGTGTTTGCGATATTCATCCAGCGTGGTGGCGCCGATGACCTGCAATTCGCCGCGCGATAAGGCAGGCTTCAGGATATTGGCGGCATCCACAGAAGAGCCGGCCGCGCCTGCGCCGACCAGCATGTGGACTTCATCAATAAATAGAATCGAGCCGGACTGTTTCAACTCATCAATGACGCGCTTGAGACGTTCCTCGAACTGGCCGCGATACATGGTGCCGGCCACCAACGAGCCGACATCCAATTGAAGCACGCGTTTGTTCATCAACGGGGCGGGCACATCACCATCAACTATGCGCTGGGCAAGGCCTTCCACGATGGCGGTCTTGCCCACACCGGGTTCGCCGATCAGGGCGGGGTTATTCTTTGTGCGGCGCGCCAGGATTTGAATGACGCGTTCGATTTCCATCTGGCGGCCAACGACCGGGTCGAGTTTCTTTTCCTCAGCCATGGTGGTGAGGTCAACCGCCAATTGATCCACGAGCGGAGTCTTTGGCCCGGAAGTCGGAGCACGCCCGGGTTGGGGCGAACCGGCCGGGGCCGGGGAAGAGGCGGTTTCATTGAGCACGCGGCGAGTCTGCCGCCGGATTTGATCGGCCGTTACGCCGAGCCGGCGAAGCACTTCCATGGCAGGGCCTTCGACGCGCACCAAGCCGAGCAGGATATGTTCGGTGCCAATGTAATGATGACCGAGGTGCGCGGCCTCGTCAATTGCATATTCAAGGACTTGCTGGGTATCACCGGCCAGTTCAAGCCTGGCACTGACCGCGTGACCTTCCATCGAGACGCGTCCGACCATTTCGCGCACGCGGCTCGATTCCAATCCGAGTTCGCGCAGGACGCGTCCGGCAACGCCTCCATCCTCTTCGATTAATCCGAGTAAAAGATGTTCGGTGCCGATGTTTTCCTGACGCGACCGTTCGGCCTCCTGATGTGCGAGGCTTAACACCCGTCTTGCACGCTGGGTAAAGCGTTCCATGCCAGCCATAAGTTATTCTCCAAATCTCCAATCCGACAAGAACTATCAGGAATGATTGTACCAAAAAGCAAGGGGAGTTTGTGTAGGAGAAAGATTAGAAATTCCTTACGAGGTATAAACAGGTTGGTAAAGCAGGCCGTTTTAAAGGATTGTGGTTTGAAAATTCTGATTTGGGAGTCGGAAATCGTAATAAGGGGGAAGGGGAAAAGGGAAAAGGGGATTGGAAATGGGAAAATCGGGAATCGTTATTCGAGAATCGGGGATCGTGAAGGGAGGTGATTTGACCGAAGACGGAGGACGGCGGGAAGGTCCATGGAGGATGCGGAATGGAGAACGGAAAAATTTTATGCTTCACGACTTGCAGATATCGGGTTTCGATCAGCGATTATCGCCATCGCCTCGAATTTTGCCGCGCGCCTGGCGATCCAGCAGTTTGGCGAGGTTGTATTCGGCAATCTCATCGAGGACAGGCCCAGTTCGGTGGCGGTTTGGGAAAGATACCAGAGCACATCGCCAAGTTCGGCTTTGAGGGCCTCACGGGTCTCATCGCTGATGATGCCGTCCTTATCGCGGAAGACCTTCTTGATCTTGCCCGCCACCTCGCCGGCTTCATTGGTCAGACCAAGCGTGGGATAGATGACGCCATGCCCGATGACGGGATATTTGGCGGTGGCGCGGGATTTGGTTTGATATTCGGTGAAGTTCATGATGGAATGCTTTCTAGATTGATTTCAAAAATACCTGTTTCATCATTGTCAAGGTTGATATTCTTTCGTAGTGACTCTGAATATTCATTGGCTTTTTCGTAAGTGGAAAAGGCGCTTATTTCGGCAGGAATTCCACTACGGACTTCTACTACAACCCAATACAATTTGCTTGTTATTGTGTTAGACATTCAAATCTCCTATTCTTTGGTGCCAACTGAAGACATCCGAATATTCTAAAAATGTGCATGTGCACACCTCAGCTTTTGCCTATTCCACCAAGGCACGGATATTTTCCAAGGGGCTTTGTAAAACCAAATCACAGCCGGGCCAAACCGCGTCCGCGCCCGCCTGCCTTGACCTTGCGACAGCCTCCCGTACATCAGACACCGATCCCAAACTGAGGGTCGCCACAGGATCGATATTCCCGAACAGGAGAGTTTTGGCTCCAAGGACGGCACGCGAGGCGGCGAGGTCATTCGTTTGATCCACCGAGATCGCCTCTGCGCCGATTTCCGCGATCAGCGGCATCGAAGCATTTGTGTTCCCACAGATGGAACACACGCGCGGCCTGGGAAGACCTGCGATCAAATCCTTTAAAGCAGGCAGGACAAATTGCTCGAAGCGGGCAGGCCCGATAAAGGCGGGAGAACCACCCATATCATGCACCGTCAAGAAATCCGCACCCGCGCTGTGATAGGCCTGACCCACTTGTGAAAGGAGGGCAGATAATTGTTCGAGCGAATTATGAACCGTTTCAGGCTGGCGCTTCATTTCGACGAACAAGACGGCAGGCTCAACCAAGAGGGTCATCAGCGTGAAAGGCCCCGGCAGCCATGCGCCGATCACGGCTTGATGGCCGATATCTTCCTTCAAGATCCGAATGGCATCGCAGACAAGGGAGAGGCGTCCGCGCTTTAAAAGATCCAAGCCCTCAATCTGTATTTCTTTTGCGGACTGAAATACCGCCCTTTTGATAGTTGGAAATTCATAGTGTGCGTTCCGGCGATAATCAATTTCCGCCCCCAGCGCTTCGGCTTCGACATATAAATCCAGCGGCACAACGGCGGATGGGAATCCGGTCAACTTATAGGCGCTGGCCGCGGCCTTGGCCATCTTCCTTGCATCTTGATAAACCTCGTGAAAGACCAGACCTTCACTCTCCAGTCCCGCCGAGGTCACATGGATCAAGCCGGAGAAACAAGGTGGACGTTCAATATGTCGGCCATTCAGGAGGGCAAGGATATCATCACGCAGATTCGGCATGTTTATCAAACACAAAGGTCACGCGGGTTCGTCCCATGGCGCCCTTTGTGTTCTCCGTATCAGAGAGAGGCAACCGCCTTTACAATAGCAGCAACATGTTCAGGCGTCGAACCGCAGCAACCGCCCACGACGCGCGCGCCCAGACCCACATATTTCTTTACATAGGCGGCCATGTCCGCGGGGGTCATATCGTAAACGCCTTGTTCCGTTTTGACATCCATGTGCGGAACGCCTGCATTGGGTTTGGCCCATAGGCCAAAGCCCGGTATCGTCTCGCCATATTCTTTAAGGATGGCTTCCATGTTTTCAAGCGTTGTGCCGCAATTCGCACCCACGAGTGCGGCGCCCAGCTCCTTATATTTCTTCGCCACATCCTTTGGCTTGACGCCCATCATCGTCCGGACGCCGCGATCATAAGAGAACGAAACTACGATCGGCAGATCGGTCACCGAGCGCGCACCGTTGAACGCCGCGTCGGTCTCGTCCATAGCGAACATCGTTTCGATGACCAGAAAGTCCACGCCGCCATCGGAGAGCGCTTTAGCCTGTTCGGCAAACGTTTCAAAGGCCTGCTCCGCAGTCATGGGGCCGTAAGGTTTCATGATCGAACCGGTCGGCCCCATCGAACCCGCGATCAGCACATCGGAGCGGGAGGAAGCAGCCTTGCGAGCCAATTCCGCAGCGCGTGTATTGACTTCCGGAGCGCGACCCTGATATTTTGAATCCTTCATCCGCAGGCGTGTGCCGCCAAAGGTGCAGGTCAGAATGATATCCGAACCCGCTTCGACGAACAAGCTCTCGAGTTTGAGCAGGAGATCGGGCTGGTCAATCACCAAATCTTCCGGCGCGCGGCCGGGCTTCAAGCCCATCTTCTGCAAGTTGGTGCCGGTGGCCCCGTCCGCAACCAACACCTGCCCCTGATCGAGTCTTTCCAAAAATCTATTCATTTTCTCTCCTGACGGCACAAAATATCCGAAATTTCCTTAATTGGGACGCTGATGAACGCTGAAAACGCAGAATTAAGGTTTATTCCGAGCCAGCCACCATTCTTTTCTATTGTTATCGAATGAACGGCGCTTGGTTTCCGGCTTTGGGCCAAAGTTCAGTAATAAACCAACTTCATAAGGTGTCGCCTTCAAATAATTCAACAACTGTGCTTCGTGTTCATTTACCAAAGATTTTACTGCATAATAAATTTTGATTGGAAATTCATGATGGACTTTCAACCCTCGCTGTTTCAATTCAATCATGATAGCTTTAGCGCAAACGTTTTCCAAAAAGCCGTAACCCAGGGCGGAATAGACGGCATAAAATGCACCAATAATCTGCTCGGTCAGCTCTGAGTGCTTATAAAGCGGTGCGCTGTAGATCGATTTCTTATCCATCGTTTTTTCCAAATCATCCATCAGCGGCATCAGCGTTTTTCAGCGTCCAATTTTCTGGCTATTTTTTCATAAAATTCTTCGCAAGCGGATCCGCTTCGCGATTTGGAATCAAATGTGCAATGTGCGGGAACGGCTCGCTCATGTGCGGGAGACTGGTCGCCATCATGAACTGATTTTGGAACTCAGGGTCGGTGGGAAGCTCGAACCGTTCCACGCGCCGCGTGACCGTTTCGATCTCCCTGCGCTTCTCGATGTTCAACAAGGCAATGCGCGCACCGTCGCCGGCGGCGTTGCCCACCGCATACACATTCTCCAGGGGACAATCTGGGATCAAACCGATCAGCATGGCCATTTCCTTATCAATATAACTTCCAAAGCCGCCTGCCAAAATGATTTTATCAGGAGATTGCAAACCCGTGCGCTTAAGCAGGGTGCGCGCGGCGGTGAACAAGGCGGCTTTCGCCAACTGGATTTGTCTCACATCCTGCTGCGTAATGGGGATGTCCCTTCCAATGGATGTCTCATCCGACCAGGCGATTACATATTCCAAGCCGTTTGCGCCCTCGCGGATCCGGGGGGACTCAAGCCCGCGCTTGAACCTGCCGCGCGAATCGATGATGCCCACACGGAAAATTTCCGCGACGGCATCTATAATGGCCGAACCGCAAATCCCCTTGACGTGGCCCTTGAAATCCGCATGGTCGGTGTTCCAGCCTTCAACGCCGATAACTTTATATTTGGGTTCGAGGGTCTTCTCATCAATGTGGACACGCTCCATGGCGCCCGGCGCGGCGCGCATTCCATATTCGACGTGCGCGCCCTCGAGCGCGGGGCCGGTGGGCGTGGAGGTGCAAACCAGGCGGCTGCGGTTGCCCAACACCAATTCGGCATTCGTCCCCACATCAATGATCAACCAATTTTCATCCTGCTTGTAAGGCTCTTCCGCAAGGATCACCCCGCTGGTATCCGCACCGATGAAGGAAGCGATGGTCGGTAAAACATGAATGTTGCCGGACGCGTTGATATGCAAGCCAAGCTCGCGCGCTTTGATATCCAACGAATGATGGATGGCCGGGACGAAGGGTGCGCGTCCCAAATCCTTGGGCGGCAGGTTCAACACGAGATGATGCATGGTGGAATTCCCCACCAAGACCATTTCCAAAATATTCTCGATTTTGATCTTTGCTTTTCTAGCGGCAAGCTTTAATAATTTGTTGAGGACATCAATGACGGCTTGGTGTAATTTCTCCAGACCGTCCTTGTGCTCGATCGTATACTGAATGCGCGACATGATGTCTTCGCCATATACGATCTGCGGATTCATCTCCGATTCCGCGGCGAGAATTTCGCCGGTGCGGAGATCGCAGAGATACAAAGCGATGGTGGTCGAGCCGATATCCACCGCCGCACCATAGCTCTCCTCCACCAGACCAGGCTGAACCTGCACGACTTCCTGGTCCTGCCAGACAGAGACCGTCACTTCCCAGTTCGCCTCACGCAAAGTCTGGGACAGGCTCCGCAGGCACATGTAATCAATTTTGAGATCGGACCATTTGGGCAGATTTTCCTCGCCGCGGCGGATCAGTCCCATGGAAGCTTCGAGTCCCTTGGCCAGCCGTTCCCAATCCGCGAAGGGATGTTCGAGGTTGGGCGGCATCATCGTCACCAGGTATTTGCGAATGGACGGTTTAATCTCGATGGCGCGCTGGCGGGCGCTCTTGCGGATAATCTGTTTATTGCCGCGGCTTTCCTCGGGAACATTGATCAGCACATCCCCAAGCACCTTGCATTGGCAGGAGAGCCGCACGCACCCGACCTCCCAGCCCCTGGTTTTGAACAGGTTCGGGCGGCGGTCAAAATACGCCTGTTCGGCGGCCTCGACAGGAGATAGATTCTCGCGCTTCGATTCGATCCCATATCTTTCGAAGCGGCCCTCCTCAACCAACACCATACACTTGCCGCAGGTGGCATTTTCCGCGCAGATCGATTCGATCTCGACACCCAATTCGCGCGCGGCCTCACGCACGGACTTGCCTTCATCCACTTGTCCGCGGCGGCCTGAGGGTTGCAAGATCACAGTATGTTTATTCGGCATGAAATTGACGATACTCTCTATTTTGATCGAAATCGTGAAGGGCTGCCATACTTATTTGTGCGAGGAATTGTAAGGGATGTCATTCAGGCGGTCAACATAAAATTTGGAACGATTCCTGCCTCTTTCATCCAAACGTTCTCTATAGTATAATCTTGGCGCTGGTTCGGTTGAGGGAATTTCCCTCAAGGAATGAAAATTCGAGGAGTGTGAAGCGCTTATTGATCGCAAGGTCAGCCTATCGTTTCGTTATCTACACGACCCTCAGCCGAGTCCGCCCATGGCCGAGGGTTTTTTCTTGGCCCATCTTAATCGGTAAAGGAGGTGAATCGAATATGGCATTGGTTGTTTTGCGCAGCGGCGAGTCGCAGGATTCGTTGTTGAAGCGTTTTCGCAAGAAGGTTGTCAAGAGCGGAGTATTGAGCACGGTGCGCCGCAAGCGCTGGTACATTTCCAAGAGCGAACAGCGCCGCATGGAAAAGAAAAAGGCTGCACGCCGTATTAAGCGGCGCACCTTTACCAAGGAAATCGAGTAAGTTCACCGGAGGCGTGTATGGCGAAAGAGGACGATAAAATTCGAGCAGAGGGAGTCGTGGTCGAGGCTTTGCCCGGGACGCAGTTCCGTGTACGGCTGGACAACGGCCATGAAGTACTGGCATATCTTTCCGGCAAGATGCGCAAGTATTACATCCGCATATTGCTGGGTGACCATGTGGCCGTGGAAATGTCGCCGTATGATTTGGCGCGCGGCCGCATCACATTCCGCCAGCGCAAGAATGCTCCAGCTCCGGTTGAGGAATAGCCATTCTCGCTTTGAAATCATAACAAAAAGTCCTTTGCATCAGCAAAGGACTTTTTTATGGGGATCAATTCGATTAAGGCAAATCTTTAAACGAACTTAATACTTTCATATAATTTGCCCGCTCAAAAGCAGAAGGCTCTGCAACAGATTTCTGGCTCATACTTCCCTGCATCTGTTTAATGGATGTATATTCGTGTGCCTCCATCCAGGTTTGCAATTCAGCAAGAATATTGGAAACAGAATCCACACCGCTGTGAAGTAACTTGGAAGCCATCATTGAAACTTTCGCGCCGGCCATCATGGCTTTGAGAACATCTGCAGCAGAGTGCACGCCGCTGGTCAATGCAAAGTCAACATTGGCATGACCATGCAACATGGCAATCCAGCGCAGAGGCAGTCTCAATTCAGAGGATGAACTAAGTTCGAGGGTGTGGGAAATATTCAATTCTTCAATATCAAAATCGGGTTGATAGAAGCGGTTGAAGAGCACCAAGCCATCCACGCCTGTGGCTGCAAGCCGTTTTACAAAATGGGGAAGCGAAGTGTAAAAGGGACTCAACTTCACTGCCAGTGGGATTTTGATCGAGGATTTTACATCTGCCACAAGTTCAACTTGCGCATCTTCGATTTCCTGCGCAGCAACGGCGGAGTCGGTGGGGATGTAGTAGAGGTTCAATTCGAGCGCGTCCGCTCCCGCATCCTGAATGAGGCGAGCGTAGCGCGTCCAGCCGCCTTTGGAGACACCATTCAGACTTCCGATAACAGGAATGCTGACAGACTTTTTCAACTTTTCCACATTCGCCACGTAGCGATCGGGCAGCAGGCTATAGGTGCCAATATCAGGAAGATAGGTGAGCGCCTCGGCAAACGACTCCGTGCCGCGCGTGAGATAGTGATCGAGTTCAAGACTTTCGTGGATGATCTGTTCCTCGAACAATGAATACATGACCACTGCAGCGATACCCGCTTCTTCCAAGCGCTTGACCTGTTCCACCTTTTTTGAAAGCGGGGAAGCAGAAGCCACAAGCGGATTTTTTAGCTTCAAGCCAAGATAAGTTGTAGAGAGATCAATCATTTTTTCCTCCAGATAAATGATTAGAGAGCAGTGAACCTGCTCTCTAATCATAGCCTTCTAACTTTTTTGTTGTCCTTCACCGTTCCCATCGGCATCATAATGGATGGCGGCCATTTGCTGATACAGTGTCCAGCGTGATTTTGCATCCTGCTGGGCTTCGCGCATCAGTTCTTCTGCACGGGCCTCATCTATCTGCGTGAGCATCTTATAACGAGTCTCGTTGTATGCATATTGTGAGAGAGGAATAGTCGGCTCTTTGGATTCGATGACGAGCGGATTCTTGCCTGCATGCGCGAGACGCGGGTCATAACGATAGACCGGCCACGCTCCAGACTGGACAGCGAGCTTTTGCTGTTCCAGTCCGTGGATCATATCGTAACCGTGTTCGATGCAATGGCTGTAAGCGATGATCAACGATGGGCCTTCATAGGCTTCGGCATCCAGAAAAGCCTTGAGAGTCTGTTGATCGTTATAGCCCATAGCGACACGAGCAACGTAAACATAGCCATAAGCCATGGCGATCAAGCCAAGGTCCTTCTTGGGCAATCCCTTGCCGCTCATGGCGAATTTGGCGACCGCGGCGCGCGGCGTGGACTTTGACGCCTGTCCACCCGTATTGGAATAGACTTCGGTATCCAGCACCAGCACATTGACGTTGCGTCCAGTGGAGAGCACATGATCGAGACCGCCGTAACCGATATCGTACGCCCAACCATCGCCGCCGATGATCCAAACGGATTTCTTCACAAGCGAGTCGGCCACACTGATCAAATCCTTCATGCGTGTGCCGCTGGAGCCTGCAAGTTTCTTTTTGAGTTCCGCCACACGGCCGCGCTGTTCATCAATGCCGGCCTCGGTGGACTGGTTGGCATGCAAAACGGCATCCACGAATTCCTGGCCAAGTTCCTTGGTGAACTCCACCAGCAATTCACGAGCATACTCATTTTGTTTATCGAGCGTCAAGCGCATTCCCAGGCCAAATTCAGCGTTGTCCTCAAACAGCGAGTTCGACCAGGCCGGGCCGCGTCCGAAATCATTCTTGGCCCAAGGCGTGGTGGGCAGGTTGCCGCCATAGATGGAGGAGCAGCCCGTTGCGTTCGCGACGACTGCCCGGTCGCCAAAGAGCTGCGAGACGAGTTTGACATAAGGCGTTTCACCGCATCCCGAGCAGGCACCGGAGAATTCAAACAACGGGCGAAGCAGTTGCGAATTCTTGATGGTTGACGGGTTGATCAACTTGCGGTCCATATCGGGAATCTTCATGAAGAAATCCCAATTCCTGCTTTCGCTTTCGCGCAGAGGCGGCTGCGGTACCATGTTCAAAGCCTTGCGCCCAGCCTGGGTCTTATCCTTTGCCGGACAGGCCTCCACACACAATTCGCATCCTGTGCAATCTTCAGGCGCAACCTGAATCGAATAGGTCATGCCCTGAGAGAACTCTTTAAATTTTGAAGGCATATGCTTGAAGGTCTCGGGTGCACCCGCCAGTAATTTGTTGTCGAAAATCTTTTGGCGGATGACCGCATGAGGGCAAACGATGATGCATTTGCCGCATTGGATGCACAAGTCAGTCACCCAGACCGGAATTTCCAACGCGAGATTCCGTTTTTCCCATTGGGTCGTGCCGGACGGGAACGTGCCGTCCACGGGCATGGCGCTGACAGGTACATCGTTGCCATCGAATGCGAGCATGGGCGCCAAGACATTCTTGACAAATTCAGGCGCTTCTGCCGGGACCATCGCC
>Ga0182027_10016433_pt1 | contig 10102 bp, 7 predicted proteins | sample 712E1DmetaG_FD_121300 | JGI IMG/M metagenome (GOLD analysis project Ga0182027, IMG submission 121300) | Permafrost microbial communities from Stordalen Mire, Sweden - 712E1D metaG (Illumina Assembly) | ecosystem: Environmental > Terrestrial > Soil > Wetlands > Permafrost | place: Sweden... | reverse complement strand
GCATGCTGTGGTGTTTGTACAAAACCATAAGCCTGATTAAGAATAAATATTACAGCACCAACAGTAGCAGCAGAAACCAGTGTTCCCAAAAATTTAAATGACTCCTGTTTAATAGGAGTTGTTCCCAACCAGTAACCGACTTTTAAATCTGTGATAAAGCCTCCCGCCATGGAAAGAGCCGTACATACGATACCACCAATAATCAGTGAACTTACCATACCCTGCCAACCTTTTAAACCCACTGCAACAAGAACTACTGAAGAAAGAATAAGAGTCATCAGCGTCATTCCTGAAACAGGATTTGTTCCAACAATAGCAATTGCATTCGCGGCAACCGTCGTGAACAGGAATGAAATAATCAGGACGGTAATAAGTGCAACGATGGCTTGTGTCAATGTAATATTAACACCAAAAATGAGGAATAGAAATATTGCAATCAGAGTAAGAAGAATGAACAGCATCACAAAGGACATTTTTAAATCTTTCTGTGTCCGTTCAACTTTTGCTTCTGCATGTTTTTTCCCTCCTATACCAAATGCAAGCTTAAATGCACTTCCTATCACACCCGCTGATTTAATAATGCCGATAATTCCTGCCATTGCAATAGCGCCAATACCGATAGGACGAACAAACATTTTAAATATTTGTTCCGCTGACATAGCATCAAAGGGGTTTACCCCATGACTTAATCCTGCAGAAATATTTCCGATCTCATTTACTAATGGAATAAACACCAACCATGATAACAATGAGCCAATGGTTATAATAAGAGAAAACCTTAAACCAACCAGATAACCAAAACTGAAAATTAATGCACTCACATTAAACTTAAGCACCATCTTCACTTTTGTGGCAAGGGTTTCACCTAGGGGAATGATACGTGTAGTGATTTCTTCACTCCACAATTTGAAAGCGGAAAAACAAAAATCAAACACACCACCGATCAGACCACTTACGATCAGTAATTTTGCAGCACTACCGCCTTTTTCTCCGGTCATAAGAATTTCTGTAGTGGCCGTCGCTTCAGGAAAAGGAAGCTTGCCATGCATATCTTTTACAAAATATTTACGGAAAGGAATTAAAAACAAAATTCCTAAAAAGCCTCCTAATAAAGAAGAAAAGAATATCTGCCAGAAATTAACCTGTATTTCCGGAAACTTTGCCTGAAGAATATACAGGCCGGGAATCGTAAATACAGCTCCTGCCACAATTACACCGGAACATGCTCCGATAGACTGAATAATGATATTCTGTCCAAGTGCATTCTTCTTCCTGACTGCTGCTGATGCACCAACCGCAATAATTGAAATAGGAATAGCAGCCTCAAACACCTGCCCTATTTTCAATCCGGAATATGCCGCTGCTGCAGAAAAAATCACTGCCATCAATAATCCCATTAAAACCGACCAAAGTGTGACTTCAGGAAACTTTTGTCCTGCAGGCATCACGGGTTTGTATACTTCGCCTTCTTTTAATTCACGATAAGCGTTTTCCGGAAGATCGATATTCGAAGTCTGTTGATGTTCCATATGTATTTTTAGTTTAGAGTTAGGAGTTATTAGTAAAATAGTTTTAATAAAAGATTATTCAATACCATGCATCATCTTCACAAGTTTCTTCGATATTAATAATGTTGCAACTCCTAGTAAAGAAACGAAGATTGCGATACCAGTAAAAATCGAGAACGCACCAAAATTATTAATAAAAGAAACCATGAATCCTCCAACGGTATATGCTAGAAAAATACTCAAGAACCACGTTCCCATAAAAAAGGTTGTCATTCTTTGTGGTGCAAGTTTTGAAACCATTGATAATCCAATTGGTGAAACACATAATTCTCCAATTGTATGAAAGAGATATGTCATAACTAATAAAATAAGACTTGCTTTTACATTGGTATTAGAGTTATCTCCTCCTCTTTGAAGAACTGCAGAAACCATAAAAAGGAATCCAATGCCAAGAACAATCATCCCTAATCCCATTTTTTTAGGAATCGAAGGATCTTTTCCTTTTTTTGCCAAGTATATCCATAATGCTGAGAATGGTGCTCCTAGAATTAATATGAGTAAAGGATTGATAGATTGAAAAAATTCAACTGGTACTTCCCAGTTAAAAATAGTTCTGTCAATATAATCTCTTGTATAAAGACTAAAAGAACTACTTGCCTGACTGAATCCCATCCAGAAAAAGGTAACAAAAAGTACTAAAATAAAAATTACGGTAATTCTGTTTTTTTCTTCTTTTGTTAATGGTTTTTTTTCAATTTTATTTTCTATATTTTGTTTGTGAATTGTCTGAACTCCTACATTTCCCAGATATTTTTTTGCTGTAATTAAATATATGATCAACCCCATTACCATTCCAATTGCAATTGTAAGGAATCCGTACTGATAACGCCAGTTATTCAGGTATCCGCATACGATTGGTGCTGCAAATGCGCCACCATTAAAAACCATATAAAAAATTGTATATGCTGAATCTTTCCGTTTATCACCTTGTTCATAAAGATCACCAACCATTGAGGATGCAGATGGTTTAAAAAAGCCGTTACCGATACATATTAAAGCCAATCCAGTGAAAAAAGGCACTCTTCCAAAATCCAATGCAAGAGAACAAAGCCCCAGCATAATCAGAAGTCCTCCAATTACAATAGAACGTCTTTTCCCTAAATATCTGTCAGCAATGCGGCCTCCCGGCAAGGATAAAAGATAACATAACCCCATAAATGTCATGGTAATAATGCTTGCAATCCCTGAATCCATGCCTAATCCCCCAAGCTTGTCATCAACTTTATTGGTCATAAATAAAATCAGAAATGCACTCAATCCGTAAAAACTGAATCTTTCCCATAGTGTAACAAAAGAAATCAGATATAAACCTTTAGGATGTCTTAACTTTTCTACTTTAACTTCTTCCATGTGCTGAATACTATTCGTGAATAAATTATTTATCGCTCGCTAAAGTATTAATTTTTTCAAATGATGATAAAATTATTTTCCCTCTACTCTGTTTCCAGATAAGGAGATATTTTCTGATAAACAGCCTCTGTAACCAATGCAGAGTTTTTAATATCCTTTACTGTTTGGAATTTTCCGTGCAGCTTTCGGTAATTCATTAAAGAAAATGCAATGTTGTAACCAACGTAAGGATGATTCTTCAGTTGATCAAAAGTACAGGTGTTAATATTAATTTTTTCAACAAGAAACCTGTTGACCTTAATGAAATCAGCAAATTTATAATAACTGGTATCCAGACCGCTGATCTCTTTTAATTGTTCAGGATTTATAAAGCCTCCTAGTTTCGTACGGTATTTTACAATTCTTCTGGCATAAGATGCACCAATGCCTTTCAATGTTTTCAGATCAGAAGTATCTGCAGAATTTAATTCAACAATTCGTGAATTTTTCTTTTCGAATTTACTTTCAGATTTCGTTTCTGATTTTGCTTCTGTCTTTTTCTTATCAGGAATTTGAATGTATGGCTCCAGCACATTGTATTCGCTTTCACTGATGCAATACATTTTTTTGAAATCTTCTTTCTTAAAAAACTTTCCACCCTTCGCTGCATACTTATCAAGCGTTTTTATCTGACGTTCTGTAAGACCCAGTTGTCGCCATTGTTCGTCAGTCATTTCATTGGGATTAAAATTGAAGGGGTTCAGCTTACTTTCAGCCACTGCATGATCCGTACTGTTAAAATCAAAATCCTTATCATTTTTATTATTATCATAGTAATTTTTCTTCTCTACTTTTTTCTGTTGCTTTTCAAATGCGATGATTTCTTTTTCGAACTTCGAGAAATCCTGCTGTTCATGACTCCTGAACAATGGAAATAATCGGGGAACAAACATCAGAATCACGATGATGCCCAGCAATACAATGATTCCATTGCGCTCTGTTTTGCTGAATGAAAAAAAATCTTTGACCTTAGGTTTCAAAATATATTTTTTTATTTCGAAAAAGTACTCTTGTAATACAAAAATACTATTTTTGAAACTTGAAATTAATTTTATACAATAAAAATTAACGTTCGATAAAACAGGAGGCATTATGGCAAACCGATTATTCAGAACAAAATCTTTAAGTCAGCTGATGAACGAATCATCGGATTCGAAAAATGGACTTAAAAGAACACTCACTGCTACAAACCTTACCACTCTTGGAATTGGCGCTATCATTGGTGCAGGAATTTTCGTACTGACCGGTCAAGCCGCTGCGCAATATGCAGGGCCTGCCATTGTGATTTCATTTATCATCTCGGGTTTGGCCTGTGCATTTGCAGGCTTGTGTTATGCGGAATTTGCTTCCATGATCCCTATTGCAGGCAGTGCATACACTTATGCCTATTCTACACTTGGTGAATTTCTTGCATGGATAATAGGCTGGGATTTAATACTTGAATATTTGTTTGCTGCATCTACAGTATCTGTGGGATGGTCAGGATATGTAGTAAGTTTTTTAAAAGACTTCGGAGTATTTATACCTGCGCAACTGTCGGCTGCTGCAGGAACAGTTTTAGTGGACATTCCGAAAAATATCCTTCCCGATTTTGCTGCAGGCGGCTGGAAGCCCATTACTGATGCTCTTACCAAAGATCTTTCCACGCACCACATTGTGATGAATTCATTACCACATGTAACAGCAATTATAAATCTTCCAGCTATGTTTATTGTGGCAGCTTTAACTTTGCTTTTAGTTATCGGCATCCGCGAATCGGCAAATTTTAATAATATCATGGTAATTGTGAAAGTTTCGGTGATTATTTTATTTATTGCTATTGGATTTGCATTTATAAAAAGCGGTAACTGGCATCCCTTCATCCCTGCTAATACCGGTGAATGGGGGCACTTCGGTTGGAGCGGTATATTACGAGGGGCGGGTGTGATCTTTTTTGCTTACATTGGTTTTGATGCGGTTTCAACGGCAGCGCAGGAAGCCAAGAATCCGCAAAAGCATATGCCTATTGGGATCTTGGGCTCCTTAAGTATTTCAACAGTTTTATATATACTTGTTGCGATTGTTCTCACGGGAATTGTAAGTTATACATCATTGAATGTCGCAGACCCTGTAGCCATTGGAGTAAATGCCATGGGCGATAGTATGTTCTGGTTGCGTCCGATTATTAAAATTGCAGCTATTGCAGGATTAAGTTCTGTAATCCTTGTCATGCTTATGGGACAGCCCCGCATTTTCTATTCCATGTCTAAAGATGGTTTGTTACCTCCTGTATTTTCTAAGGTACATAAGAAATTTAAAACACCCTATATCAGTACAATAATTACGGGCTCTGTGGCCATGATACTTGCAGGAATACTGCCCATCGGCATACTCGGTGAACTCGTATCCATTGGAACATTACTGGCATTTGCGATTGTCTGCGTTAGCATTATTGTGTTGAGAAAAACAAAGCCGGATATCAAGCGTCCTTTCAAAACACCTTTTGTTCCAGTGATTCCGGCTCTAGGCGCTATCATTTGCTTAACACAGATGGCTGCATTGCCTTTAGATACATGGCTTCGTCTGATCATCTGGATGGCAATAGGGTTTGTTATATACTTCTGTTACGGCATCCGGAAAAGCAACCTGAGAAATCAACTGCATAACGAAAAATAAATAGATTATTAACCCCTAAATCCTGTATTTATGTTGATAGTTTTTATTAGTTATCTGGCGATCCTGATGGTCATCACCATCTACACAGCCCGTATGTCAAAAAGTTCTTCTGATTTTATTTCAGGAGGAAAAAAAATTGGTGGAATATCACTTGCTTTATCTGAACGCGCTACCGGTGAATCTGCCTGGCTGATTTTAGGACTTACCGGAGAGGCCTATCTGATAGGTATACAGGCAATCTGGTTTGCATTGGGTTGTGTGGTAGGAATATTTTTTATCTGGTTTGCCATGGGAAACCGTTTAAGAAAAGAATCAGAACGTACAGGGGCGCTCACTATTACCAGCCTTATCTCACGAAGATTTCCCGGCGCTGAAAAAGCCATCGGAATGATCTCTTCACTCATCGTGATTTTTTTCCTTCTTTTTTATATTACCGCACAATTTTATGGCGGAGGAAAAGTATTGTTCGACACTTTTGGCATTGATCAGACTTGGGGCATTGTGATAGGATCTCTGATAGTAGTATTCTATTGTATGATCGGTGGCTTCATTACCGTGGTGGCTACTGATGTTTTTCAAGCAGTGCTGATGATTATTTCACTGGTGGTAATGCCGGTTATATTGCTGTTCATTATTTCATCTCATAATATTGATATTGCCACAAGCCTTCAGAAAGCTGGTGCAGCTTATCTTTCCAGCACAGGAGAAAAAACAGGAATGAATGCATTTATATTAATATTAAGCGGGATGAGCTGGGCCTTAGGATATACAGGACAACCACAACTTTTAACGAGAATGATGGTGATCAAAAATCAGAAAGATTATAACAAAGCAAAATGGGTAGCCGGAATGTGGACGCTGGTTGCATATGCTGGTGCAATGCTTATTGGCTTTCTGGGAATGGTGTTTGTAAAAGAAGGATTGCTTGATAATACTGCTGTTTCACATTTATCTGCCGATAAGGGAAATGAACTAATCTTTCCGGTTCTTGTCAATGCTTTCATGTTGCCTGTAATCGCAGGATTTCTTTTATCAGGAGCTATTTCAGCCATGATGTCCACAGCATCTTCAGAAATTATTCTTTGTTCATCCGCTATCACAGAAGACATCTATGGGAATTTCGCCAAAAGGAAAATGGCGGCAAAAAAAGAATTATGGTTCAACCGGATAATTACGCTTCTTGTGGGTTTGGTTGCATTCTGCCTTGCACTGAATCCAAGTGATTCCATTTTTAAAATGGTATCTTATGCGTGGTCGGGTATCGGTTCATCCTTCGGTCCTGCATTGTTGCTAATACTTTTCTGGAAAAGAGTTTCAAGAGCAGGTGTTATTGCATCATTGCTTTCAGGAACAATTGGAACCATCATCTGGAAAGAGTTTTTCGAAAAGCCAACAGATATTTCAGAACGATTGACCAGCTTTGTTTTTGCTTTTGCAATAGCAGTATTTTTCTCGCTGATAATCCCTGAAAAGAAAAAAGTATGTTAAACAAATATTACAAATAAGATTGCTTCATCCGCCAAATGGCGAATTCGCAATGACGTCATTGCGAGGAAGGAACGACCGAAGCAATCTAAATGACACGTAGAATTATTATACAGAAATATAACAGCATAAAATAACATGGCAGAAACCACTTCTGAATTTAAAAAGAGTTTAAAACTGTTTGACGCAACAGCACTCGTCATAGGCTCGATGATTGGGTCGGGAATTTTTATTGTTTCTGCAGATATTTCAAGAACGCTGGGTTCTCCGGGCTGGTTGCTAGTATCATGGCTTGTTGCCGGTGCATTGACAATTTTTGCTGCACTGAGTTACGGAGAACTTGCATCGATGATGCCCAAAGCCGGCGGACAGTACGTGTATCTGCGCGAAGCCTATAATCCTATGAGCGGATTTCTTTATGGCTGGACTTTATTCGCCGTGATCCAGACGGGCACCATTGCTGCAGTAGCCATGGCTTTTGCTAAATTTATGGGAGTGATGGTTCCCTGGTTTTCTGAAAAAAATGTTTGGCTTGATTTGGGATTTGTAAGTTTTAATACTGTGCAAATTCTCGCTATCGCATCCATTGTTTTTCTTACATGGCTCAATTCACGAGGCATTAAAGCAGGTAAAATCGTGCAGAACAGTTTTACACTGACTAAATTATTAGTCCTGATTGGTTTTATAATTATTGGTTTGTTCTTTGCCTCGAACACCGGCGCCATCGACCTTAACATGAATATTTTCTGGGATGCTGCATCCATCGAAAATGGCAAGACCACTGCATTAACAGGGTTCGCACTGGTAGCAGCACTTGGAACAACGATGGTGGGAACTTTATTTTCATCTGATGCATGGAATAATATTACGTTCACTGCAGGTGAAGTGGTGAATCCAAAAAAGAATGTTCCTATGAGCCTTTTTCTCGGCACACTCATCGTTACGATCATTTATATTCTTGCAAACGTGGTTTACATGCAGGTATTACCTCTGCGTGGCAGCGCTGAAGGTGTGAGTGTGATGGAAAAGGGAATGCAGTTCGCTACTGATGATCGTCTTGGAACGGCCGCCATGAGCGGCATTTTCGGGAACAGTGCTGCCATTATCATGGCTGTATTTGTGATCATATCTACCTTTGGATGTAATAACGGAATTATTCTTTCAGGTGCCAGAGTATATTACGCCATGGCTAATGACGGGCTTTTCTTTTCAAAGACAGGAAAACTAAATTCTAAAAATGTACCTTCAGCCGGATTGTTCATTCAATGCATATGGGCTTCTTTGCTTTGCCTTTCGGGCAGATACGGCGATCTGCTGAATTATGTAATATTTGCAGTACTGCTTTTTTATGTGCTTACCATTGCAGGAATTTTTGTACTGCGTGTTAAAAAGCCCGATGCAGAAAGGCCCTATAAAGCATTCGGATATCCTGTGATCCCCGCACTTTATATTCTGGTTGCTTTATTTATTATGGTGATTCTTTTGATCTATAAACCAGATTACACCTGGCCAGGACTGATCATTGTGATTATCGGGATACCTGTGTATTATATCTGGAAAGGCAAGCGGAAAAAGGATTTGGAAAGTGAAAAGTAAGATGGTTCGTCCTTCGACTACGCTTAGGATGACCGCTCACCACATGTTTTAGATTTGTGATTTATTATAATTTTCATCTCTGAACTCACAACTCATAACTCCAAACTATGATCTTTTCTTCATCACAATACATTCTTCAGGACAGACATCCACGCATAAACCGCAGCCATAGCATTCATCAGAGATGATTTCAAGTTTTCCATCATTCATGATGCGCGCTCCGAAAAAACATGCATCTTCGCAAATGCCACAATCGGTGCATGCTTTCATGTCGGTCTTTTCAATGAATGCACCTTTATCACAAACTTCTTCGCGATCGGCAAAGTAAGAACAACAATCGTTACAGCAGAAACAAAGTCCGTCTGTAGTTTTTCGGTCATCACTACGGAAGGGACGAGTGACAAGCTTTTTATCCTCCGCTTCTTTAAAAATCTTATTCAGTTCTTTCTGATCGATGGTATGTGCATTGCTACCACTTAGCACATCAGGACTATAAAAAGCCACGCACACATCCATCCGTGATTGTTTGCATTTTCCATTTCTTTCACGGCAACCGCAGTTTGAAACCCAGAATTTCTTAATGCCTTTTGCCAATTCTTTTGCTTCATCATGTGTACTTACATAATGCATCGATAAAGTTTTTTTAGTCATAGTTTATTTATTTTTATTCAATCCAGTCAAACAAATATTTCTCATCATATTCTATTTCGAAATTCTTTAAAAACTCCAGATATTCTTCTTTGAATGATTTTTTCTTATGATGCTCTTCCTGATTTAAAATATATTTAACCACATTATCGATATGGCTTTTTGAATAGGAGAATGCCCCGAAACCTTCCTGCCAGCTGAATTTACCCTGAACCCACTTTTTATCACTGATAAAATGAGATGAACCTGCTTTTACATCTCTTATCAGATCAGAAATAGAAATGGAAGGTTTCATTCCTATTAATAAATGCGTATGATCAGGCATACAAAATACAGCAAGCATTTTCTGTCCACGATTTTGAACAATACCTGTAATATACTTTTGCAGCTCTTCTCGGTGTTTTGTGGAGATGAGGTTCTGTCTTCCTTTCACAGGAAAAACAATGTGTATATATATTTGTGAATAGGTATTGGGCATTTATAGTTCGCTCCTACGGAGCTTAGGTTTCTATAGTCATTTTATTATTACAAACAGTTCGTCCCTCCGGGACTGGATTATATTTTCTCTAAAAAACAAATTTATAGTTTTTTCTTATTCAGTTTGAGGTGAGTTTAATTTATTTTTCAAGCACTGTTTTGTCAAACCAAATTACTGATTTTTTCGTTTTGCTCCATAGGAGCGACCTGTCTTTATAAACAGTTCGACCCTCCGGGACTGGTTTCATGTGCTTCAGAGAAACAAATTTAAAGTTTTTTTTATT
>Ga0182027_10016432_pt1 | contig 10102 bp, 9 predicted proteins | sample 712E1DmetaG_FD_121300 | JGI IMG/M metagenome (GOLD analysis project Ga0182027, IMG submission 121300) | Permafrost microbial communities from Stordalen Mire, Sweden - 712E1D metaG (Illumina Assembly) | ecosystem: Environmental > Terrestrial > Soil > Wetlands > Permafrost | place: Sweden... | reverse complement strand
TCAAGGCTCTGCGCGCCCAGGAACTGCGCATGACCGCCGAGACCGCCGCGGAAAAGGTGCGCAAGTCCGGCATCCCATACGCCTTCCCGCCCACGAACAGCCGCGAGCGCCGCCTGCTGCACATGGCCTTCCGCGGAATCGAAGGCGTTGAGACAGCCAGCAATGGCGAAGGCCAGGACCGCTTCCTCGCCGTCTACCCGGCGGGCAAGACCAACCTGCCCGTCGCCCCGCCCGTCAAACCGCGCGGCTTCGGCGATCGTGGACGAAGCTCTGGGGATCGCGGACGGCCACGCCGCTAGTACCGATTGCCTTTGAAGCTCTCAGGTTTCAATTCGGAGAAAGAATTCCATGGAAACGGAATCGATTCTCGGCAGCAGCAAGCTGGTCGCCTTTGTCCCCACAACAGATCCGGCGAAGGCACGCGCTTTCTATGAAGATCTGTTGGGGCTTCGCCTGGTGGCCGACGAAAAACCCTTTGCGCTGGTCTTCGACGCGAACGGAACCATGCTGCGCGTGACTACCGTGGCAGAGCACTCCCCAGCGCCCTTCACCGTGTTGGGCTGGGAGGTGGAAGCCATTGAAGCCACCGTCGAGCGTCTCACCGCTGCCGGCGTCGTTTTTCTGCGCTATCCCGGCCTCAATGACTCCGACCCGCTCGGCATCTGGACATCTCCCAACGGCGCGCGCATCGCCTGGTTTCATGATCCCGACAGCAACGTCCTGAGCCTGACGCAGTTCTGAAAGCGCACGCAAAGAAGCCCGCGCCGTTGACAGAGACGTGGGCTTCAGCTTTTCGCTGACTTGCTGACTAGCTCCTCACGCGTTCAACTGCTCCTGCAGTTTATTGAGCGTGCGGTGCAGGTCCTTGTCGGTGCGGCGCAGCTCGTCGATCTTGCTGATCGAGTGCATCACCGTGGTGTGGTGCTTGTTCCCGAACTGCCGCCCGATCTCAGGCAAACTGGCCTCGGTCATCTGCTTGGCCAGGTACATCGCGATCTGCCGCGGCACCACCACATTGCGCGAGTTGTTCTTCTGCTTCAGGTCGGTGACCCGCATGCCGAACTGCTCGGATACGGCGCGCTGGATGGCCTCGATGGTGATCTTGCGCACCTGCATGTCGATGAACTGCTTCAGGCACTGCTGGGTCGACGCCAGCGTGATCTCCATGCGGTTCAGCTGGCACCAGGCGATCAGCCGCACCAGGGCGCCTTCCAGCTCGCGCACGTTGGTGCGCACGTTCGAGGCCACAAAAAGCGCAACGTCGGTCGGCAGTTGCACCTGCTCGCTCTCTGACTTCTTCTGCAGGATGGCCACCTTGGTCTCCAGGTCCGGCGGCTGAATGTCGGCGATCAGGCCCCACTCGAAGCGCGACCGCAGCCGGTCCTCGATCTCCGCCAGTTCCTTGGGCGGCCGGTCCGAGGCGATCACGATCTGCTTCATGCTCTCGTGCAGCGCGTTGAAGGTGTGGAAGAACTCCTCCTGTGTGCGCTCCTTCTGGGCGATGAACTGGATATCGTCGATCAGCAGCACGTCCACGGTGCGGAAGCGATCGCGGAAGCTGGTCATGCGGTCGTTGCGCAGCGAGGTGATCATCTCGTTGGTGAACTTTTCCGCGGAGACGTAGCAGATGCTGGCCACCGGCTGGCGGCGCTTCACCTCGTGGCCGATGGCGTGCATCAGGTGGGTCTTGCCCATGCCGACGCCGCCATAGAGGAAGAGCGGATTGTAAGCCTTCGAGGGACGTTCGGCCACGGCCAGCGAAGCGGCCCGCGCAAACTGATTGCCGTTGCCGATCACGAACGCATCGAATGTGTAACGTGGGTTGAGCTGCGCCGCGGTGGACCAGTCGAACCGCGCCTGCTCTGGCGTGCGCGCCGGCGCTGCGGGTGGCGCCGTGGGCGCGTGCGTGGAGACGGGGCCGAAGCCTCCATCCTTGCGCTGCGGCGGAATCGAGGGGTCTTCCTCGGCGGTCACGAAGCTGACGTCGTCGAACTCCAGCGACTGCAGGTCGATGGCCTCCTGAATCAGGTCGCCGTACTTGTCGCCGATGTGCTGGAACTCCGGCGAGGGCACGCGCACATACAGCGTGCGGCCCGCGGCGTGGCTGTAGCGCGTAGGTTTGAGCCAGGTCTCAAAGGACTGGCGGATGACCTTCTTTTCCAAAGCCGCGAGAATCTGGAGCCAGGGGTTGAGTGCCGCTGCCTGCGAAATTGCGAATGCCATCGTGCCAATCCTTGCCTGCGCCGCCTCTGTACGGCCGGTCCGGTTCATCCGCGGGATTTTGGCAACGGCTCCTCATTGGCGAAAAGCCTTGGCTTCTCGTCCAATCAACTGCCGCTCACAACTGCCTGAATGCCGCTAATCTGCCCCCGAATTCGACCTTGGGGCGTGGATAAACTCGTTCCGTGGGACGCTGGGAAACTTTCTTGAACGGTCCCGATAGTAGCACATTTGGGGGATATTGCAATCAGTCTTTCACATAACTTTTTTTCAGCGGATTGAGTTGCACCATTGCTGGTGAAACTCGCCGCAAGGGTGTTACCAGAGTCACTGCAAAAAGCAGCCACGCTCACATTGAGAGCAGCCCCGCCCGCACTATTGTGGCGCTGGTCGAGCGACTCCTGAGAAGAGTTCCAGGAAGGCTTGGACGGCGCGGTACCGGCCTCAAGACAGTTTGCGCTGGATTCCTGGCCCAACCTGCGATACACTTGAGACTTGCCGTCAAGGCGCAGATTTTCTTCAGGAAACAGGAGCGCGTTTTTATGCCCAAGCGCACATTTCAACCCAATCGCCGCAAACGCGTGAAGACGCACGGGTTCCGCGCGCGCATGAAGACCAAGAGCGGCGCCGCCGTCCTGAGCCGCCGTCGCGCCATCGGCCGCAAGCGCGTGGCCGTCAGCGCCGGCTTCCGCGACTAGAGCGTTTTCGGAAATGACGTAAACCGAAACCAATGCAATCAAGTCGGCGCGACCCCAAGGAGCGGCGACCCTGTAGGCACTTCAAAGTACCACACCTTTTCCGAAAACGCCGTAACCCTCCCCGCCGTTCTGTCTCAGCCGGAAGGTGTTGCGTATCGCCATCGCTCCGGCTGGACCCCCTATCGGCACTGCCATGAACACCCCTCCCAACCCTGCTCAGCGCCCATCCCCCAGGCAGTCCCTGACCGGCGCGCGCCTGCGGAAGCACGCAGGCTATCAGCGCGCCTATGCCTCCAGCCGCAAGCGCCAATCCGCCTCCATGAGCTGGTTCCTGGCCCCGCAACAGGCGGCAGGCGCCGACCGCTCCCCAGACCACCCAGCAGCCTCGCGCGTCGGCCTCACCGCGGGCAAGGTGCTGGGCAAGGCCCATGAACGCAACCGCATCAAGCGCCGCATGAGAGAGGCCCTGCGCCGCCACGTGGACCTTCTGCCCCAGGGTTGCGATCTCATCTTTCATCCCCGCCGCATTGTGCTCACCCTCGAATTTGCGAAACTTGAAGCGGAGATTGTGCGTATCCTTCAGCAGGCAAATGCCGAGGCGGCGCGAATCGCAACCCCGATTTCAGCCCAGCAGTCCGCCTCGCCTACAGCATTACCAGGGATGATGCATCCCGAATCCACAGACCTCAAGTCGACGCGACCACCAGGGAGCGCCGACACTCCGCGGAATTGAACAGGACAAAGTATCCCTGGTAATGCCGAAAGCCCGCACTATGACGCGCCTGTTGCTTGCCACACTCGTCTTCTACCGCCGCTGGCTCTCGCCTGCCCTGCATTCGCTCAACCCCGGCGGCGGCTGCCGCTACCTGCCCACCTGCTCGGAGTATGCCTCCATCGCCATCGCCACCCACGGCCCCCTGCGTGGCGTGGCACTGGCGGTCTGGAGGCTGCTGCGCTGCAACCCGTTCGCCCGCGGAGGCCTTGATCCGGTCCCGCCTGCCGCGATTCCAAGACCTTTTCCCCACGAACCGTTACCATAGAAGAAGCAGCGGCCCGACGGGCTGCCCTTTTCGAATCGACAGGAAGTATCCTTTGCCCGAAATTCGCAATCCAAATCTTCAGACCCAGGGCTCCGGCGGCGGCAGTGGCGGCGATATGCGCTCCACCATGGCCTTCTTCCTGCTGATGCTCGTCGTGCTCTTCGGCTACCAGTACTTTTTCAAGCCCAAGCCGGCTGAACCAGCGCCCGCCCAATCCCAATCTCAATCCCAGCCGCCGCAGACGGCCTCGCAACCCGCCGCCCCAGGCCAGCCAGCCCAGCCGCAGTTGGCCGCCGGTTCCGTGCAGGCTCTCGCACCCACACCGGCCGTCGCCGCCGCGCTCGAAACAGAGACCACGGTCGAAAACGAACAGTACAAGATCGTTTTCACCAATCGCGGCGCGCAGGTCAAGCACTGGATCCTGAAAAAGTACTTGGACTCAGCCGGCAAGCCGCTGGATATGGTTCAGCCCCAGGCCGCTGAAAAGTTCGGCTTCCCGCTCTCGCTCTTCACCTACGAGCCGGCCCTCACCGCGCAGTTGGACCAGGCGCTCTATCAGGTCACGGCCTCAGGCGCTCAGCCCTCGCCCACCGGCCATGCGGAAGTCCCGGCCACCAACGCCCTTACCTTCCACTACGCCGCGGGTGATCTGGACGTGGTGAAGACCTTCCGCTTCGACTCCAGCTATGTCCTCACCGTCGAGGCCGAAGTCAAGCGCAATGGCACGCCAGTGCGCGCGCTGGTGGCTTGGCCCTCCGGCCTCGGCGACATGGAGGAGTTCCTTCCCTCGTCCTTGACCCGATCCTCTGTGCCAACCTCCGCAACCTCGCAGTTTGCCTGGTCTCTCGATGGCAAGCAGGACTCGCAGGCCGTCGCCAAGGTGGGCAACAACGCCACCTTCGACCAACCCTACGCCTACGCGGCCATCACCGATCTCTACTTCGTCTCGGCCTTCTTGCCTGACGCTCCCGAGCGCGCCACACTCGTCACGCTGCACAACACCATCGACCTGCCCGGCGACCTGAGCAACCCCAATAGCGAGAAGAAGCCGGCCCATGTGCTTGGCCTGGCCATGGGCGACACCAGCGGCGCCAACCGCCTGCGCCTCTATGCCGGCCCCAAGGCGATGGACGTGCTGACCTCCATCCACGCCACAGGCTCGGACGGCAAGTCCACCGGGGAATCGCTCGAACCCCTCATCCAGTTCGGCTGGCTCACCGTCATTGCCAAGCCCCTCTACCTGGCCCTGCGCTTCCTGGTTGAACACGGCGTCGACAACTGGGGCTGGGCCATCATCGTCGTCACCGTCGTCTTCAACCTCCTCATGCTGCCCACGCGGTTCATGATGATGAAGTCCTCGTTGAAGATGATGCGCATCCAGCCCAAGGTCGAGGCCCTCAAGCAGCGCTACGCCCATCTCAAGATCAACGACCCCAAAAAAGCCGAGATGAACACTGAGATGATGGCTCTCTACAAGGCCGAGGGCGTGAACATGTACGGCAGTTGCCTGCCTATGCTCATCCAGATGCCGCTGTTCTTCGCCTACTTTCGCGTGCTGCAGAACACGGTCGAGTTGCGCCAGGCCCACTGGTTCTGGCTCACCGACCTCTCAGCGCCGGACCCAATTCACATCCTGCCCATCCTCATCATCATCAGCATGTTTCTTACGCAGTACATCACGCCCTCGCCGGGCATGGACGCGGCCCAGCGGCGGATGATGGCCTTCATGATGCCCGTCATGTTCGGCTTCATGTTGTGGCACTACGCCTCCGGGCTGGCGCTCTACTGGGGCACCGGCAACATCATCAACCTGGCCATTCAGCTCGGCATCAACCAGTCCCACATCGGCAAGGAGATGCACGAGATCGCCGCCAGGCGCGCCGCAAAAAAGGCCGGCATAAACCCCAAAACCATCCAGGGCCGCCGGTAAGCTGCTTTCCTGCGCACCGAATTCCACTACCGCCCCGTGCCCCATCCTTGCGACTTTTTTCTGTCGCAAGGGTGGGGGACCACAATCCTCCACTTCCGGCTCTACTCCCTATTCCCTATTCCCTATCTTTCCCCCGCTCGCTGCATCCCGGACCCGTGGTGTATCGTCCAATGCGTATGGCATCCACTCCGAGCAGCGTCCCGCATCCCGCACCCGAAGCCGAAGAGGTCTACCGCCGCTGGCTTCAGTTTCTCGATGACGAATTCACCCGGCACCAGGCCCCCGAACGCCGCGCCGAGATTGTGCGCGACCAGCTTTACCAGCTCTACCTGGGCCGCCCGCACGGAGGAAAGCTCAACCTCACCCTCACCTCCGAGCTGCCCGGCAACGTCGTCAGCCTCTCGCTGGACCCCGAAAACGTAACCCTCGAAGCCGAACACTTTGCCGACGCCGACCGCCAGAAGTTCAATGAGCGCAAGCCTCTGCTGTGGTTCTGGCTGATGTTCGACCGCTCCCCCGTCGGGACCAACCACTGGCTGGGCATCCGCTTCCGCTCGATGCTGGGCCGCCACATCTTTGCCCGCATGGGCGCAGGCGTCAAAATCTATCACGGCGTGGACCTCACCTACGGCTACAACCTCACCATCGGAGACGGGGTCACCATCCGCCAGCGCGCCCTCCTCAACGACCGCGGCGGCATCGACATCGGCAAGGGAGCGGTCATCGGCTCCTTCGCCCGCATCTACTCCCACACCCACAATCCGGAAAACTACGATCAGGTCACCCTGGTGCCAACCGTCATCGGAGCCAACGCCCGCATCGGCAGCCACGCCATCGTCCTCGCCGGCCAGCACGTCGCCCCCGGCCAAGCCGTCGGCAGCTTCCCCTCCGACCGCATCTGAGCCAAACGGGACCCTCCATGCTAACCTGAATTTTCCAGCCGTGGAGTCTTCGTTTGCAATCTGGCGCTTTCCTCATTGCCGTCTTCGAGTTCGTCCTGCTCCTCTTCTCGCTCAGCGTGCATGAGTGCGCCCACGCCTGGATGGCCTCCCGCCTCGGCGACCAGACCGCCCGCCAGATGGGCCGCGTCTCGCTCAACCCCATGGACCACGTGGACCCCATCGGCACACTCCTCTTTCCAGCCCTGATCATCTTCGGCCCCTTCATCGGGCTCAACTTTTTCAGCGGCATGTTGGTTGGCTGGGCCAAACCCACTCCCGTCCTCACCCGCAACTTCCGCAAAATCGTCCGCGACGACAACCTGACCACCCTGGCCGGTCCCGCTTCCAACCTGCTTCTCGTCCTGGTTGCCTTCCTCGTCCTCGTCTTCATCTCCGTCGCGGTCCCCGATGGGCGCCCGCTCGTTCTCTCCACCTTCCTCTCCGTCTTCCAGGGTGGTCTCGTCCTGGGAGTGCCTTCCGGCCTGCAGGCATTGCTTCTGCTCTTCACCCTCGCCATTTTGATCAACCTCTCGCTCTGTTTCTTCAACCTGCTCCCCATCCCGCCCCTCGACGGCAGCCGCGTGGTGCGCAATATGCTGCCTTACAACGCCGTGCAGGTCTACGACCGCATTCCCATCTGGGGCAGCTACCTGCTCATGATCTTCCTGGGCCGGTATATCCTGATGGCCCTGCTCGGTCCGTCCCTGGGCCTGGTCTACTGGGCCCTGACTCATATTTAGCTGGCTGAGGTAAAAGCTCCAGAACCCGCTAGAATCAATCGAGACACTATTTCTCCGGAATCGACAAGCAAAATGCCTGAACCCGCAATCTCATCGCCCCGCCCCCGCGTCCTCAGCGGCATGCGCCCCACCGGCAAGCTCCACCTGGGCAACTACATGGGCGCCCTGGCCAACTGGGTCAAGCTGCAAAACTCCGCCCAGTACGAGTGCTACTTCTTCATCGCCGACTGGCACGCGCTGACCACGGACTACGCCGACCCCTCGCGGATTGCGCCCAACACCCTGGACGTGATGCTCGACTACCTGGCCGCCGGCCTCGACCCCGCGCGCAGTGTGCTCTTCCTGCAGAGCAAGGTCCTCCAGCACGCCGAGCTCTACCTGCTCCTGGGCATGATTACGCCGGTCGGCTGGCTGGAGCGCGTGCCCTCCTATAAGGACCAGCAGAAGAATCTGTCGAACAGGGATCTGTCGAACTTCGGCTTCCTGGGCTATCCGGTGCTGATGGCCTCCGACATCCTCATGTATCAGCCGCAGTTTGTTCCCGTGGGCAACGATCAGACCGCCCACGTCGAGCTGTCCCGCGAGGTGGCGCGGCGTTTCAACCAGTTCTACAAGCCCGCCGCGGCGGGCAAGCTCGACGGCCAGGAGGTTCTACCCGAGCCGCAGGTGCTGCTCACTCCCTCGCCCCAGCTGCCCGGCACCGACGGGCGCAAAATGTCCAAGAGCTACGGCAACACCATCCTGCTGACCGACCCCGAGCCGGTGGTCCGCCAGAAGCTCAAGACCATGGTCACTGACCCGGCCCGCATCCGCCGCACCGACCCCGGCGACCCTGACAAGTGCCCGGTAGGCGATCTGCACAAAGTCTTTTCGACCCCGGAAACGCTGGCCAACGTCTATGAAGGCTGCCGCTCGGCCGGTATCGGCTGCATCGAGTGCAAGAGCTGGGCCGCCGACGCCCTGGTGCAGGTGCTCGAACCCATCCAGGCCCGCCGCGCCGGCTTTTCTGAGAAGCTGGTTAAGGAAATCATCGAAGAGGGTTCCAGCCGTGCCCGCGTCCGCGCCGAGGAGACTATGCAGAAGGTGCGAGCCGCCATGCAGATGACCTAAACCAGCCAGTGAGCACAGTCTGGCGCCCACTGGAGAGGCGCGCGGTTGAAACGGGGCGCGGATGCCCCCGTGCCATGGCGCCGGCAAAATGAGCCCGCCCTTGCCATAAGATGGCAGACCGAACGCGGCCTGAGCCGCCGGGGGAATGGAAATGCTCGAAAAGACGCTCCCATGGTGGCGAAAGGCCCTGAATTACGCTTTGGGCGGGATTCGCTCGGGATTCGGCCTTTTCCCCCGGCCCGAGCACCCCGTACCCTTGGAGGAAGACAGATTTCTGGAAAGGCTCGAACAATCTCTGGAAGTTGAAACAGCATTGACCGATCGCACCGCCAATCCGGAAACCATCGCCGCCGAACCTGTCGCAGCGGCCGAATCCGCCCCTGCGCCCATTGCCGAGTCTGCAAATGCGCTCGAATGGGTCTCAGTGGCAGCCGCTGCACCCGTCGTAGAATCGGCCTCCGCCCCGGCCCCAGCTCACGCCATTCCACCAGTCCCGGTCCCTGTGCCGCCAGCCGAGCCGGCCACAGAAACCGCTCTCCCGCCGCAGCGCGCCCCAAAATCTGCCTCGAAGCGCAAGCCCGCCGAAAAGCAGGTCGCCGAGCCGGTCGCTCTCGCCGAACCCGCTCCAGCCGCTGAGCCGGTCACTGAGCCCATCGACCTGATTGACCCGATCCCCGAGCAGACAGCCGAGCAACCCGCCGCGACCGAGCCCGCTCCCGCCGCTGAGCCGGTCGTTGAGCCTCCGGCTGCTCCGAGCGCCGGGCAGGCAGCCGCCCCAGGCCAGGAGCCAACCTCCCCGCTGGCGCTCACCTCCCAGCCCGCCCCAGACCAACAACCCGCCCAGAAGGCCGCCGACAAGCCGCCCATCAAGCTGAAGACGAGGGACGACGAGGCCGATCTCTCGCCCTTCTCGGTGATCGTGGACCAGGTCTACGACGGCCCCCTCGACCTGCTGCTCGACATGATCCGCAGCCAGGACATCGACATCTACGACATTCCCATAGCCAAAATCACCGCCCAGTTTCTGGCCTATGTCAGCCAGCTCAAGGCCGGCGACGTGGATGTGGCCGGCGAGTTCATCTATACCGCCTCGCTGCTCATCCACATCAAGAGCAAGATGCTCCTCCCGCGCTCGGCTGCCGGCCCCGGCGAAGCCCCCGAGGACCCCCGCCGCGAGCTGGTCGAGCGCCTCCTCGAGCACGAGCGCTTCAAAAATGCCGCCCAGATGCTGCAACAAAAACAAATGCTCGAAGCGGCCACATGGTCCAACCCCGGATTCCGCGAGTTCAAGGACGACGCCTCCGCCGAACCGGAGATTGCCGCCGACACCGTGGACCTGGTGCGCATCTTCCGCGACATTCTGGAACGCGCCCGTACGCGGCCCTCCTTCGATCTCGAAGAGGACTCGGTTACCGTGGGCCAG
>Ga0182027_10016429_pt1 | contig 10105 bp, 9 predicted proteins | sample 712E1DmetaG_FD_121300 | JGI IMG/M metagenome (GOLD analysis project Ga0182027, IMG submission 121300) | Permafrost microbial communities from Stordalen Mire, Sweden - 712E1D metaG (Illumina Assembly) | ecosystem: Environmental > Terrestrial > Soil > Wetlands > Permafrost | place: Sweden... | reverse complement strand
GGAAATTGCCGCCGCGATCCGGCCAGCCAATAAATTCAGCCGGGTTGGCATGAGCTTCGTTGAACGCATTGAAGCGAAGGTCCGTGCGGCTATCCGCGAGGAGGTCAGGATTCATCCCAGCAAGGGCAAGACACTTTTATGATACGTCCATTCGGCATTGAGGGGCTGGCTCGGCATAATCATCAACGGAGCAAAAAAATTGACGATGGGGCAAGATTTAAAGTTTTATGGCAAGCCAAAGCTCACTGTGCCTGTTCGATTGCAAAATATTGCAACATAGTCGTCAATGCTGTTAATATGCAGACCGTAAGGTGGAGCAATCTGATTTTTACATTTACGCTAGTATTCCATGGGGCGAATAAAAGACTATCTCATTTGGCACCACAACACGTATGGCGTCGAGCCGGAAGGTTCAGGCTTGCCTCATGTGCAGGAATACTTGTTGTCTCTAAAGCCAGTCCAGTCTGTCATTGTTTCCATTCCTGTCACATTGGCTGAGGCGCAACGTGCCGGGATTGATATTGTTTCCCCATCCGTCCGCCTAATCCTTGATTTGCAGGCACAACGACTCAAACTTGAGAATTTGGCTTGGCGACAGTTTGAGGAACTGGTGGCAGAATTACTTCGCGGTGATGGTTATACCGTTCAATTGACAAAAAAAACACGGGATGGAGGGGTGGACATCCTCGCGGAAAAATGTATTCCGAAAATGGGCATGATATTGTCGGTCTGGCAGGCAAAGAAAATGCAGGAAGGTAACAAGGTCGGGTTGAGGGTTATTCGTGAATTGGCAGACACCCGAAACCAGTTGAAGGCCAGTAAGGGTGTTATCGTAACATCGACATCGCTCACGAGAGATGCGATTCAGCGAATCCAAAGTGACAAATATCTCCTTGAAGGCTTTCAAAAACCTGAACTTCTGGAATGGATTCGCCAGTATCGGCAAGGCCGTTCACACACTGTTATGGTCTGATTGGATTGCGATTAACAACAATCGCGCTCGTCATGGCAGATTATTGTCGCCGTTGGCCAATGAGATGGGTGCGAGACGCTTCGTTCAGCGCGCGCCTGATCACTCCGGCCATTTGTCTTTCGACAGGAACAGCCTTCGAGCGGAAGACGCTCGTCAGTGACGAAGCCAAATGAGGATAAACCGAGGTCGAATTGAAAACGGTCATGCGGCAGTTTTCCAGAGCCGAGCAGCATATTTTGCGTGTAGCCAGCGCCCATCGCTCCAATCGTCGTCGTAAGATAGCCCACAGTGAGTTCCGGCGGAGGCGTTCCGCCCCAATACTGTGCTCCGTCCACACCGCGTTGTTCTGCTGCCGCTGCTGCATTGGCTCGAAATTGGCGTTCGGCTTCGGTGGCGGTTTCATATCGGATGCCTTCCACACTGACTCTGCCCCTGCACCAGGGACAGGGAAGCCCCGGCGCATAACGAGCTATCTCTCCGATTTGTTCTCGAAGGATTCCATTCTCAGCCCGCATTTGCACAGCAAGGTCTAGCACCGGCACAAGATAGTGCGAAGCGATGTCGCCCAATGCCGCTCGTGCATAGTTTGAATCCGTGCAGCCAAGAATCAGGTCGCAGCGAACCAGTTCATCAAGCACAACTTCGTCGAGGAGATCACCCATGAAGCCGGTCACTTTGGTGGCCGGATTGATTTCTCGAACGAGACGGGATACGAGCGCGACTTTCGCTGGCGCGGGATTGACGAAAAGATCAGTATGACGACTTGCGTGGTTGCGCTGGTGATTAGACGGTTTGAAATGCCCAGGGTCAACGATAACAAGCTCGCCAATCTCGGCCCGTGCTAATATGTGGACGGCTGGACTGCCAGTGCCGCTGCATCCCACAACACCGACGACCGCGTTGCGAAGCTGCTGCGGAGCATCTGTGCCGAGAAGTTGTGTGAGTCGTTCTTGTGTCGCCTCGCTTGCCGTGGTTTCGCAAGTTTCGGCAATGAAATCAGATGTTTGGCGTGCCTTCTCGCGGAGCAATTGCTCGCCGCTGACCAGACAATTTTTTACAGGTAGCCAGTCTCCTCGGTCAAATACTCGACCACTGAAGGACAATTTACGATCCGCATTGCGAGAAACGATGAGACTAGCGTAGGGGCGTCCGTTTCCAAAGCGCTCAAACTCTTCAGCAAAGTAGGAATCCATGTCATCATCCGCCATGCTCGGAAATGGCGCGCAGTCTTGAGGATGAGAATGAACCACGCCGATACCAAGCTCATCGGAATCCAACTCACTTAAAGCCCGACGGATGTAGGTAGGACGAAATTCTACGAGTGGGCTATTGCGGTCAAGATCGCCTGCTTCTGGCTTCAATATGCCAACCCAAGTGACTAGGATGCCCCATCGCGTGCGCCGGAAGCCGAACCGGAAGAACGTGCCCCATTCGCTGTCTGGATAACGGTGGAACAGCAAACGAAATAATTTTTCCCGGTCGGCTTCAGTGATACGCCACAAAGCTTCGCGTTCATCTTGGATGAGATGTATCGGTTTCATCAGACTCGTGCGCGTTGAATCCACGACAGGATTTCCGTGTAGTAGGTCTGCAAACCGTGGCGATCTTTATTCCACGGGGGCCCACCGCCGCCGTTGTGCGGATGGTAACTCACTAATTGCCACATGCGACCTAACGCTTGAATTGTCTGGCCTTGAGGCGAACCTTCAACCTTCCCCAGCAAAGGGGAGCCAGTTGGCAGATATGCTCCATCAAGCATTACGCCGGGATAGGCAGATGGGATCGAAACGAGAACATCCGTCTCGGCTAGATGCGGATAGCCCTTTCGTGCGGGCAACCGATGATACACGGCACATGCGACTGGTGATTCAACGAATGTAACTTCACCGCCGTTTTCACGCAGCGCACCAAGTTCGCGTTGAATTCGCGTCGGTTCAAAGCCGCCGACAACATTCGTGCGAATCACTGAGAACTCCTCGCACCCCTTGATCTCGACGGTTTCATTAAGCCCGACTGGAATCCGTTCCTTTCCTTTATCACGGGTGACTTCAGTTTTGTCAGGCTGCGGACTGACGAGACTGGCGATTTCACGTCCGGTCATGTGCTCCTTCACGCCATCGGCCTCGCCAAATGTCTGTTTATTGACGATGATGGTAAGGCCAATTTCAGCGCGCCGCGTGTAAAAAACCGGGCCATCAGGAAAGTTCACAACGTCATCGAGACCGATGGCGGTATCATTGGGCGATTCGTAATCACGAAACAGCCGGCTTGTGAGCGCAAAGCCAAACAGCTCGCGAAGCGAACGTCCGGTCTGGTGGGGATTGAGGGTTTGCTCCGGCTGATCGTTGATTACGAATGCAAGCTTTGGTGGCGCAATGCAGCCATCGGCTGGCTTCGCTTCACAACGCGGTAATGTGTAGAACACGTTTCCAGCAGCAAGATCAAGTTCCGCCTTGTCCTCGAAAGGAACATCGTTGGCCGAACCGAGGTCACGAACGAGAACCAATTCGGCGGAAGTTCCAGCCTGTTGCTTAATGACCTCCACTGTGACATGCTGTTTGGGCAGCAGAACGAGAGTGTCATCAACCACGGCAGCCCATTTGGGTGTGCGATGGCAGGTTTCGGAATGTTGTGCCGGAGCGTCGCTCCGACCCGTTTCGGGATGATCTAATTCAGTGTTCATGTTAATGTTAACGGTCTCTAACCTCGCGGCTGCTTGCCGGTCGCCGCACACGCGGCGGTTGGCATGTCCGCTCATATTCTGTGGCTGGATTTGGAGCGGATTTTTGGGCAGAAAAGTGATTTAGAGTGAAAGATTTTTTCCAAAAGCGGACGAGTTCCTAGCCAATTGATAATGAAGGCATGAAACAGACAAGCGCCGAACAAGAATTCCGAGACGCCGACTGGAAGTTGGTCGGGTTGCGCCTGCTCGTTTTTGCCAGGTATTGGGCAAAATCCCATTACGGTTGGTATGACGGGCGTCTGCTGCCTGTCGGCAAGACGCCGGAGGACGTGGCGTGTGAAGTTTATACAGCATATTCGCGCGGGGATCGGAAATTCAGTCCAGATGCCGCCATGTGGGTGCAGTTAAAAAGCGCCACAAAGAGCGTGCTCTGGAATTTGCATCAACTGAAAGAAGGCAAGGTTACGAGCACAGAAGCGCCGGAGTTTTTCGAGCCGGTTGAAGACCGGAACCTTGGCCCGGAGGCGGCACTCCGAAGTGAGGAGTTTTGCGAGCGATTTTTCGCATTGCTCTATGCCGACTTGCGGGTGAAAAAGAGTGGCGAGTTAAAAAAAATAATCGAGGCCCTGGAAAATGGCGCGCAGACCGTGGCGGAGTTTGTGAAGGAGACCGGACTCACAACCGCACGGGTATATGAACTGCGACGACAGTTGAAAACAGTGGCCGAACCTGTCTTAAACAAAATGAACCGTGAAGGAGATTGTTATGAACAAACATTACCAAAGCGCAGCGCAGCGATTGCATAAGTTTGCGTCGGATGGCGTGGACTGCACGGAAACGGAACTCCGCGCAGAATTGACAACCCAAGGAGTGAACGTCGAGGCTTTTCTTGCCCGGTTGGGGCAGGAGTCGGGTATCAAACCGTCAACTGTGACAGCCAAGAAACCAACGGCCTCGGAACGTCTCCGTGCCATTGCTAATCGCGCCGGAAGCAAAGTGAAAGGACTCTTGAGCGAGTTGAATACTGATGATGCGGTGGATATACCCGTTGCTGCCTACGGACGTTCTAGCCGTCGCAACAAGCGGACGCGCGCATCCTCGCGCGGCAAACGCAGTGAGAAGACCAGTGATTGAAATGTCGCTGATAACCCTATGAAACGGAGCTTCTACACGACTGCCAACGGGCCGACTTGGTCGGTCAGCCGTGACCAGCAGCTCCAAGCTTGCGAGCGAAAGTATTTTTTCCAATACGTTGCGGAAGCACGGATCAACAGTCCTGACCCTTGGTTGCGCGGCATCGCCCTGCTCAAGAAACTCAAGAACATCCCCATGTGGCAGGGCGAGTGCGTGCATCTGATAATCGCGGAATACTTGAACCAAGTTCACCAACGACAATCGCCCGCGCTCGACAAACTTGTCCAATCACTCCGCCAGCGGATGCAACGCGAGTGGCAGTTCTCCGAGAAACGCCGTTTCCGCGAAGAACCCGCTGCGGTTGGCAAAACAGGCGTGGCGTTGTTCGAGCACGAATACGATGAAATGCCGCCGGAAACGAAGGTCGAAGTTCTGATAGAGAAGGCGATCAAGATGCTCCAGACGTTTTACGCCTGGGCTGAAGGTGCGAGTGGGCTTGCCGAACAGGTCCGAACGGCGGATCGCATTTGGATTGAGCCGCCTGCGTGGGGTGTTGAAGCGCCGGGCTTCATGATTGACAACGTGCAAGTGATTACGAAGGTGGACTTGGCACTTCATCATCGAGGTGTTTCATTCACTGTGTATGACTGGAAGACTGGCAAACCACCGCGCGAAAATACCGAGCCAGGCCAGAATGAATTACAGGTCAGTGTTTATATGCTTTGGGCGAATCGCGGTTTGAAGTTGCCGCTTGATGGGGTGACAAGTCGTTTGGTTTATCTTGGAGGCGACCAGGCGAAGGAACTTCGCTTTGATTTGGACGAAGAACGCGCCGTCGAAACACACCGGATTATCGAAGACAGTGTACGTCTGGCCCAACAATGGGAAAGCTATTTTGAAAAACGTCGGTTGAAGTTGAACGACCTCGACTATGCGGCATCAGTCGAAGAATGCCGCCGCTGCAATTTCAAGCGAGTGTGCCGCGCGAACCTATCACCGGAGAATCACCTATGAACGAGAAACAACTTGGGGCAACCCTTTTCCCGATTAGCGGACTTCCAGAGCGGGCATTCCGTTTGCGCGTGCTGCGCGTGCGGGAAGCGATCCCGATGGATACGCAGACTCCTATTCGCCTAAATCGTTGGGCGACACAACTCTGGAAAGAACTTAAACAGGCTGTTGTCCCAACTGGACGCTTTGGGTGGCCGGCATTCTTGACGCCAGATGTGGAGTCGTTGAATGTGGGGCGCGTGCTCACGGTTCATGATGTTCCTGACAGTGAGTATTCCATCGAAGTCACGACTGAGACCGTGGAAGTTACACCCGCCTCGGCTAGCAGTGAGGAACTTCAACTGGCCGGAGAAATGATTAAACGCGCGGTTAGCGATACCTTCGGACAAAAAGCCGATAAATATTGGCGCAAGCATTGGAATCTGTATTTCCGAATTGAGCCGGAGAATTGGCAAGAAAAGCGAGACAAAGTATATGCGTATCGCGGATTGAAATTCGGAGTCGTTTTCCTAAAAGGCACGACGCCGTGGCTGGCGGCTGACATTTTGACAACGTATCGTGGACAACGTTCGCTTTCGGAGTATTCCAGCGAGCAACGTCAGCGGGAACTCTACTTTCACTTGAGCGAACGCATCGAACCGGACGACCATGCGACGTTCTTGCGGGACAACGGTAAGGTTAAAATTCCTTGCCGTGTTGTCGGCCCGACTGGGCAGACGGTCACGCAATACACTTTTCTGATTAACGGCGGGCGAAAAAGTGTCCGCGAATATTACGAGCAACGTTACGGCATCCTAGTTTCAGAGAACGATGAAGTGGTCTTTGTGCGTGATCGTGAAGGAGGCGATTCATGGCCTGTTCCTGCCTCGCGGCTTTACCCTTTATTTACGACTGAATATGACGAAGTTAGAAATTGTTCTGTCTTGCCATATATGTCGCCGAATGAACGAGTTGAAACAATTCAGGCGTTTCTCAAAGATTTGGGTGATGTGCGTTTTGCAAACAACAAACTTACGATAGGCCATAACCATTTCCAAACACAGGAACGGTCTATATTTCCTGCCCCGCCTCTCGAATTTGGAAATGGCCAGTCGCTCACAGTGGACACCTCTCTATCGGTTGAAGAAGGCTACAATCGGTATCGGCAGGGAAAAATGACAATGCTTTATAAACATGGACCATTTTCAGGGCAAAGCCTTCCTGATTTGGTGCTGCTCTATCCTGACAACTTGGAGCGAAGCGTCCGCGACAAACTTCGCCAGCGACTCGGTGAAGAAATTAAAGAGCTTTGTGGCGTCGCTCCACGAATCGCGCGGCAGATTTCCTATCCGCTCGGCAAGCAGCCGCAGGCCGGTGCGGGACTGCTGGCTGCGGCGGACGACCTTGTTCGGAATAATGACGGAACATTTCTTCCTGTGATTGTCCTGGCGGATGCTCTTCGTGAACACATTTACGATTTGTTGAAACGGCGTCTTAGTTCGCTTGCTTCTCAATGTGTGCGCGAACGAACCGTTTCGCGGGTGGCACGGGATGAACAGGCAGTCGGTGGAAGCCGATTGCGAAATCTCGCTCTCGGAATTTTGACGGCGGCCGGTCTTCAACCGTGGGTGTTGGCGAAACCGTTGCACTATGACTTCTACATGGGCGTGGATCTGCTGGCGAATCAAGTCATCTATGTGTTCGTTTGTGGCAAGGGCGGGCGCAATGTGTGGGTGCAACGAGGCGATCAACTTCGGCGTCGCGGTCTCACCGAAAAAATTGACCGCGTTCAGCTTGCCGACCAATTCAAGACCGGGGTGCGCGAGGCCAAGCGGCTAGGTGTGCCGCTTAATAGTCTCGTCGTTCATCGTGACGGTCGCTGGTGGTCTAACGAAGACTTAGCGATTACGGAAGCGGTCGCAGAGTTGCAGGGCGACGGCACGCTGTCCAAGGACTGCCAAGTAGGCGTGGTGGAAGTTCGCAAGAGCCATCTTCCAGTCCGACTGTTCACCGTGTTAAACGCCGAAAAAAGTTCATTGGAAAACCCAATGCCAGGAAGCTATCTCATTTTGAACGGCACCGAAGCAATCCTAACTCCCACAGGCCAGCCTGGACGTTGGGACAAGCAGGGCCGCACTGCCGGCACGCTATTGCTTCGTGTTGCACGTAATCCGAATGGACGCCCGCTGGACATTCGTAAAATTGCTGAAGATGCCTATGGCCTTACGCACCTAAATTGGAACGCACCCGACATTGAAATCTCGCTGCCTGTCACTATTCGGTGGAGCGACGAGCGGCTTCGCGAAATCGTGACCAACCCCAGCGCGTCCGATGACACCGAAATCGAGCCGCAGGAGGCATGTATTGTATGAGTTCACTAGGACAACTCTCCAGCCGCCTTGATCGCAATCTGCAATTAGTCGGAGAACTGACCAAGGCGTTGCTTGCGCTTCGTGCCCAGCTCACCGGCAAACTTGAAGTGCTTAAATTATCGCCAGATGACGTGGACAAGGCACGGGCGACAGTCGTCGAGTTTCTCAACGGATTGATGCCAGTGCTCAACACCAAGACGGCGGCTTTGGAGGAACATCGTGTTATTCTGGATAAACTCTCTAAAGCGGGTGAACAACCTTCGGATTGGGCAGACGATTTCGGCAAAATAATAGAGCAGTTGCGGGCCAATAAGCCGGTCGAGTCTGAACAATTGAATAAAATCATGCGAGTCGTCGGCTACCTTCAAGGTGAAGCGGCAGAGGACGTTCGCCGACTCCGTTCACGTTGATATAAATCGCATGAATTCATACCGGGCGCTGAAAGCAAAGGAGGTCGAACTGGCGCTCGCGGCATTGCAGGAACGATTGGAGCAATGTCCGCGTATGAACGGCCAACACGCAATCGTGCTCGCCCGGCTTGAGGCTTTGCTCGCAACTTTTGCGGGTGAACTTCTGACCGTCCAGCCCGTCGTTCATGACCCCGCTTTTCAGACACTGATTGATTTCACCCTGAACCGCATCAGCATTTTTCTGTCTATCGTAGAAACTCAATTTATTCGCGGACTTGCAACACCTTCTCAGGAGGAACTGTTTCTTCGCGCAATCTTTTTGAATTGCCTCAAGCGACTTGGACTGGACTGGATCGAGGACATGGTAGTTCAAGGGTCAGGTGAGCTTGCTATTTATCCAGGACTCGATAAGTCGCTGGCAACGCCTGCATTTCATGTCCCTACCGGATTGCTCGATTCCTTCCTTTCACTTCCGGGTGTGTATCACGAGTTTGGTCACAGTGTTTTTGCCCGATTTCCCTCCATTTTGGCGGCAATGCAACAAATGAATCGCGCCTATTTCGATAGTCTTCGTGGCCAACTTGGACCGATGCAGCCCGCGATTCGTGCCACGCAATTGCAGCGATTTCAGCAGGCTGAAGAATTTTGGAGCGAACGACGATTGGAGGAATTATTCTGCGATTTGTTCGCTCAATATATCAGCGGCTGCGCCAACATCATTTCGATGATTGACCTTTCGATGGCGAAAGGTCGCCCGACATACGATATGGAAGATTCGGACTATCCTCCCGACGCCGCTCGCGTGCGCGTTTGTGCCTTGGCTCTTGCGGCCAACCAGGCAAACGAACCGTCAACGAAGCATCTTCTCGAAGAATGGGAGGAATACGCGCGACAGTTCAACGATTCTCAATTTTACCGCGATTCCTGCCCCGAAAGTTTGCTCCGGCAGTTTGGCCAATCGGTTTTCGCTGCGCTTGCATCGAAAATGCCAAATCTTCCTAAAACGCAAGGCCCACCACCCGATGTCAAAGTCGCCTTCACCCCTGCCAAAGTCATTTTTTTTGAAGATGCCATTCATCAAGGCTGTGCCGTATTAGCGTGGCGACGAGACAACTTTGAGTCTTGGTGGCAAGACGCCCGCACGCGACTCCAGTGAGAGACCACCTCAGTCGAAACCGAGCCGTTGGTCACGGTATGCTTCATTGGCATATTTGCAGCGAATGTTCAGACTGCGACAAAAACATTTGTGTTTTTGACTGCCAGCAAAACTGCCAGCAGCGAAGTAATAAAGGAGTAGTGCCGGAGTAATACCAGAGTTTCAGATGGTTAATTCCAAGTCTTGACATAAGCGGGAAAACCTGCGAAACTCTCAATGTTAGCAGCGTATTTTCTGTAATTTGCGTTCTAGCTGGGGTTTAGGATGAGAAGGTTCAGCAAGTCAAAACTCGCTGTGCCTGCCCGATTCCGACCCTCGCCTCCAGCCCTTTTGCTGGGAAATTGGAGGAAAAAGCGTCGAGTTTCAGTGAAATCTTCAGTGGTTTGG
>Ga0182027_10016428_pt1 | contig 10105 bp, 8 predicted proteins | sample 712E1DmetaG_FD_121300 | JGI IMG/M metagenome (GOLD analysis project Ga0182027, IMG submission 121300) | Permafrost microbial communities from Stordalen Mire, Sweden - 712E1D metaG (Illumina Assembly) | ecosystem: Environmental > Terrestrial > Soil > Wetlands > Permafrost | place: Sweden... | reverse complement strand
TCCCACTCATCCGCTGACGGCGATGGGTCTGTTGGAAAAAGCGCACCAGTTGGGCGTCAGCCTGGTCCAAACCGGGCCGAACCTGCCCCTGGAGAGCCTGTCGAATACGGAGCTGGACCAATTCATCCGCCAGGCTCAAGATTGGGGCATCACCCTCGAACTGGGCACGCGCGGGCTGGATTATGAGCAACTGGTTGGGCAGGTGGCCCTGGCCGAAAAGGTCGGGGCACACTTGATCCGCACGATTCCCGTAATCAACGGCTATTACGCCGGCGAAGGGCGGCAGATCCCCCCGGCCCTGCACAAAATTTTGCCAACCCTCGAAAAAGCCGGCATCCAATTGGCCATCGAAAACGGGGCCATGCCGGCGGATGACCTCGGCGCCGCCCTGGATGAAATTGCCAGCCCCTACGCCGGCGTGGTGTTGGATATGGGCAATTCTCTGGCGGTCGGCGAAGGCTGGAAAGAGGTCACGCGTAAGCTGGCCCGCCACGTGATGTGCGTGCATTATAAGGATTTCAGCATGCGCCGCGCCTGGCACATGATGGGGTTCATCTGCGAGGGCACAGCCTCCGGTAAAGGCATGGTCAATACCGCCTGGCTGTTCGACGAGTTAAAGGCCTCCCCTTACGATTTCAACGTAATTGTTGAGCTCTGGCCGCCCGAACAGCCGCAGCTGGAAGAAACGATCCGGCTCGAACAGCATTGGGCCGAAGAGAGCGTGGCTTATTTGCGCCAATTTATCCAGAAATAATGTATTAAAGGATTGCAATGAAAAACAGAACCCTGCTCATGATCCCTGGCCCGATTGAATTCGATCCGGCGGTGCTGGCTGCCCTGGGCGCCCCGACGACCGGGCACCTGGCGGCCAATTTCATCGACGCCTTTGGCCAGGCGCTGGAGCGCATGCGCCAGGTATTTCTCAGCCCGGACGGGCAGCCGGTGGTGCTGGCCGGTACCGGCACACTGGCCATGGATTCGGCCGGAGTGAACCTGGTCGAAGCGGGGGACAAAGTTCTGGTGATCAACACCGGCTATTTCGGCGATCGCTACGGAGCCTTGTTGGAACGCTATGGCGCCCGCGTTACCCATTTGCGCGTGCCACCCGGCGACCGCCCCGGGTTGGACGTGGTCGAAGAGGCTCTGCGCAGTGACTCGTATAAGGTAATGACCGTCACCCACGTGGACACCTCGACCGGGGTGATTACGGACGTGAAAGGGCTGGCAGCCCTGGCCCAGCGTTACAAGGTGCTGAGCGTCGTGGATGGGGTGTGTTCGGTAGCCGGCGAAGAAGTGCGCATGAGCGAATGGGGCGTGGACGTGGTTTTCACTGCCTCGCAGAAGGCCGTTGGTGTGCCGCCCGGCCTGGCGCTGTTGATGGTGGGACCGCGGGCGCTGCAGGCCTTTCTGGCACGGCGCACGCCCGTCAGCAATTATTACGCCGATTGGACCAACTGGCTGCCGGTGATGCGGGCCTATGAAGGGCGCAAACCGGCCTATTTCGCCACGCCGGCGGTCAACCTGATCTTTGCGTTGAACGTCAGCCTGGGTCAAATTTTGCAGGAAGGCCTGCCGGCGCGCATTGAGCGGCACGTGCGCCTGGGCCAGGCCTGCAAGGCCGGCATTGCCGCCCTGGGTCTCGGCCAGGTGCCAGTCAAGCCGGAATACGCCGCCAATACCATGACCGCCCCGCGCTTCCCTCCGGGAATCAATGGCCCCGAATTCCTCAGCCGGGTGGGAAAAGCCGGGGTGACGCTGGCCGGCGGGCTGCTCCCGCCTATCCGCAGCGAATATTTCCGCATTGGTCATATGGGGGCAGCCAACCTGGGCGATATCCTGGCCACGGTTGGCGCAATCGAGATGGCCCTCAAGGAATCAGGTTATGCCTTCACCCCTGGGGTGGGCGTGCAGGCCGCCCTGGCCAGCGCCGCAGCCGCATAGAATCAGGCAGTCCCTTTTTGATATGCAAAAAACCTGCGTTTTTTGACTAAATCACTATTTTATATTGCAAAAAAAACGCAGTTTTTTTGCAATATAAAATAGTAGGAGAAATCAATCAGGCTTTGATGATCAGGATAAATTCGGCCTTGCGCGGACCGACCTGCTGGCGCACTTCGCCCACGCTGCCACGGTAGACTTTCTCGCCGGGCAGGGTCAGGTCGCAGGCCAACACAATTTGCTGGCCTTTGCCGAAGGTCTTGTTCACATCGTCCAGCAGCGGACCCAGGCGATAGGGGGTATCCATCAGCACGACTGCCATGCCCAGGCCGCGCAGGCGCATCAGCTCGCGCTTGCGCAGCTCGGCTTCGCGCGGCAAGAATCCGCCAAAAACGAAGCGGGTCAAGTTGAAATCCAACAGGGACAGGGCTGCCATCAGGCTGGAGGGGCCGGGGATCGGGACGACCGGAATGCCGACATCCGTCGCCTGTTGGACCAGGTAATGCCCCGGGTCGGCGAAAACGGGCGTGCCGCAGTCCGAGATCAGGGCCAGGTCCTGCTTGTTGAACAGGCGCACGACGATATCTGCGGCCTGTTCCTGCTCGTTGTGCTCGTTGAGGGCGATCAGTTCCTTCGGCGTTACGCCCAATTTCTTGAGCAACGTGCTGCCTTCACGAATTTCTTCGCAAATCACACAGTCCACGCTGCGCAATACCTCTAAAGCCCGCAGGGTGACGTCAGCCGGATTACCAATTGAGGTAGCCACGATAAAGAGACGGCCAGTTTGATTCATAAGATCCTTTTCTTTGATTTATTGCCTGGAACGGACCAGACGCCCGCGCAGCGTGCGGCCGCGCGGTGATAAAAAGTAGGCCGCCAGAAAAATCAACGTGGCGACCAGCACGATGGACGCGCCGGAGGCAATATTCAGGTAATAGCTCAGGTACAGCCCGATGATTCCGGAAAGGACTCCGAAGAGGATCGAGTAAGTCATCATGACCGGCAGGCGGCGGGTGAGCATATAGGCTGCGGCAGCCGGGGTGACCAGCATGGCTGCCACCAGCCCGATGCCGACCGTTTGCAGAGAGATCACGATCGTCACCGAAAGCAGCACCAGCATGAGATTACGCAGCAGGCCGGTGGGCATGCGCAGGGTTTTGGCCAGCACCGGGTCGAAAGTAACCACCAGGAAGGGCCGATAAAAAATGATCACGGTCAGGATCACGGCGGCGGCCAGGCCTCCGATCAGAATCAAATTGGCTGGGCTGACCCCCAGCACGTCGCCGAACAGGATGTGACTCAGGTCGACGGCGTAGGTGCGGATGCGCGAGATCAGCGCCACGCCCAGCGAAAGGGCCGCCGAAAACAGGATGCCGATGGCCGTGTCTTCCTTGATTTCGCCTTCCTGAGAAAAGAAGCCAATCCCCAGGGCCACGGCGATGGCAGCGATCAGCGCCCCCACCTGCAGATTACCGCCCAGCAAATAGGCAATGGCGATGCCGGGCAGGATGGCATGCGCCATGGCATCCCCCATGAAGGCCATCGAGCGCAGCACCACGTAACATCCTACCAGGGCGCACAGTCCACCCACGATCACCGCCGCAGCGAAGCCGCGCTGCATAAAGCCATAGGAAAAGGGCAGCCACAGGAAATCGATCATTGGGCTCTCCGCGTTTCATCATCCGGGGCGCAGCACTCATCCACAATGATTGCCCCGTCCAGGTACAGCACCTGGTGGCCAAAAGCGGCCGAGATGTTCAAATTACTGAAGACCTCAGCCGGCGTACCGTAAGCTACCAGGCGGTGGTTTAGTAAAATTACTTTTTCAAAACGTTCCGAGGCCATGGGCAAATCGTGGGTGGATACCAGGACGGTCACCTGCAATTGTTTGAGATCCTGTAAAAGATGCAGGGTGGCTTCCTGGGTTCCGGCGTCTACGGCGGTAAAGGGTTCGTCCATCAGCAAGATGTGCGGTTCTTGCGCCAGGGCGCGCGCCAGGAAAACGCGCTGCTGCTGCCCCCCCGACAGGTCGCCAATCGGCCGGCTGGACAACTTTTCGATGCTCATTTGTTCCAGGCTGCGTTTGACGATGGCCTGGTCCTTCGCGGAAGGGCGGCTCATCCAGCCCACTTTACCGAAGCGCCCCATCATCACCACGTCGTGCACGGTTACCGGGAAACGCCAATCGACCTCTTCGCGTTGGGGAATGTAAGCCACACAGTCTTTGTGTTGGCCCAGCGGCTGGCCATGGATGCAGATGCTGCCCCGGCGCAGGGGTAATAACCCGACCAGGGCCTTGAACAAGGTGGATTTCCCGGCCCCGTTGGGGCCAACTACCGCTACCTGGGCTCCGTGGGGCACCTCAAACGTAACGTCATCCAAAGCCGGGTGGCCGTTATAGCTGACGGTCACGTGGTCCAATTCCAAACGAGCAGTTTCACTTGAAATCTCGGAGGGAGTCATTTCTACCTCAAAACCAAAAATTCACTTTAAGGCCTGGACGATGGCCGTAGTATCAAAACGGATCATATCCAGGTAGGTTGGAGCAGGCCCATTCGCCAGGGTGATCGAGTGCGTGTAAAACTGGGTGATCACTTTTACTTTGGTCTCCTGGGCGACCTGTTGGGCCAACTGGGGATTGCTGCCTGTTTCGAGAAAGATCGCCGGAACGTGGTTTTTCTTGATCTGTTCGATCAGTTGAGAGAGCTGTTGGGCGGAAGGCGAGGCATCCGGGCTGACGCTGGGGATGATCGTGCCCACGATTTGAAAGCCGTAATGGTCGGCATAGTAGCCAAAACTCTCGTGGTTGGTAACCAGCAAACGCCGGTCAGGCGGGATCTGGCTGACCTGGGTTTTGACCCATTGATCGAGTGCTTGCAGTTTGGCGGTGTAGGCGGCTGCATTGCTGGCGTAAATGGCGGCGCCGCCCGGGTCGGCCTGGCTCAAACCGGCGCGGATATTTTCCACGTAGGTTATTACCTTGGTTGGATCCAGCCAGAAATGCGGGTCGCTGACGCCCACGGGCTCACCCGGACGGGGAGTGCGCCCGGTCAGGCCGTGGGTGGCCGTGATCACCAGGCGTGAGCCGCCGGCGTTATTCAGCACGGAGGTCAGCCATTCTTCCAATCCATAACCGTTGACGATCAGTACGCTGCTGTCGGCGATGCGCGCTACATCTTGCGGGGTGGGTTCGAAGCTGTGCGGGTCCAGCCCGGCCGGGATGAGCGTTTCGACTTTAACCCGGTCGCCGGCCACATTCTGGGCGATATCCCCCAGAAATGTTTCCACAGCCAGCACTTTCAGGGTACCGGCCTGGACGGGTTTGGCCGGTGTGCAGGCGCTGGCGCCGATTAATAGAAAAAGGATCATCCCGGCGAAAAATTTATTCAAGTTTCTCATAAACCCGCTAATCTTCAGCTACCTCTAATAAATTTTGACACTGCGAACACAACCCGAAAAGCTGCAGCCAATGTTCCTGGATGGAAAAGCCGCGTTCTTCTCCGATAGAAGTCATCAGGGGCGCCAGGTTATCTCCGCTGAAGTATTCTGCCCGGCGGCACGCCCGACAAATCAACAGGTGCTGGTGGCCTTGCGGGGCGGCGATGAAGGAGTGGCAGCCGTTGGATTGGTGGACGCGCAGAATCAGGCCGACTTCTTCCAACTTCTCGAGAGTCCGGTAAATGGTCACCAGCCCGATGCTGGGATAATTCTGGCGGGATTGCACAAACACCTGAGTAGCATCCAGGGTGAACTGGCTTTCGGCAAGAATCTCTACCACTGCCTGGCGCGGCCCGGTCAGCCGGTAACCGCTGGCTTGTAATTTCTCCAACCACTGTTCGGTACGCTGAGTATTTTGACTCGTAAATAGCCTCCGTAACTGATATTGATAACCATTTTCAATTATAACATAGGCATAATCCGAAAGATATGCTATATTAAGGTTTCTCCCGTTAATTGCTTATCACCTTGTAATTTTAAGAACTAAGGATTTTTGCCTGTTGAGCCGCCTGACCCGTACATCTTTCATGTTGGCTTTTTTCATTGCCCTCGACAAGGGTCTGGCCTTTCTGCGCCAGGTGATCATTGCCCGCCAATTTGGGCTTTCCGGGCAGTTAGATGCCTTCAACGTCGCCAACAATATGCCTGACCTGTTATTTGCCCTGATCTCCGGTGGGGCATTGGCAGTCGCCTTCATCCCCGTCCTTTCTGAGGTCTTGAACAAAGATGGCCGCAGCCAGGCCTGGGAACTTTTTTCGCGCATCGCTAACCTGGCTTTCCTGGTCACTGGCCTACTGGCGGTGCTGATCGCCATCTTGGCGCAGCCGCTGGTCCACACCTTTATTGCTCCCGGGTTTACCCCTGCCCAGCAAAGCCTGGTGGTCGAGTTAATGCAATTGAACCTCCTGGCGACCCTGATCTTTTCGATCAGCGGGTTGATCATGGCCGGTTTGCAGGCCAACCAGCACTTCCTGCTGCCGGCGATTGCGCCGCCGCTCTACAACCTGGGCCAGATTTTTGGGGCAGTTATCCTCGCCCCGGCCAAGGGATACGTGATCGCAGGGGTAGTCTTACCGGCCTTTGGTCTGGGCGTGTATGGGTTGGTGTACGGAGTAATCCTGGGGGCGCTTTTGCACCTGGCCATTCAGATTCCCGGCCTGGTCATCTACGGTTTCAAATGGTGTCCCAGCCTGGGTCTAAAAGATGCGGCGGTGAAAAAAGTGCTGGTCATGTTTGGCCCGCGTTTATTCACCATCCTCTTTGTGCAGTTGACCTTCATTGTGCGCGACAGCTTGGCCTCCTTATTGCACCAGGATGGCGCCGTCACCTCGCTGACGTATGGTTACATGATCCAGCAGGTGCCCGAAACCCTGATCGGGACGGCGATTGGCATTGCCATTTTGCCGACCCTTTCCGAGCTGGCTTCCAAACAAGATTGGGCAACCTTCCGCGCCACTATCGAGCGGGCAGTGCAGGTGCTCTTAGCCCTGACCATCCCGATCTCGGTCGTCCTGACCATCGGACTGCGCCCGTTGTTGGCCGTCGTCTTTCATTTCGATAGCGCCGGGACGGATTTACTGATGTGGACTACACGCGGCTTCCTGCTCGGCCTGGCCGGCCAGTCGTTATTGGAAGTCGCTAACCGGGCTTTCTATGCCCGCCAGAATGCCTTGATACCCTTACTTGGTTCTCTGCTTAGCATTGTCATTTACGTCATCCTGGGCATGCTGCTTTTCCGTTCGTTAGGCGCTCCAGGAATCAGCCTGACCGATTCGGTGGCTTTTACTACCCAGGCGATCGTTTTGCTGATCGTCTTAAACAAGGGCTTACCCGACCAGATCCACACCGGGCGGACGGTTGCCCGGGCCCTGCTGGCAGCCCTGGTGGGTGGGGGCGTATGCCTGGGCATTTTCACCTTACTCAGTGGAAGGATTTCGCCAGTCATCGTGGGCGGCGCCAGTATCTGCCTGGGAGGGATTGTGCTGCTACCACTAATCTGGCGGGAAATGCGCCTGTTATTACACCTGTAATGAATATTAACTGTTTTCTAACTTTGGGTTGTAAAACCCTACTTTATTCTGCTTGCCTCAAAAAGCTGGACTTTTCTACGGTATAATACGAAATATGTCGAATCTAACTTCTGGGGATACTGCCCCGAACAAACCTTTAAAATCCAATCCTGATCCAAATCCTGACGACTCGACCCTGGGTGAAACAATTCCCACCAGATCTTTATCTACGCCTCTCGAGCAGGGAAGTGTCTCTGCCAATGATGGCGAGACAGTCCCGATCAGAAATCAATCCTTTATTACTCAGGAGCAGGCAGAGCCATTACCGGAAAGTATGCCGGAAGCGCTTGCCGTTCAGGTGCCTGTCGATAACCCCGCACCGGTCACGAGCATTGGCGATACTTCCCCGATCAAGGTCAAATCCTCCGGAAGTGGAAAAAAACTCAGGCCGCGGCGCTGGCCCCTGATTGCATTGGGAGTGGTCTTGCTGGTGGCGGGGATTTTGGCCGGCGGATATTTTGGATACCAGGAAGGCATTCGCATCCGTCTCTCGCGCCAGGCGACTGAGATCGCCATTCGGGCCAAAGACCAGTTCGACCTGGGAAATAAAGACCTGGCAGATGGCAACTATGAAAGCGCCCGCAAGCGTTTCGAATATGTTGCCCAAATCGCGCCCGGTTTCCCCGGGATCACCCAAAAACTTACCCAGGTAATGGTCGTTCTCACCCATACCGAGGTGCTCCCCACCGCCGTACCCCAGGCCACGACACCGCCCCTGGTGACCCCCACCCCGGATACGCGCGGCGTCGAAGACCTGATCACCCAGGCCCAGACCGACCTGCGCAATAAGGATTGGGACGGGACGATTACCACCCTCGACAATATTCGTAATACTGATCCAACTTACCGGGCCGTCGATGTGGATGGCATGTATTACATCGCCTTACGTTTCCGTGGCATGGACAAGATCCTAAAAAATGGCAGCCTAGAAGGTGGAGCATACGACCTGGCCCAGGCGGAAAGTTTTGCGCCGATTGACCACGAAGCCGATAGTTATCGAACCTGGGTGTCTATGTATATGCAAGGCGTGGCATATTGGGGGGTTGATTGGCAGAAAGTCATCACTAACTTAAGTGACATCATGCAATCCCTGCCCGGCCTGACCGATGGGTCCAGTATGACTCTTGGAGAGCGCTACCGGGTGGCTTTGCTGCGCTACGGCGACCAACTGGCGGCAGCCGGTGATTGGTGCAATGCGCAGAAACAATATGCCGCCGCCCAGAATGTCAGCCAGGTCCAGGGAGTCCAATCCACTCTGACCTATGCGATGCACCAGTGTTCTCCACCTACTCCAAAGCCGACTAAGACAAAAAAGCCCCAGCAGCAGCCTACCGAACCGTCTCCTCAAGAGCCGACTGACACGCCTGCTCCCGCTAAGGCGCCTACTGAAACCTCAGCGCCCCAGCCTTGATCCCTGGCGCGAGATCCAGGCGCCGGCTGTTATTCGAATTTCTATATTTCCCCGATCAACTTGAATGAATTTGGAACAAATCCAATCCGAAGGACGTCTAAAAATTACTACCTGTAAATAGAAATCTTCAAAAGGAAATAAGGATTATCCAATCAGGGGGGAAAACTCTTGCTTAAGCCTTGTGGAAGATAAATTGAGTTGAACACAGACCCTGGAGGTAAAATGAATAGGAAATTCCAATCCATGCTGAAACAGCAATGGACCAATCGATTGCTTGCGTTTTTCATGTGCGCGAGCTTACTCTTGAGCAGTGTTGCGGCGCGGCCTTTGGCCCAATCTTACGATGCGGCGCCACCCACCCCGACTTCTGCTCCAGTGATTAACACTGCAACGGCTGAACCAGCTTCCCCGACTCAGGTACCCGCCACAGCTACGGATGTCGCCGCGACCCCTACCGCAGAACAGGCTTCTCCAACTGCTGAAGCGGTAACTCCGACGGCAGAACCGGCCACTGCAACGGCAGAACCCGCCACCCCAACCGCTGCAGCGGTAACTCCCACGGCTGAACCGGCTTCTCCTACCCCGACTGAAGTCGCTCCAACGCTGGCCCCTGTCGTTCCGGCGAAACCGGCCCAGGCAGTCAACCCGAAGGTGATCAGTGGGGTGAATTTCCACCAACTGGTCATCAAATTCAAGGGCGATTATGTCTCTTCCTTCACCAGTCAAAGCCTATCGGCGCAATCTCTGCCCGGGGTAGCGCCTTTGCTAGATCTATTGAAAGGCGCTCCAATAAAACCCTTCTTCAGCAGCCTGAAACAGACTGCCGGTGCTCAGACAACCTCTCAGTCAGCCTCAGCCAAGGCAGAATCCGTTTTGAGCCGCTATTTTGAAGCGCAGCTTCCCGATAGCATGGATTATGCCGGCGCTCAGCAGATTCTTGCCTCGATCAAGGCCCTGCCGTTTATCGACACTGCTTACATGGAGCCGATCTACAAACCGGCGAGCACGCCTGACTTCACCGGTCAACAGAATTATTTGCTCGCACCGGGAACTCCCAACAATGGCATGGGCGTCACAGATACAGTCCTTAATTGTCCTGATTGCGCCTGGAACCAGGAACTGAATTTTGGAAAAGGCCAGGGCGTGGATATCTATGATATCGAACAAGGCTGGCAGATCGGCCACGAAG
>Ga0182027_10016427_pt1 | contig 10106 bp, 8 predicted proteins | sample 712E1DmetaG_FD_121300 | JGI IMG/M metagenome (GOLD analysis project Ga0182027, IMG submission 121300) | Permafrost microbial communities from Stordalen Mire, Sweden - 712E1D metaG (Illumina Assembly) | ecosystem: Environmental > Terrestrial > Soil > Wetlands > Permafrost | place: Sweden... | reverse complement strand
TTAGTGTAGTGTCAAATTCGCTGCGGCTGAGGAAAACAAAAATTTAAATTCTTAAAATATTTTATGTTTATTCCGGGCAAAGGTCTATTGGAAACAAAGAGAAATGATTCTTTTACATATTATGCTTACTTTCTATGTCATCGCTTATTCTTTGTAATTTCCAACTTTTTTCTTCCACCCATTCAGCAACCGTCATTTTAAGTAAAAAACAATAGAAGTAGTAAAATGCAAGTGGAATAATGAAAAAGTATATAAAATTATCGATATGCCTAAAAAATAAAAACAGTAGGATCATTGGTAAAATTACGAGTATTAAAAAAAATGTTATCCAGCCAAATCTTTTTTCCTTAAAAAGCACAAAAAGCATATATGGTGTGAAAATTATTGCGGCAATAATTAATAAGAATATAAATACAGAGTTTAAAATTGATAATAGAAATAGAATCCCATCCGATAATTTATATTTAAGAAATTTATTTAACCTGTTAAGTTCATTCAGATTTAACATTTCTCTATAATTATCCGGGTTTGTAATATCGTCCATCTCAACTCAAAATTATTAGGATAGCAGATTCACAAAAATCTCTCATTTAAAATAAGTAATTAAACAATATTAATTATGCGAATTTCCCAATAGGGGTCCCATTTGATCCCATTGTCTGATGAAATATAGGAATAAAATTGCGGCCACGCAATTAGAAACAACTGCCCAATCAAATAGTCTTCTAGTAAAAAACCCCAGACACGGCTGTCAAGATGTTAGCTTTATTTTATATAGACTATGTTTTTTATTAAAAATAAAATATGAACATGACTATATTAATACATATAATTAAATAAAATTTTAAAAAAGATAAACAGATTATTAAGTTTTATGAATTAAGATTAGCTGTAATAAAAAAAAGGCGCCTCAAGGGCGCCATTCAGAAACTTTGGGATTGATTATTCGCGCGGTTTAGCTTTATTAACCACAATATTCCTGCCCTGAAATTCGGATTCATTTAATGCACTGATTGCATTATCTGCGTCAGACTGGTTCTCCATTTCTACGAAACCAAATCCTTTCGACCTACCCGTTGCACGGTCTTTTACAATTTTAGCCGAAACAACTGTTCCGTGTACTTCAAAAATAGACTCTAATCCCTTATCGTCTACTGACCATGGTAAAGAACCAACAAATAACTTGTAACTCACTTAGTAACTCCAAAAAAAATTAAAATAAATATTCCCGGAATATCCGGGCCGGTCTAATACCGGAGAATGAAAGTTACTTATAATATTATTGATAACCTAATAAAATATGTATATATGTATGTGCGGAATCACAAGAATAATCCCTCCTGTTCCGAATTATTTAACCGTTTAAACAAGTTTAATACTTATCTTTTCCGTTATATACCAGAATATTCAACCGATAATTAAGAATAATTACCGTTTAACAGTTTCTTCAATTACTGATCCGGTAAAATTTGTATATTAAATTAGATTGATTAAGCATTTTTTATTTTTAAAGAGGGATAAATGAGAGATTTAAAAATTTTATTCGGAATGCAACTGTTAATAATTCTATTATTAACCGGTTCCCAATCGTTTGGACAATCAAATGAAGAATTATTAAACCTTAGAGTAGATAGTTTATTTTCACCCTGGAATAATAATTATTCGCCCGGCTGTGCATTGGGAATTATTAAAGACGGCACGCTCATATATGAAAAGGATTATGGCCTTGCAAATCTGGAATATAATATACCTATAACACCGAAATCAATCTTTAATTTAAAGCAATCAAACCGGGGTTTGCATTATTATTCACTCAATAAACTTCTCAAAACAAACACTTGTTGGATCATTTGAATGCCTGCCGTAACATTCAATTTCTTTATACCCGTATTTCCTATAAAGGCCAAGCGCTTCCGGCTGTTTAGTGCCGGTTTCAAGGATTATCCGTTTATAATTTAATTCTTCAGCAATTCTCTCGAGTTCAAAAAGAATTTGTTTTGAAATCCCCTTTCCCCGGAATTCCTTAAGAACAAACATGCGCTTTACTTCAACTACCCCGGGTTGGTAATGATTCAGAGCCCCTGTTGCAACAGCTTCATTGCTTTCAGAAAAGGCGACGATGAATACATTCATTGAAGAACTTTCTTCAATAAAATTTTCCATTACGTTTTTCGGATATATAGCTTCGAGTTCCCCAAAAAGCTTTTTCGTAAGCTCCACTGCTTCTTTAGAATCAGAACTTACCTGCTCAAGAATGTATTTATTCATTATAATTATAGTGATTTATTTTATTGTGATTATAATTTTTCAAATTACCTGGATGATAATTATAAATAATTATTTCAACTAATAAATTGCAGGATTTATTCATTCACTCCCAAGTATACCAACATTTTGTTTTTAATATTAGTTCGCAATTCAACTAATTCATTAAAAGTTTTTACTTCGGTATTAAACGCAAAAAAATATACATCTTTTCCTTCTTTGGAAGTAGTATCCTTTTTCTCAACATATCCTACCAGCCATGCAATTGAATAAGCGTCATTGGTTCCGGTTTTATATCTTAAAACTGCATTTTTAAAATCCTCTTCCGGCATAATATTTTTCACAATATCCAATGACCGTTTAGAAAAAGGAAGCCTGCCGGAATAAAACTTTTTGAGAAATTCAACCTGTTCATCTGCCGAAATCCTTAAACTGTTATCAAGCCAGAAATAATCTTCTTTATCTCCGATAGTTTTATTTCCGTAATTAATTTTATTAAGCCAGTATTGCATCTTTTCCCTGCCTACTCTGCGTGCCAACTCCCTGAAATAAGGAACGACGGAGTAATAAATTGCAGACTTCAAAGTATGGTCCCTTTCCCATGCTTTGAAAGGCTGGGGTGTCCCATCCCATTTAATAACATAATCCGAGTCAGAGATAACACCCGTTTCAAGCCCGATTAAAGCATTAGGTATTTTGTAAGTGGAAGCAGGCTGAAATCTTTGTTTGCAGCGTTCAGAATTAAATCTTATGTAGCTGTCTTTGTTTTGGTCATATATAACAAGTGCTGTATTATGCTTATTTAAAAATTCAGCTAAACCCGTGCTGTCTGCAGATTGTGAATATAAATTAGTTATTAAAGAAATTATTAAAAACAGAATTAATATGAAGTAATTCATTTTATTTGTCGGGGTTAAATTAGACTTAGCTCTTTATTCCTATATTTTAAGTATGAGTTGACATTAATAATTATAAATATATGAAACTTCTATGTTTAATGGTAGTAAAAGCTTTTATTATATAGTGTTACGCTGAAAATAGCAGAAAATTCAGGGCAATTTAAAATTTTTCATATCTTATTTATCACACTTTTGTATAATTTCTTGACAAAATTTCAATGTTTCATTATATTAGCACTCTCTATTATAGAGTGCTAATAAAAAATATAACCATAATAAATCTTAGGAGGTTAAAACATGGCAAAAATCAATTTAAAGCCGTTGGCTGACAGAGTCATCATTAAGCCAAGCGAAGCTGAAGAAAAAACAAAGGGCGGGATCATTTTACCTGATACTGCAAAAGAAAAACCAATCGAGGGTACAGTAGTAGCAGTTGGTCCGGGTAAAGTATCTGAAGACGGAAAACAAGTAAAGCTTGAAGTAAAAGTTGGCGACAAAGTATTGTATGGCAAGTATAGCGGAACTGAAGTTGTTGTTGAAGGTGAAGAGTATTTGATAATGAGAGAAAGCGATGTTTTCGCTATTATAGGTTAATTACATCTTTCCGAATACTTTCGGAAATAAAAAAATTGAAAAATAATTTATTGGAGGATTAAAATGGCTTCGAAATTAATAGAATATAATGCTGAAGCGCGAACTAAATTAAAAAGCGGCGTTGATAAATTAGCTAACGCTGTTAAAGTAACATTAGGCCCTAAAGGGCGCAATGTTATTCTTGAAAAGAAATTCGGCGCACCTACTGTTACTAAAGACGGTGTTTCCGTAGCTAAAGAAATTGAACTGGAAGACGCTATTGAAAATATGGGCGCGCAGATGGTTCGTGAAGTTGCTTCTAAAACCAGCGATGTCGCCGGCGATGGAACAACAACCGCTACGGTATTAGCTCAGGCAATTTACAGGGAAGGATTAAAGAACGTTACCGCAGGCGCTAACCCGATGGATCTGAAAAGAGGCATTGACCTTGCTGTTACTAAAGTTGTTGAATACTTGAAAAAAGTTAGCCGTGATGTTGAAGGAAGAAATGAAATTGCACAAGTTGGCTCTATCTCTGCTAATAATGATAAATCTATCGGTGAATTGATTGCAGACGCAATGGAAAAGGTCGGTAAAGACGGCGTTATCACAGTTGAAGAAGCTAAGGGAACTGAAACAGGTCTGGAAGTAGTTGAAGGTATGCAGTTTGACCGCGGCTATCTATCACCTTACTTTGTTACAAATACCGAAACAATGGAAGCTATACTGGAAGATCCGTTTATCTTAATCCATGACAAAAAAATCTCTGCTATGAAGGATCTTTTACCTATTCTTGAAAAGATTGCACAGCAGGGTAAATCTATGCTTATTATTACCGAAGATCTTGAAGGCGAAGCTTTAGCTACATTGGTAGTTAATAAGATCCGCGGAACTCTTAGAGTTGCTGCCGTTAAAGCGCCGGGATTTGGCGACAGGAGAAAAGCAATGCTTGAAGATGTTGCAGTTTTAACCGGCGGTATTGTTATTTCAGAAGAACAAGGTTACAAATTAGAGAATGCAACTATTTCTTATTTAGGCACAGCTAAGAAAATCGTTATCGATAAAGATAATACTACCATTGTTGAAGGTGCCGGGAAATCTGATGATATTAAGAAAAGAATAAATGAAATTAAAGCTCAGATTGAAAAGACAACATCCGATTATGATAAAGAAAAATTACAGGAAAGATTGGCAAAACTCTCCGGCGGTGTTGCAGTTCTTAAAATCGGCGCATCTACTGAAATCGAAATGAAAGAAAAGAAAGCGCGCGTTGAAGACGCTCTTCATGCTACACGTGCTGCTGTTGAAGAAGGTATTGTTGCAGGAGGCGGTGTTGCTTTAGTTAGAGCAATTGCTGTTCTCGAAAAAGTACAGGGCGACAACCTTGACCAAACAACAGGTGTTAAAATAATCCAAAAAGCTCTTGAAGAGCCGTTGAGACAAATTGTTAATAACGCAGGTCTTGAAGGTTCAGTTGTCCTCCAGGAAGTAAAAGGAGGAAAGGACGATTATGGATTTAATGCCGCTACTGAAAAATATGAAAACCTCATTAAATCCGGTGTTATCGATCCTACGAAGGTTACGAGAACTGCATTAGAAAATGCAGCTTCAGTAGCTGCCTTGCTTCTTACAACTGAAGCAGTGGTTTTTGAGAAGAAAGAAAAAGAAGCTTCAATGCCTCCTATGCCGGGCGGCGGCGGAATGGGTGATATGTATTAATCATCCCTTTTGGCTTGATCTTAACTTAGGCGGAACTCTTGTTCCGCCTTTTTAATTTTAAAAATGTAAGGCAAATTTGTGACCCCGCTCGTAAATAAAACAGATTAATCTTAAATTTAAACCGTACTCTTCCCCTTGCTGTCTAATTACAATAGGATTCAAATTTTTAAAATAAATTATTTCTTTAAAAAGAAAGGTACCTGATGAAAAATTTAATATTAACGGCAATAGTGGCTTTTACTTTTATAGCAGGAGTAAATGCACAGGGTCGTTTTTCTATGAAAGACAGAGTTAAAGAATTGAAAGACAGCCTTGCTTTATCAAACAACCAGGCTGTAATAATTGACTCCATTTTTACCGGTGCGGGCGAAAAGATAAAAAATATTGACGCTTCCGGCCAGGAAAGAAGAGTAGCTACGAAAAAAATTATGGATGATGTAAACACACAGGTTGAGAATATTTTAACTCCCGAACAAAAAGTAAAATATGAACAAATTATGGCTGAAAGAAGAACCCGTATGCAGAACAGACCGCCTGACAGTAACAGGCCTCCGAATAACGGAAATCAATAAAAGTTATTTTATATAATTTGGGCTGTCTAAAAAGTAATTTTTAGACAGCCTCGCCTAAGAGCCCCCCATATTAAAAATAAAGAATGATCCTTATCTCCCTTGTGCTATAATAATAAAATAAATAAATCTTATGTATAAATTAAAATTAATTTGCTGCTTTATAGACATTTGATCATGAAATCTTCATGGGAAGTATTAATTACTCACCCCATTCAATATTTTTTACATCTTCATAAGTAATGGTTGTCAGGTCGTTATCATCAGGTTCGAAAAGAGAAAGTATACGCTCTTCCTGGTTACTAATTGCTTTGTACAAAATATTTTTTACAGTCTTTATATTTCCGAAATTATTATTTCTTTCATTAAATAATTTTGTGAATATCTCTAAAAGAAGCTGCCATGCTCCTTCATCCAGTTTATACCCGCTTTTCTCACTGATAGTGTTTGCGATTTCAATTAATTGCCGCGGAATAAAGTCTTCAAAAGTAAAAATATTTGGAAAACGTAACTTAAGCCCCGGATTTGAGTCTAAAAATTCCTTCATTCCTTCTTTATATCCTGCAACAATAACAATAAATTTATCCTGCTCGGTATCCATTCTTTTTAATAAAGTATCAAGAGCTTCATGCCCGAACTCGGAAGCGCCACGAGTGAGCATATATGCTTCATCAATAAAAAGTGTACCTCCCAAAGATTTGTTTATAACTTCATTAGTTTTTGAAGAAGTCTGTCCCTGATATCCCGCTACCAAACCGGAACGGTCAACTTCAATCAAATGACCTTTTTCCAAAATTCCCATTTCTTTATATATGCTGCTTATAAGCCTTGCAACGGTCGTTTTACCGGTACCCGGATTTCCAATGAAAACAGAGTTTAAATTTTTAGGAATAACTTTTAGTCCCCTTTGTTTTCTTAGCTTAGCAACTTTTAAACTGCTAATTAATCTATCAACAGATTTTTTAACGGACTGAAGTCCGGTCAATTCATTAAGCGCTTTTAAATGGATATTTAATTGCTCCTGATCGATCTCAACTTTTACCGGTTCTTTCTCTTCTTTATGAGATAAAAATTCGCTAACATCATCTATCAAAATATATTTTAGCACTTCTTCATGCCGTTCTTCGACAGGAATATCGGCAATGCGTAAAAGCTGATTCCTCAAAGAGTTTTCATAAAGATCCCTTACCAGCCTTGCATTGCCGAAAGTCTTGTCACGGTTTCTATAAACTTTTATGAAATATTTCTTAAGAAGTTCACGTACTCCTTCATCAAGCAAAAGATCCTTGCTTTCAAACAGCTTTTCAGTTATTTCCATCAATTCGTCGGGTGAATAATCTTCAAACAAAATCTTTTTTGTAAATCTTGATTGAATCCCGGGGTTGGAGTCAAGAAAATTCTCCATTTCATCTGTGTAACCCGCGGCTATAACTATAAACTTACCCCTGTCATCTTCCATCCTTTTAAGTAAAGTATCAACCGCTTCCTTACCGAAGTCGGAGCTGTTTGCATCTCCGCCTTTTATAAGAGTATATGCTTCGTCAATAAAAAGAGTACCGCCTATCGCTCTGTCGATTGCCTCTTTAGTCTTTTCTGCGGTTTTACCAATAAAACTTGCTACAAGCCCTTGCCTATCGACTTCGACAAGTTGTCCCCTGGGAAGGATGCCCAGTGCAGAATAAATCTCGCTGAAAAGCCTTGCAACAGTAGTTTTGCCTGTGCCGGGATTCCCTAAAAAAACAAGGTGAGATGAGAATTTATCATGGATGTTTTCTCCCTGTTCGGAATAATATCTCGCAAGCTTAACAATTTCATTTATTTCTTTCTTTACCGTAAGCAGTCCGGTCAAATTATTTAACTTTGCCATGGCTTTTGCAAGAACATCTTCATCTATTCCTATCTTCACATTCTTGATAATTGCATTTTCAATTGTTGCCAATATATCATCCCGCAATATTGTAGTCATCGTTTCTTTTGTACGATCACTTTCCGGAATCTTTAAGTAGCGCTTACTTATATGAATTTTAACTTCGTTAAAATAATTTCTGACCAATCTTGCATTACCAAACGACTTGTCTCTTTTCCTGTATAGATTTGTAAATTGTTTCCTGAGAAAATCTAAAGCTTCTCCTGAGACCGTATATTCCTCTTTCCCGGAAGTAAGTTTAAATATTTCTACAAGTTCATCAGGCGTGTAATCATCAAATTGAAAGAAATGAGTAAACCTTGATTTTAAACCTGGATTAGAATTAATAAATGCGTTCATTTCTTCAGGATATCCGGCAGCAATAACTACAAATTCTCCCATCTGCCCCCCGGAAGGATTTTGGCTGTCTTCCATCCTTTTTAACAATATATCAATTGCTTCCTGCCCAAAGTCCTGTTGGTTCCCTTCTTTTTTAAGTGAATAAGCTTCATCAATAAAAAGTAATCCTCCAATTGCTTCATCAATAACTTTGTTAGCCTTCTGAGCCGTTTCGCCGATATATTGCCCCACCAATCCGGAACGGTCAACCTCTATAACATGACCGTTTTTCAAAATACCCATAGCTTTGAAAATTTTACCAAGAAGCCGTGCAATTGTCGTTTTACCGGTACCGGGATTACCTAAAAAGACAGAATGCATTGGAAGATTTTCCTGAGTCTTTAGACCAAGTTTCTTCCTTTCATTAATAAAATTAAGGTAGTCAACAAAATCCCTCATCGATTGTTTTACACTTTGAAGGCCTACATAATTTTCCAGTTCAGATAAAAGCTCTTCAAGTGATTTTGACGCCTGAGGTTTTAAAGAAGTTATCTTTACCTCACTTGGCTGATCAGTTAAAGGTTTTTCCAAAGGCTTTGATTCATCTACAGGTGTTTTATTCTCTTCGAAATTTACAATTTCAGACGGTCCTACTATAAACCATCTGGTGCAAACAAAATGATCGTCCAGAAATATATCAATCTTGCCCTGCCCCTCCTTCCAGAAGCCCGGATTATCTGTTCCCCAGCTTTGAACAAATTCAACAATTTTCCAATCTTTTTCCATTGTAAGTGTAAAGTTATGTCGCCCAACTTCTATATCATTCAAATACCAAACAGCAATACCGTCAACATCCATTCGCTCATTACCAAAGAAAGAATTATCAAGTACAACTTCAACCCCTATATACCTTATAATTTCTTCATTAAATTGAAGTAAGAATGTACGTTTACCTGCCCTAAGATTTTCAATTAAATCATAAGTTCTGACCTGATGGACATGAAAAAACCTGTTTTCATAAATCTCAAAATCTGTTCTCATTAAAGATATAAAATTATCAATTTCCTTTATTTGTGAAGTCTCGGCTGGAAAAATTTTAAGAATTCTATGATAGATGTCGTTGAACTCTACATCATTACTAAATTGTTCTTTTATGGATTCAGCTTTTTCGTATGCGTTTCTCATCTGGAACATTCCCAACAGGGATTTCAGTTCCATAATGTGCGCGCGTGGATGTTTTTTCTGGAGCGATGGTGTGTTGAGTGTGTCTCTTGCTGCCCAAAGTGAAAACCAATATTCAGTTGCTTTAAAGGCTTCTTCAGCTTCTGTTAAAAAAGATTTCTTCTTTGAGAAAACGCCGATAAAGAATTTTTCATCATAGCCTAAAGTAATCCTTAACCAATCTCTGACCCTTTTAAGTTTCGGATTTGAGCCTTTATCTATTTCGATTGCCTTTTCAATTTCTTCAATACCTTCAAAAAACCGCCCCAATCCTCCCAGCGCCCTTGCCTTATTTAAATGAGCCCATGCAAGCAAATCCGGTTTCTTTGCAATAGCCCAGTCCAGGTCAGGTATAGCGCCTTCAAAAATGCTCATTCGCATTAATAAGAAGCCGCGGTAAAGTCTGGAATTAACATCCTCACCCCCCATTTGAACAGCAAGATTTGCCATTTCCAATGCCTGGGCAGGATACCCGTTTTCAAGCAACGCCCACGCTAAGCATGATGCAGCGTTATAATCGTTCTGCCGTTCATCAAAAACCTGTCTCGCAGCCGTTAAAGCCATACGAAAACGGTTTTGTCTTAAATGTTCATAAGCTTCTTTAAGGAGATCATC
>Ga0182027_10016426_pt1 | contig 10106 bp, 6 predicted proteins | sample 712E1DmetaG_FD_121300 | JGI IMG/M metagenome (GOLD analysis project Ga0182027, IMG submission 121300) | Permafrost microbial communities from Stordalen Mire, Sweden - 712E1D metaG (Illumina Assembly) | ecosystem: Environmental > Terrestrial > Soil > Wetlands > Permafrost | place: Sweden... | reverse complement strand
GCCCTGGTGCCCACGCTGGTCCGGGTGAGGGAACAGGAGGGCCGCGAGCGCGCCCAGCAACTGCTCTCGAGCTCGATGCTGTGGATGTGCCTGCTGCTGGCGGCAGTATCGGCCGTGATGGCTCTTACAGCGCGCGGTTTTTTCCCGCTGATTGCCTCGCACTTTCCGGCTGCCAAGCTGGACCTCTCGGTGCGGCTTTTCTACGCACTGCTGCCTGTAGTTCTGATAACCGGAATTGCCTCCAACTGCACTGCCGTATTAAGCACCCTGGAGCACTTTGCGCTGCCGGCGCTGGCACAGGCGGTTATACCCGCAACCATCATCGTCAGCGCGTTGATGCTGAGCGGACGCCTGGGCATCTGGACCCTAGTATACGCCAATCTGGCCGGCGCGCTGATCCAGGCGGCCCTTGTGGCGGGGATGATGGAATTCCACGGGTACCGCTTTCGTCTGTGGTGGTATGGGATGACCGAGGCTACCCGCGAGGTGGCGCAGCAGTATGGACCGGTGTTGCTCAGCGGCGTAGTCGCCTCGGGCGGTCTGTTGGTGGATCAGTCGATGGCGGCCATGCTGTCTTCAGGGAGCGTTTCCGCGCTGGTTTACGCCGGCCGGTTTGTGGGCGTGGTGCTAACCCTGATGGGTGGGGCGCTTTCAACAGCTGTAACGCCTTACTTCTCGCGTATGATCGCACACCGGGACTGGGCCGGATGCCGCAACACTCTGCGCACCTGGGTCCGGCTCACCGCGCTGGTATCAGCGCCTATCGCGGTTGTGCTGATTGGCGGCTCGCACCTGCTGATCCGTGTCACCTTCCAACATGGCGTGTTTGGGCCGCGCGACACAGCCGTGGTTGCTCCGGTGCTGGCCATGTACGCCCTTCAGATTCCATTCTTCGTATCCAGCCGGGTTTTTTACCGCTTTCTGGTTGCCATGCGCCGCACCGATCTGATTCTCTATTGCGGTACACTCAATCTTGGCCTCGATGTGGTATTGAACCTGATTTTGATGCGCTGGTTCGGCATAGCCGGAATTGCGCTGGCCACGTCGCTCTGGACAGTAAGCACGTTTTTCTTCCTTTGGTATTGGACCTGGAAGCTTCTCCGTCGAAAGTCATTGGAGGAGCATATCGAACAGGCAGATGTATAACCGGGGAGAGGTGCGGTTCTTGATGTTCATGCTCAAGACCACAAGGGAGAACGCTGTATGGTTCCAAGGCCGGCTCAGTATCTTCTTCGCTTCGACGATCTTTGTCCCACCGTTTCATACAAGCGGTGGCAACGATTTCTGCCGCTGATCGAGGAGTTCGGAATCCGGCCCATTCTCGCCGTGGTTCCCGATAACCGGGATTACAGGCTACAGCCTTCACCGGTAGATTCGGAATTCTGGGACCGGATGCGCGCGCTGGAGGCCGCCGGAGCCATGATTGCATTGCACGGCTATCGCCATCTCTGCCAGAACTGGGGCAAGAGCCTGCTGAAACTGCACGTCAGGTCGGAGTTCGCGGGAGTTGCCGAAGATACGCAGCGGCAGTGGATTCACGCAGGGCTGGGATTACTCCGCGGCCACGGCCTCAACCCGCGGGTATGGGTTGCGCCGCGCCACGGTTTTGACGCAAGTACACTCAGAGCGCTTCGAAAGGAAGGAATCGGAGTGCTGTCAGACGGCTTTGCGCGGATCCCTTTTACGCGGGGCGGTCTCACCTGGATTCCGCAGCAGCTCTGGGAGCCGGTGGAGAAGTCGAAGGGCCTTTGGACTATCTGTATTCATGCCAATACGGCGCGCGCTTCCCTGATCGAACAATTGCGCGCCTTCCTTCGCCTCCATGCCGGGCAGTTCACCTCTGTGGACCGCGTACTGGCAGAGTTCCAGCCCGCCAAACTGGACGGGATCGAGCGGTTTTACGAAGCGTATGCGCTCTGGCGCGCCCAGGCCTCGCACACTATGAAACGGAAGCTGCGCCGCTACAGGAAGTCCCGTAATCGATAAGCTCCATTCTTCAGACGGCTACTATCGCCATGGTTTCGGTGCGGCAGAGAAACGTTCTCTGGCTTGCCAGAAGCCCGCGGTTTCTACTAGTCTGGCCTCGCCATGTGTAAACGATATTTTTCTCTTGCTGTCGTGGCTGCCTTTGCGCTGCCCTTGAGCCTGGTTTCCCAGGCGCCTTCACTTGCCATTCAGGTGGATCGCCCCACGGCCAGGGTCAGTCCGATGCTGTATGGGCTGATGACCGAGGAGATTAATTTTTCCTACGATGGCGGACTTTACGCCGAGCTGGTCCGTGACCGCGCTATCGGGCGCGGCTGGGGAGCACTCGACCACTGGTCGCTGGTGGCGCGCGGGAACTCGGCAGTAAATATTTCACTCGACGATAAGACCGGGCCGAGCACGGCGTTGCCGCGCAGCATCAAAGTGAGCGTGAGCTCGGCGACGCAAACTGTGCCGGCAGGCCTACAGAATGACGGCTTTTGGGGCATGGCAGTGAGGCCACAGGCGAGCTATGCCGGCTCCTTTTACGCCAAGACCGACAGCGCGGGCGTGCCGGTGACCGTCAGCCTGGTGAACGATGAGACCGGAGTAACCGCAGCAACGGCGACGGTCAACGGACTCACAGGCGAGTGGAAGCAGTACAGCTTTACGCTCAAGACCGGGCAGGTGCCGGTGACCTCAAACAACCACCTGATCCTGACCATTCCGCGGCCTGCGACGGTGTGGTTCGATCTGGTTTCGCTCTTTCCGCCGACCTATAAAAACCGGCCCTTCGGCAACCGCATAGACCTGATGGAGAAATTGGCCGCAATGCATCCCAAGTTCCTGCGGCTGCCGGGCGGCAACTACCTGGAGGGCGACCACATCGCGGAGCGCTTTGAATGGAAGAAGACCATCGGCCCGTGGGTTGACCGGCCAACCCATCCCAGCCCCTGGCACTACCGGTCGTCAGACGGCATGGGACTGCTGGAGTTTCTGGAGTGGTGCGAGGACCTGAAGATCGAGCCGGTGCTGGCGGTGTACGCCGGCTACTCACTGGCGCAGGAGCACGTGGAACCGGGGCCGGCGCTGGAACCCTATGTTCAGGACGCGCTGGACGAGATTGAGTACGCCACCGGCGGCACGGATACAAAATGGGGCGCTGAGCGCGTCAAAAACGGACACGCCGCGCCGTTTCCGCTGCACTACGTGGAGATCGGCAACGAGGATGAGTTCGACAGGTCGGGCTCGTACGATGGCCGCTACGCGCAATACTACAAGGCCATCAAACAGCGCTACCCGAGCTTGCAGTTGATTGCCACGGCTCCCGTAAAGAGCGTGAAGCCGGACGTGCTCGACGAGCACTTTTACATGGCGGCCGAGAGGTCGTTTGCGGATGCGAACCACTACGACAAGACGGACCGCAACGGGCCGAAGATCTTTGTGGGCGAGTGGGCGACGCGCGAGGGAGAGCCGACCCCGAACCTGGAGGCGGCGCTGGGCGATGCGGCCTGGATGACGGGTATGGAACGCAACAGCGACATCGTGATCATGTCGAGCTATGCGCCTTTGTTCGTGAATGTGAATCCCGGCGGAATGCAATGGGCAACGGACCTAATCGGGTATAACGCGCTGTCGAGTTACGGGTCGCCCAGCTACTGGGCGCAGGTGCTCTTCGGCAGCTACCTGGGCACGGAGGTGGTGGCCTCGACGCTGACCAATGGCGGGCCGCGGGTCTATGCCTCGGTGACGCGCGACGAAAAACTGCACAAGCTCTTCGTCAAAATAGTCAATGCGTCGTCGGAGGCGCAGTCGCTGAGCATCGCGCTGAACGGGGTGGCCAAGGTGGGGCTGGAGGCAAAACTGATTACCATGAGCGGGAAGACGCCGAACGCAACCAACAGCATCGCGAATCCGAAGGCGATTGTGCCGGTGGAGCACAAAATTCAGGTAGCCGGGCCGAAGTTCGAGCAACGCTTCGCGCCGTATTCGATCAACGTGCTGGAGCTGAATTACCGATGAGTATGTAGCGAAGGCAGTGTGGGAAATGGCGCGGTGCGATAAAGTAGTGATATTGTGATTGTCAACGTCGCCAGGCGCGCGCACGACCATAATTGGGAATTGGATCCGATCACGCGTTCCCTGCTGGATACGGATTTCTACAAGCTGTTGATGCTCCAGTTCATCTGGAAGCATTTTCCGCGGGTTCATGCCTCGTTTACGCTGCTCAATCGCACGGAATCGGTGCGCCTGGGCGAAGTTGTCGGCGTGGCGCAATTACGTGAGCAACTGGAGGCGACGCGAAGGCTGCGCTTCCATAAATCCGAACTGATCTGGCTGGCAGGCAACACTTTTTATGGGCGCCGGGGCATCTTCGAGCCCGCGTTTCTGGAGTGGCTGGAGAACAGCTTCCGGCTCTCCGACTTCGAATTATCGGTAAAAGACGGCCAGCTCGCCCTCAGCTTTCAAGGCCTCTGGGCTGAGACGACGCTATGGGAGATCTATGCTCTGTCGGCCATCGACGAGCTGAAGACGCGCGCCAGCCTGAAGCTCCTGAGCGAGTTTGAACTCGACATTCTGTATGCGCGGGCCAAGACCAAGCTGTGGGAGAAGATGGAACGGCTGCGCGGCGTTCCCAAGCTGAACGTGAGCGACTTTGGAACGCGGCGGCGGCACAGCTTCCTGTGGCATGAGTATGTGGTGAAGGCCATGAGCGATGTGCTGGGCGCGAGCTTTACGGGCAGCTCGAATACCTACCTGGCTTACAAGCACGATCTGGAGGCCATCGGCACCAACGCGCACGAGCTGCCCATGGCGCTGGCGGCGATGGCCAATACCGAGGAAGAGCTGAGGACGGCGCAATACCGCTTGCTCGAGTTGTGGCAGCAGACCTATCAGGGCGAGTTGCTGATCTTGCTGCCGGACACCTTTGGCACGACGCAGTTCTTGCGCGATGCGCCGGATTGGGTAGCGGATTGGACAGGCCAGCGTATCGACAGCAAAGACCCTTACATTGCGGGCGACGAATATATCGCTTGGCTCAAGCGGCGCGGGCGCGATCCGCTCCAGAAGCGGCTGATCGCCTCCGATGCGCTCGATGTGGACCAGATTCTCGGGCTTCATGCGTACTTTGGCGGGACGCTGCGCAACGGCGCAACCCCCGAGGATTTTCATCAGGCCGGCGACTTCGAGGATGAGAGCAAGTGGGAACTCAATCGCCGCATTCGCTTCAGCGCCGGATGGGGCACGTTCCTGACCAACGATTTTCGCGATTGCAATCCACTGGGGGATGAGAGCTTCAACCCGGTGAGCCTGGTGTGCAAGCTGAACGACGTGGAGGGCAGGCCGGCGGTCAAGCTCTCTGACAACTATGAAAAGGTGCTGGGACCGGCGAGCGAAGTAGAGCGCTACCGGAAGATTTTTGGGGTTGAGGGTGTTGCGGACGCGCCAGTTCTGACCTGACTCCGGTTCTAGTTGGCGGGCGGCGGGACGGGCCGGTGTTTGGCGCGTAAATAAGCGATCAGTTGAGCAACTTCTACGTCCGTAAGTGAATCACTGAAGGGCGGCATCTTCTGGCCGCCGTTGAGAATCTGGCCGGTGATTTTGACCGGAGTCCAGAGCTTGTCTTTGCGCAGGCCGGTCAGGTCCGGTCCTTTTTTGCCGCCTGTGCCGCCCGCTCCATGGCAGTGGGCGCACCCCTTGTCGCGAAAGAGAAACGCTCCGGCTTGCTCGGCGGCTTTGGCCTTGGAGCCGATGAGAGCGTACGCGGGAAGCGCGGCGAGAATAAATAGGGTCAACAGAACAAGGCCGATTAGCTTTGTGCGAGGAATCACGGAGCCGATTCTTTCACGGATAGATTGAGCGCGCCTCCACCTTTCGATGGTGACGGATGGCGAGTCTAAATCAAAAACAGTCAAATAGAAATGTCAACAGACCCCGTATTCTCCAAGTACACTCTGTAGTGCATGACTCCGCACCAACCAGTTGCGCCTCAGCTCGGCTTCTCCTTTGAGGAGCCTCTGCCCACCCGCCGTATCTGGCCGGTGCGCGAGCTGGTTGCCGAGATAGGCAAACTCGTGGAGCGGGAGTACGGCGACGTCTGGGTGGAGGGAGAAATCTCCAACTTCCGCCCCGCGCCCTCGGGCCATCTCTACTTCACGCTCAAAGACGCCGACGCGCAATTGCCTGTGGTCTTCTTTCGCCGCAACGCCACGCTATTGCGTTTCCGGCCTGAAGACGGTTTGCATGTGCTGGTTCGCGGCAGGGTGAGCGTCTATGAACAGCGCGGCCAAATGCAGTTGGTGGCCGAGACCATGGAGCCGGTGGGCGCCGGATCGCTGCAACTGGCCTTTGAGCAGCTCAAAGAGCGCCTCAAAGTTGAAGGCCTCTTCGACGCGGCCCGCAAGCGCCCACTGCCCGCTTTTCCCCGCACCGTAGGCATCGTCACCTCGCCCACCGGCGCCGTCATCCGCGACTTTCTCAACATTGTCAGCCGCCGCCACTCCGGCCTCAACGTACTGCTCTGCCCTGCCTCTGTCCAGGGCGACCAGGCCCCCGCGGAGATCGAGGCGGCGCTGGTTGAACTGAACGCTTCGGGTCTCGTGGAGGTCATCGTTCTGGCCCGCGGAGGCGGATCGCTCGAGGACCTGGCCGCCTTCAACAGCGAGCGCGTAGCCCGCGCGATCGCCGCCTCGCGGTTGCCCGTGGTCTCGGCCATCGGCCACGAAACCGACTTCACTATCGCCGACTTTGTAGCCGATCTCCGCGCCCCGACGCCCTCGGCCGCCGCCGAGCTCATCACCGAGGCGCAGCACAAGATTGCCGAGCACATTGCCAACCAGAGCCACCGACTGGAGCGCGCAACACGCTTCCAACTGCTGCAAGCTCGGGAACGCGTAAGCAGCATCGCCGCAGAGGAGCGCACGGAGTCGCGGATAACCGCTCTGCTGCACCGGATGGCCCAGCGCCTCGACGACCTCAGTTTTCGACTGGAAGCCGCACTCGGCACCCAATTTCGCCGCCATCAACTCCAGATTGCAGGCCTTGCCGCCGCCGTTCTGCGCCACGACCTCCGCCAGAGTCTTGGCCAGGCCCGCGAACAGCAGCTCGCCTGCCGCAACCGCTTACACCGTTCCCAGGAACGCCTTATCCACGCCTCCAGGGCTATAGTTGGCGCCCTCGACGCGCGCCTCCACTCCCTCTCGCCTCTCGCCGTTCTCGACCGCGGGTATGCACTGGTTCTTGATGCTGAAGGCGGGCTGGTGCGCTCTACGGCACAGGTTGCAACCGGCGATTCGGTAGTTACACGCCTCTCCGACGGCTCTTTCACCAGCCGCGTTGAGACAACTAAACCCAGCCGGCCGGGTTCAAGGAATAGAATCAAGAATTGAAGCCATGAATCCAGTACGCGTACGCAATCTATTCGGAACGGACGGTATTCGTGGCATCGCCGGCGAAGCCCCCCTCGCCCCGACTACCATCTTCGCTACCGGCCTGGCCCTTGGCCACTCGCTCGCCAGCAACCTAACAAAAGGAAACGGCGCACAGCCCAAGGTCGTCCTCGGGCGCGACACCCGCGAATCTGGCCCCTGGATTGCCGCCACTCTCGCCGCGGGTCTACGTAAAGCCGGAGTGCGCGTCGAAAGCGCGGGGGTCATCCCCACTCCGGCCGTCGCATTCCTTGCGCGCACACATGGATTTCAGGCGGGCGTGGTGATCTCCGCCTCGCACAATCCCTGGCAGGACAATGGCATCAAGCTCTTCGGCGGAGACGGCTTCAAACTGGCCGATGCAGTCGAGCAGGCCATGGAAGATGAAATCCTTCACCACGCTTCCGGCATCCACGAGGCGCCCGATCCCGACCGCCTGCCTCCCATCGAGGACAACCTTGCCCTCGAGGCCGATTACATTCAGTTTTTAATCGACTGCGTTCCCGGCCTCTCACTGGGTCGCCGCGGCGACCGCATCGTAGCCGACTGCGCTAACGGAGCCGCGGCAGCGGTTGCTCCGGAGTTGTTCCGGCGGCTGGGAGGCGAGGTGACGCTGCTCAACGTCGCTCCGGACGGGCGGAATATCAACGACGGATGCGGCGCGCTGCATCCGGCCTTTGTCGCCGGTGAGGTGAGCGCGCGCGGGGCAGACCTGGGCCTCACCTTCGACGGCGATGCCGACCGCTGTATGTTGGCCGGCCCCCGGAATAACGTCGTCAACGGCGATGCGATTCTGTTGATGGCTGCACGCGACCTCAAGGCACGCGGAATGCTGACCGGAGATCTGGTCGTGGCCACCACCATGTCGAACATGGGGCTTGAAGCGGCGCTCAAGCGCTCGGGCATTCGCATGTTACGCGCTCCGGTGGGCGACCGCTACGTCCTTGACGAGATGCAGAAGCACAATGCGGCGCTGGGCGGGGAGCAATCAGGGCACATCCTTCTGCCCCATCTGGCCACCACCGGCGATGGGCTGCTGACCGCGCTGGTGGTGCTCGACCTGATCGCCCGCACCGGCAAATCCATCGACGAACTGACCGCAGATCTGAAGGTCTTTCCACAGGTCATCGTCAATGTGAAGGTGCGCGAGAAGAGGCCGCTGGAGTCGATCCCCTCCGTAGCCACGGCTATCCGCGCAGCCGATGAGGAGCTGAAAGATTCAGGGCGCGTGGTGATTCGCTACTCCGGGACGGAACCGCTGGCGCGGGTGATGATCGAAGCAGAGAGCGAAATGGCGATGCGGAAACACGCAGAGGCCATCGCTGACGCCATCCGTCTTGAACTTGGCGTATAGCCGGGGAATGCCCGTTACAAGTCTCGCCAGTTCGGTCCGAAGCCAAGGTCAGCAACAATCGGGACACTGAGCTTCACCACGCCTTCCATCTCTGTGCGCACTAATGTTTCAACTTCTGCGGTTTCGTCCGCAGGCACCTCGAAGAGCAATTCGTCATGCACCTGCAGGACCATGCGCGTTTTGAGCTTGCGCTCGGTCAGCTTGCGGTCGATGGAGATCATGGCCAGCTTGATAAGGTCGGCGGCGGTGCCTTGCAGCGGCGTGTTGATGGCGGTGCGCTCGGCAAATCCGCGCTGATTGGGGTTGCGGCTCTCGATATCCGGAATGGGACGGACGCGGCCGAAGAGCGTGCGCACAGAGCCTGCCTTGCGCGTTTCCTCTAATGTTTTATCGATAAACGCCTTTACGCCCGAATAGCGCGCGAAGTAGCGGTCGATGTAGGCGCGCGCCTCCTGCTGTGGAATGCCTAACTGCGCAGCCAGGCCGAAGGGCGAGATGCCGTAAACGATGCCGAAGTTGACGGCCTTGGCGCGGTTGCGCGTCTGCTTGTCCATGGACTCGGCCGGCACGCCGAAGACTTCGCTGGCGGTTAGGGTGTGAATGTCTTCGTTGTTTTGGTAGGCGTGAACCAAGAGCGGGTCGCCCGAGAAGTGAGCCAGCAGGCGCAGCTCGATCTGCGAATAATCGGCAGAAAGCAAGTGCGTTCCGGGCGCGGCCGTGAAGGCGGCGCGAATCTCGCGGCCAAGCTCGGTGCGGATGGGAATGTTCTGCAGATTCGGATTGATGGAGGAGAGCCGCCCGGTCGCAGTAGTCGCGGCCTGGAAGGTGGTGTGCACGCGCGATTCGGCATCGGCCAGCAGCGGCAGCGCGTCAATGTAATTCGATTTGAGCTTGGAGAGATGGCGGTATTCGAGGACCAGGCGTGGAACATCGTGTTTCTCCGCCAGGTATTCGAGCACGTCCTGCGCGGTGGAGACGGCCTTGCCCTTGCCGCGGCTGGCCGGCGCAGGCAGGCCGAGATGCGTAAAGAGCACCTCGCCAAGCTGCTTGGGCGAGTTGATATTGAAGCGGCGGCCGGCCAGCTCGAAGATGCGCTCGCCGACGCGGTTCAGCTCGGCTGCAAAGCGTGTGGAGAGGCCGTCGAGGACGCCGAGGTCGATACGCACGCCGGCCCGCTCCATGCCGAAGAGGACCGGCGCAAGGGGCAGGTCGATCTCTCGATAAACGCGCCCAACTCCTGCTTTTTCCACCTCAGCGAACAGCACAGGAACCAGCGCATGAATAGCTGCCGCGCCCGCGGCTAGCGTGGACGGCGCTGCCTGCCCATGGCGCGCCGCCACATCGGCCAGCGACTGCGT
>Ga0182027_10016425_pt1 | contig 10106 bp, 6 predicted proteins | sample 712E1DmetaG_FD_121300 | JGI IMG/M metagenome (GOLD analysis project Ga0182027, IMG submission 121300) | Permafrost microbial communities from Stordalen Mire, Sweden - 712E1D metaG (Illumina Assembly) | ecosystem: Environmental > Terrestrial > Soil > Wetlands > Permafrost | place: Sweden... | reverse complement strand
TGGACACTGTTTATATTTTTAAATACGAAGCAGGGTTATTTAAATTTGTTGAGGGGAGTTTAAAGGTTATCCCCAGTGGCGAAAAACTTGCGGGTAAAGAAATCGAATCTATTTTGCCTTTAGGAAACTCATTATTAATAAGGTGTACCGGTTATCCTTCATTTTTAAAAATAGATAGTAAAGGAATATTACCGTATAAGTTTAGCTTTGATGAATTTGTTGATAAAGCAGGATTCGCTGATGCTATTATAATTCCGGGAAATAAACTGGCTATTGCAACAAAAAGTGCTGGTATTATAATCTATGATTTCAACTCCAAATCCTTAAGATACATTGGAATTGACGAGGGTTTATTAGACAATATCACATGTAACCTGCATGTGGATAAAGCCGGAAACCTCTGGGTTTTACATAATTCAGGCTTTAGTAGGATTGAACTAAATATTCCGGTTACTTCATACGGACATTTTGCTGGTATATCTGGCAAAGTGAACGATATTGCAGTTTACAATGGGAATATATATTTAGCGACATCGAATGGGCTTTTAAAATCAGGCATATCGGCTAATCCTGCCAGAAATGGGTTCAACCGCTTGTTTTTTAATAAAGTCGAAGGAATTGTTAATGAATGCATCAATATTAGAAAAGAAGGGAATGATTTATTTGCTGTAACACCAACAGGAATTTATAAGGTTGTTAACAATCAGGCTAATTTGGTTTTTAAAGATGATATCAAATGCATTGCAAAATCCTCATTCGGGAGTGGATATTTTTTATATGGCAATGAACAAGGACTTTCACTTTTAAAACAATATGTAAATAAGTTTGAATTGCTTGGATCAAATAAACTTGATGGCTGTCCGGTTACGGAAATTTCTGTCGAACATGATACCGTATGGCTAAAAACTGCCTGCAATAGACTGTTAATGGTAATGCTTACTAAAGTCGACAGTTTCTCAACATTAATCTATTTATCACCGGGTAAAAATGAAGGGTTGCCTTCAGAAAAATATATATTCCATTTATTGAAAACTGAGCATGGAGTTAGGGTTTGTTATCCTGATTCAATTTTCAAATATGTAAATTCAACAGGAAAATTTGAAAGTGAAGAAGTTTTGGATTTGAAACATTTGAAAGGTATTCCATGGCTGGTATGGACACTTACCGATCATTTTGGTAATAAATGGTTTCATTTATCCAGTTCAATTGAAAACCTTCAAGGTGTGTTGATGTATAAGGCCTCTGTTGGGAAAATAGTTGAAAGGCCGGTATTTTTTAACACAGGAAGCATTAACGGACCTATTGTTATCGATTCTACAACTGTTTGGATTGGAGGCGACAACAGGTTATTAAAATTTGAAAACGATCAGACTTTTAACCTGCCGCGAAGTTTCTCGGCCATAATCAAACGTGTTAGTATTGGCAAAGATTCAATTCTTCAAATAGGACTTGAAGACCCGGAAATTAATTATAGTTATAACCAAATAAAATTCGAAGTTTCATCTACATGTTTCGAAGGTGAACCCAACCTGAGGTACCAATATCAACTTGAAGGGTATAATAGAAAATGGTCAAACTGGGGAAGGGAAAGCGTTTTTCGTTTTAATAAACTTTCGCCTGGCAGATATATTTTTAAAGTCAGGGCACTCAATGTCGATGGAATTGTATCAGGCGAGACAACTTTAAAATTCTATATACTTCATCCTTTTTACCAAACTATTCCGGCATATATAGTTTATTTCCTTTTCTTATTATTTGTTACTTTCATTTCAATGCGCTGGCGGACATGGCTTTTCTTCAAAGACAAAGAAAAGGTCGAGCGGATTGTGATGGAACGCACCGAAGAAATATTGAAAGAAAAAGAGAAAAGCGAAATCCTTATAGCAAATCTTTTGCCTAAAGGTACAGCAGATGAATTAAAATCTACCGGGAAAGCAACTTCACAAAAATTCGCGATGGCAACGGTATTATTTTCCGATATCCAGGGTTTCACGAAGATTGCCGAACAAATGAACCCGGAATTGTTAATAGACCAACTCGATGCCTTTTTCTTCCATTTCGACATGGTAGTTGAAAAATACAATATCGAGAAAATTAAAACTATCGGCGATGCTTACATGTGCGCAGGTGGCATTCCGAATAAAAATATTACTAACCCGGTCGAAGTTGTGTTAGCCGCATTGGAAGTTCAGGAATACATGAGGGAATTAAAGTCGATCAATGCCGATATCTGGGATTTAAGGATTGGAATTCATACAGGTTCAGTAATTGCAGGTGTTGTTGGCCATAAAAAACTTTCATATGACATTTGGGGCGATACTGTAAATACCGCAAGCCGGATGGAATCGTCGGGAGAACCTGGCAAGATAAATATATCAGGGCACACTTACGAACTTATTAAAGATTTCTTTATTTGCGAACACCGGGGCAAAATGCCTGTCAAATATAAAGGTGAGATTGACATGTATTTTGTAAAAGGAATCAGGCCTGAGCTAGCTGTTGATATGCGCCATATTCCTAATAAGAAATTCTTTGTAATGCTGCAGCTTTTACGTTTACAGGATGTAGAAGAAGATATATTTGAGAAATTAGAAAAAGAATTACCTGCAAAATTATATTTTCATAATCTTGAACGTATACGCGACATTTACAACATGGTCGATTTATTTGGTCGTTCTGAAGGCCTTTCCGATGAAGAAAACCTGCTTCTTCGCACAGCGGCTTTACTTAATGATGTTGGCTATATATGGGATTATGAAAATCATGAAGACCGAAGTATTAATTTCGCGCGTGAACTTTTACCAAAATATAAATATTCATCTGAACAAATTGATAAAATTGTTGAGATCATTGATGTTACAAAGAGGATGAGAAAACCTCAAAACAAATCAGAAGAAATATTATTGGATGCCGACATGAACTATTTGGCCAGGGCAGATTATGTAACTCTAAATGATGCTCATTTTAGAGAAATGAATGAACTTGGAAAAGTAAATTCAAGAGAAGAGTGGAACAATATGCAGGTAGTGCTTCTTTCCAATCATAAGTTCTATACTCAGGTTGCCAACGTACTTCGCGATGTAAGTTCTGAACAACAAGTTGAGAATTTGCTTGATTCGTTGAGAAAAACTGACAAGGTTTAACTGAACAAATACAAAATAAACTAAATTTGAAAGCTTATATGGTTGCATTTATTATAATAAAAAGATAATCATTTTACATGGAAAATATAGATTGGAAAAATCTCCCTTTCAGCTACATGAAAACAGATTTTAATGTTCGTTGTAATTTTAAAGATGGGAAATGGGGCGAACTGGAAGTTACAACATCTGAATTTATTAATCTGCACATGGCTGCTACTTGTCTTCATTATGGGCAGGAAGCTTTCGAAGGGCTTAAAGCATATCGCGGGAAAGATGGAAAAGTAAGATTGTTCAGGATTGATGAAAATGCAAAACGAATGATCGATACTGCCAGATATATTTTAATGGCTGAAGTTCCGGTCGATATTTTCTGTGAAGCTGTGATTAAAACTGTTAAATTAAACGAGAAATATATCCCGCCATACGGAACGGGCGCTACATTATATATCCGGCCTTTTTTGTTTGGCTCCGGTGCTGAAGTTGGCGTTAAACCTGCAAAAGAATATATGTTTATCGTGTTTGTTACGCCGGTTGGGCCTTATTTCAAAGAAGGTTTTAAACCTGTAAATATGATGATTTGCAGGGATTATGACCGTGCTGCCCCTTTAGGGACAGGACATATAAAGGTAGGGGGCAACTATGCAGCCAGCCTCATATCTTTGCACCAGGCACATGATAAAGGATTTTCAAATACAATATATCTCGATGCAAAAGAGAAGAAATACATTGATGAAAGTGGCCCTGCAAATTTTTTTGGAATAAAAAATAATACCTACATTACACCGGATTCAAAATCAATCCTGCCATCTATAACAAATAAAAGCCTTATTGAAATTGCAAAGGACATGGGAATGAAAGTTGAAAAAAGGCAGGTTCCCATTTCTGAACTGGAATCATTTGAAGAAACCGGCGCGTGTGGTACTGCAGCTGTTATAACACCAATCAAGTCTATTGTTGATCCGGATATGGGACAAACATTTAACTATTGTAAAGATTGCAATCCGGGACCAGTTTCAACAAAATTATATAACAAACTTACTGCTATTCAATTTGGCGAAGAACCGGATAAGTTTGGATGGATGACTATAATTGATTAATTCTATCTAAAATAAATGTCAGTGTAAAAATGCCTTTAGTTTAACAAATAATTTGCTGACCAGAATTTTGTCTTGACACTTGATTCTTAAATCGTGACTCTTTTATCATATATCATTATCCCAAAATCAGGAACTTAATTTATGGCTTCAAATGAAAATAATGTAAACCGAAGGAGACTGCAAAGTTCATATGTTACTGCAACTATAAGCCTTTCTTTGGTCTTGTTCATGTTAGGGCTGGTGGGGCTTTTAGTACTTAATGCTAAAAAATTATCAGATTATGTAAAAGAAAATATAAATTTTACCGTTGTTCTTAAAGCTGATACACGTGAAGTTGATATAATGAAATTACAAAAAGATTTAGATTTATTGCCTTACGTTAAATCTACAGAATATATAACCAGGGAAAGGGCGGCCAGGGAATTTACAAAATCATTGGGTGAAGATTTTGTAGGATTTTTAGGATATAATCCTTTACAATCGAGTATAGAAGTAAAGCTACATGCCGATTTTGCAAATTCAGACAGCATTGCAAAAATTGAGAAGCATTTTAAAAACAACAATTTGATACAGGAAATTATTTATGAGAAGTCGCTTATACATCTTGTCAACGAAAACATTCGTAAGATAAGCCTTATAATTTTAGGCTTTTGCGCATTGTTGTTTTTAATAGCGATTGCTTTAATAAATAATACAGTACGTTTGTTGATTTTTTCAAAACGGTTTATAATTAGGACAATGCAACTGGTTGGAGCAACAAAAGGGTTTATAAGAAGGCCATTTTTATACAAAAGCCTTTTAAACGGGCTGATTTCATCAATAATTTCTATTTGCCTTATTGCCGGCCTGATATATTTCGCCCAAGAAGAATTACAGGGGATTGACCTGATGATTGATTATATGATGGCAGCAATTTTATTTTCAGGTTTGGTTTTGATTGGTATTTTCATAAATTTGGCGAGCACATATTTTGCACTTAATAAATACTTAAACATAGAATCGGAATATTTATATTAAAATCATGGCAACAAAAGTTAAATCGAAAAAGCAGGAAATTACAGTCCAAAAAGCTGATTTTGCATTAGGAAAAGAAAATTATTATTTATTAATTATTGGTTTTGCAGTAATAATTATTGGCTTTTTGTTAATGACTGGTGGCAAATCAGAAAATCCTAATGTATTCAACAAGGAGATATTCAGTTTTAGAAGGATTACACTGGCTCCGTTAGTTGTATTTTTTGGATTTTTGTTTGAAATTTTCGCAATTATGAAGAAGCCAAAAGAGGAATAATATTATTCCTTAAAATTTTTGAATTGGCCTTCTGATTTTTAGTACTTAAAAGAATTTTTATCAAACCTGACAAGTTTTACGACATGTCAGGTTTAAATTTGTAATAATAAGAACTTCATGAATATAATTCAAGCAATTATCCTCGGCATAGTGCAGGGGATTACAGAATTTTTACCTGTTTCATCAACAGGGCATATGGTTATTGTATCTTCAGTTATGAAAATATCACACGAAGATTTTACCAAACTTTATGAAGTAGTCATTCAGCTTGGTTCAATATTATCGGTTGTAGTACTTTACTGGAAAAGATTCTTCCAATCCGTTGATTTTTATTTTAAGTTAATTGTTGCATTTATACCTGCTGTAATATTTGGTCTGTTATTTAGTAAACAAATTGACAATTTACTTGAAAAACCCTTAGTGGTTGGTATATCTTTGCTACTTGGAGGTATCGTATTTTTATTTATAGAAAAATGGTTTAAAGCAGAAAAAGCCACAAATGACGATTCTCCAAATTATAATTCAGCGCTGAAAATTGGTTTTTTTCAGTGTTTAGCTATGGTTCCGGGAGTTTCACGATCGGCAGCCACTATAATAGGAGGGTTATCTCAAAGGCTTACACGGAAGGCGGCAGCTGAATTCTCATTTTTTTTGGCGGTACCAACTATGTTTGCTGCTACTGCAAAAAAGCTTTATGATTATTACAAAATGCACCCGGGAACACAATTGAATGGCCACGAGATTAAGCTTTTAGCTATAGGTAATGTTGTTGCTTTTGTTGTAGCGATGATTGCAATAAGGACATTTATTAATTTTCTAACAAAACACGGATTTAAGGTTTTTGGTTATTATCGCATTTTTGCAGGCATTTTAATTATCATTTTGGTAATAGTAGGTTTTGGCTTAAATATGTAAAATGGGAAACCGGTTCGAAGAAGGTGAAATAATTATTATTGATAAACCATTAACCTGGACATCTTTCAATGTTGTTAAAAAAATAGAAATCCTGATAAGGAAGAAATTTGGGCTGAAAAAATTGAAAGTGGGACACGCAGGTACACTCGATCCTTTAGCTACAGGAATTTTGGTTATTTGTACAGGGCGAAAAACAAAAGAAATAACATTACTTCAGGATACTGAAAAGGAATATGTAGCTACAATTGAATTTGGGAAGACAACACCATCTTACGACCTTGAAACGAAATTTAATGGTGAATTTCCTGCCAGCCACATAACGGTTGAATTGATAAAGGAAAAATTAAAAAATTTTACCGGGGAAATTAACCAGGTTCCGCCTATTTATTCTGCAAAATTTATTGATGGGAAACGGGCTTACAAATTTGCACGAAAGGGAATTGAAATGGAATTGAAACCAAATAAAATTTTTGTTAATGAGTTAGAAATCTTATCTTTTAGAAATCCAATTTTAGAAATCAGGATTGCTTGCAGCAAAGGTACTTACATAAGATCATTTGCTAACGATATTGGCAAGGCCTTACAGAGCGGGGCTTATTTAAAAGCATTAAAAAGAACAATTTCAGGTAATTATAAAATAAAAGATGCAATAAGTATTGAAGAATTTCAAGAAAATTTACTTTCTTTGCAACCCTGAAATTTCAATTCAACCTTATAATTAAGAAGTTCATTTTCAACGTCAAAAAATTTTCTCATGAAGTTATCTCAGTACAAATTCAATCTTCCTCCAGAATTAATAGCTAAATATCCATCAGCAAACCGCGATGAATCAAGGCTAATGATTATACATCGCGATACTGGTGAAATTGAGCACAAAATTTTTAAGGATATTATCGATTGTTTTAGTGAGAACGATGTTATGGTATTCAACAATACCAAGGTTTTTCCTGCAAGGCTTTATGGCAACAAGGAAAAAACAGGTGCTGAAATTGAGGTTTTTCTCTTACGCGAATTAAACCGCGAGCAGAGATTATGGGATGTTCTTGTTGATCCGGCACGTAAAATAAGGATAGGGAACAAATTGTATTTTGGTGAAGACGATGTATTGGTTGCTGAAGTCATTGATAATACGACTTCACGCGGCAGGACTTTACGTTTTCTATTCGATGGCGATTACGATTCTTTCAAAGAAACATTATACAGGTTAGGCGAAACGCCACTTCCCCGATTCATTAAAAGGGATGTTGAACCGGAAGACAGGGACAGGTATCAGACTGTATTTGCACAGCATGAAGGTGCAGTTGCTGCTCCTACTGCCGGATTGCATTTTAGCCGTGAGCTGATGAAGCGTCTGGAAATTAAAGGTGTCGATTTCAGCTTTATTACCTTACACGTTGGTTTGGGCAATTTTCGCACTGTTGACGTGGAAGACCTTACCAAGCATAAAATGGATTCTGAACGGATTATTATTACAGAAGAAGCTTCGAACATTGTAAATAAAGCAAAGGAACAGCGTTGCAGGGTTTGTGCTGTTGGCACTACTGTTTTAAGGACGCTTGAAAGTTCGGTAACTACTTCGGGAATGTTAAAACCTTACGATGGATGGACAAATAAATTCATTTTCCCGCCTTATGAATGTAGCGTTCCCAATGCACTGGTATCAAATTTTCATCTGCCACTTTCCACTTTATTGATGATGGTTTCGGCCTTTGCAGGTTACGATTTACTATTTAAAGCCTATAAATTGGCCATCAAAGAAAAATATCGTTTTGGAACATATGGCGATGCAATGTTGATTTTATAGATTTGCTTTAAACTTCTATCCAATCGCCATTTTCTTTTATTAATTCAATAAGCTCATCCACAGCTTTTTCTGAAAGAATATTCTTTTTTATTACCTGTTTACCTTTATAAAGTGTCACTTTTCCTGCTGCTGCCCCTACATAACCATAATCTGCATCGGCCATTTCTCCCGGGCCATTGACAACACAACCCATTATTCCAATTTTCAAATGTCTTAAATGACCTGTCTTCTTTTTAATTTGTGCAGTTACAGATTGAAGGTCGAAAAGAGTCCGCCCGCACGAAGGGCAGGAGATATATTCGGTTTTTGATGTTCTTATCCGACTGGCTTGTAATATGCCCAATGAGGTTGAAATGATATCTGTACTTTTCAAAGAAATTGCATTTCTGATCCAGATGCCATCGCCAAAACCATCAATTAACAATCCACCCAAATCAGTTGAAACTTTAACCTGAAATTCTGAAAATTCATCTTCAGCATAATTTCTGTTAATAATAACAGGGGAATTAATTTTTCTTTCTATCAACTGAAAGAAAAAAGAACGCTGGTCTGCAAAACCATTTGAATTGAACGTTTCGAGAATAAGAACAACATTGGTCTTGTTAAATATTGCATCAAAAAGTTTTTCAATATCGTCCTGGTTTGAAATTACCACAAAGTTTAAAACAGGATGTTTTGCCCCGTAAAACCTGAATTCGGCATCAGTGTAAAATGGGAATACATTTGATTTTTCCCTTGCAAATTTCCACCAGTCGTGAAGGTTGAGGATGTAATTAAAATTTTCAGGAAGTTTTGCATAATCCAAACCTGTATTTAAATAATAATATTCGGGTGAATCTCCAATCGTATCCGGATTAAATGCGCAATCGTCAAAATCGGAGATAACAACGGGAATATTTTTTCCACCAATATTTTTAACAGAATATGTTTCTCTTTTTTCATATTCAAACGGATTCTTCAGATCTGCATTAATTGAAAGTATTGAATTTGATTTTTTACGACCTGAAAAGAATGAAACCAGTTGCCTGGCAACCGGGATTTCAGATTCCGGGTCTTCAGTGAGTGAAACCCTGATAGTATCTCCAATACCATCGGCAAGCAAAGCTCCGATTCCTGTGGCAGATTTGATGCGGCCATCTTCTCCATCGCCTGCTTCGGTAACTCCCAGATGAATTGGATAATTTAAACCTTCTGCAAACATTCTATTAACGAGCAGACGGTTTGCCTGGACCATAATTCTCACATTGCTTGCTTTAAGAGATACAACCAAATTGTGAAAACTTTCACTATTGCAAATTCTGAGAAATTCCATTGCCGATTCTGTCATTCCAAGTGGTGTATCGCCATACCGGCTTATAATACGGTCGCTCAATGAACCATGGTTTACGCCAATCCTGATGGCTGTTCCATGTTCTTTGCAAATATTTAACAACGGAAGAAGCCTTTCATGTATTTTTTCAATCTCAAGATTATATTCTGATTCAGTGAAATCAATTTTTTCAAATCTTTTTTTATCAGTATAATTTCCGGGATTGATGCGTACCTTTTCAACTATTGCAGCAGCAACTTCAGCTGCATTGGGATTGAAATGTATATCTGCAATCAAAGGTGTCTTATATCCCTGTTTGTTTAATCCTGATTTTATTTTGGCAAGGTTTTCTGCTTCAAGGATACCGGGGGCTGTGATGCGGACATAATCGGCGCCTGCATTTATTATCCTTATACATTGGTTTATAGTTGCCGTTGTGTCCATTGTTGGTGTATTCACCATGCTCTGGATACGAATTGGATAATTGCCACCCAAATAAATCCCACCAATATTAACTTCACGTGTTTTTAAACGTGAATATTTATTG
>Ga0182027_10016423_pt1 | contig 10106 bp, 4 predicted proteins | sample 712E1DmetaG_FD_121300 | JGI IMG/M metagenome (GOLD analysis project Ga0182027, IMG submission 121300) | Permafrost microbial communities from Stordalen Mire, Sweden - 712E1D metaG (Illumina Assembly) | ecosystem: Environmental > Terrestrial > Soil > Wetlands > Permafrost | place: Sweden... | reverse complement strand
GCCCGACCTCGTGCCGCCGGCGCTCGTGCTCGAGCTGCAGAAGTTGCAGGACGCCGTGCAGCCCCTCCCGTACGAGGAGATGCGCAAGGTCCTGGTCGAGGAATTGGAATGCGACCCGGCCGAGGTTTTCACCGAATTCAACGAGACGCCGGTCGCCTCGGCCTCGCTCGCCCAGGTCTACTTCGCCCGCCTGAAGGAAAACGGCCGGGCGGTCGCCGTGAAGGTGCAGCGCCCGGACCTCCAGAAAATCGTCGAGTCCGACCTCGACTTGATCGCCTTTTTCGCCGCGCGCATCCACCACTACGTCCTCCGGCTGCGGCCGTATGACCTGCCGGCGATCGTGGAGGAAACCCGCGGGGGCTTTCTCCAGGAACTCGATTTCCGCCACGAGGCCCGCAACCAGCAATACTTCAACGCGCAGAATCCCTCCCCGGAACAGGTCTTCGCCCCCGGGGTGTTCGGACAATTCACCACCCGGCGCCTGCTGGTCATGGAGCGCGTCGACGGCCGGCGCGTCGAGCAGGCGCAGGTCACGCGGGAACAGGCCGCGGCCCTGGCCAACGCCGGCGCCACCTCCCTGCTCCATCAGGTCCTGATCAGCGGGTTCTTCCACGCCGATCCCCACGGCGGCAACGTCCTGGTCACGGACGACGGCCGCCTGTGCCTGCTCGACTGGGGGCTCGCGGGTCATCTCACGCGCCGCCTGCGCCACGCCTTGGCGGACCTGTTCATCGCGGCCGCCGCCCACGACGCCGAGCAGGTCGTGCAGATCGCCATGAGCCTCGCCGGCCCGGGGACCAAGCCCGACTACCGCACCATGGAGAAGGAGGTGACCATTGTCCTCCGTGAGAACCTCAACTTCGTCACCGGCGACGAGCAGATCGGGCGCCTGATTCTCGGATTGATCGGAATCTTCGGGCGCAACGGCATCAGCATCTCCCGCGACTACGCGCTCATGGCCAAGGCGGTGCTCTCCATCGAGGAGATCGGCCGCCAGCTGGATCCGACGTTCGACCTGCGCCGGGTCGCCCGGCCCGTCCTGCGCGAACTGCATCGCGAACGCTGGAGCCCGCAGGCGTTGGTCGGCAAGACCCGCACGTTTTTCGCATCCGTCTTCGGCCGCCTCGGCGACCTGCCGGCCGAACTCGAGCGCCTGGTCCGCCGCTTGGAGCACGACGACCTGACCGTCAATTTCCAGCATCGCGGACTGGAGGGATTGAATGACGCGTTGCGGGCCGCCAGCAACCGCATTGCCCTCGGTGTCATCATCGGCTCCCTCATCATCGGCTCCTCGCAGATCGTCACGACCGGCATCCGGCCGTATTTCCTCGGCTATCCCGTCCTCGGCATCGTGGGTTACCTCCTCTCCGCGCTGCTCGGCCTGTGGGTGATCTGGGACATTGTTCGTCACGGCCGGCACAAGTGACGCCGTGCCCATCGAACCCACCACCGCTCCCGCTCCATTCTCCCGCACCCCGGCCCGGCCCGAGGTGCTGGCGCCGGCCGGCGATTGGGAATGTGCGCGGGCCGCGATCGAAAACGGCGCCGACGCGATCTACTTCGGCCTCGAGCGGTTCAACGCGCGGATGCGCGCGCAGAATTTCACCGCGGCCGACCTGCCGTCGCTCATGGAGTTCCTCCACCGCCGCGGCGTGCGCGGCTACGTGACCTTCAACACCCTCGTCTTCGCCAATGAAATCGCCGAGGCAGAGGATTACCTGAAGACCATCATCGCGGCCGGCGTGGACGCCGCCATTGTGCAGGACGTGGGGATCTGCCGGCTGATCCGCGCCCTCTCCCCCGACTTCCCAATCCACTGCTCCACGCAGATGACGATCACCAGCGCCGCGGGGATCGAGTTCGCCCGCGAACTCGGCGCCCAGCTCGTCGTGCTCGCCCGCGAGGATTCCCTGGCCGATATCGCGCGCATCCAGGAAGCCCAAGGCATGCCTGGTCGGGAGGCCGCCGTTGCACGGCAGACATCAGACCGCAGTGACCGCCTTTCGACCCTCGACTTTCGACCCTCGACTCCCCTTCCACTTGAGGTCTTCGTCCACGGTGCCCTGTGTGTCGCCTACTCCGGCCAGTGTCTGACGAGCGAAGCGCTGGGCGGTCGCTCGGCCAACCGCGGCGAATGCGCGCAGGCCTGCCGCATGCCTTACGACTTGATCGCCGACGGGCAATTGGTCGAGCTCGGCGGCCGCCGTTACCTCCTGAGTCCGCAGGATCTCGCCGCCGTCGACGTGCTGCCGGAACTGGCCCGCCTTGGCATCGCCTCACTCAAGATCGAAGGCCGCCTGAAGAGCCCGGAATACGTCGCCAGCATCACCCGGGTCTACCGACAGGCAGTGGACCGTCTGACCGCCCCGGCAGCCGCGTCCCCGGAGCAGGAAGCCGCCGTGCTGGCTGGCCTTCACCGGGAGTACGACTACCCGATGCAGATGGCCTTCTCGCGCGGCCTGTACACCGGGTGGTTCGGCGGCACGGACAACCAGGCGCTGATCCACGCCCACTTCGGCACCAAGCGCGGTGTCCTCCTCGGCGAGGTGGCGCGCGTGGGCACCGACGAGGTGGCCCTGCGGCTCGTGGCACCGCTCAAGCCGGGCGACGGCGTGGTGTTCGACGCCGGACGTCCCGAGGACAAGGAGGAGGGCGGACGCGTCTACCAGGTCGAGCCGCGTGGCCCCGAAACCGTCCTGCGCTTTGGCCGCGGTGACATCGATTTCCGCCGCCTGCATCCCGGCGACCGCCTGTGGAAGACGAGCGACCCCGCGCTGGAGCGCCGCATCCGGCAGACCTTCGAGGGCGATCAAATCCGCCACCCAACCCCGGTCACCATGGACGTGCACGGTCACGCGGGCGCCGCTCTGCGGGTGGTGGTCCGCGACGAGCTCGGGCATGTCGTCGAGGCGGTGTCGGCGGCGCCCCTGCAGGCGGCCCGCTCGCAGCCGCTGACGCCCGCCCGCCTGCGCGAGCAACTCGGGCGCCTCGGCGGCACGCCGTTCCGGCTCGAGAGGCTGCGCTCGTTTCTCGAGGGCGAGGTCATGCTGCCAGTCAGCGAACTCAACCGCCTGCGGCGCGAGGCGGTGGAGGAACTCACCCGCCGGCGTGCGCAGCCCCCGCGCTGGACCCTTCATGACCAGTCGGAACGCATCGTCCCGGCTCCGGCGGCCCCCGGCCCCGACGAGGCACCCGAGCTGATTGTCGTGGTCCGCACCCTCGAACAGCTCGAGGCCGCGTGGAACTGCGGTGTGCGCACCCTCTACTGCGAGTTTGAGGATCCCAAGCGCTACCGCGACGCGGTCCGGCGTTTTCGCGACCTGCAGGCGGCCGAAGCGGCCCTCCCAAAACCCGAAACCCAAAACCTAGAACTCAGAACCCAAAACCCAGAACTCGAAACCCTGAACCCTGAACGCAGAACCCAGAACCCAAAACCCGGAACTCAGAACCCAGAACCCGGAACCCAAGACGCCAAACCCACCATCTGGGTGGCGCCGCCGCGCATCTTCAAGCCGGGCGAGGATTGGATCCTGCGGCAGGTGCTGTCCTGCGACGCCGACGGCTACCTCGTGCGCAATTACGACCATCTTGCGTTCTTCCGCGGCCACCGCCTGCGCGGCGATTACTCGCTCAATGTCGCCAATGGGCTCAGCGCCGCCTACTTCCTCCGGCATTGCGGGCTGGAACGGGTCACGGCCTCGTATGACCTGAATATCGTGCAGCTCGAGGCGCTGTTGCAGTCCGCGCCGCCCGCCTGGTTCGAGATCACGGTGCACCAGCACATGCCCCTGTTTCATATGGAGCACTGCGTGTTCTGCGCCTTCCTCACGAAAGGCCACGATTACCGCGACTGCGGGCGTCCGTGCGACCGGGTCGACCTGCGCCTGCGCGACCGCGTGGGCGCCCGGCTGCCGGTGAAGGCTGACGCGGGCTGCCGCAACACCGTCTTCAACAACCGCGCGCAGACCGGCGCCGAATACGTGGCGCGCCTGCTCGCGCTCGGCGCGCGCCGCTTCCGCGTGGAGTTCATCGATGAGACGGCGGACGAACTCGCCCGCACCGTCGACCAATACCAGCGGCTCCTGCGCGGCGAGGTCACCGGCGCGCAGCTCTGGCGCGAGTTCAAACTCATCAACCAGCTTGGCGTCACCCGCGGCCCGATGGAGGCCGGGCCGCTGGCCGCCGCCCCAGGGATGGGTTGATGGGGTCCGATCGCGCGTCGGCACGGCGCGTCTCCGTCAGCCGGGACCGGGCAATTGTAGGAGCGAGTTTACTCGCGATTGCAGATAGAAATCGCCTGCAAGCAGGCTTCCTACCGCTCGCCCAAAACGATTTCGCACGTCTCGCGCGACCCCACGGCCTTACCGCGCGAGTTTCCCTCAACTCGGATCATGCAGATGAGGTAGGGCGCGTTTTCCGCAACGCGCCATCCGAACCGAGGCGGGTTAAGGATAACCCGCCCTACCATTCGGCCGGCCATTCATCCGCGGTCGTCGCCGGGCAGCTGCCTGCGTCCGCCTCACCCCGCCGCCGGGAGCAGGAAATGAAAATCGCTGCCCTGGCCGGGGACGCTCGTGCAGGCGATGGTCCCGCCGTGGGCGACGACGATCTCGCGCGCAATCGCCAGGCCGAGCCCGGCGCCCTTCTTCGTCTGTCCCGGCACGCGGTAGAACTTCTCGAACACCCGCGCCAGGCTTTCCGGCGGGAGGCCGGGTCCCTGGTCGCGCACGCCGAATCGCACAAATCCATCCGGCTCCGGCGCCGCGTAGAGCGTAATCTCGCTGCCCTCCGGCGCGTACTTGTTCGCGTTCGTCAGGAGGTTGATGAACACATGCCGGAGGCGGTCGCGGTCGACCGACACCGGCGCGAGGTTGGCCGCCACCTGCACGGTCAGGCGCTGCCCGGCGGCATCGAGCAGCGGTTTCACCTCCGCCGCCATCGCCGCCAGCAACTCGTCCGCCCGCGCCGGCGCGCGGTTGAGCGCCGCCACGCCGCTTTCGAGCCGGCTTAGGTCGAGTAGATCGTTGAGGATGCGCAGCAGGCGGTCGGCGTCGTCTCGCGCCGTTTCGAGCAGCTCGCGTTGCGCGGGGGCGAGCGACCCGAGGTTCTTTTCCAACAAAAGGTAAACGGCCATGCGCAGGCCGGTGAGCGGCGTTTTCAGCTCATGGCTCACGGTGCCCACCAGGTTGTTCTTGGCATCGTCGAGCAGCCGGAACCGGGTGACGTCCTGCAGCAAGACGGCCGCGCCGCCGAAACCGGTGAGCGCATCGCCCACCGCGAGGATGCGCGGAAGGTAGTGCCGATCTTCGTGCCCCTGGCGCAGCGTGACGACGTGATCGTAGCCAGTCGGCAGGTAGTGCTGGCCCGTTACGAGAACCTCGTCCAGCGCCTGGCGCAGCGCCGCGGGCAGCCCGGCGACGAACTCGGGCGCGCCCGCCAGCGCTTCCGCCGCGGGGTTTTTCAGCTCGATCGCGCCGGTCCGGGAAACCACGAAAACCGGATCGGGTGAGGACGTCAGCGTCGCCTCCATCGTGCGTTGCGCCCGCAGGACGCGGGCGGTCGTCGCCTCGCGGAAGGCGCGCAGCTTCGCCGCCATCGTGTTGAAGGCGCGGGCCAGTTCGCCCAGCTCGTCATGCGACAACACCGGGACCTCGCGGTCGAGGTCGCCGTCGCCCAGCGCCACGGCCGAGGCGGTCAGCACGCCGATGGGACGCAGCAGCGCCCGGCTCAAGCGATAGGAGAGGTAGACCGACAGCAGGACGGCCGCCGCCATCGCTCCGATCAAGAGGCGGATGGTCGTGCGCGTGGTCTGGCCGGCGCGCGCCAGCTCGGATTGCAGGGCCTCGTAGTCGCGCTGCGCCAGCACATCAAGGGCGGTCAGCGTGGTGAAAAGAGCCGTCCCGGTCTCGCGGAGCGACGCCAGCGGCGAACCAGCGGCGCCACCCATCCAGGTTTCATCCTTCTGCCGCTGCGCCGAGAAAGCCTCATCGACGCGGCCAACCGCGTCGGCGCGGGCGGTTCCGGCCGCGCCCATCGACTGGTCCCGCAACAGCCGGAGAAAACGGTCGCGCTGGGCGCCAAACCGTTCCCGTGCCGCCTGGGCGCTGGCGCCCTGCGCGCCATAAAGCGCATTGTTCATCTGCGTGGCCGCGTCTTTCATCTCCTCCGTCGCCAGGATGGCGCGGTAATGGTCCACCAGCGTGACCTCCACCGACCGGCTCAACTCCACGCAGGTGTGCAGCGCGTATCCGCAAATCGCGACCAGCAGCGCGAGCAATGGCAACAGGCCGAGGTAGAGACGGGTACGGAGCATGGAGGTCGGCGCGGGAGGGGAATGGGCGGAAGGTCGCTCCGCGGGCAGTCGCTTCCGGGCTCGCTCAGGTGAGCCCGAGTTTTTGGCGCTTGCGGTAAAGCGTGGCCGGATCGATTCCCAAGGTATGGGCGGCCTCCTCCAGCGTGCCCGATACGGCGAGGAGGCGGCGGATGTGCTCGGCCTCCAGCTGATCGAGCGTCACCCGCGCCCCGACCTGGACGGTCGTGTCCGGCTGCCGGGAGAACTCCTCTGGCAGATCGGCCAGCGTGATCGCGTCGCCGTCCGCCAGGATCACCGCCCGCTCGATCACGTTGCGCAGTTCGCGCAGGTTGCCCGGCCACGGGTAGGCCCGGAAGGCGGCGGTCACCTCGGGGGCGAACCCCTGCACCCGCTTGCCCAGATGGCGGCTGAAAAATCCGAGATAGTTGCCCGCCAGACGCATGAGATCGGCCGGGCGGTCCCGCAGGCCGGGCAGTGCCACCATGATGACGTTGAGCCGGTAGAACAGATCGGTGCGAAAACGGCCGGTCTTCACTTCGGCGAGGAGGTCGCGGTTGCTGGCGGCGACCACCCGCACCGTCGCGCGGCGCGGGCGCGCTTCGCCCACCCGCTCGTATTCCCGGTCCTGGAGGAGGCGCAGCAGCTTGGGTTGGATCTCCAGCGGCATTTCGCCGACCTCGTCGAGGAAGAGTGTGCCACCCTCAGCCGCCGCCACCTTGCCAAACGTGTCCTGCACCGCGTCCGTGAAGGCGCCCTTCACGTGGCCGAACAGCTCGCTCTCCAGCAGTTCGCGCGACAGGCTCGGGCAGCTGACGGTGACGAACGCCCGTTCCCGCTGCGCGCTGCGCCGGTGGATTTCGCGGGCCAGCACGTTCTTGCCCGTGCCGCTCGGGCCGAGTAGCAGCACCGTCGCGGATGTGTCCGCCGCCTTGAACGCGATCTCGAGGGTGCGTTGCACCGCCGGCTCGGCCGAGGTCAGATCGATCTCGGGCGATTCGTCGGCCAGCTGCGACTCGAGCTGCCGGACCCGCTGTTCGAGCTGCCGGGTGTGGCCCACCTTCTGCAGTACCTGGCGGATCTGCTCCGGCGTGAAGGGTTTCGGGATGAAATCGAAGGCGCCGCGGCGCATCGCCTCGACCGCCGTGGCGATGTTGGCGAAGGCGGTGAACATGACCACCGCCAGCCCGGGCGCCGCCTCCAGCAGCTTGTCCATCACCGCCAGCCCGTCCTCAGCGCCGAGCTTCACGTCGAGGAAGCAGACGTCGAAGCCCTCGGTCTCGACGAGTTTGAGGGCGCGCGCCCCGGTGGGCGCCTCCACCGCCTCGTGGCCGGTGGTCTGTACCGCAATCGCCGTGGTCCGGCGGATACTGGCTTCGTCGTCGACAATCAGAATGCGCATAACACCCTGCACTGTCAGATAAATGCGCCCGGGGTTCCCGCCAACCCTCAAATGGGTGTCCGCCGGCGCCAATTCTTCCCCAAAACAAGGCGGGGCCACCTGAGGCAGCCCCGCCAAGTCCAGCTTCAACTAACATCCCGCACTGCCCAAACACTTGCGTGCATTCTGCAGTCCGGGAAGCAAGGGATATGACGCATGCCAACGGGCTTCGGTTTCATGTCCCGGCGAGTCTTTTTTTGGTCCCGAATCGTCCCCTCAGCCACGGATATCAAGAATACCACGGTCCTTTTTGCGTCGATCGGTCGGAGACTCGAGGGACGGCCAAAGGGGGCTGGTTGCGGAAATTGATGTCCGGGGCCCCGAAGGCGTCTGCCCGTACATTCGTCTCCGATCCCGTTCTGCCGGCGTTGACCCGGCCGATCGAGCACTGAGGCCTATCGCTAGTATGCTCGGTACACCCGGATTCCTGATTGCCGAGGTCCCCGCCGGCGGCACCATCGAGGTCCTCGGACCCGCCCCCGAGCCGCCTTCCTCCTCCGATTCCCTGTCAGGTCCGGGCCGATTCCGACCACTTATGCGGTGACACCATGACACCGATCATCCTTTCCGCCGCCGACCGTAATGACGCCGAGCTCGTTGAGCAAAGCCTGGCGGGTGATGCCCAGGCCTTTGGCCGGATCGTCGCCCGCTACCAGTCGCTGGTCTGTGCCCTCGCCTACAGCGCCACCGGCAGCCGCAGCCGCAGCGAAGACCTGGCCCAGGAAACGTTCCTCGCCGCCTGGCAGAACCTGCGCGACCTGCACGAGCGCGGCCGGCTCTGTTCGTGGCTCTGCGGCATCGCCCGCAATGTCATCCACGGCGATCGCCGCCGGCTCGGGCGCCAGCCCGCGCACGAGGCTGCCGCGCTCGACACCGCGTTGGAACTGCCGTCCGCCGACCCGTTGCCGACCGCCCAGGCGGTCAGCAACGAGGAGATGGCCATCCTCTGGCGCGAGGTCGGGCGCCTGCCGGAAACTTACCGCGAACCGCTGATCCTGTTCTATCGCGACCACAAGTCGGTCGAGCATGTGGCGGAGGCACTCGGGCTGACCCCGGATGCGGTAATGCAACGGCTGACCCGCGGTCGCCGCCAATTGCAGGAGCGCATGCTGGAATTTGTGGAATCGACGCTGGAGCGGACCAATCCCGGCCCGCAATTCACGCTCCAGGTCCAGGCCGCCATTCCCCTCCTGATGGTGGCAGGACCGGCGGCGGCGATGGGCACCGCCGCCAAGGGCGGTGCCGCGGCCAAAGGCGGCCTGCTCGGTTTCTTGCTGGCGTGGGTCGCACCCTTCGTCGGGCTCTTTGCCGCCATCGGGATGAGCTGGGCCGAGATTGCCCAGGCCGCGACGAAGCGCGAACGCAGGTTCGCGGCCCGCTGGACGCTCGTGCTCTGGCTCTCGGTGGTGGGGTTTTTGGCAGCACTGTATAGCGTCGCCTCCCTCGCCCGGTCCGCCGGCCTGGATCAACGCGAGGACTGGACGGCGACCGCGCCGAGGGTCGCCGTTTGGTTCGGCTACACCATGATCGTCCTCACGCTGATCGTGTTCATGCTTCGCAGTAAGACCGCGCTCCGTCGTCAAATGATCGCCGAACGGCTCATCCCATCGGCCGCGCCGGCACCGGTCTCGATGAAGAAGCGCGTGGCCATGACCGCGGGTTTCCTGACGGCAGTCTTCTGGGTGTTGATCTTCCTCGCCTGGCAGACCGGCGACCGCACTGTGGCCGCAGGCATCGCGGGCGGCGTATTCCTCCTGGGGGCAGCCCCTCTCTGGCTCGGACGGAATCATCCCGCTTCGGCCAATGAAGCGAAAGCGGGGGCCTGGTACGTCTCGATCTGCGGCCTGGTCTTTCTCGGCATCTTGAACTGGCGCCTCGACGTATGGCTGGCGCCCATCTACGGCGTCGGCGTCGACACCATGCAACGCCTGCTCCCGATGGCCGTCATCCACTGGCTCTCCGCCATCGTGGTCGCCTGGACGGCCGCACTGGTGTTCATCACCCAGCCGGATGAGAAGCCCTGAACGGCCGCCGGGCGGAGGGTCCTCCCTGACACTTTGGGCCGAGCGTGCGTGCCGAGTAACGTCGTAGAGCGGCCAATACGGTGGTTAGCGAACGGGGTCGGGCTTTGGTGGTGTGTTGCCCAAATGCCCCTTGTCGCCCGGCCGCTCGAGGGCACAGCCTCTCGCTCGCGTGCGCGGCACATCCGGATTCCTGATTGCAGACGTCCCCCATCAGCGGCACCATCAAGGACCTCGAAGCCGCCCTTGAACAGTTCCGCGAGATCGAGAACGAGGTGAAACCATAAACTGCCGGATAGGCTAATCCGCTATGCTGAAGAAATACCTCCTCATG
>Ga0182027_10016422_pt1 | contig 10108 bp, 6 predicted proteins | sample 712E1DmetaG_FD_121300 | JGI IMG/M metagenome (GOLD analysis project Ga0182027, IMG submission 121300) | Permafrost microbial communities from Stordalen Mire, Sweden - 712E1D metaG (Illumina Assembly) | ecosystem: Environmental > Terrestrial > Soil > Wetlands > Permafrost | place: Sweden... | reverse complement strand
GGAGCCTGCTTGCCCGTTCGACGAGCTCATCCGTTCGACAGGCTCAGGATGACCCTGAGCGGAGTCGAATGGGTCAGGGCCCCGAGTCCCTCGACAGGCTCGGGACCTTGAGCCTGTCGAAACGGACTGTTGAGGGGCAGGCGATCTCCACGCTGAAGCGCGAGCATCCGCCGTCGCCAAGGCTTCCGCCTTCGCCGGGTTTCGGCGGGACAAGTTGGCGGGACAAGAACTCGCTCCTGCAAAACCCGGCGGTCATTGACCGCCGCTACAGGCGAAGCCGCGGGTGACGGGAACGTAGCCGCGTTGGAGCGGAGCGACAACGTGGCTGATCGCGCCACGCTCTCGCGGGGCTCAAGCGCGGCTACCGCCGCCCATGCCACCGGAGTCTGGCTGGAAGCCGGAAGACACGGCAGGCTGGAAGCCCGCCGCTACGTCGGCGAAGCCGCCGGTGACGGACCCGCCCCGGCGGGCAAGCGTGGCACGGGCGTCTCGCCCGTGGGTTTGGAGCGGCCGCTCAAAAACTCGATTACGCGTCCCGGCGCATTGAAAACAAACTGTAGGAACGGCTTTATGCCGCGATTCCGACAAACCGTCGCGGCGTAAAGCCGCTCCTACAACCAACCAAGTCGAAGCCGGCTTCGGGGTATGGGACCCATCGCGAATGAGATGCGCCCCGGCGCAGGGCGCATCTGCGAGTTGTCGGCTCGATGGTAGCGCGGTCAACCTGACCGCGACATTCCGGCTGGCCCGGACGGAAAGCACGGTCAGGTTGACCGTGCTACGAAAGGCGGCGCTAGCACCGGCAATTCGGCGATGCGCCCAGCCGCAGATTGTCGAAATGCAGGCTGGAAGCCGGTGGGACATTCCGTTGAGTCTCTCCCTTTCCCGCGTCTCATTCCTCCATGCCACAGACCATCGCCGTCCTCGATTTCGGTTCCCAATACACGCAGGTCATCGCGCGCCGCATCCGCGAGTGCCAGGTTTACTCCAAGATCTATCACTTCTCGACCCCGGCGGCGCAGCTGCGGGCGGACGGCGTCATCGGCATCATTCTCTCGGGCGGGCCGAGCTCGGTTTTTGCGAAAACCGCCCCGTTGCCCGACCGCGGCATCTTCGAACTCGGCGTGCCCGTGCTGGGCATCTGTTACGGGATTCAGCTCTTCGGGCACCTGCTCGGCGGCGTCACCGCGAAAAGCGATCACCGCGAGTACGGCCATGGCACCCTCACGATCAAGAAACCCGGCCGGCTGTTCGCCGGCTTGCCCAAAAAACTCCGGGTCTGGAATTCGCACGGTGACAAGGTCAGCAAACTCCCGCCGGGCTTCCGGGCCATCGGCACCACCGAGAATTCACCCTTCGCCGCCATCGAGGACCTCCAGCGCAATTTCTACGGCATCCAGTTTCACCCCGAGGTCTTTCACACCGAGCGCGGCGTCGAGGTGATCCGCAACTTCCTCGTCGGCGTCTGCGGCGCGCGGCAGGACTGGACGATGAAGGATTTCATCGCGCATGCCGTGGACCAGATCCGGACCACCGTCGGCCAGTCGCGTGTCATCCTCGGCCTGTCCGGCGGCGTCGATTCCTCCGTCGCTGCGGCGCTCATCCATCGCGCCATTGGCCCGCAGCTCACCTGCGTGTTTGTGGACAACGGCCTGTTGCGCCAGGGCGAGCGCCAGGCGGTGGTCGATCTCTACGGGAAACATTTCAAGATCGACCTGCGCGTGGTCGACGCGTCCCGGCTCTTCCTGCGCCGGCTCAAGGGCGTCGCCGAGCCCGAGGCGAAGCGCAAGATCATTGGTCGCACGTTTATTGCGGTGTTCGAAAAATCCCTCAAATCGATCGGTCACGCCGAATTTCTCGCCCAGGGCACGCTTTATCCCGATGTGATCGAAAGCGTGGCGATCGGCAACAATCCCGCCGCGCTCATCAAGAGCCACCACAACGTCGGCGGTCTGCCCGCGCGCATGAAGCTCAAGCTCCTCGAGCCGCTCCGCGAGCTTTTCAAGGACGAGGTCCGCCGGGTCGGGGCCGCGCTCGGTCTGCCGAAGGAAGTCGTCTGGCGCCAGCCGTTCCCCGGCCCGGGCCTGGGTGTCCGCCTGCTCGGCGAGGTCTCCGCCGAGAAACTCGAAATTCTCCGCCGGGCCGACGCCATTCTCCAGGACGAGATGATGAAGAGCGGCTGGTACTGGAAGGTGTGGCAGTCGTTCTGCGTGTTCCTGCCGGTGAAGTCGGTGGGCGTGGTCGGCGACGAGCGCAATTACGCCTACGTCATCGCCCTGCGGGTGGTTGAAAGCATCGATGCCATGACGGCGGACTGGGCGCGTTTGCCGCCCGATCTGTTGCAGGTGATTTCGAGCCGCATCACCAACGAGGTGCGCGGCGTCAGCCGCGTCGTGCTCGACATCAGTTCCAAGCCACCGGCGACGATCGAGTGGGAATAGCGCAATCGCGCCGGAATTTTTACAGGAGGAAACAGAGGGAAACGAGAAACCTGATTTTCCCGCGGATTCCGCGGATAGACGCGGATTGGATCTCTGGTTCAAAAACACGAAAGGCGGACGGGGAGGTTGCCCGCGAATGGGCGCCAATAAGCGCTAATCCGGAAGTGTAGCCGCGACGGTTACGGCGCGGTGGATTGATCGATGCTTCGGCCGTGGGCGCGGGAATCCTCAACCCAGAACCCCGATCGTTAACCACGAATGGACACGAATAGGAACGGATGCAGGACTTGATGTCTGCGACCAAAAACCCAAACCACAGAATCCCAACCCGGCTCTCCGCGCCCTCTGCGGCCTTCTGTAAAATGTCTTGGGTTTGGTTGCGGTCGCGGCGGTGTGAAATTGGCGGGCTAGGAGTTTGTCGGATCTTGGGATTGAAGTTCGGAAAGAGCTCGAGATTCCGTCGCGATGCAATCCGCCCTGACCGACAAACTCCTTAAACCGCCGCGAGGCGGCGGAAAATGAACGAGAAATCCGGTTCATGCAGCGCGGAGCGCTGCATAAGGAGCCTGGCGAGGCAGATTCCCGACATCGCAATAAAAATTCCAGCTGAAGATACGACATTCATAGGTAAGTCCGACAGGCTCCCAGCCCGATTTTCCCGTTGCGGACCTTTTTGTCGTCGGGCAAGTCTTATCGTGCCCGCCGTCATGCTGTCCTGAATCACCCTCGCTCTCTTTCGTTTTCCCTGCCGTTCCTCGCGATTTCACCTTTTTCCACCAACCAACTTGTGACGCCCAAACTCTGGAAATTTCTGTTCGCCGTCATTGCTCTCGCCATCGCCGTGGGCGGCGCATTGGCCCTCGGGGGTTGCTCCCGGCAAAAGAACCAGCCGGTCGATCAAAAACAGCCGGCGCCAGAGGCGGAAAAGCTCCCGCCCGCCCCCGTGGCGGCGCCGGTCGCCAAATCGGCCGAGGCGATCATTGCCAAGGCCCGCGCCTACCTCGGCGGGGACGCGTTGCTCGATGCCGTGCAATCGATTCATATTGTTGGCAAGGTCACCTACGACGATGGCTCCACCGGCACGATCGAGTTGATCTTCCAGAAACCCTGCAATCAGCGGGTGGCGATCACGACCGACAAGACCGTCGAGATTACCGCGCTCGACGATTACGAGGGGTGGACGCGCATCCAGGATGCCAAGGACCCAACGCGTTGGCAGCTCACGCTGCTCAACAAGGACCAGATCAAGATGCTTCGCTCCAACACGGTCGAGCAGCTCAGCTTTTTCCGCAACGCCGACCGGCGGGGAAGCGTAGTCGAGGATTTGGGCGATGCGGTCGTCGACGGAAAACCCTGCCGCAAGGTGTCATTCAAACGCGATGATGGTAGTATTTTCGTCCGCTATTTCGACGCGGCGACCGGCGATTTGGTTCTGATCGAGACCCCCCAGCAGGGCGGCCGGGTGCGCGAAGAAGGTGAATTGCTGGCCGGCGGCATCCGTTTCGCCCAACGCCACACCCAAACGAGCAAATTGGCAGACGGGAAGCTCCAGACGATCAAGATCGATTACGAAAAAGTGACGGTCAACGAGGTCTTCCCGGAGAGCCTTTTCGCCGTGCCGTCGATCAGCAACCGCTAGCCCGGATGTTTCACACCTCACTCCGCTGCGCAGCCACAGTCTGTTCCATGCAAATCTCTGCCGTTTCCGCGTCGAGGACATCCGGGCTAATGGCCAAACCGCCCAAAGAACATGAATGATCGAACGATTCTGCGAGACCAGGAATCCGAGGCCCAATACGCACTTTTGTCTCGGCCGTTTCTCTCCCGCCAATTTCGGAAGGGCGGTTTGGCTTTTAGCCCGCATATCCGGCAGACGTCTTCGCCACGACGGTCAATGATCCGCGGACGATCTTGGCCACGGATGGGAGTGCGAAATATGCGGGCTAGCCTGTCGGCCTTGCCAATGAAGACCATATCTTCTTCGGGAAATTCCATGGTGATGGCGGGAATCTGCCTCGACCGGCTCCTTAAGCAGCGCTCCGCGCTGCCCAAACCCGGCAATCCCTTCGATTTCCCGACGCTACGCGGCGGTTTAAGGAGTTTGTCGGTCGGGGCGGGTTGCCTCGCGACGAAATCTCGAGCTCTTTCCGAACTTTTATCCTAAGCCCGACAAACTCCTAGCTGGTTTCTCTTATTGCCCGCTCCATGCGCATCCTCAGTGCCTCCACCAAAACCTTCGCCGACGAACTCGCGGCCTTTTGCCGCACGGCGGCCGCCTCGCCGGAGATGATCGGCGCCGTCGCCGCGATTCTCGCCGACGTGCGCGAACGGAACGACGCGGCCATCGTCTATTACGCCGCCAAGTTCGACAGCGCGAAACTGGCGCCGCGCAATTTCCGGGTGAAGCCCACCGAGCTCGTCGCGGCCGCCCGGCGGCTGCCCGCCGCCGACAAGAAAGCCATTCGCGCCGCCCTGGAGAGTGTGCGGGCGTTCAACCGCCAGAGCCTGCCGCAAGACTGGACCGGACGGAACCCGCACGGCGCCGAGGTGGGGGAGCGCCACCATCCGCTGCGCCGGGTGGGCATCAACGTGCCGCGCGGCCAGGTGCCGCTGCCCTCCACCGCGATCATGACGGTCGCGCTCGCCCAGATCGCCGGCGTGCCGGAAATCGCGGTCTTCACCCCCTGCGATGCCCGCGGCCGCGTGGCGGATGTCCTCCTCGCCACGTTTCATCTCTGTGGCGTCAGCGAAGTCTATCGCGTGGGCGGTGTCTATGGCGTCGCGGCGATGGCCTACGGCACGACGTCGATTCCGGCGGTCGACAAGATATTCGGTCCGAGCAACGCCTACGTCTGCGAGGCGATGCGGCAGGTGTTCGGCACCGTCGGGGTGGCCGGTCTGCCCGGTCCGAGCGAAGTGATGATCGTGGCCGACGAGACGGCGCGGCCCGACTTCGCCGCCGCCGATCTGCTGGCGCAGGCCGAGCACGGTTCCGGCAAGGAAAAGATTTACCTCGTGGGCACGACTCACGCGGTCATCGAGGCGATCCACCGGGAGATTTGCACCCAGCTCGAAGGGCTCAAGCGCGCCGAGGCGTTGCGGCATGTGTTGGAGCAGGGCTTCCTGTCGATCGAAGCCGGCCCGCTGGCGCGGGCGGCCGAGATCGCCAATTACGTGGCGCCCGAACATCTCGAGCTGCTGGTCAAGGAATCCGCCGCGCCGGAATTGCTCCGCACCATCACCACGGCCGGGGCAATCATGGTGGGCAACTACACGCCCACGGCGCTCGGCGATTTCGTGGCGGGCCCGAGCCACGTGCTGCCCACGGGCCGCACGGGTCGCTTCTTCAGCGGACTGCGGGTGGCGGATTTCATGCGTCGCACGAGTGTGATCCGGTACGACCAGAAGAGCGTGAAGAAAGCTGCGCCGACGGTGGCCGCCTTCGCGCAGATGGAGCAGCTCGACGCCCACGGCCGCTCCGTCGCCATCCGCACGCGGTAGATGGCAGCGGGTTTTACAAGGGAACAGAGAAACCTGATTTTCCCGCGGATTCCGCGGATAGACGCGGATTGGATCTCTGGTTCAAAAACACGAAAGGCGGACGGGGAGGTTGCCCGCGAATGGGCGCTAATAGGCGCTAATCCGGAAGTGTAGCCGCGACGGTTACGGCGCGGGGGCCTTTTGAATCTTCAACTCAAGACCCGAAACCCGGAACTTGGGTTCATTGGCCCACGTACCGAGCGAAGCGACATCGGACAACACACGAATCACACGAAAGATCGGGCGGATTTTGTTTGGGTCACAGAGGGCACGGAGGGGGCACAGAGGGCACGGAGGCAGAATCGCTCTGTGAACTCGGATTGGACCTCAGTGCGCTCTGTGACGAGATTGGTTGGTCGGGAATACCCCAAACCGTTTTTCCGCAGATTACGCGGATGGCACGGTTCACAATCCCAGCCGCGCCGCGCCTTCGCGAAGACTTCATCCGCCGGTATGCCTTTCGCCCTGCCGCTCCGCAGCTCTTCGGCGCGACGCTCGGCGGTCACGGCCATCCCGGCTGTATCTCTCCGAACGTCATTATGAGCCTTCCGATTTACTTTCGCGGGAAGTAGCGCAGGCTTCCAGCCTGCCTCGGCAAAGAAAGCAGGCAGGGATGCCTGCGCTACAGAGATCCGGCTTTTAGGAGTTCCCTTTTCTCGTTTGCTTGCGCCACTTCGCGCCATCCCGGCGTTCACGCATGGTCGGGCAGCTTCGGATTGCATCCAGACAGGTCATGGCGGGGTGAAGTCCGCAAAGAGCGCTCGCGCTGTGGGCTAACTAAATCAGGCTCAGGCCGAGGGCAGCGTGGCGGGCGGGCGGGTCTTCGAAGCCGGGATCGGCGGGCAATTCCTTCGCCTGCCGCGCAGCGACGGCGAGCTGGTCGCAGGCTTCGTTCTCGGGATGCTCGGCGTGACCCTTGATCCACTGAAACGTGACCGCGTGGCGTGCCAACAGTCCGCGTAACTCGACCCACAGATCGCTGTTTTCCCGCAAGCCGTCGCCTTTTCGAAAGCCTTTCGCGGCCCATTTATCCAGCCAGCGTTGATTGACCGCCTCGGTGACATAGCGGGAGTCCGACACGATTTTGACGCGCCGGCGGTCGCCTTTTATGGCGCGCAATGCCTCGATGACGGCCCGCAGTTCCATGCGGTTGTTCGTCGTCCGTCGGTAGCCGCCGGAGAGCGTTTTCCGGCGCGGGCCGCTGGTGAGCAACGCCGCCCAGCCGCCAGGGCCGGGATTCGTTTCGCAGGCGCCGTCGGTGTAGACGATGGCATCGAATTCGGAATGCATGGGTTGGAGAGGGACAAACCGAACGAGTCAGGCCAATCCTTTTTGTTTGCTTTGCGTCGGCGCGGCTTTGCGTAAACCCGGTTTTCTGCCCGGATCGAAAGGGTGCGTCTGCCGATTGACGGTGGCGCAAGTGGCATGGGCATCTTGCCCATGTCCGAGGGCTTGACACAAACCCACGGGCAAGATGCCCGTGCCACGGCGGACATCCACATGCTACCGTCAATCGGCAGATGCGCCCGGATCGAAACCCGCCTGGATTCTGCGCTTCGCTCGGCGGGTCACGTGGCCAGCCGCCCTGCCCAGTAGCCCGGTTTCCGTTTGCCGTGCATCACCGCCACGACGTGCAGCCGGTCAGATTCAATCGTGTAGGGTGAAAAACCGCGTTCACAATCCCAGCCGCTGCCGCGCCTTCGCGAAGACCTCATCTGCCGGTACGCCTTTCACCTGGCCGCTCCGCAGCGCTTCGGCGCGACGCTCGGCGGTTTCCGCCCAGGCGGCCTCCTCCACGCTCAACGGCGTGTCCAGCGACTCGGCGATCTGCCGGCAAAGCTCCTCGCGCTCTGCTACTGGCAGCTCCCGTGTGGCCGTCACGATTTCGGCAATGGTCATGGGCATGAGCCGAAGCTAGCCGGGGCCATCTCGATTCCAAGCTGGCAAATGGTTGCCGAATCCCGCCGCAAGGTCCGATTGCCATCACTTGTAGCCCAGGTCGTCGACCTGGGGTATTCCTGTGGGTGGGATCGCCGAATCCTCAGAGGCACCGCAAGGGATAAACGGCAGTTTGAGAAACCGCTAATTCGCGCTAATCCAACCTCCCGCTGAGCCGGGTCTTCGATCAGGCTGCGCGTGAAAAAACACAAACGGTTCAATTGTGTGGGCTCTCGCACAATCTGGCGTTTGCCCCGCCACACGCGGCCCGGCCTCCGGTCCCCTAGGATCGCCCCAAGGCGGCAAACGAAAGACTTAAAATCCGATCCTTTGGCTCCCAATTCTGTCCGGCCGCACAGAATTTACCTGGGCGCGCTATCGCTGTCTTCCGGCCGGGACGATCACTCCGCCTGCGCGGGCAAGATTTTGTCCCATCGCACTTGTCGGGGCAGCAGGTTGCTCACGGGCACGCCGAGAACCTGAGCCAGAAGCATCAGCTCGAAATCTGCGACCCAGCGAATCCGCAGCTCGATGCGGGCAATGATGTCGCGGGAAACATCCCAGCCGGCCAGTTGACACTTCGCCGCCAGCACGGGCTGCGACCATCCCCGGCGGGAGCGCAGCACGCGAATCTGCGGGCCGACAACATTACGAGGCTTCTCGGTGGGTCGGGTCACATCGTGTGGATTTCCACACTTGACCTTACCCGGCTTTCACAATCCATTCGTGTGGAATTCCACACGATGAGCGCGCAACTGCGCCGGCCGCTCCAGCGTTCAGCCGCGTTCGTGCGTAGGACCTCCAGCCCCGAAACGGAATATCCTCACCATGAAAGCCGTCCCAAGTGGAGCAGCTGTGCTGATCGGAAATCCGTTCTGCGAACTTCGTGGAAACAATCGTGATTCTGCGGGCGCGGTTCGTTCAGCCCCGGCAGGTCGTGCGAGGGACTCGGCGGTACTTCAATTTCCGCAAGCTGCATTCATTCGTTTTACCTCTTTTATACAGGTATTTAAGCTGCAGTTATTCGGTCTATTTTTTAGCGCGACTTTCCTAAATGCGCAGGTCAGCCAATACGTTCCCCCCTCACTTGGTTCGATTTCTGCGATCTCACAGAGCGTCGCATCAGGAGGTGCTACTTTGGCAATCTCTGCTAATGTCGGTAACGGTAGTGCAGGAAGTGCGCCGATGGTGATTTTCGACTATTCCGGCCCCCAGGCAATCAGCGAAACCGACGTCCTGCATGCTGGCACGATCAACATTTCCATTTCTTCAAGCAGCGTGATCGGCAACTACAGACTTGAACAGATTACTCTTCTTGAGACAGGCGGTCAGACTCTGTATTTTCGTGACGGTTCGATTACGCGACTTTTTTATTCTTCAAGCGGGCTCACCAATAAGCACGCGATTAATTTTGCGATTGCTGATTTTCAAATTGTCGCTCCTCAACTTCCCGTCATTAGCCAGCAGCCATCGAGTCAAGCCGTGATTGCTGGCGCGAGCACCGCGTTCACTGTTACCGCCAGTAGTCCGGCTCCTCAGACCTATCAATGGCGCAAAGACGGCACGGCCATCGCTGGCGCGACGAGTGCGACGTTAGCTCTTAGCAACGTTCAAACGTCTGCTGCGGGCAGCTACACGGTCGTGGTAAGCAACAGCGCCGGTAGTGTCACGTCGAGCGCGGCCACGCTGACCGTCACGCCCATTACTGCTGCGCCGGTGATAACGACGCCGCCGACGTTGTTGACCGTCACCGTCGGCGGCACGGCCTCCTTCACGGTGACGGCCACCGGTAATCCCACTCCGACTTACCAGTGGAAGAAAAACGGCACAGTGATCACGGGTGCCACCGCCGCGACGCTCACGCTCGCCAACACGCAGACGAGCGATGCGGCGAACTACACGGTAACCGTGACCAATTCGGCCGGCGCGGTCACCAGCAGCGGGGCCATGCTCACAGTCAATGCCGTAGCCGTTAGCCGCCTCGCCAACCTCTCCGTGCGCGCTCCGGCGGGGACGGGCGATCAGACTTTGATCGTCGGGTTTTACATAGGTGGTGCGGGTTCGAAACAGGTGCTCCTTCGCGGCATCGGGCCGACATTGGCGCAGTATGGCGTCAGCGGCGTGCTCGCCGACCCGCAGCTCAAGCTCTTCAATGCTGCCAACACTTTGATCAACCAGAACGACGATTG
>Ga0182027_10016421_pt1 | contig 10109 bp, 8 predicted proteins | sample 712E1DmetaG_FD_121300 | JGI IMG/M metagenome (GOLD analysis project Ga0182027, IMG submission 121300) | Permafrost microbial communities from Stordalen Mire, Sweden - 712E1D metaG (Illumina Assembly) | ecosystem: Environmental > Terrestrial > Soil > Wetlands > Permafrost | place: Sweden... | reverse complement strand
TCTCGTATTCGCGGCCCCAGAGCTTCATGGCTTCGGGGTCGTTTTTGACGTGGCCGTTTCTGGTGTCGAGGTGCAGGGTGCGATCCATGAAATAGGCGATGTTGGAGAGCAGCAACATGGTCACGGTGATGTTGGCGATCTGAATAGGCGAACTGAGCTTTGCTTCGCCCTTGATGGCGCCGATGAAGTTGGCAAAGTGGGCGTCGGTCATGGTGTCGATGCCGAGGGTGTCAGAGGAACTGGTGGTCTTTCCGGTGCGGAACTTGTCGATCTGCTTGCCCTTCCAGTCGTAGACGTCGTAGCCGTCGCGGTCGATGACTACGGTTCCCTTGGTTCCCATGATGGCCGAGCCCCGGTCGCGGTCGTAGACCTTCATTCCCTGGCAGCAGCGGCCCTCCCAGGAGATGGTCTTGTCCTTGTATCCAAAGCTGGTGACGAGGGTGTCGTAGAACTGCCAATCGTCCTTGAACTGGTAGCGGCCGCCGGTGGCAGTGACCGACTCGGGGTACTCCGCCTGGAGGGCCCAGCGGCAGATGTCCACCTCGTGGGTGCCGTTGTTGAGGGTTTCACCGGTGCCGTAGCGGCGCAGCCAGTGCCAGTTATATGGATGGATATTGTCCTTGTACTCGCTGCGGGGTGCGGGGCCCTGCCAGAGATCCCAGTTGAGATTTTCGGGGACGGGGGCGTGTTTTCCGGTGCCCATCGACAGACGCGTATTGGCGTACCAGGCCTTGGCCAGGTAAGGCTCGCCGATGTAGCCGTCATGAATTTTCCCGATCATGGCGATGGTGTAGTCCGACGACCTTTGCTGGTCGCCCACCTGCACGCACTTCTTATATTTTTCCTGGGCGGCGAGCAAAAGCTCGCCTTCGCGGGCGTTCTGGCTGGATGGCTTTTCGACGTAGACGTGCTTTCCGGCCTTGAGTCCCAGAACGGCCAGAGGGGTGTGCCAGTGATCGGGGGTAGCGACAGTGATGGCGTCGACGTCCTTGGAGTCCAACATGCGGCGGAAATCCTGCTCGGCCCTGGGCGCGTAGCCAAGCTCGCGCTCCGCGGCTCCGGCGAACCTGGCAAGAATTTTGGAGTCGACGTCGCAGCAATACGCGATGCGGGCGGTCTTGCTGTTGTTTTTCAGCGCGGACAGATGAGCATAGCCGCGCCCGTTGAGTCCGTTAATGGCAAAGTTGAGCCGGTCGTTGGCGCCGAGGATCTGAGCATAGCTCTTGGCTGTGGATGAGAGTGCTGAGCCAGCCACACCCACTGCCAGTCCATTTACAAAAGTTCGCCGAGAAATCATGCCTGTCTCCAATCAAATTTTATAAGCGAGCTGCAGGCAGGGCGACCTTGATTCGATCCCCGGCGAGGGCAGTGCGCACTTTTCTTGCCGTCCCGGATTATATTCCCGCGCGGGGGCTGGGGCGTCGAATGGCAGCGAACTGGCATTGGGATTGAAAAAGCTTTGTAAGGCCCGAATGGCTAAAGGGCCATAAAAGGCGCGAAGAACTTTAGATAAAGGACTATGAAAGGCCCGAAGAACTGAAGATAGATGAATGTATCCCACCTTTGATCACCCCAGCGGACCAAGACCGTCCGCCGGGCACCCGCTGATGTCATTGGGAATCCGGCATTTTGGGAGTCGATTTGAGTGGGTATACTGACCGCATATTCGCCGGCGATCAGGCCGCAGTTGTAAACTCACGCCGCAGGCAGGCGTCTACCAAGGTGATGGCAGCCGGATCTGCAGTTGAACCAATGACCAGGGGAACGGCAGGGCAACTTGCCGCGCAAGAGATGAAGGCTGCCGCGGAAGAGTTTTCGAGCGTTGTAGAGGCCCACCGGCCGCAGATATTCCGGTTTCTGCTGGCGTCCACGCGCGACGTGGACCTGGCAGAGACGCTGACCCAGGAGTGTTTCCTGAAAGCGCACCGGAACTGGGACCGCTTCAGGGGCGATTCAAGCGCGCTGACGTGGCTGATGCGGATCGCGATCAACCTGGAAAAGGACCACTGGCGAAATCGGCGGCTGCAGTTCTGGCGGCGTACGCAAACCAATGCAGTGGAACTGGACGAGGCCAGCGATTGGCTGCCGAGCGGCGAACGGTCGGTGGAACAGCAGATGATGGCGCGGGAGCAGGTAGCGCAGGTGTGGCAGGCGGTGGAGGGTTTGAGCGCGCGGCAGCGGACGGTTTTTCTGCTTCGGTACGTGGAAGACCAGGAATTGAGAGAGATTGCGCAGGCGACCGGGTTGAGCGAAGGCACGGTGAAGGCGCACCTTTCGCGGGCGCTGGTGAAAGTGCGCGCGGAACTGAGAGGTAAACGATGAGCATGGGAACGGGATTGGCGGACGAAGGACGCGAGTTTGAGGCGAAGATTGAGCAGGCGCTCAAGGATTTCCGGTCGAGCGTTCACGCATGGAGCGAAGCCGAGTATAGCCGGCCTCGGGCGGTCAAGCTTGTCCACCTAAGGAGTTGGCGGGTGGCCGCAGGCTGGGCGCTGGGATGCGTGCTGGCGGCAGGGAGCCTGACTGGAGGCCTCTACGAGCGCCATCACCAACAGGAATTAGCGAAGATAGCAGCCGCGGAAACAGCCAGGCAGCAGAAGCTGGCAGCCGAACAGCGCGCCAGCAAAGAGCAAGACGATCTGCTGGCCAAAGTAGACAGCGATGTTTCGCGGCAGGTGCCAAGTGCGATGGAGCCGCTGGCTCAACTGATGGCGGAAGACGAAGCTCGGTAACCAGAAAGACAGCAAGAGGAGCCCTTTGAACGGCCAGGGGCGAAGGAGAATTCGATGAAGGCAGGAACGGCAGGACGGTTGATTTTGGCAGTAGCAGGGGTACTGATGGCGGCATCGGCCGGCGCGCAGGGTCCTGGCAGCGGCCCGGGTGTTGGACCGGGGTTTGGTAGCCGCAGGCCTCCCATGGAACGGGCATTCGGTTCCGGCGCCCACAACGGCTGGTGGAACAATCCCAGAATCGCGGAGCGGTTGAAGCTGACCGACGATCAGCGGAAGGCGATGGACGGCATCATGCTGGAGCATCGGGAGAAGCTGATCGATCTGCAGGCCAACCTGCAGAAGGCGGAGCTTGCAATGGAGCCGCTGATGAGTGCGGACACGCCCAATGACGCCGCTATCACTGCCCAGATCGACAAGGTCGTACAGGCGCGGGGCGATCTGGAGAGGGCGAATGCGCGCTTTCTTCTTGCCGTGCGCGACAAGCTGACCGCGGACCAATGGAAACAGGTGCGGGCCTTCCGCGAAGAGGGCGGGATGCGCGGGGAACAGCGCCAGGAATGGAGACACGACGGCCGGAGACCTGACGGGCAGGGACCGGGCGGACCGGGACCAGATGGGCAGGGACCGGGAATGCAGTTCCGGCATCGTCAGCCAGCAGCTCCCCAGCCACCTCCGCCCGGAGCCCCGGCTGCGGCGCCTGGAAGCGGCGCGGGTTCGGGAGAAGAGTAATGATTCCAAGGGTCGCCTGCAGGGCCGGCAGGGTGAGCCGGACAGCGTGGACTCGCTTCAAATCATAGGGACCTTCCACAGAGAGCAAATACGGTTGCACACAAGACCGATGGCGGCAGAGAGTGACCCTCCTGCCGCCGTTTTTTTGTCTTGAAAGGCGCGTGGGCTTCGGCGGCGACTGGCGCGGAACGAGACAGAGGGGTGGAGCGTCGCGGGACAGCAATTGGCTCACTTTGAATCAATGAATGAACAGAAGCGGGACAGTTTGATTCGGCGTGCGACAGAAAGCCCGAAAGCGATTCTTAAGAATATGACTAAAGTTATGCTGGCCCGCACCGATGAAAGGAGTGGATGCAGAAACGCCCCTCCAAAAGATTTGGAGACCCCGAAAAAGGAATAAAGCGACGGGAGCGTGGCAGGCAGCAAGGCATCCAAGAAGGAGTTGAGTCCCATGGCCCTCGGAGTATTGAACAACCTATCCGCAATCTACGCAGAGAACAACCTGAACAACACCAACAGCAGCCTGCAGGTGGTACTGCAGCAGTTGTCTTCGGGATCGAGAATCAACTCCGGGGCGGACGATGCCGCAGGCCTTTCGCTAGTGAATGGGCTGGCGGCCAACTCGGCGGCGCTGACCCAGTCCAAGACGAACGCGACCGAGGGGGTTGGACTGCTGCAGGTGGCCGATGGCGCGCTCTCTCAGGTGACCAGTCTGCTCAACCGCGCCATCACGCTGGCTACGGAAGCCTCCAACGGCACACTCAACAGCACCCAGGAAGGCGCGGCGAACCAGGAGTACCAGTCGATCCTTTCGGAAATCAACAACATTGGATCGACGACCACCTACAACCAGCAGACGGTTTTCTCGGGCGCATCCACGGCGATCTATACGGGCGATTCTTCGGCGACCGGTTCGTCGGTCATCGATCTGAATATCCGCTCGCTCTCGGAGGAGAGTGTCGGCGACACCGGCGGCACCCTGTCCTATAGCAGCGGCCAAAACAACGTTTTTGTGAACCTGTCGAGCAGTACCGCGAATGCCGCGACTACCGATGCGCTCAATACGCTTGGGACCACGACCATCGACGTCAGCTACCTGGTCCAGGGCTCGAACGGAACCTCTACAACCGCCAGCACGGCAATCACGGCGGGCGGCGCCACCAGTTTCGCCAACACCGCCGCCGGGCTGATCAGCGCCATCAACAGTTCAGGCCTGGGGCTGACCGCAACCTTCGCTACGCAGGCCCAGGCCGGGGTAGCCGGCGGTGGAACTCAGACAGGAATCGAGATCTCGGGCGCCGTGGTTTCGGCCGGCGTCGATCCCGGCTCGGCAAGCACAAGCGGCATTCTGGACCCAACAGGAATTCCCGCCGGCCAGCTCCTCACCCAGGGGCAGACTGTCACGGTCAAGGTGGGCACGCAGACAGCGGCGACGGTACCCATCAGTCCAACGGTGAACAACCTGCAGCAACTGGCCAACGCAATTAACTTCAACGATCCAACGCACCCGACGACCCAGAACAGCCTGGTAACCGCCAGCGTGATAACCAACGGCGATGGCACGCAGAGCCTTTCGCTGGCAGATACTTCCGGAGGCGGAGCGCTTAGCGTAACCACAACTACGGGCGCCGGCGCAGCGGTTCCAGTATTCACTTCCGGTCTCGCTCCAACCAATTCGGCAACCTTCGCCGCCGGTACCGCTGTACTTGGAAATGCAGCGACCCCTCCGACGGAGAGTTCCTTCACGATCGGCACCGCCGGAGCGAATGCGGCCGGCGATACATTGGCCGTGGGCGGAAGCATCACAATTTCGAACTCTGCCTCCGGTACCGCGACGACCTTCACGGTCGGCGCCGGCACGGACAACGTCCCGGCGGGCACGTACTATACCGCGAATCACGGAGGCGACACCCTCGCCAATCTGGCCACTGCCATCACCTCGGTTGCCGGCCTGGATGTGACTGCCACGGTAGACCCCGGCGGCACGGGGATCATTGTGACAGCGGCACACGCGCTGACAGGGGAAAACCTTTCAGTGGTGGGGCCGTCTACCTTAAACAACGGGAATAGTATTCTGGGCCTGTATTCGCCGGTGGATGGGGGCTCCGCTGGAACCGGAACACCGCAGGTCACGGCCCTTGATCCGGGTTCGGTAGCTGCCACCCAGGACGATGTACTCAATACCGGCGGCGCGATCACACTTACCAATGCCAACGGAGCCACCACCTTTACCGCGACTGTCGGCCAAACGTACGCCGATCTGGCGCAGCAGATCAATGGCAGCAACCTGGGAGTTACCGCGCAATGGAACGTGGCCGACCATGCCTTGCTGCTGACATCGACAACCAACGGGGCCGACGCGGTGGTGGCGAGCGTGAACTCCCTGACGGACACCACGCATGGAGCGGGCATAACCGTCGATAACGCCAACGCCGGGTATCAGCTTGGAACCGCGGGACCCTCACCCATGTACGGCACCGCCATTCTGCAACTGCCCACCGGCGGCACGATTAACGATGGCACCGCCGTGCTGACCGGCCAGATCGAACTCCAGAACGGCGCCGGTACCGCAATAACCTTCGTCATGGGCGCCGGCGTCGATAACGTACCCGCAAATACTTACTACGTGGGCGCAGGCACTTTGGTCGCCAACCTGGTGACCAAGATCAACGCCGTAGCCGTAGCGTCAGGATTGGATATCTACGCCACCGCACCCGGCGGAGCAGGCTCCGGTGCTATCTATCTGCAGTCGACCGTCGCCGGCGCCGGCCACTTGATCACCACACCCGGTGTGACCACATTGGCAGATGCGGTTGCCGAGAATGCGACCGCACCTGTACCGGGCGTGACGCCCATTGCGGGCAATGTTTCCACATTGGCAGTGAATGTAGTCAACAACGGAAGCAACAATGGAGTTGTGAGCACCAACGATCTTCTGGCTGCCGCCACCAGTATCTCGCTCAAGAATGCTGGGATCACGAGCACGTTTGTTGTGGGTGCGGGCACCGACAACATTCCGGCCGGAACGTATTACACGGCCAATTCGGGAGACCACAGCAACACGCTGGCCAACCTGGCGGCGACCATAACTGCCGATGGCGCTCTGGGAATCAAGGCACAGGCAAATACCAGTGGGCTCGGATTGATCTCGACAGCATTTGAAGGGGCTCCCGGAATCACAGTAGTGGGCAGTAATACACTGGCGGACCAAACAGAGGGAAGCTCCTCGACAGCCACATTGGGCTCATTCGCCAGCGAGAACGATACGATATCCGGCTCAATCAGCTTCAGCGTGAATGGCGGCGCCAATCCAGTGCCGACAACCACGGGCGAGACGGTTGGGGGCCTGATCGCCTACATCGCCAAGAATACCGCTACGCTTGGGGTTTCGGCCCAGTGGGTTGCGGGTGCTAACGGTTTTGGCAGCGTGGAGTTGACATCGAATACCATCGGATCGGCCGGCCTGATCAGCGACGCCACATCCACGATCACCGATACCACGCCCACGGCTGCCCTGACCTACACAGCAGCAAGCGCCTACAACACGGGAGTCACGAGCGACTCTGCATTCAAGGTCTACGACGCCACAACAAGTCAGAATTCAACGACTGCGCCGGCGACGTTTATCGCCGATGCGAAGTCAGGCAGCGGAATAGCGACGACCAGCTATTCGGATGGCGCCGGGGAGGCGCTGAACGGCACAGACCTGGTGAATGAATCGGATGCGCGGATAGCCCTTTCGGCTCTTAACAACGCCATTTCGGACGTTGCGGCGCAAGATGGCTACATTGGCGCAGAGATCAATACTCTGAACTCGATCAGCCAGGTGATGAGCACGCAACAGGAGAACGTGGTTTCAGCGCAGAACGCGATTCAAGCCACCGATTACGCCTCGGCGACATCGAACATGTCGAAGTACGAGATATTGAGCCAGACGGGGATCGCGGCATTAGCGCAGGCTAATTCTGTGCAGCAGGAAGTGACCAAGCTATTGCAGTAAAGGCAGGCGTCAGAGGTCAGGGATCAGGGTCGCTGATTGGGCTTCTGCGATGCGGACAAAGGTTTAGCAGGATTGCGGTATCTTCAAGACAACCCAGGGACGGGCGGCGGCAAAGGCATAGCCTTTGCCGCCCACTCTTTTTTGAGAGTAAAGAACAGGGATAGAAATCTGCTTACCGCGGAGGGCAGTGGATCGTGGAGAAACTCAGAGGAAGGGATTTGTAATCCGTAGGCTTCCAAAGCGCTGACCGTGCTGCAGATCCTCCGTCAGAAGCAGATCGCACCGCGCCTGTATGGCGGCTGAGACGATCAATGAGTCGTACCACGAAAGCCCGCTTTGGGCGTGCAGATGCAATGCCTCCGCATAGAGCGCCTGGGAGGAATGGACAGCAAGCAGCGGGCGGAAGACGGTGCTCAGATATTGCTCGGCGTCGGTGGACTGCATGGGGCGCGCGAATCGCCTGAGCGCGACGTTGAAAAACTCCTGCACGACCTGATAGCTGACGACGCCCTTCTGCGTCGTCAGGGCCTTGCGGATGAGTTGCGTGGCTTTGCGGGCTTTTGCGGGGGCCGTCAGGTCGAACGAACAGACGAAGATGTTTGTATCCAGAAAGAATCTATCGCTCATTCAATTCGTCCCTGCTAAAGTGGCGGCCTGCATTGACGTGGTTCATGCGCTTCATCAGTGCGTCGAATCCCTGGGCGTCTCCGGCGCTTTGCGTGAACTGTGCAAGCCATTCGCGGAAGGCGTCGTTGAGGGTTCTGCGCTGGCCGCGGGCGATGGAACGGGCTCTCTCGATCAGGTCTTCGTCGGCACTTAAGGTGATGTTCTTCATACGAAAATGGTGTACACGACTCTCGTGTGATTAGCGAGGCTAGCCGGGGTCTTCTTCAATGGTCAGGGCGGCGTTCCCAGTTCCGCCGTTTTTGCGACGTATCCTCGGCGCGTGAATAGTGCATGCGCTTCCTCTCACTGCTTGAATTTCCAATATGGACCACTTATAATGGTCCATATTGGAGGCGATCATGCGTACCGGCTCGGCAAGCAAGTCTGCGATTGGCGTAACCGCCTTCAAGGCGCAGTGCCTGGGACTGATCGACGATGTGGCGCAAGGCAAGACCAACCGTATCGTCCTGCTCAAGCACAATCGCCCCGTCGCGGCGCTCGTTCCGGTGAACGACGATGCCCCCGAGACCTTCGATCTTTGGGGGGCGATGCGGGGAACGGTCACCGTTGCTCCGGGCGTCGACCTGACGGAGAGCACTGGGGAAGTCTGGGATGCGGAGCAGTAAGTGGCCAACCCGATTCTGCCCGATTCTGTTCTGCTCGACACCTGCGCCGCGATCTGGCTGATGGGCGGCGAACCAATCTCGGAAGAGAGCCGGAAGGCTATTCGCAGCGCCGGCGCGGCCCATGTTGGGGTCTACGTTTCGCCCTTTACGGCATGGGAGATTGGCACACTAATCGCCAAGCAACGGCTGCAACTCACACTTTCTCCCGAGATATGGTTTGGGAGGCTGCTGTCTCTGCCTGGCGTGCGGCTGGCGGAATTAACGCCAATGATTCTGCTTGCCTCCACCGCACTGCCCGGATTGCCGCCTGCCGATCCGGCAGATCGCATCATCGCGGCCACAGCCCGCGTCCAGGGGCACATCGTCATTACAAGAGACAAGAAGCTGCTGGATTACGCGCGGGAGGGGCACATCCGCGCAATCGCCTGCTGAACAGGCCGTCCTCTACCAGTTGCCTGTTGTCAGGTAGTCATGGATAGAGAGGGCGGCTTTGCGGCCGGCGCCCATGGCCAGGATGACCGTCGCGCCGCCGGTGACAATGTCGCCGCCGGCAAAGACGCCGGGCTTGGAAGTGCGCATGGTCTCGGGGTCGGCAACAATATAGTTGCGCTTGTTGGTCTTGAGGTCGGGCGTGGTGCTCTGGATGAGGGGATTGGCGGTGGTGCCGACGCCGATGATGACCACGTTGGCGGGCAGAATGTACTCCGAGCCGGCAATGGGAATGGGCCTGCGCCGACCGTCGGCATCGGGCTCGCCCAGTTCCATGCGCACGCAACGCGCGCCGGTGAGCCAGCCCTTTTCGTCGCCGATGAATTCGACGGGATTGGTCAACATGCGGAATTCGATGCCCTCGTCCTGGGCGTGGTGCACCTCTTCAAGGCGGGCGGGCATCTCAGCCTGCGAGCGGCGATAAACCAGTGTTGCGGAGCGGGCGCCAAGGCGGCGCGCGGTGCGGACTGCGTCCATGGCGGTATTGCCGCCGCCGACTACGATAACGTCGCGATCGCGGCAGTCGTAGACGGGTTCGTCGTATTCGTCCGGGTTATAAGCGCGCATGAGGTTGACGCGGGTGAGGAATTCGTTGGCGGAGTAGACGCCGTTAAAGTGCTCGCCGGGAACATTGAGAAACACAGGCAGGCCCGCGCCGGTGGCGACAAAGATGGCGTCGTAGTGCTCGTCGCGCATCAGCTCGTCGATGGTTACGCTCTTGCCGACGACGACATTGGTCTCAAACTCGACGCCCATGCGGCGCAGGTTGTCCACTTCGCCCTTGACGATGGACTTGGGCAGGCGGAATTCAGGAATGCCGTAGACGAGCACGCCGCCGAGTTCGTGCAGCGCTTCGAAGACGCGCAC
>Ga0182027_10016420_pt1 | contig 10109 bp, 7 predicted proteins | sample 712E1DmetaG_FD_121300 | JGI IMG/M metagenome (GOLD analysis project Ga0182027, IMG submission 121300) | Permafrost microbial communities from Stordalen Mire, Sweden - 712E1D metaG (Illumina Assembly) | ecosystem: Environmental > Terrestrial > Soil > Wetlands > Permafrost | place: Sweden... | reverse complement strand
CATTATTATATATTCACCCTTCCTAAAATAAAAGGGACAGGTTGTTAAAATTGCCAATTCGGAAATAATCAATTATTTTTCAGAAAAAAGTTTATGGCAGCTATTCAGTATAGAATTAAAAAGATTCGGCTCGGAAGATAAATGGTTTTATGTAATCTCTTTTGATAAAAAGAGAAGTGTTAATTCCAACATGCCCACTAATGATTATTTGAAAATATCTGTTCTGTTTAACGGTGAGCCGATTAAAGAGGAATAATATAGATTGCAGACTATATTCACGACAGATTTCACATGGCATCTTACAACCGGTAACTATCAATTCTGATGACTAACATAGACTAAAGAATTGTAGGTGCATTCAACAATTCTGAAAACTGGGAAGGAGTATTTTTAATCATTTTTTATCTCTTTCTCCCTAAAAGTCTCAATTTTCAAAACTTCAATTTTGTGCTAGATTAATCAGTAATCGTTAAGGAATAAGTGAAGATTTTTATTAATTTTCAGATTTATTACAATGATGCGTGAGGGTGAACAAAATGATAAAGAATTTTGCTATTAAATTGAGTATTCTTCTTTTTGTATTCTTAGTGATTTGGGGATGCGCCAGCCTGCCAAGACCGGACGAAATGAAGGCTCAGGTTGCCAACTATCAGCTGCCAAGACTTCCTGACGAAGGAAAGGCTATTATTTATGTTGTCAATCCATCAACTTTTGCCAAGCATGCATCCAAGAGCGGATACATGTTCGAAGTATATCTTGATAATAAAGATTCACAATCAGAAGTCGGTGCCACGCTGGGCCAGCAGTATATATACTTTAATATAACTCCAGGCGAACATAAGATAATGTCCAAAGCAGGCAACTGGGCGGAAATAAATGTGTCGGCAAAAGCAGGTGATATTATATTTATTCAGCAGGACCCATATATGGGATTCACAACCTTAAACATCAGACTCCTGAATCTTCAGGATTATGAAGGTAAATATTATGTAAAGACTTTACCTCAGGGTAGAATCATCGGTAACAATCAGACCTATGCAGCGACAGCATCTGCCGCTTCTCCTTCGTCTTTGGCGATTCCTTCCGGGAACCAAAATATACTTGGAATCACCGTGGGTCCAACAAGCGGTCTCAGGGGAGTTAGAGTAATAACGGTTGCATCAGGAAGTCCGTGTGAGAGCGTGTTAAAGCCTGGTGATACTATTTTTGCCCTTACTTTGATTGGTCAGGGCAACTCAATATTAGGAGGGGCAAGGGTAAATAATGATAATTTTCAATTGGAGGTTTCAAAAATACAACCGGGCATGACAGTAAAATTGATGGTCAGTTCAAGACCTGTTGTTGAAGTAAGTTGTACAATTCCAGAGGGGCAGTCTAATGCGTCAATGGGCGGAGTTCAGCCCGCGAAATCCGATACTTTCATTGGAACCGTCACAGGCGGTAATTTTGCCAAGGGGGTGGGTTTTTCCAATATCAACATTAAGCTTGAAATTACGGATGACAACGGAGTCAAAGATATTTTTTTCGTAAGGTCCGACTCTAAAGTTTTTGATGTTCGTGGGAATCAGATAGATTATGAACGAGCTCATGAAACCAAAGATAGAAGAGCAGCAATAGAATATTTCACAATAACAGATGCTACAGGTGGCGATCCATCTCGCAGTGACTTCGCTTTTGAGATAGGTAAGAAAGGCGTACGTGTGATGCGTCTTCTTAATTGAACGGCAACAAATGGTTTGGGAATCGAATTTTTTATTTCCGCTATAAAAAGAAGAAAGATTTAAGCTCAAGAAAGTGACGGTTATGAATCTTGTTAATGCAAATACTGTCGTAAAAAATTCGGTTTCCGGTTGGGACTATTTTGATCGTTTATACTGCATTTCTCTGAAAGAACGTGAAGATCGTCGCCAGTCAGCGCTCGAAGAATTTTCAAAAGTAGGGATGGCTGATAGAGTTGAGTTCGAGATTGGCCAACGTCATTCCAATAATATTGAGCAGGAGGTGTACGAATCCCACATGCTATGCCTGCGTAAAGGGTTGGAAGCAGGCGCGGAAAATATTGTTATTTTTGAAGACGATGTAGAATTTGACTGCTTTGATCCAGAACGATTAAGAAGTTGCACTGAATTTTTGAGACAACATCCAGAATGGAAAGTTTTGCTCATCGGAGCTTTAATTCGCTCCAGCCGTAAAACTACTAATCCGTGCGTACAGAAAGTTCGTTACCAGAGTCTGACCCATGCCTACGCTTTAAATCGGCATTATGCGGAAACTTTAGCATATGAACCCTGGCAGGGCATTGTTAACGACACCCTCTTTCGGCCGCTGGCTGATGATGTCTATGCAATTTATCCTATGTGCGCATTTCAAAAACAATTTACCTCGGATAATTACAAGTATCCCAAACTTGTGCTAATCCGACGCTTGTTAGGTGGACTTAAGCGTATTCAAAAAGCAATTGAATTCTACCATAGGCACAAATTTGGTATCTATGCAGCGCATGTCATTGTTATATTACTTGTGCTGTTAGTTTTTTTCTATTGATTAGATTATCGCCGCCATTTCCGCTCGTCCTGAAATCAAAAACTGGTGGTGAAGTTCGGGATGGCATAACATCTGCGGATATTTTCCAGAACCAATAGTTTTCATGACTGTAACACGACCATGAGAAATGTTACTCGATAAGAGAAAATAGGCCTAAACAGAGAAAATATACTGTTTTTATAACGTGGAACACCACTGGATATATTTTTTAAAATGATCAAAATTACCCCCAAACAATTCACGCCTCAAAACTTGGAAAGCCATTTGTTAATGGAATACAAAGATTCTGAAGATACTCTTTTTTGCCCTGGCGCATAGCTTAAAAGGGTGTTCCAGCGACAGGACTCTCTTATTAATATCTGAAGAAGGGGTGAGGGGGATGCAATCCCCTCCTTGCTGTTTAAAGATGCCCTGCGGCTTGTCGCAGGGAGCTTCACTTAGTTCTTTTTTCTGTTTTCTAGTATATATTTTAGTATATATTAAAAAATTCTCATCATATAAGTGTAATTATTACAAACACTTAGTTGACCTGTTCGATCTCCCTCAGCCAAACTAAAAAGGGAAGGGTTTTTATAACCCCTCCCTTTTTTTCCATTATAGAGCTTCTACATTCTTTTTGATTTTAACTCTTTTTTCCTTAATCATGGCTGCTTTGTTGCCCTCAAGCCATGTTTGCAAGGCTTCATCACGCTTCATGGAAATCAATATCTTTTTGTACATGGCCTTTTGGGTTTCAAAATCTTTCTCATCCGGTTTGCTTATATCCTTGAGCTTCAATATGAAATAGGTATTATTGATAAAAAGAGGCTTTTCCGCGTATGGTTTGTTGGCGGAGAGCTGAAAGAGAACGTCAGCCGCATCCGGGATTGTTCCCACTTTGGGTATAGTATTCCCCATCTTGAAAGTGCCTGTTTCGTTAACTTTCAACCCTTTTTCCTTGGCAATTTTATCAAGACCTTCTCCTGTTTTTATACGCTCTAAAATTGACTGCGCTTCTTTTTCGGCAAGAATCTGCGTTTCGTTTTCTGTGAAGCGGCGCTGGACTTCATTTTCTATGGTGTTCAGTGTCGGCAAGTAAGCGGGTTTTATATCAACAACTTTAAAAAGATAATAACCGTCTTCGGTAGCAATGACTTTACTGATTTCGTTTTTCTGCATATCCAGAAGCATTTCGGTAAGGTTTTTAAGGGATGCAAATTCCTGCGGTGGTTTATTAATCGAAAAGAAATCCAAATTGTGAATTTTTAAATTATTTTTACTGGCATAACTCTCCATATTATCTTCCTGGTAGACAACGTCCCTGGCTTTTCTGGCTTCCGAATAAGCGTTTGGCAATCCTCTTGTTTTTTTCAATTCCTTAGTTATGGAATCCTGAGCTTGGGTAAGCGTGAGTTGTTTGCCGTCTTTGGTTTTATATTTGTCTTTATTGCTTAGGTAATAGCTTTTGACGTCTGAATCGCTGATGTCTTGGGGAAAAGAATCGCCGGAAAAATATATATATTGAATCTTTATCTGTTCGGGAACACGGAATAAATTATTGTTACGCTTTAAATAGTCTTCCAGTTCGGCCGGAGTGGGTGCAATTTTCTTTTTGATATCATTGCCGGAAATTTGCACGAAATTAATATTAATTTTCTGGTTCTGCAACACGTACAGATCATAAATTTCCTGATCGGAAATTTTAACGCCTTCAAGAACAAGGGATTCAATTTTGTTCGCTATTATATCTGCTTTGTGGAGAGTTTCAAAATCTTCAGAGGACATTCTATTGTAGCGAAGTATCTGCTTGTATTTGCGTTCATCAAACTCGCCATTTGTTTGCAATACCGGTAATGACGTGATGCTGTTTCGTAATTCATCGTCGGAAACTTGAATCTTTAAATCAGCGGCTTTGGCGAGGATAATCTGCCTGTTGAGTAAATCATCATACGTTTTTTTCTTGAGATCCATTTTCTTGAGTATTTCCGGAGTAAATTTTGCTCCAAGACGAAGCCGGGTCATATCCAGCATTTTTTCGTATTCGTTGTGAAATTCAGCTTCGCTGATCGCTTTTTTATCAACTGTGGCAATTATTTTTGCGCTTTGGCCTCCTCTGTTGGAACCGAAATAAAGAACAAAAACTATAATGATAATCCCCAGGATGCCAATCATAAACCAGCCGCGTGCGTGTTTGCGAAAAAATTTTAGCATAAAAAATCACCTCAAAAAAGATAACGAATTTGTTCAATAATAGTTAAGCTTTTATTCTATTATTATAGTCATTTGCAAAAAGCAAACATAATTTAAAAAGGCGTTGATTAGGATAATGAAATGCTGTATAGAAAATAGTTCTACGGAAAAGTCATTATATATTGCGAAAATATAGGGGGATAAATGTTACTTGATTATATATTAGGAAAATTTTCCAACGATCTTGCTATTGATCTTGGCACTGCAAATACCATTGTTTATGTCAAAGATAAAGGCATGGTTTTAAATGAACCCTCTGTTGTAGCCGTGTATCAGGATTCCAGAGGAATGAAAACGGTGCGTGCCGTAGGTAATGAAGCTAAAAACATGCTGGGGCGCACTCCGGGTAATATTGTCGCTATCAGGCCAATGCGCGATGGCGTTATCGCCGATTTCGATATAACTGAAAAAATGCTGAAACATTTCATTTTAAGCGTCCATAATCGCAAGTCTCTGGTGCGGCCGCGAATTATTGTTGCCGTGCCGTCAGGGATAACTCAGGTGGAGAGGCGCGCCGTACGTGAGGCAGTGCAATCGGCTGGCGCCAGAGAAATTTACCTGATTGAAGAACCAATGGCCGCGGCTATCGGAGCAGGTTTGCCTGTTTCCGAGCCCACTAGTTCAATGGTGGTTGATATTGGCGGCGGGACAACTGAAGTTGCTGTTATTTCCCTTGGCGGAATTGTGTATTCGAAATCGGTGAGAATCGCCGGTGACAAGATAGATGAAGCAATCGTTCAGTACATGAAACGAAAGCACAATTTGCTTATCGGAGAAAGAACAGCCGAAATTATCAAAATTGAAATCGGTTGCGCCTATCCATTTGACGAAATTAAAGTTGGTTCCATAAAGGGGCGCGATTTGATTTCCGGAATTCCCAAAATCACGGAAACTAATTCTGAAGAAATAAGGGAGGCCATCAACGAACAGATCACATTTATTGTTGACGCGATCAAAGACACTCTGGAAAATTCTCCGCCGGAACTTGCCGGTGATATTGTTGACCGTGGCATCGTTCTTACAGGTGGTGGAGCCCTGCTGCAAAATATTGACATCCTTATAAGAGAAGAAACCGGATTGCCTATAACTATTACTGATGATCCCCTGTTGGCTGTGGCCAGGGGCGCGGGTATGGCTCTGGATCAAATCAATGTGCTTAAAGGTATTGCTCTTGAGGTCTAAAAACATCCGGGGCGAAGTATAGCTGATTAGCAATATTTTATTTATTTTTGTTTTGTATGGCTTCAACATTTTTTTGTGAATGTAAGGCAAATCGGCTAAAACGATCCGCTTTTTGCTTATGATATTGCTCGTAACCTGTTAAACTAAGCTTCGCAAACCTTCTATTCCGGCTGACAGCGTTCGATACAGCCTTATAATTATTTCCCTTATCAGGTAAAAAATGTTTTTTTTAAGGAAATATAAAACAATTATCTTCATTGCTACTCTTCTTATCGTGGCTTTGAGTATGATTTTCTATAATTTAAAATATGGAACGGATAAAAGTTTCCTGAGAAAGATTGTATTGGAAGCTATAGCACCGGTGCAAAAAGCTTTGAGCTTTTCCATCGCCAGTGTAAAAGATGACTGGTCGCGCTATATTTTTCTTGTCGGCATTGTGGAGGAAAATAAAAATTTAAAGAAGGAAATTGAAGAACTCAAAGCAGTTTTGATTTCATATCAGGAGAGTTATCAGGAAGCGCAAAGGTTGAGAAAGCTTCTATCTCTTTCAGATGATTATAAATACCAGTTCATTTCCGCTCGGGTTATCGGTAGAGAACAGGCCGCTCTTTCCAGAGTAATATTGATCAATAAAGGTTCATCTGATGGTTTGAAAACCGGTATGCCGGTTGTTGCTCCTCCCGGATTAATCGGCCGCCTGATTGATGTCTCCTGGCATGTTTCCCGGGTGCTGTTGTTCATTGATGAGAACAGTAATATTGACGCCATTGTACAGCGAAACCGCACGCAGGGGATTATCAGCGGGGCAGGCTCCCGCGGGCTGATTTTTAAATACATTTCCAAAACTCAGGATGTTAAGGAAGGCGACGTTATTGTTTCTGCCGGCATGGGGGGTGTGTTTCCCAAGGGTATGCTGATTGGTCAGGTCATCCATGTCGACAAACAGGATGCCAGTCTTTTTTTAAAAATTAATGTTGCCCCGTTCGCTGATTTTTCTAAACTGGAAGAAATATTAATTTTATCTTCCGATGAAACTAAAATTTAATAACGATGCTTTATTATTTATCACTGCCATTCTTATCCATATTATTAATAGCGCTGCAATCAACTATTGCCGATGTAATTTTTTCCGACCAGTTGGTGTTTGAACTATCGTTAATTGTAATTATTTATGCCGGATTTCATCTTGATTTAATTAAAGGAGTAATTTTAGCATTAGTCCTCGGATTTGTATTGGATTGTTTCGGCGGTTCAGTGCCAGGATTATTTACTTTTATTTATATTGTTATTTTCTTATGTTCATTTTTTATTTCCGATTGGCTGGATACTGAAAAAATATATGTTATTGCCTTCTTTAGTTTCCTTTGCGCTTTTTTGAAAGAAATTATATTAATTCTTTTTTATTATTTAGCTTTCAAAATTGATTTATTAATGAATGCATATTTTATTATTTTTATGCAGGCTTTGATTATCGGCCTGTTTGCCCCCCTATTTTTTTACTTGATGAATCGGGCTGAGGTGTTTTTTTATGGAAAAAAAGTATGACCAGTTCAAGGAACAGGAACCAACCGAATTCAAGCCAAAAGTTAAGATGGCCGCCCTTTTATTTTTGATTGCCGTTTCCATTCTGGTTATGAGGTTGGGGTACTTACAAATTATCAAAGGAACGGAATTTAAAAAAAAATCGGAAAATAATTCTATCCGTTTCCGGCAAATCAGGCCTTTGCGCGGCCTGATTATGGACCGCAATGGCGTCGTTCTGGTGGATAACAAACCCTCTTTTGATGTACTTTACGTACCCACAAAAAACAAAGGTAACGAATTGTCTGTTGAAAAACTTAAAGAACTCTATAAAAGCAAATCACTGGAATTTTCTTATGATCAATCTATCCTTAAAGACACGAAACTGTACCTGCCCATTAAATTAGATAAGAATGTGAATATGGAAAAAGTTGCTCTTGTGGAAACCAATGCTCTGAATTTACCGGGTATATATATTGATGTTTCACCTATTCGTTTGTATCTCGATGGAGAAATGCTGGCACAGATTATCGGTTATACAGGAGAAATAAGCAAAGAGGATATTGAAAAAAGTAATGATAAATACACATATGGTGAGGTTCTGGGAAAGCAGGGGTTGGAAAAGTATTTTGACGATTACATTCGCGGCCGCAGCGGGGCGGAACTGGTTGAGGTAAATGTTCACGGCAAAGAAATCAGAAATTTGGGAATGGATAAACCTGTTTCCGGTTATAATATGGTGTTGACCATTGATGCTGACTTACAAAAGGCGGCATGGCAGGCACTTGAAGGAAAAGCAGGTTCAGCCGTAGTTTTGGATACACGCGATGGTTCGGTGTTGGCTATGGTTAGTTCTCCTTCTTTTGATCCTAATTTGTTCAACAACGGGATTTCCAATGATCAATGGAACGAATTACAAAATAATCCTTTTGCTCCTTTATCCAATAAGGCAATTTCCGGGCAATACCCTCCGGGTTCAACCTACAAGCTGATTGTTGCCGCTGCCGCTCTGGAAGAAGGAGTTATCACTCCCGATACCAAAGTGCTTTGTAAGGGTTCTTTTACTCTGGGCAATAGAACTTATCGCTGTTGGAATAAACATGGCCATGGTTATGTTGATCTCCATAGAGCAATTGTTGAATCATGCGACGTCTATTTTTATACGGTAGGTAAAATGTTGGGAGTAGATAAGATTGCTCAATATGCGAAACTTTTTGGTCTGGGAGAAGTTGCCGGTATTGATTTGCCTGGCGAGAAAAGCGGGCTGGTGCCTACTAAAGAATGGAAGTTGAAGCGGAGAAAAAGCGCCTGGCAGCTCGGAGAAACGATATCAATATCTATCGGCCAGGGGTTTAATTTAATTACGCCGCTGCAATTAGCCAACGCCTTTTGCGCTTTTGCCAATGGCGGCATTTTGTGGCGGCCTTATTTGGTAAAATATATTGAGTCAGCAGACGGGAAAGTATATAAAAAGTTTTTACCGGAAAAAAAGGGAGAACTGAAGTTAAGCCCAAAAACAATTGAGATTTTAAACGGCGCCTTGTGGGGTGTGGTTAATGAACCGGGAGGCACCGGTCATGCCGCCAGCATACCGGGAATCGATGTTTGCGGCAAAACGGGAACTTCACAAGTGCTTGGGTTGCCGGCGGATGAAAAAGCCCGCCGCAGAAAAGTATTAGGTGCTTTTCAAAAAGATCACGCTTTGTTTGCTTGTTTTGCGCCATTGAGAAATCCGGAGATAGCTGTTGCGGTTGTTTTGGAAAATGCAGGCGGCGGCGGTGCAGTTGCCGCTCCAGTTGCCCGCAGGATATTATCTGCGTATTTTGAAGGAAAGAAAAAAGATAAACATCAGCGCGCTATGGCGCAAAGCCCGCAGATGAATAAATTGAACAATTGAAAATATTATTTTGGTAGTTGCCTGTCGGGTATAAGGAAGGCTAATGATTTTTCTTAAATTTGATCGTCGCATTTTTCACTGTTTTGACTGGATGCTTCTGGCGTTCGTGCTTTCCATTTGTGCAATAGGCGTTTTAAATATTTACTCTACAGGCTTTAGTTCCAGTGAAGGACAAATCCCTCTTTACTTAAAGCAGATTCAATGGATTGCGCTGGGATTAATTTTCATGATGATTATTTTTTTTATCGATTATCGCGTAATTATTCAGTACGCTTATATAATTTATGGCATCTCTATCGTGCTTTTAGTCCTGGTATTTATTTTCGGTTATGCTTCACATGGTTCACAAAGATGGCTCGGCGGCGGTTTTTTTGCTTTTCAGCCTTCTGAATTAATGAAGATAGTAATAATAATTACACTGGCTCGTTATTTTGATGATCACAAATCCAGCGAATCTTACAAATTAAAAGAGCTCTTATGGCCTCTTTTAATAGTTGCGGTTCCTTTTGTATTGATTTTGAAACAGCCGGATTTAGGCACAGCGCTGATGTTAATGATCATTTTCATTTCTATTGTATTTTTTGTTGGAGTAGATAAAAAATCTTTAATCATCGCTTTAACCAGCGCGTTGATATTAATTCCGATTGGCTGGAGTTTTTTAAAAGATTATCAGAGGGAAAGATTGATTACATTTCTTGATCCCGAAAACGATCCCTTAGGTGCCGGTTATCATATT
>Ga0182027_10016419_pt1 | contig 10109 bp, 9 predicted proteins | sample 712E1DmetaG_FD_121300 | JGI IMG/M metagenome (GOLD analysis project Ga0182027, IMG submission 121300) | Permafrost microbial communities from Stordalen Mire, Sweden - 712E1D metaG (Illumina Assembly) | ecosystem: Environmental > Terrestrial > Soil > Wetlands > Permafrost | place: Sweden... | reverse complement strand
GAATATCAAACCCCGCCTGGTCGTATTCCTCGTCCCGATGGCAGACCGGTTGCCCGGGAACATAAATCCCGCCCGCATTCCGCTCGTAACCGTGCTCAAGCGGGGCGGCGCTCATGACCGATGTTCCCCGGCGGCGGGTTTGGACGGGCACCAGAGCCAACGCACTCCGCAGCAGCGAATCGCGCTCCCAACTGCGAGTAGATGTTCATGACCGCCATGTTGTGCATGTTGAAGGAGGCGAATCCGATACGGGCACCGCGCAAGGCAAAGGCGTTGGCGGTGGACTCCAGTTCCTTCCCCAGCAGGGATGACCTGTTAAAAGGAATTGTGCGCGTTTCAGGCATGGGGTTTCCAATATCCATTGGGGGGTTTACTCCGTTTGGGGCCACTGAAACCAGCGGTGATGCCAGAGCTGCATTGACTGGGTCACAAAGCCGCATTTCTGATAAACCCGTTGCGCCGGCAGATTCCGGCCCTGGGTAACGACAAATACTTGATTGATATGCCCGGTGGAAAACCAACTCAAAGCGGCCTTCACCAGCCGTCCTCCCAACTCTTGACCTTGTGCCGGGCCATCCACGCCCACCAAATCGATCTGGCCGGTTTGGCTGTTGACGCGCCGGCAAGCGATATACCCCATCGGCTTGCCTTGGAATTCGGCGATGAAGACCTTCCCTTCCGCGTCGGCGCAGCTCTTTTCAATCCAAGTTTCGAACAGCGCGCGGCTGCGCGGCCGGGGAAAATGCGGATCGAAAAAGAATCGTGAATCTTGATGTATTCGACCAGCCATGTCCCGCAACGCCGGCAAGTCGTCGGGCCGAAAAGTTCGGACCCCCTTCTCAGCGGGCAAAGGCGATTGGTGCGCGCCGGCAAACCAGCGGTTTTCAAGCGTGACGCGAATGTCAACCAATTGAAATTCGTGCCGGGCTGTCAGGCGGGTGGTTTCGCTGTCGTCCGGGTCCGCAAGGAAATAGATGCAATCGATCCGGTTCGAGCGGCACCAATCCAGGATGAATGGCATCGCCTCCGGCGTCAATCGGTTCGGAGTCAGCCGGCCGATCCGCAGGTTAAAGAATTGGGAATCCCATTCCAGGAAGCGGCAACAACCGGGATCAAACATGTCTGGCATCAGCCTTCGAAGGTTTTGCAGTGAACCGCGTACGTGGGCCGCTCCATCATGCGAAAATGCATTCTGGCCAGATACTCTCCAATAATGCCTATCGCAAAAAGTTGGGCCCCCGAAAAAATGGCGATAATCGAAGCCAGAAAAGTAAACCCCGGAACGGTCGTGCCCTGTAGTAAGAAACGTCCCACCGCGTATGCCAGCACACCCAGTCCAAAAAGCGTGCAAAGAAACCCGCACAGGCTGGCGAACTGTAGTGGCAGAGTGCTGAACCCCGTCAACATGTTCATGGCGTGCCTGATCAAACTGCGAACCGTGTAGTTGGAGGAGCCTTGGCGCCTGGGATCGTGTTCCACCTTGATGAAACTAAAACGCGTTGTCCCCCAGGTCAGCAAAACATCTATGGAGACAAAGGGGCTGTGATAGTCAACAAACGCCTCGCGTACGTGCGTCCTAAACGCGCGGAAGGCCGACACGAAGCGGGCCGCCTCCGCGCCCATCGCATTCTGCAAAGCCAGTTTCGTCAATATCGAAGCCATATTACGCCACAAACCGTGTTGTTCCTTCCGAGGCGCGCCATATACAACGTCAAAGCCCCGGTCCAACTCCGCAAGCAGACGGGGGATTTCCTCCGGCGGATTCTGCAGGTCATCATCCATGGTCACGCTGGTTTTATAGCGCGCAGCCCGTATTCCGCACAACAACGCGTTGTGTTGGCCGTAGTTGCGCATCAGATTGATTCCGCGCACCCAGCCGTGGCGGGATGCCAGTTCACACACAACACGCCAACTGTTGTCGCAGCTCCCGTCGTTGACCAGAACAGCCTCAAAGGGCATTCCACAGCCCCGCAGAATGGGGTCGAGTCTCTCCACCAGCTTCGGCAAAACTTCGGCGCTGTTGTAAACGGGGACGATTATGGACAAACCATCCGGTAGCTCATTCATTTGGAGGTCCAGAAAACCATAAGTGGTCGGGCGGCACCCGGCCCCCATCCCCATGCGGAAGCTTGTTCGAAACCAGGTCTTTCAAAGTGTCGTTTGGCTCACTCATAGGAACTTAAGCGTGCGGCCATGTTAGGAGTAAAACGTGGGCAGTCAAGTTCAATCCCGGCCACGCCGCTGGCAAGGTGTCCCCGACAGTTGTTCATACAGTTCCTTCAGTTGCCGGCCTACCATCAGCCACGTGAGCGGTTTGGGCGGCGGTTTGAGCGACGGAGCCTGGTCGTAAAATGTTCGCAGGTATTCAGCCGTGCGTTCCGGCGAAGTGATGGGACAGTACATGGCGTGTTCCCCGAACGTGCTCCGCGCCCATGGCAAATCGGTCAGCAACAAGGGACAGTCGCAGGCGGCGGCTTCCAGCGCGGACAAACTCAAACTTTCCATGGTGCTGGGCAAAACAAAGCCGCGTGCTTCCCGGTAAATTCCAGCCAGTTGCTTCCGGTCCGAAAGGGCGCCTTCATAACGGACGATTTGAGGATGTTGTCGGGACAAGGCGAAGAACCGTTGTGCGTAAGGGTCGGATTCAGAGTAGGCTTTTCCGATTACCCAAATGGGAATTTTCGCGAAAACAGCGGCTTCCGCCAGTTCCAGAACCCGCTTGCGCGCGGCAATGGTCGCCGTGCAAACGAGCCATTTTCCGCGTTGTGCGACGGGGGATTGGAAAAAAACGTCTTCGACACCATTCGGCACGACATGAACATTTTCCGCCGGCGCACCGAACAGGTAGCGCATCAAATGGGCCTCCCATGACGTAAGAGCCACGCAGGCATCCGCCAATTGGTATGATTCCCAACTGAACGAGGCGATAAAATGACGCGGCGCGATGTGTTCCATAATGCGCTTTATGATTTTTTGCAGGCGCAATTGGCTGCGTGAACGGGAACCTTGGGCGGTGAGCAGTTCGGCCATGACGACTTTGATGCCCTTTTGATGCGCCAATTCGATTTGGACGGACGGCATGCGTCCAAAGTAATGAATGACATCGCCGCTTTGCTGGTCATCCCACCAGCGAAGCGGTTCCACCTGAAGCCCGATGGACTGCAAGGCCGCCTGGGTGCGCTCAATTTGAATCTGCTGTCCTCCGTGTGCGAGCGCAACAGGCAGGTTACAGTTGAAGAGAACTTTCATGGGTGGAGTCGCCGTGCCATCAGGAAAATTTTATGGTGTGACAATAACAATTCGATTGCCGACAGTTTGCGAATTGAAATACATTAAGCATGATTACGTGATTGATATTTATGCCATATATTACCAATTTGAACTTGTCAGTAAATGAATAACGCTCCGGCCATTCTAAAGTCGCTCATCATCTACGCGATGTGCGTGCCGCTGGCGGTGATTGTAGGCTATATGCTGACGGACCCGCTGGATTATTCAACGTTTGCGTATGCAGGCGTTCTGACGTTGGTGTTGGTTTTTCCACTGCTGCTCCGCTGGCATTATCCCCTGTTGTTGTTCAGCATGAACGCAGGTTTGATCATGTTTTTTATGAAGGGACAACCCACTTTCTGGCTGGTGATGGTGGCGCTGAGTCTGGGCGTATCGCTGTTGGAGCGGGCATTGAGCAGTCAAAAGCGCTTTATCCGCGTGCCGCAAATAACCTGGCCGCTGATCTGCATGCTTGGCGTGGTGTTCTTTACCGCCAAGTTGACCGGAGGGATAGGATTGCGCGCGTTTGGCTCGGAAGTCTATGGTGGCAGGAAATATATTTGGTTAATCATCGGTACTTTAAGTTACTTCGCATTGACGGCGCAGCGCATCCCGCCGGAGCGGGCCAACCTGTATGTGGCGCTGTTCCTTCTCGGAGGGGTCACGTACTTTGTCGGTGATTTATACCCCGTCACCCCCTCGTTTCTCCATTTTATCTTCTGGATGTTCCGGCCCACCAGTTCCTTCAGTGATGTGTTTATGGTGGGAATGACGCGTCTGAGTGGTGTTTCGGCTGCGGCAGGTTCCGTCGTTTATTGGTTGATGGCCAGATACGGGCTTCGCGGGATTTTTCTTTCAAGCAAACTGTGGCGGCCGGTTTTGTTTGTCATGGCTTCGATGATGATTTTTTTGGGTGGGTACCGTTTGAATCTTATATTATATCTATTTATGTTCGGGTTGATGTTTTTTTTGGAAGGATTGCACCGGACACGGATGCTGCTGGTCTTCATGATGGCGGGGGTGCTCGTCGCGGGCACAATCATCCCGTTGGCCCCCCATTTGCCTTTTACGTTTCAACGGTCGCTGGCGTTTTTGCCGCTGAATTTGAGCGTGGAAGCCAAAGAATCGGCCAAGGCCAGTTCGGCGTGGCGCATCAACATGTGGAAATCGCTGCTCTCACAAGTGCCTTCACACCTTCTCCTGGGCAAAGGTTACGCCATTTCCATGGAAGATTTTGAATTCATGGGAACAGACACGGCCTTTCACTCCGTGAATGAGAGCCAACAAGGGCTTGCGCTGTCCGGCGACTATCACAACGGCCCGCTTTCGGTGGTTCTGCCGTTTGGTATTTGGGGCGTCATTGCCATTCTTTGGCTTATGTTCGCCGGTTCGCGGGTGATGTATGACAACTTTCGGCATGGGGATGAGTCATTGCGGACAATTAACACCTATTTGTGGGCCTATTACCTTTTTTCCACGCTCCGATTTATGTTTGTATTCGGAGGGCTGAATAATGACATATTTGTATTCGCCAGCACAATTGGATTTAGCATTGCGCTGAACGGCGGAGTATGCCGGCCTGCGCCGCAACTGGTTCAGGCACGACAGCCGATGGTTCATCCGGCAAAAAGCCTGCCGCGAGCCCGCCCGGCTTTTCAGCGATAAAGGAGCCGGAACCTGAATGGCCTTCACAGCGCCTGCTTTGAAATCCAAACTGCTCATCGTTGAACTGTGGGGGCTGGGCGATCTCGTCATCGCCACGCCATTTTTGCGCGCGGTCGCGGAACGGTTTGACGTTACTCTGCTGGCCAAGCCCTTCGCGCTCGATTTACAACCCCGTCTCTGGCCGGGTGTGAAAGTTGTCGCGCTCACCGCGGCATGGACGGCCTTCAAGAACAAGTACCAACTTTGGCGCTGGCCGCTGTTGGAAATGATTCGTTTGCGCCGGAAGCTGGCGGCGGAACATTTTGAATTCGGCCTTTCCGCGCGCTGGGATCCCCGGGATCATTTGCTTTTGACAATATTTGGTGCAAAAAATCGGCTGGGCTTTCCGCGCATGCGCAGCCGGATTTTTTTAACGCAGCCGCTCGCGCGCCCCGAACCCCAGGCGCACCGTTACGAATCCTGGCGCGTTATCGCGTGCGCGCTGAACATCCAGCTTCCGCCCCGCGATAAAATATCCCCGACCGCCGTGCAGGGCCGCGAAATGGTTTTGATTCACACGGGGGCCGGACAACCCGTCCGCGTGTGGCCGTTGGAACATTACCGGCGGCTCGCGGCGCATCTGCGCCGGGAAAAAATTCAGACGCAAATTGCGTGCGACCCGGACCAGCGCGCCTGGTGGTTGCGCGCCGGCGAGGCAAAGGTGGCGACGCCGTCCACCGTGACGGAATTGCTTGCGTTGCTTGATCAAGCGGGAGCATTCATCGGCAATGATTCCGGCCCCGGACATCTGGCGGCCTTTTGCGGCGTGCCAACCTTTACCATTTTCGGGCCGCAATTGCCGGAGTGGTTCGCGCCCCTGCATCCGGTGGCGGAGTGGATTGAAGGCAAGGCCTGCCCTTACAAACCGTGCTCGGATTATTGCCGGTTCCCGACGCCGCACTGTTTGTGGAACATCGGCGAGGAGGAGGTGTGGACGCGGATGGAGGGATTTTTAACAACTCATTGGCGCAGCCGTTCAAATAGTCCGGAATCGCAGTGTTCGCAAACATCCGCAAGATTTCCTCCGGCGGGTCCTGCAAATCGGCATCAATGATGATGGCGGCATCCCCCATCGCGTGATACAAGCCCGCGCTCACGGCGGTCTGATGGCCGAAGTTCCGGGCGAATGAAAGGCAGCGCCAGCGCGGATCCTTTTGGTTTTGCGCCTGCAGCAATTCCCAGGTGCGGTCGCGCGAGCCGTCGTCCACACAGATGATTTCGTAATCCGTTCCCCAGCTTGAAGCCACGACGCACATCCGTTCAAAGAGTTTGGGCAGGACAGCTTCTTCGTTGTAACCGGGGACGATGACGGAAATCTTTTGCACAATTTCGTTCAACCCGGGCTGCTAAAGGAACTGGACAAACGCCGGGATTACGACGACGCGCATGGCTTGAATGGTTGGAGTGGTTTTGTCTTGCACATTTTGCACCGAATGTTAAGGGGCCGGAGTTAATGACGGGGACAAGAGTCAATCATTTTCCTGCCGCCCGCCAGGCTGTGAACGCGGGAAAGCTGGCTGTCGGGCAAAAACCAGCTCGTGCCAGATAATCTGCCAGGGCGCCGTTACAGTCAAACAAGTCCGCCTTGGAAGTCAGCACCAAATCCGGTTTGGGCAGGTCACGCTCAAAACCTTTTTCAGGATTCGTCAGAAAAACCGCCCGGTCGGATGCTTCCGGTTGTTCGGTCAAGGTCAGATGATAAAGGATGGCACCCTCTTTTTTCGCATTCCACCAGACCGTCTCGCCGTGCGCCAATGCTTCATGCCCGATGGCCGCAGCTCCTCGATAATCATCCTTGGCATGGCGTTCGCAGAACCGCAGGGACATGCAGGAAACCAGGCTCAAACCAACGAAGGCAGCCACCACCAGCCGCCCTGCCCAATCCCGCCGTTTCAGCAGCGCGGCGATGCCCGATCCCAACACGAACAAGACCAGCGGCCACAACGGAGCGCAATGCCGTCCAAGAACCCTGAACCGCACCTCAATTCCCACCGCCAGAATGAATCCCAACACGAGTGCGAAGGCCAGGGCCCAGCATAGCAGTGTGCGCCGCGAAGTGGAAGCTGCGATGCTCCGCCAGCCTGCTGCCAGCACCACCAGCAAGACCCCACCGTAAATCGCCAGCCCTGGCAACCAGGGCCGAAACGCCTCCAAGCCGCCGGTGCGGATGGACAACCGTCCCGGCCCCAAGCCGGAGAATCCGAACAATTCGTAGAGAATGAAAAAAAAGTTTTTGGCGTCCGTGATCCCCGCCGTGGTGGCGCGGGCACCCAGGCTCAAGGTCCAGAGGTAAAACAAACCCAGCGCGAAAAGAAGCAGGCCCGTGCCCAACCACCATGGCCAATAAGACCTTGCCAATTTCAGGAGACGACCTTTGGTCATGCTCAGCATGGCGGCGCCCAGATAGGCTCCTGTCCACAACATCGCCAACATGCCGCTGGCGGAAAGGAGCCAGGCCCCCCCACACAATCCAGCCACCCAAAGTCGTTCCCGCGAGGGTTCGTCTTGATTCAATGCCAGGCGAAACAGCGAGGCGAAGACAACAAGACTCAAGCCGATCTGCATGGTATACGGACGCGCCTCGTTCAAATAATACCAGGCAAACGGACTCAGCGCCGCGACCAGAAACGTCGCGAGTTGCAGTGACCTGTGCCGGGCCAACGACCACGTCAATGCCAGCATTCCAGGCATAAACCAGAACAGGTTCACCGCCCGCAAGGCCACTTCGCTGGTGCCGAAAATATTACCACACACCCAAATCCAAATCATGTAAAGCGGCGTTTGCAGATTGGAGCCGTTCTCGAAAAGCATTTTGCGCCACCAAGCATCCAAGGTTGGCTGCTGGGCTGCCAACGCGGTGTACAATTCGTCAATCCAGAAACTCTGCTGACTGATCGCCAGGGTAAAAACCAAGCCTGACACGGCGGCAAAGAACCACATCCGCCCGGCCAGGGACGCGGACGACGAATTTGCATTTTTTGAATCGGCGGCAATCATGGCAACAAGTTGCAAAGATTATACAATCATCCCTATCAGGAAAAAAAGGCTTTTCTTCAGCACGAATGCCAGCCCTGGATACAGTGTTGATAGCGAGCCGCTATAGTGGTCGATCAAAGCCTTTGCAACCAGCTCGCAAAGCCGTGAACCCATCCAGGAAATAACCGATTTTGCGGGACAATTTCCACTGGCTCTTACCCTTGAGGCGCGGCCGCCTCATATATGGAATTTCAAAAGGCTTTATGCCCGGCCAAAGCACTTGTCCTTGCAGGAAAATATTCCGCTCGTTGATCGACAGCATCATGTCGAGCAGTTGACGATCCATGAGAAAATAATCGAAGCCGCCGATGGGCATCGTGGCGATGGCGAACTTGCGCATGGCGGCGTAGAACACCCACGAAGTCCATTTCCGAAACCAGCTCTCCTCGCGATCCACCCGAACGGCCAGCACCAGCTTCTCACCGCGCTGCCAGGCTTTCACCATTTCGAGAATCAATTCCGGCGGGTCTTGCAGGTCGGCAGAAATTGTGACAACGGTTTGGCCGCGCGCCGCCCGGTAGCCGGCGAACAAAGCCGCCATCTGGCCAAAGTTGCGCCACAAATCCACGACGGTAACCGGCCTCCGGCTCTGCGACTGAATCTTCATCAGTTCAGCGTAGGAATTGTCCGTGGATCCATCGTTGACGAAAATGAATTCAGCCGCGAAGTCTGGCGGCAACGCATCCAGCGCCCCGCTCAAGGCCTGACAAGTGTCAGCCAAATTCAATTCGTTCTGATAAACGGGGATGACGATGGACAAGGCAGGCTGCGTTTCAGCGGGAGCTTCACTTGTTTGCGGGGCGGTGTCTGTTTTCATGGGTTGCTCAAAATGTGCAGGGAATTGACACAGATTAAAGTATTGCCCCGGCGCGCGGCATATTCAAGCGCGGGATTATTTGCCGACGGCGCGAACAGCCGGCCGCGCAGGCCGTCCCACAGCAGGTAAAACAGGAACGGCGAATGTATTTCACATACGCCAGCCCAGCCACCGGGCCGGGCCGATAAAACCGTTTGGCCTCAATCCGCGTTGGCGCGGCCGGTCAATTTGATTTCGGCACTGGCACGGCGTCCGTTGCCACCGCGCGTGGTGGCAGGTTTTTCCCAGCGACGTGCCGGGCAGCGGGAATCCCGCCGCGAGGCCGCCGGGTTGATCGGAACTTTCGATGAGCATGACGGAGAAATTCTTGTCCGCCGACAGCCGCCACGCGGCGGTGAGTCCGGTGAAGCCGCCGCCAATGATGAGATTTTTTGGGCGCGGACATCAGCTGGCTTTGCGGAGGGAAAGCAGGCGGTTGAGGTTGTATTGCAGCAGCACGACAACGATGAGCGTGGCGAATTTGGAAAGGTATTTGTCTAAGCCAAACCTGGCAATGAGCAGGTGCAGCAAGCCGGCGGAAACGAGCCAGCCAAGAAACGCAATGCAAAAAAACTTATGAGCCGCAGGGAAATTTTGTCCGTAACGCGAAAGTTGAGCCTGGCATTCAGGATGAATGACAGCAGTGTGCCGCTCGAATAACCGACGGCGTTTGCGGCCTGATAATCGAGCAGTCTGGTTTTCACCGGCAGCGAATAAATTCCAAAGTCCAAAGTGACGCCGCTCGCGCCGATGACGCAGTAAAGGAGGAATTGCATTTTCTGGAGCAGGATTTTTTTCACGAAGAATGGGCGCGCAAATCAACCCGCACCCGGTCCGGCGACGCGAGTCCGGCGCTGTCGCGGATGATCCAAAGCGGACGGCCTTTGACTTCTTCGTAGATACGTCCGATGTATTCGCCAAGAATGCCGAGGCAGATCAACTGGACGCCGCCCAGGAACAGGACCGAAATCACAATCGTCGGGAAACCGGGCCCCGGCGCGAGTCCTATTTTGGCAAATTGCCCGGCGAAAAGTTTCTGCACGAGCGTAAACACCGCACCGAGAAATGCGAAGCCGGACACCCACAGGCCGAGATACGTCGCCAGGCGCAGCGGCACGGCGGAAAAGGAGAACAGCCCGTCCATCGCCAGCTTGAAGGATTTTTTGAAGGTGTATTGCGGCTCGCCCGCCGCGCGTTCGGCGCGGTCAAATTCCACCGAGGTTTGCCGGAAGCCGCACCAGGT
>Ga0182027_10016417_pt1 | contig 10110 bp, 10 predicted proteins | sample 712E1DmetaG_FD_121300 | JGI IMG/M metagenome (GOLD analysis project Ga0182027, IMG submission 121300) | Permafrost microbial communities from Stordalen Mire, Sweden - 712E1D metaG (Illumina Assembly) | ecosystem: Environmental > Terrestrial > Soil > Wetlands > Permafrost | place: Sweden... | reverse complement strand
CGACTCGTGCACCCGCGTCCTCTCGACAATGGCGAGGATGTAATCCACCAGCGCGTCGTCCACCGTGACGTGGCCGGCCCAGGCTTGAAGCTGCAACACCTCTTCAGCCGTCAGCGCCGGCTGAAATCGAATCTCCTGCACGCCCGCGCTGCTGCGCAGGATCTCGCGTTCGTTCTCGGCATCGGGATAGCCGATCCGCAGCCGCATGAAGAAGCGGTCGAGCTGCGATTCCGGCAGCGGATAAGTGCCGTGGTGCTCCACCGGATTTTGCGTCGCCATCACCATGAAAGGCTGGGGCAGGGGATAGGTGTGGCTGTCGATGGTGACCTGCCGCTCGTTCATCGCTTCGAGCAGCGCCGATTGCGTCTTCGGAGTGGTACGGTTGATCTCGTCGGCCAGCAGGAAATTCGTGAAAACCGGGCCGGGCTTGAACTCGAACGCCTGCGTGTGAGCGTTGTAGATGGTCACGCCCAGCACGTCCGAAGGCAGCATGTCGCTGGTGAACTGCAAGCGGTGGAACTGGCAGTCCACCGACCGCGCCAGCGCGTGCGCGAGCGTGGTCTTGCCAACGCCCGGCACATCCTCGATGAGCAGGTGCCCGCGCGCCAGCAGGCACACCAGGGACAACCGCACTACCTCAGCCTTGCCTCGGATGGCGGTCCCCAGCGCCGCCTCGAGCGTGGCCAGCTTGGCGAGACCTGCGGGAGGAGCTTCGAGTGCATCGCGCGTCGGCATTAAACATCTATTCTACCCGCCGCCGCGCAGCCGGGAGCGGTCCCGCTCCCGCCGCTCTTACCGAACCGCGACCGCCAGGGAGCGGACTCCGCCTACGCCGACGTCTCCAACTGCGCCGTCATCGTGACCTTGGCGTTCAGCAGGCGCGAAATGGGGCAGCCGGCCTTCGCGTTTTCGGCCGCGCGATCGAACGCCGCCTGGTCGCCGCCCTTGATCCGCGCGCGCACGTCCAAATGGCTCGCCGTCACGCTCCACCCGGCCGCGGTCTTCTCGAGCGTCACGGTAGCCGTGGTCTGTATGGTCTCGGGCGTAATCCCGGCCTCACCCAGTTGCGCCGAGAGCGCCATCGAGAAGCACCCGGCGTGCGCGGCCGCGATCAACTCTTCGGGGTTGGTGCCCACGCCGTTCTCGAAACGGGTTCCGAAGGAGTATTGGGCGTCTGCGAGGACGCCGCTAGCGGTCGAAATCGTCCCTTTACCCTCTTTGAGGCTGCCGTGCCAGGCAGCGGTTGCTGTGCGATTCATACTCCATCATATGCACAAGGCCGCCGTTCAGATCCAGCCCTTCATCCGGTAATAGCCGATCTTCGTCGTCTCCAGGCACAGGTTCAGGAAAATCCCCCAGCGGTTCTGCCAGTGGTTGTAGCCTTTGAGGGCGTCGGGGAATGGATCGGGAATCACGTGCAGGCCGGCTTTCTCGAAGGCCCGCCGCGCGCGGAACATGTGATAGTCGCTCGTGACCAATACCTTGCGTCCCGGAACGCCGGCGAGCAGCCGCGCGACGTTGACCGCGTTCTCATGCGTGTTCCGCGAAGCGTTCTCGACCAGGATGACCGCGGCCGGCACGCCGTGTGTGACCAGGAAATCGCGCATGAGCGGCGCCACCCCTTCTCCGGCGACCACGATCTCGCGGAATCCTCCTCGTTCCCAGGCCAGGCGCGTGTAGATGGCCCGCCAGTAGGACCCCGAATCGAGCGTCGTGCTGTCGATCGTACCGCCGCCGAGGGCGATCAGCACCTCGCCGCCGCCGTCCAGCCACCTTTCCGACAGCTTCCCGGCGTACCACGCCTCGAGCGGAGTGAACGTCACCACCAGCAGCAGCAAACCGATCGCGGCCAGGCAGGCAACCACCCCGCGAGCAAACGTTCGCATCGAACCATGTTACCGAGCCGCGACCGCCAGGGAGCGGACCCTGTCCCGGTTGACGCTACCGAACCGCGACCGTCAGGGAGCGGACCATGCCCGGTTGGCCGTGGCTCAATCGGCCTGCCAGCCGCGGCGTTGGATCAGCTCATTCGTCCACGCGATCAGGAGGCACAGTCCACGCTTTTCAACGCCCCACTTGCGGCGCTCGTTTCCAACATAGGCGTCCTGTATGTCGGCTAGGCCCTCCTCATATTCGTTGAGGTCTTCCGCGCTTAGCACACTCAGGTCCAGGTCCGGCACCCGATGCTTGAGCCATGAAACCACACCGCCCGCATCAATCTGGTGGCTCACCTCCAGCAATGGAAGATCATCGTACTTTCCCGTGTCAAGTGCCGAATTAACTTCACGAACAATGTGCGTCAATGCGTGCAATTTCATCGCGTGTGCCTCCTCGTCAGCCGCCTGCCCTTTCGGATTGAACCACACCGCCCCCTCCAGGTCAACTGACTGCTGTGAGCACATGGGCGCGGGCATCCTGCCCGATGTGCCGTGCTATATTGAGGCTTCCCGTTATGAAAAAGTACCTGGCGATCATCCCGTTGGCGCTCAGTCTGGTGTTGCCGGCGAGCGCGGCGGACAAAAAGAAAAGCGAGTCTGGAATTACGCGCGAGCAGGCGGACCAGATTCTGGACGAACTGCGGCAGATTCGAGAGTTGCTCGAAAAGGGAGCGCGGCCGGATGCCGAGCCGGGCAGTGGAATCCGCATGAACCTGGAGGACGGCCCCTGGCTTGGCAGCAAGGACGCGCCGCTGACTCTGGTGGAGTTCACCGACTACCAGTGCAGTTACTGCCGGCAATTCCACATGGCGACGTTCCCCGAGCTCAAGAAGAAGTACATCGACACCGGCAAGGTCCGATTCGTCAGCCGCGATCTGCCGCTCGACTTCCATTCCAACGCCGCCCGCGCCGCCGAGGCTGCCCGCTGCGCCGGCGACCAGCGCCTGTACTGGGAGATGCGGGACCGCCTGATCTCAAACGCCAGCAGGCTTTCCGCCGCCGACCTCACCGGCTACGCCCAGTCGCTGAAGTTGGACGCGCTTCAGTTCCGCACCTGCATGGACACCGGGAAATATTCCGCGGTCGTCAAGAAGGACGTCGCCACGGCCGAGGGCTTCGGAGTGACTGGAACCCCCAGCTTCCTGCTCGGCAAGAGCACGCGCGAAGGCGTCTCCGGCGTGATCCTCGTAGGCGCCATGCCGCTCGACGCGTTCGAGCTCAAGTTCAAGGAACTCGCCCAGTAGGTTCGCGCGCGTGGCGCACGCACTCTTGCGTGCCGCGTCGCGACTCTTCGCGACGCTATTTGTTTTGTTTTGGCCTTGCTGCCCTACAGCTTCTGCACCTTGATCGTGCCGTTCGAGGTCGACAAGTCGATCAGCGGACCGCCGCCGTTGATCTCGCCCTCCAGAAAGTTCTTGCCCATCGAGCCGTGCGTGGTCACGTCGAACTCGGTGGAGATGCCGCCGTTGCTGGTCGATGCGCGCAGCTTGGCCTTGACCGGCGGCGGCAGCCGCAGCGTGATGGCGGAGTTACTGGTGGAGGCGTGGATCTCGTTGTTGTCGAGCTCCTCGACTTCCAGTTCGATGCTGCCGTTGGAACTCGCCAGCCGGATCGGTTCGTTAGCCTTCGGCTTCCCGAGCCGTATATGGATGCCGCCGTTGGAGGTTCGCGCGTCGAGCGCTCCAAACATGCGATCCAGCCGGATCGAGCCGTTCGTGGTATGCAGCGTCGCGTCGCCCGTCAATCCGTCGCACTCGATCGCGCCGTTCGAGGTCTTGGCATCGAGACGCCCTTCGAACTTGCGAAGCCGCAGGGCCCCGTTCGAGGTTTCCAGGTTCGCCACGCCTTGAACGTCCTCCACACGGATGTGGCCGTTCGAGCTCACGATGCGGTCCAGTTGCACTTTGAACGGCACACGGATGGAGTACTTGGCGCCCGCATTTCCGTGCCATCCCGTAGGCCGGATGGTCCGTATGGTCACCGAGTTGTCGTCCGCCTTGGTTTCGATCTTGATCTCTTTCAGCATCTGCTCGCGCCCGGCATACTTGGTGCCGGTGATCTGGACCGAGTCCTTTTCCCAGCCCAGAATCTCGACCGAGCCGTTGGAGTTGTCGACGCTCAGCCTGCCGCCGGGCTTGAGGTTATAGGTGTACTGGAAGTCCTCGTGATAGTGGTCGCTAGAATCGGCGAAGCTCTCGAAGTCGTAACAGCCCACCTGGAAGGGCACCAACGAGACAGCAGCCAGGGCCAGAAACGGAAGTCGCATCATGCACCTCACAATGCGCTATACGAAGGGGCCCGGGAAAAGTTCCGTTGGGCGAAGCCCGCGCAGATCTTCGAGCATCAGGTCGGGCGAGTAGGCCTGCAACTCCTCGACCGGCAGCATGCCCGTCGCCACCGAGATCGATCGGATGCCGTTGGCCCGCGCCGCCAGGATATCGGCCGGAGCGTCGCCGATCAGGCACACGGGCGTGGCGGGCCCGATCCAGCCCTCACGGCGCGCCTGTCGCAGGGCCAGGCGGGCGAGGCCGGCGCGGTCGCGGGCCATTTCTCCGAAAGCGCCGAAACGGAAGTAGCGGCGCAGGCCGGCGCGCTCCAGCTTCCACCACCCGATGCGAGTCAGGTTGCCGGTGACCAGCCCCATCAGGATGCCGCTGCGCTCGAAACGGCCGAGCAGGCGCCGCACTCCGGGGCAGGTCCGGCGCGTGAGCGACGGGCAGGTGCGGCGGTAGATCCTCTGCGCCGCGGTGACGATGGCGGGCATTCCTTCCCGCGCCACGCGCGCCGGAGCGCCCGCTCGCCGCAGCATCTCGCGGAGAATGTCGGGATCGAGCATGCCGTAGACCGGAACGCCGTCGGTCGTGGTGTCGTAGCCGGTGACGCGACGCACGGCCGCGACCAGCGCCTCGCGATGGTGGGGCCCGGCGCGGCGCACCAGCGTGCCGTCGATATCGAAGAGCGCCAGCGCCGGCGCGTGTCGGTTTGTCATTTACCCTTGCTTCCTGGCTCGGGAAGGCCTATTTTACTATGCATGGAGCAGCCATTCCCGAGAGGCAAAGTGCTGCGGCTCCTGGTGGGGGACATCACCAAGGTGCCGGCCGACGCGATCGTGAATGCCGCCAACTCCGGGCTGGCCGGGGGTGGGGGTGTGGATGGCGCCATACACCGCGCGGGCGGGCCTTCGATCATGCGGGAGCTGGACGGGATCCGGGCGAAGATCGGGCGCTGCCCGGCCGGAGACGCCGTGGCCACCACGGCCGGCGACCTGCCGGCGCGCTGGGTGTTTCACGCCGTGGGGCCCATCTATCGCGGCCGCGAGGACGAGGCCGCGCTGCTTGCCTCGTGCTACCGCACCTGTCTCCAGATGGCCGAAGAGCGGGAGTTGCGCAGCATTGGGTTCCCTTCGATCAGCACCGGGGCGTACCGCTATCCCATGGCCGAAGCGGCCGCAATCGCCCTCGACACGGTGGCGCGTCATCTCGAGCGCAACGACACCAAGCTGCGCGAGGCGATCTTCGTCCTCTACGACCGCGCCGCCTACGACACCTATGCGATGGCGCTGCGGGCGCGGATGCCGCGCTGAAAGCGCTAACAGTGCTGGCGCTCGAACAAGCCGGAGCGCCCTTGCCTCGACGGCACGCAACTTGTACCATGGTCTTGCTCTTGTTGCGGGATGGCCCTGGCGGCCCGAAGCATGAAAGGGCTTACGTAATATCAGGTAGGAGGATTCGAATCTCATGAAACTTACCGGTGAAATCTGGTTCTTGACCGGCAGCCAGCACCTTTATGGCCCGGAGACTCTGAAGAAGGTGGCGGAGCACTCGAAGGAGATCGCCCAGGCCTTCGACGCATCGCCTGCCATCCCGGTGAAGGTGGTCTTCAAGCCGGTGCTGACTACGCCGGACGCCATCTCCGCGGTGTGCCAGGAAGCGAACAATGCGGCCGATTGCATCGGGGTGATCACCTGGTGCCACACCTTCTCGCCGTCGAAGATGTGGATCAACGGCCTCCGCGGACTGCGCAAGCCCATCGCGCATCTGCACACCCAGCACAACCGTGAGATCCCCTGGTCCAGCATCGATATGGACTTCATGAATCTCAACCAGGCCGCTCACGGCGACCGCGAGCATGGGTTCATCATGAGCCGCATGCGCATCGCGAGAAAAGTGGTGGTGGGTTTCTGGCAGGAAGCCTCAGTTCAGGCGAAGCTCGGCGCCTGGGCCCGCGCTGCCGCCGCGTGGCACGACTGGCAGGGAGCCCGTTTCGCGCGCTTTGGCGACAATATGCGCGAAGTGGCCGTGACTGAGGGCGACAAGGTGGCCGCGCAGATCGCCTTCGGCTACTCGGTGAACGGCTTTGGAGTTGGCGAACTGGTGTGCGCCGTGGCGAAGGTGGGCGACGCCGCGATCGACAAACTGGTGGAGGAATACCAGGACAGCTACAAAATGGCGGCGGACGTGCGCAAGGGCGGCGCGCACTACGAGTCCGTCCGCGAAGCCGCGCGGATCGAATTGGGCATGCGCAGCTTCCTCGAGGCCGGCGGCTTCAAGGGATTCACCACCACGTTCGAGGACCTGCACGGATTGGTGCAGTTGCCGGGCCTGGCCGTGCAACGGCTGATGGCCGACGGCTACGGATTCGGCGCGGAAGGCGACTGGAAGACTTCGGCGCTGGTTCGCGCAACCAAAGTGATGGGCGCGGGATTGAAGGGCGGAACCTCATTCATGGAGGACTACACCTACCATCTCGCCAATAGCGGCAAGAAGGTTCTGGGCGCGCACATGCTGGAGATCTGCCCCTCGATCGCGAGCGGCAAGCCGTCTCTTCAAGCGCACCCGCTGGGCATCGGCGGCAAGGCCGATCCGGCGCGCCTGGTATTCAACACCCCCGCCGGCCCGGCGCTGAATGCGTCGCTCATCGATCTGGGCAATCGCTTCCGCCTGATCATCAATGAAGTGGATGTGGTGAAGCCGGACGAGCCCATGCCCAAGCTGCCGGTGGCCCAGGCAGTGTGGGAACCCAGGCCGAACTTCGAGACCGCCTGCGGTTGCTGGATCAATGCCGGGGGCGCGCATCACACCGCGTTCAGCCAGGCCGCGACGTCGGAGATGTTCGAGGACTTCGCGGAGATGGCGAGCCTGGAGTGCGTGGTGATCGGGGAGGGGACCTCGGAGTCCGAGTTCAAGAAGGAACTGCGCTGGAACGAATTGTATTACTACCTGGCCCACGGCCCGCAGGGGCAATAGGCTACTCCGCTCTGAGGGCGTTCACCGGGTTTACGCCCGAGGCTTTGTGCGCCGGGACATAGCTGGCGGCGGCCGCTGCCGCCAGCAAGCCGGCGGACACCGCGCCACAGGTGAACGGCCGTTTTGCGGGGGTGCGGAGTTCGCAGATTATCGTGCAGTTCGGGCCACGAACAGGAGCTGGTAGCCAAACAAGGTGGGAAGGACGTGCGCCGCCGCGGCGAGCACGCGGTTGAGGACGATCATGACGGGGTTGGTCGGCGGCGCGGTGAGGGCGATCTCGATGGGCAGCACGGTCGCGCGCTCTTGGATCACCTCGAAGCCGTTCTCGGCCAGCAGCCGCCGCGCCGCTCTGCGCGTGTAGAAGCGCACGTGGGTGCGGTCCAGAATGCCCCGGTCGGTGTATTCAAACCGGCCCAGGAGCAGGCCGAGCCGAATCCAGATGTTGGCGATATTCGGCACCGTGACAATGGCGATCCCGTTCGGCGTCAGGAGCGTGCGGCAGGCCTGGAGCACGGCGTCGGGACGGGACACGTGCTCAAGCACATCGAGCAGCAGAATCCGGTCGGGTTCCGCGGAGCGGAGCGGCCCGGCGTCCAACCCCTGGCTCAGATCGCAGCGGTAGTACGCCTTCATCGAATCCACGCACTCCGGCTTGTCCAGCAGATCGACGCCGACGATCTCGTTGCCCGCCGCTGCCAGTTCGCGGCTGAGAAACCCCTCGCCGCAGCCGATGTCGAGGATGGTGTGCCCGTTGCCTATCAGCCGCATGAGGTAATCGTGGCTGGAGTGCCGGCTCCGCTTGAGCGGATAGTGGCGCCAGTATTCCTGGAATTCCGGAAAACGCTGATTGCCGTAAACCGTGCGGCGGTAGCGCCAGACGGCCTTGACCACATCCTTGGCGTAGCGCATTCCGTTCACGTAGCAGATTTCGCCGCCGTAGTAGGTGGGGATGGGAATTTCCTTGATGCGGAAGCCCTGGTGCTGGAGCTTGATGATGATCTCGGTATCGAAGTGGAAATCGGCGGTCATCTGCGACATATCGATCTGACGCAGGCAATCCAGCCGATAGGCGCGGTAGCCGCTGTGGAACTCCGTGAGCCGCATGCCCAGGGCCTTGTTCTCCATGAACGTCAGAACGCGGTTGCCGGCGTACTTGTAGAAGGGCATGCCGCCCTTCAAGGGGCCGCCGTAGTCTTTCATCATGCGGGAGCCGAAGACCGCGTCGGCCTCGCCGCTAACTAGCGGTCCGTAGATCTGCGGGAGCACTTCCGGGGCGTACTGGCCGTCGCCGTGGAGCAGCACCACGATGTCGAAGCCGCGGTCGATGAAGTATTGATATCCTTCGCGCTGGTTGCCGCCATAACCGAGGTTCTTGTGGTTATGGATGATGGTGAGCTTGTCGAGCTGGGCGGTGGCCTTGTAGCCGACGGCAAGCTCGTAGGTGTGGTCGGAACTGGCGTCGTCGAAGACCACGACTTCCGTGACCCGCTCCCACGCTTCCGGAGGAATTCGCTTCAAGACGCTGACCAGCGTGGTGACGGCGTTGTAGGCGACGATGAGGATCCCGATTTTCATTTCGCGCGAAACAAGGATAGCGTAGCGGACGGCCAAGGAGCAACGCCGCGCGATCGTTGAGGCGGATTGGTGGAGGCGCCGGGAGTTGAACCCGGGTCCGAGAAAGCCTGATGCAGGAGCCTACGTGCGTATCCAGTTCAAAGTTTTCGGCAGCCGCCGTCGGAGCTGGCAAGCGCGACGACCGCCTAGCCCGATTGAATTCGGCTTGGGGCTCCGGACCGAAGCCTTTCGCCTATCCCGCGAATGACGCCCCTTGACCGGCTGCGGGAGCACCGGCCGGAGCGCGTCGCCTAATTAATTAGGCGGCGAAAGCAAACTGCGTGTTGTTGGCAGTTTTAGTTTTCCGATCGTTTTACGGGAGCTCGGAACCCGGCACGCCTCTACACACCAAAATCAATCCCGTCGAATCCGTTGCGCCCCCTTTCCAACCCATTATAGCGCGCCGCCATGCTATACGATCTAAGGGAGAGCCCATGCCGCAGACCGAGCACGCTCCGTCACCGGAGACCACAAGCCAGGAGCAACTCACGCCGCTCTTTAACGTCGTGCTGCTCGACGATGACACGCACACCTACGACTACGTCATCGAGATGCTGGCGCGGCTGTTCCTGTACTCCGAGATCGAGGCGTATCGCCACGCGGAAGAAGTGGATCGCACCGGGCGGACCGTGGTGATCACGTGCGAGTTGCCGCAGGCCGAGTTCGCGCGGGACCAGATCCGGGGCTACGGCCCGGACCCGCGCATGGAGGCGTCAGCGGGTTCGATGTCGGCGATTGTGGAGCCGGCGGGTTGATTTGCTGGGGCAGGGGTCCAGTCCTGCGGCCGGCGTCCACGCCGGCCTCCTGGACGTCGAGCGTGGCCAGTGAATGCTAGGGCGTCAGGATTTGTCCACTCTCCCCGGCCACGTGTCAGCGATGGGTGATACGGCCAAGTTGACCGGCGCCGAGTGCCAGCCCGTGCTACCGACTAGCAACTGGAGTGTCAATCGGGTGACCATCGCTCCAACCGGTGGCATAACGTCCGAAGTCGGTATCGTACTCGATGAGGCAGTCGGCCGGCTCAGAGCTATCGAGCAGCACGTCTAGCGAGTCGAGCACTGGGCCGAGAGCCATCGCGTCCTCCCGGCGGCCGCCGTAAGCCGGACCGCTGGCGCCTGAGTACACGCTGAAGCACAAACCGGTCCCGCGGTCGCGCAAGTTATAGGTGAATCCTTCATATTCGATACTGTCCGGCGCCCCAAACAGACCCCAGAGCCGCCCGAGCAAGTCGCCCGGATGCGACCTTGCGCAAGGTACGTCCGAGTCCGATCGATTACGAATCTTGCTACCTTCAGGTTCTTTTCTGGAGCGCT
>Ga0182027_10016416_pt1 | contig 10112 bp, 7 predicted proteins | sample 712E1DmetaG_FD_121300 | JGI IMG/M metagenome (GOLD analysis project Ga0182027, IMG submission 121300) | Permafrost microbial communities from Stordalen Mire, Sweden - 712E1D metaG (Illumina Assembly) | ecosystem: Environmental > Terrestrial > Soil > Wetlands > Permafrost | place: Sweden... | reverse complement strand
TTGTCTCGCTTACGAGTGCCTGCAGGATTGAATTGAGCCTATCGATGTCTTCTTTGTAAAGAATTACATCGCTCATTGAGGTTTTTCTTTGTTGAAAAATTTCGAAAGAAAACTACCCTGCTGCTTGGTTTTCGGGTTGACGGGACGCTTTATCTTTTTTCGCTGGCCGGTGTTGACCGACGTAAAATACAGCGGCTGCTCCTCGTCCGGCGAAGCGGGTGGCTCCTGAGAGTCTTCGGACTGCCGCGGCGGAAATTGCGGAATCTGATCGTCGGTCTCCGGAAGATCGTAGACGTCGTAGTTTGCTTTCTGCGGACCGGCGAACGCGTTTTGCGTTTGGGCCGGCTGCGGCCGGAGCGGCGCAGGGGATTCCTGCTGCTGCGGCGCCTGGGACGTCGACTGAAGGGATCGAAGCCTGCGCTGCTTGTCTTCTATTTCCTTCTGGTATTTTTCAATTTCCAGATCAAGCTCTGTTTTGTCAACAGCCGACTCCTGCTGCTGCGGCGCCTGGGGCGCGGGGGCGGGCTGGGCCATCGGTTCAAGATTTATTGAACCGTAGTCGTAGTAATCGTCGCGAGCCGGTTGCGGTTTAGGAGCAGCCGGCGGCGCTATGGGCCGAAGCGGCTGCTGCGACGACTGAAAAATATCCTCCTGATGGCGCTGAGTCGAAGGGGCGGGCCGCTGCGGCAAAACCTGCGCCGCAGGCTGTTGCGGCCGGACTGGAGGCGCAACGAACGTCGGTTCGGCCTGAGGCCGTCTTTGCGCCGGCTGCGGTTGAGAGACCTGGGCCGGAGGCCTGTGAAGGGGTTCCTGCGATTGACCCAATGACGGCCTTGAATATTTCCTGTTGAGACTGTCGATGACGATTTTTCCGATGATTTTGAGGGACTCGAAAACACCCTTGCCCTGATTGGCGACTGCTTCGTTCCACGGGTAGCCGAATTTGTTGATCGTTTTGTCAATGGTTTCAACCGGGAGCGCATTGGGGAGGTCGCGCTTGTTGTATTGAATGACTATCGGGATACTGCCTTGCTTAATGCCATACTCGGCGAGGTTGTCGTGCAGGTTCTGGAAACTTTCCAGATTTTCCTGCATCTTATCTTGAGCGGAATCGGCGACAAATACCACTCCGTCAACGCCTCGCAGCACGAGTTTTCTCGTTGCATTGTAGTACACCTGGCCGGGAACGGTATAAAGCTGGAACTTGGTGGAAAATCCCTTGATTTTTCCCAGATCCAAAGGCAGGAAATCGAAAAACAGGGTTCTGTCCGTTTCCGTTGCGAGGGACACCATGTCGCTTCTGTAATCGATGGGAATTTTTCTGTGAATTACCTGGAGGTTGGTGGTCTTGCCACTGAGGCCGGGCCCGTAGAACACGATCTTTACGCTTATTTCCCTGATTGCATAATTGATTGAAGCCATTGAATTATCCCTCTCTTAGGCACATGGCAAAGGAACGATGCTTTCGCGTTTGTACGCTTCGATCAACCAACATCAAGCCCAAGTTACTTCATGAAATATAGTTCTGTAGGAAACAATATGCAAGCAAAGATAGGGACGCGTCCTCAAATTGATCTCCTCATATTTCTAACGCTTAAGGGGACTTCTAAAAATTCAAAAACGCGGTCTGTCATTGCGAACGAAGTGAAGCAATCTCGCGTTTTTGAAAGAAATTAAGGGAGATTGCCACGTCGCTTCGTTCCTCGCAATGACATTGCGGCAGTTTTCCTTGTGGCAAATACTGCCTGTATCGGTTCGGTGCTCTGTCGAAAAACAATCTACTTTGCGCTGCTACCCGGCCTCGCGGTGGGTACCTGCAGCGGGGCATCGTTGGGACCAATAAGATGGTCAAGCACAAGCGATCTCGCGTTTGCAGGCGGATATCCTCTGAGCGATCTGAATTGCAGAGCAGCAATTGCAGTTTTCCGATTGTTGCGTTGGTACTCCACGGTAGCGCGCGCCATGTGGCTGTCAATTGTGGCCTGATGAAGAAAAATGTCCCCGGCTATGTGCGAAAAGCAGAAAAGCGCGGCTGCCCAAACTGCAACGGCGGTAATGGACAGCGCCGCGGCAACGACTTCGGACGCGGGCCTTCCGGAAGGTGCCGGGCGTGGCTTGACCTGCTGCCGTTTGACCGCGAGCGGTGCAATGGCGGAGTTCTGCCACAAGCCGAAAAGGATCTCGTACACTCGATAGGGAAGCAGGAGCGACTTTTCGCACAATACATCGACGTTGGTTGAGCCGTCAATAAGGGAAAGAATGTACCCAGAGGGATTTGACAGGGGCGACGCCGGGCCTTGAGGTGCAGGCGGTTTCTGGGCAACGGAGAATACCGTTCCGCCAGAAATGTGCTGGCGGATCCTCTTCCATTCGTCGCTTCGCCGCATTGCCTCCATGGTGATGGCGTCCACGGGAAACGTGACGCCGCCAACAAGGTACTCGTCCATTCCGTCGAGTGAATCGAAACGGTAGTTTCCTTCGTCCCACAAGAACAGGCTGCACGCCAGATCTTCTATGGCCATATGAACCAGCGTCGCAAGCTCATTGGCGGACAGGTAGTTTCTCTTTGTCAGTTCCTGGGAGAATTGTCGCATTTCGCCCTGGCATATGTACAGCAGCTCGTTGAGTTCATCTTCCGAGTAGCGTTTTACCGACATGAGATAGCGGAACAGGATTGTCTGCAGGTTTTGTTCGCCGGTGCCGGCTGCGACGACCGCACCTTGCGAAAAGATAACAAACGCTTCGTTGTCCTGGTGGGAGAGGACCAATTGCCCGGTTTTCGCGTCGCGGGAAATAAGTTGGAAGATTTCCGAAAGCTCGAATTCGCGGAGACTGCCCCTAAGCGCCATGTTATTCCTCCTGCCTGGTGAGTATGGCAACGCTCTTGATGGCGGCTCGCACAACAAAGATTGCCCAGTACGCGGCGAAAACACAGAACAGCGGCGTTGAGAACCTTCCGAGTATCCACGTGGGATATTCAAATGTTGCCCGGATCAAAAACGCGAAGGAAGCATACACCACCGAGGTTACTGCGAGCAAAGGGCCGGATTGATACAGTGGAGCGCCGCGGTACACCATGCCGGCTCCCGGGTAAATCAGGTCGAGCACGATTGCCGTCATTGCCCGAAAGCGCAGTGATCGTACCTGGATTTTGCCCATTATTCGCTGCCGTATTTGTTCGTCGCGAATATGTTGGGTTGCACTAAAGCAATCTCTGCAAATGCTTCCGCGTTTACATTTGCGGCATACGGGGGTCTGGCACAGTTTGCACGACGATACTCGCTTGACAACATCCTTCGACCAGATCGAAACATCAAGCGTAAAGAGCAGGATCGCCAGGAAGGCCGACAGCGCAAGATACCACGTCAGCGGAAGACCGAAAAAGAGCGGGCCAAAGCGTCGCGAGGCCGAATTCCAGGTTCCGCAATACGAGGGAAAGACATCGCGCCAGAAGTAACTTGGGGCAAAATTGGGCCACACAAGTTGACGGAGAGGAGGCCAGTCCTTCGAAAAGCATTCGTCGTTTTTCTTGATGAATGCGTCAACGTATTCCGGGTCGAGGCGCGCGGCCTGCGTCGTGTACTCCATGCCTTTGGCCGTCTCCATGGCGCCGAAATAGTATTGCCCGAGGTTGAAATAGGCGGGCTCGAACTTTGGATAGAGACGAACGCATTGCTGATAGGCATTCCGGGCGCCCTGGAAATCACCGGCATAGTACAGGGCATTTCCGGCCGTCACAATAACGACGGGGTCGTCTTTTGCAATCATCTGGGCCATTTTCAGATGAGAAAAGGCGGAAAGCGGAGTTCCTTTCTTGCACGCATACAGTGCCGCAGCGGTATGAGCAAGGTAGTCTTTGCCGCTGCGCAGCGCGTGCGAGGCGATGGTTGAGTCGAGCGCCGGGTAGTATCCTTCGTCAATTGCCTTCCTATAGAGTTGCACCGAACTGCTTTCCGACAGCGCCGAATCGAACATGTCGCTGAGCCTGACGCCCAGCGGCATAAGCAGGAACAGAATGAGCGCACAAACCGCCAGGTGCTTGTCTCGTGGAACGAGTCGCCGCCATACAACGAAGAAGATGACCCAGATAAAAGGGATGGCGCCGAGAAACGCAATCGAAAAAAATGCGGCCAGCGCCAGCAGCAGCTTCCCTCTGGAGCTAAAGATGTCGGGGAAGCGCTCAGACGAAATATGGAGCGCGGGGGAAAGGTACTTGGCGACGAGTCCGATCAAGGCGCCCGCGATCAGCGTTTGCAATACCAAAAAAAGCCACTTTGATGCGGCCCGGGCAAAGGTAAGCTGCGATTCCCACGACGCAGACAAAGACGCAAAAACGTCGCGTATTTGGGCGGCAGCTCTGGGAAAATTCGCGATGTCGGTTGATCCGATGGCGAGAATGGACGTCCACAAGCACCGTCTGTCGAATCTTTGGGCCCACCCGCCGTAGAATTCAGAATCCCGTGTGTTTCCGTGTGCATTTGCATTTGACAATCGAAACAGCAGCTGCTGGACTATCACCGGCGCGCTACGGGCGCCGGAGGCAAGGAAAATCATCTCGAGTTTCTTGAGACATTTTTCTTCCCAGGGCCGCATGTCGCCGCGGTAGAATTCGACCGAAAGAACCCAGAGACGCCCGGGATCTTTCTCCGAAAGGGAAATCGCGCGTGTAAAGCTTGCCTCGGCCGCAGTGCCGCTATCCTTTGTAAATGCTATTCCTTTGAGAAAAAAATGCCACGGGGAAGCGGTGTCCGTCGGAAAAGCGTTAACTCGATCACCTGCAGTCTGCAACCGTTCAAATAGGGCGGTGTCCACGCCGGCCTCGCGATAGCTGCTGTCTCTTGAATCTAAAGCGGCGCTTATTTCCTGCTCCCAGAAAAGGGGAAAGGAGGCAACCGAAGACGGAAACAACCAGAAGATGCTCAACCATAGAGAAACATGCATGGCGTACCGGCTGGGGTGTCTCGAACGAATTCGCAGCGAGTTTCTTGTTTGCGTCATGAGCCGTCTGGTTCTTGTTCTGGGGTGCGCTGCCGAGCGCAATTGCGCGGGTGCGCGCGTCTGCGCGCCACCGGGGCATCTAGATTCTACATAGGCAGCACGCAAAAAGGCAAATGCAATAATTATTAGGGACCCGGAGACCTAGGATCTCCAGGGTCGGATCGTTCTTACAATATACAACTGCGCAACAGGGATGGCGAAAGCGCCAAGAATGGGGAGAACGCTATGCTTCGCCGCGGATCAGATCGTCGTACGATTCCCGTTTCCGAATGACTGAATAGGAAGAACCGTCAACGAGTACTTCGCAGGGGCGCGGCCTCGAATTGTAATTGGACGCCATTGAGAACCCGTAGGCGCCCGCGCTCCGAACAGCCAGCAATTCTCCTTGTGCGATGCGGTCGATGGTGCGGTGTTTGCCGAAGAAATCCGATGACTCGCACACCGGGCCCACGATGTCGGCGATTGTCTGATCTGCGGCTTTTCGTTGCATCACCGGCACAACGGCATGATAGGCATTATACAAGGGAGGACGGATAAGGTCATTCATGCCCGCGTCGCAGATGTAGAACAACTTGGAGGGCGTTTTCTTGACATACGTCACCGTCGTCAGCAGGACGCCGGCGTTGCCGACCACGAACCGCCCGGGCTCAACGACAAAATTGCATTTGAGCCTTTCGGCATAGGGCGCAAGAATGGCGGCGAACTGGATGGGCGTAAACGGAGTTTCGTCTTTGTAAACTATACCGAACCCGCCGCCGATGTCGATGGTGTGGACTTTTACGCCCATTGCGTGAAGCCGGCCGTACAGGTCGCTCAGAAGTTCGAGAGCGCGCTCGTAGGGCTCCAGCGAGAGGATGGGCGATCCCAGGTGTACGTCTATACCTACGGGGCTGATATGCGGCAGGGAATGGGCCGCTGCGTACAGATCGGCCGCGGCAGAAAGGGGAAGACCGAACTTGTTCTCCTTTTTCGCCGTTGTCGTAAAGGCATGCGTTTTGGCGTCGATATCGGGATTGACACGCAGGGAAATCGAGGCGATGGTATCCATCGACTTTGCGATATCGGAAATGGCGTGGAGTTCCGCTTCCGATTCGACATTGAACATGCCGATGCCGCTCTTGAGCGCGTAGTGTATTTCGGGTGCGGTTTTACCGACGCCCGAGTATACGATCTTTTTGGGGGCGATGCCGGCCTTGAGCGCACGGAACAGCTCACCGCCCGAGACGATGTCGGCGCCGATTCCCCTGTCCGCCACCAGGCGGAGAATGGAGATGTTGGAATTTGACTTGACCGAAAAGCATATCTGAACGTTGAGCGATTCGAACGCGCCCATGAGCAACTCAATGTTGTTGACAATGCTCGCTTTGCTGTAGATATACGCCGGGGTGCCGACATCGCGCGCCAGGCATGACAGTGCGACGTTCTCACACCACAATTCTTCACCCACGAGATGAAAATTGTTCATTATTCATCCTTGATGTAGAGGAGGGGACCGAAAAGTATCGGAAAGGAAACTACTTTTCCTGCAGCTTGTTCACATGAATGAAGAGCCGCGATTTCTTGTTGGCGGCATTGTTCTTGTGGATGAGCCCGCTGCCGGCGCATTTGTCGATGAACGACACCGCAGCCTTCAAGCGGTCCTGCGCGGCTTTCTCCTCTTTTGAGTCGAGGACCTGGCGAATGACGGTTCGAAGTTTCGACCAGTCGCTCCGGTTTTTGATGTTGGCTTTCTTGCTTTTCCGGACATGCTTTTCACATGCTTTGTGTTGAGGCATTGAGACTACTACTTGTGGTCCTTGTATTGCGTGAACGGTGCTGGAGCGAACAAATTGAAATTTCTTAAAATACATTTATCCTGGGGCAATAGTCAAATAGTGTTACAGCGATTTCCCATTTGCGGGCACGGGCATATATTTTGTAGAAATCCCCGCGGGCCGAGGCCAAAGGTATTTTCCCATCGGGGGATTTCGCACTCGAGTGAAGAACCCCGCAGCCAGCTGCGGGGCATCTTCCATCCCCAAGGAAGAAGACGTTTATAGTCGTTTGCTAACCCCGAAGCCAGCTTCGGGGTTAGCAAACTTTGGGATTCATGCCCGAATGAGTGATGAGCGGAACTCCCCTTGAAAATTTTCGCGTGGATTTCCGCCGACAGCCGTGGTTGTTTACAGCGAACGATTGGCGTGATCCCGCGACATTGTGCAAGAAACGGCGGCAGCATCATGAACGGTTCATTCGACAACACGGAATTGTGCGGGGCCATTCACCTGCACACGACGTTTTCGGACGGTGGAGTCACCTATCCCGTACTCATCGAGGCGGCGCGGCAGGTGGGGCTCGATTACATCGTGGTGACCGACCATGCGTCCCTTGCAGGAAGAGAAGCGGGATTCGAAGGGTTTTTTGCCAACCTTTTTGTATGCGTGGGGTACGAGCACAACGATGCCGCCAACCTCAACCACTACCTTGCCCTCGGATGCGACACGGTTGTAACCTTCCACGGTGCGCCCCAGGGATATGTCGACAGGATCAAGGCGCAGGGCGGCATCGGGTTTATCGCGCATCCGATAGAAGTACGGCACTACTTCGAGAAGTATCCTCCGTACCCATGGACGGACTGGAACGTTTCCGGGTTCGACGGCGTGGAACTGTGGAATCAAATGTCCGACTGGCTGGAGAACCTGAAGAGCCCACTTCATTTTGTCAAGCTGTTTTACCCGCGTCGGTTCCTTCTGGAGGTAAAGCGGGAGCTGCTGGAGCGTTGGGATGCGCTCAACAGAACTCGGTTTGTAAGCGGAATCGGGGGTGTTGACGCGCACACCATGAAAATGAAGTTCGGGCCCTTTGGTCTCACTATTTTTCCAATCAAGGTTGAACTCAAGGGAATTCGAACTCATGTGTACGTGGATCGCCCGTTGCCCGCGGGGGATGCGCCGGGCGCGAAAGCTATGCTGCTTTCCGCGCTCAAGAACGGAAACGGGTTCGTGAGTAATTTCCGGAGAGGCGACGCAAAAGGAACGCGGATATTTCTGCTCGACAAGCAGGACCGTGCATTTTCACCGGGCCTGTGCGCAGCGCTTCCGGAACTGCCGGCGCGGTTATGCGTGAGCGTTCCGGACAAGGCGGAGGTACGGCTTATTCGAAACGGCCAGCAATGCGCGGTCTGCTCCGGACGCCAGGTCGAGTTTCCCGTTTCGACTGAGGGAATTTACAGAATAGAAGTGTTCAAGGAAAAATATGCGTGGATTTATTCGAATCCGTTCCCCGTGGGACGGTATCCGCTATGAACCCCGACGAGCAGTCCGGCATGCGGCGCGAAGCGGGGGGCATGAGGCATAAGTTCCTCGTTCGCTGCGCCGATGCGATTTTTCTTTCGCGGCCGCTCCTGTTGATACCGGTCTGGGGATACTGCGCCTTTGGGTATGTCGCCGGATCGCGATGGACCGCACGGTCGCCTTTTGCCGTTTGCTGGCATGCTCCGCTTTCGGTATTCGGATGGATGACTATTTTTTCTCTGTCGGTGGCCGCCATCTACGTGTTGAATCAGATTGCCGATTGTGACGTTGATGCGGCGAACGCGGGTTTCCCAATTTTGGCAAAAGGGAAGATCCCAATCCGGTTGGCGTGGGGCACTTTTGTCGTCCTGGCACTTTCGTCGGTGCTTATTTCCCTGGTGTTTCGTCCCATTCTTGCGATCTTCTCCTGCTTGGCCCTTGCGGTTGGATTCGTGTACAGCGCCAAGCCGATTCAACTTTCCGGGCGGCCCATGTGGGATTTTGTCGCCAATGCGACCGGATTCGGGATCATTGCGTTCGGCGCGGGTTGGCATTTGTCGGGTGCGACGTTGGGCGCCCGGTTTCTGGTTGCGAGCATGCCCTATTTTTTTCTGATGTGCGCCGGCTCAATCAGCTCGACGTTGCCGGATTACGAAGGGGACCGCAAGTTCGGCAAGAACACCACTGCAGTCCGGATAGGCGTGAGGCCGGCTCACGTGATAGCCTGCGTGTTTATCGCAGCGGGCCTCATTTCCGCTCTTCTGGCACGAGACTGGACCGCAGCGGCTTGCGCCGGTGTTGCCGTTCCTTTCTACGTGGCATTTCTTGTCCTAAATTCGGTGCGAACCATGGAGTCCACATACAAGGTCGGCGGGATGATACTGATGTTTGCCGCCGCTTTTCTGTTTCCATATCTCATCCCGGCGTCTCTTTTGTGCCTCGCCGGAACCGTTGCCTATTTTCGCATGAGGTTTCATGTCTGGTATCCCTCGCTTGTGCCTACAAGTCCGGAACGTTAAGCGAACGCTGCTTGCCGTCGTTTTGTGCGCGTGGGTTCTGCCCTGCATGGGCCTGACCCTTTCCCCGGACAAACGCGGGGCGGCAAACGCCGCGATCGAGAAAATGATCGCGAGCGACTACGACGGAGCGCTGCGCCTCTGCGATTCGATCACCCGGTCGGATGCCGCGGATCCGCTCGGATGGATGCTTTGCCTGGCGGCCATAGGTCTCCACGACCTGGATCTCGATAGCGCCACCGATTCCCTCAATTTCGACGGATTGTTCAAGAAGAGTTCGGAGGTCATCATTGAATACGAACGGCGCCACGGCGTTTCGTCATATTCTCTTACCGTCAAGGGGTTTGTCCGGGCGACAGCGGCGGCCTATGATTTGTGGAGAAAGAGGTACTTTGCCGGGCTTGATCTGGGGTTCGACGCACTTGCCAGGCTCCAGGAGGCAAAGAAGCTCGACAACTCGAATACCGACGTCGATTTCTTTCTCGGGCTGTATACCTACGCGCGGGCCGAACTCAAGAAAGCCTTCTGGTGGGCCTTTTTCTGGTATCCAGGCGACAAGGGGGAGGGCATTCGGAGTATGCGCGGGTGCGCTCGGAACGCACAGTTCTGCCGTCGCGCGGCGTCGCTTGCGCTGGGGGAAGTGTATTACCGTGAACATCGATTTGCCGAATCCGATTCCGTCACCGCGGACTTTTCGCGCTTATATCCCGGCAGCCGCCTCGTGAAGTGGACATGTGCGAAGCGCGCCGAGTCGGCCGGGTTATGGGGTCCTGCCGGCGATTATTACAGGAATCTGGCCGACGCGTATGATTCAATACCGCGTGCA
>Ga0182027_10016415_pt1 | contig 10112 bp, 11 predicted proteins | sample 712E1DmetaG_FD_121300 | JGI IMG/M metagenome (GOLD analysis project Ga0182027, IMG submission 121300) | Permafrost microbial communities from Stordalen Mire, Sweden - 712E1D metaG (Illumina Assembly) | ecosystem: Environmental > Terrestrial > Soil > Wetlands > Permafrost | place: Sweden... | reverse complement strand
TAGTATAAAGATTTAAAAATTTAGGTTCCATGATCCTTCTTTTGTCTCAAAATTAAAATACAGTGCAGCAAACTGTTAACATAGCACTTAATCCGAAAGAAGCTTCATCAGAAAAGGATTGTATATTGGCATTGGCAAAGCATATTGGTATTATTCCCGAAAGAATAAAAAAAATAAGGATACTTAAAAAATCTATTGATGCCCGCCACAGGGACATTTCAATTAATATGAACTTTCAGGTATTTATTGATGAAGTGCCTGAATTAATCGAAAAACCTAATTTCGAATATCAGTTTATTGGTAACAAAGAACCGGTTATCATTGTAGGAGCCGGGCCAGCTGGTATTTTTGCAGCCTTAAGGTTAATTGAGCTTGGTTTTAAACCTGTAATTTTGGAAAGGGGTAAAGATGTTTCTGAAAGGAAAAAAGATATTGCTATTTTATGCCGCGAAAATATTGTGAACCCGGAATCAAATTATTGTTTTGGTGAAGGTGGGGCAGGAACTTTCTCAGACGGAAAACTTTACACCCGATCAAATAAAAAAGGCAACCTTCAGAAGGTTTATGAAATTTTTAATTTTCATGGCGCACCAGATGAAATCCTTTACGAAGCCCATCCGCATATAGGAACAGATAAACTTCCGGAAATAATTAAAAACATCAGGTCTACAATTTTGAATTGTGGAGGGGAAATTAACTTCAATTGCCGTGTAGACGGGTTGAAAATTGAATCCGGCAAAGTAAAAGGAGTATTTGTTCATAATGGAACGATTTACAAATCGAAAGCTGTAATATTAGCAACCGGACATTCTGCAAGGGATATTTATAAAAAGCTTTATGAAAATAATGTTCTGTTAGAAGCCAAAACATTTGCAATGGGCGTTCGGGTTGAGCATCCGCAGGAATTGATTGACAACATTCAATATCATGGCAACCAATACAAGGAATATTTGCCTGCTGCAACTTATAATCTTGCAGAGCAAGTGGCGGGCCGCGGTGTATTTTCTTTCTGCATGTGCCCCGGCGGGTTTGTTATCCCTTCAACAACTGCCCAAAACCAGGTCGTTACAAATGGCATGTCGGCATCAAATCGAAATTCGCCATTTGCGAATTCAGGAATAGTTGTAGAAATAAAAACCGAAGATTTAAATCCATATAATAATCATGGTGTACTTGCCGGTATTGCCTTTCAGGAAAACCTTGAAAATATAGCCTGGCAAAATGGCGGTCGCAGCCAGGTAGCGCCGGTACAGCGTTTAGCTGATTTTATAAATAACCGCAAATCTTCAGAACTACCAAAAGTTTCCTATTTCCCGGGTGTTGTTTCATCGCCATTGCATCATTGGCTTCCCGAAATCATCTCGCAAAGTTTAAAAGAAGGGTTTAAAAAGTTCAATAATAAAATGTATGGCTTTAATACAAATGAAGCAATAATCATCGGCGTTGAAACGCGTACTTCTTCGCCAGTAAGGATTCCGAGAAATAAAGAAACATTTTGCCATACCTCGTTGAAAGGACTTTATCCTTGTGGCGAAGGTGCCGGTTATGCAGGCGGGATTGCTTCTTCAGCTATGGACGGGGAAAATTGCGCTGAAAAAGTCGCTATGGCTTTGAAGAATAATTTGTAGCCATATCTAAATATTATCGACTATTTTTGTTTATTAATCTTTAGTAATTTCGGACACTGGTTTCCGGTGTCCGAAGTCCGAAAAATATTTGTTTATGTACCTGCAAAAGCTTTCATTAGTCAATTTTAAAAATTATTCACAAGCCGAATTATCGTTTTCCGGTAAAATAAATTGCTTTGTCGGGAACAATGGCGTTGGGAAAACTAACTTACTTGATGCAATTCATTATCTCTCGCTCTGTAAATCCTATTTCAATAATTTCGACAGTCAAAATATTAAGCACGGTGAAGATTATTTTATAATTCAGGGAAATTATTTACTTAACAATACTGAAGAAGAAATATACTGTGGGTTCAAACGAAATGGCCGAAAGGTTTTCAGAAGAAATAAAAAGGAATACGAACGTCTGGCAGACCATATCGGGTTAATACCGGCCGTAATGGTTTCTCCATCAGACATTTCTTTAATTACTGAAGGCAGCGAAGAGCGGCGCAAATTGATAGATTCAATTATTTCGCAATATGACAAACTTTACCTTGGCGACATTATCCATTACAACAGGATTTTATTGCAACGTAACAGTATGCTGAAAGAACACAATTCTGATATAAAAGCAAATTCCGAAATGCTCGATGTTTATTCGGAACAATTGTCAGTGTATGGAGATAGGATTTTTCAAAAAAGAAATGAATTTATTTCTTTGTTCAAACCAGTATTTCAAAAATATTATTCGACGATTGCAGGTACCGGGGAAAATGCTGAATTGAAATATCACTCGCAATTACAGGAAAATAACTTACGGCAGTTACTCTCAAATTGTCTTGCAAAAGACAAAATTTTAGAATATACAACGGCTGGTACACACAAGGACGATTTATTGCTGGAACTCAACGGATATCCAGTAAAACGTATTGCTTCACAAGGTCAGCAAAAAACTTATGTAGTTGCATTAAAATTAGCCGAATTTGATTTTATCGCGAAATTAAGTAACAAAAAACCTTTGCTATTGCTCGATGATATTTTTGACAAGTTCGATCCAGGCAGGGTAAAACAAATAATCCATCTTGCTTCGGATGAACACTTCGGACAAATATTCATTACCGATACCGAATTGCTTAGAATTGAAACTGTTCTAAAAGAAATTTCTTTTGACCACAGTATTTTCATTGTTGGCAATGAAATTATAAAACACCAGGGCTAAATGAGAAAAAGCAATACTCAACCTTTGGGTGAAGTTATTCACGATTATCTGAAAGCGCTCGATATTGATAACAAACTTCAGGAAATAAGGCTTATTGACAGTTGGCCAAAAGTTGTTGGTATTTCCGTCTCAAAAAAAACTGACCGGCTATTTATCAAAAACCGGGTTTTATTCGTTTATCTGAATTCATCTATTGTTCGCAGTGAACTTTTACGTATCCGCGAAGGCCTTATAAAAGCTTTAAATGATAAGGCAGGAACAAAGATAATCGATGATATTGTTTTAAGATAATTTTTAAATTGCCGATATGCCAATGTGCCAATGTGCCAATGTAAAAATTTCATGAAGTAAATTACCGAATAATCAGATATTTTTGTTTTCTCCATCAAAAGTCTGAATTTCATTGGCATATTAGCAAATCAGCACATTGGAAACTTTTTCTATCTTTTTGACGAATATTTTTCAAACTATTTTCAGCTGACAATATTATTTTATAAATTTATATACACAAAACCGTAAATAACTTTTAAACAAAAACCAGGTTAAATGTAGAATGGTTCAATCGGCGATAAATAAGGAATTGGAGCAAATGCTCGTGCCCGGGGTTTTATTATCAAAAAATATTGTCATTGCAGAAGATGATGAAACAAATTTTTTTCTGCTTAAGGAATACCTTGAGTATTCAAAGGCAAATATATTCTGGACAAAAGACGGGAATGAAACAATAGAAACCGTTGAAAGAAATAATAATATCGATATTGTCCTGATGGATATCCAGATGCCTGAAATGAATGGTTTTGAAGCATTGGCAATACTTAAAAAACAATTTCCAAAAATTCCGGTAATTGCTATTACAGCGTATGCAGTTAGCGGAGACAGGGAAAAAGGCTTGAAAGCCGGTTTTGATGAGTATCTTTCTAAACCTCTGTCAAGAAGAATATTAGTTGAAAATATTATGAAATTTATTTAGCGAATTTTCTCTGCCTCAATGCTTCAAAAACAATAATTGCTGCTGACGTTGAGACATTCAGCGAATCAATTTTTCCTGACATAGGTATAATAATTTTTTCATTACAATTTTTCATCCAAAAATTTGAAAGCCCGTCCGATTCAGTGCCTATAATAAATGCAGTATTTCCGGAATAATTAAAATCACAATAAGGTTTTGATCCTTTATCCAAAGCAGCCGCGAAAGTTTTAAAACCATACTTTTTTAACCATCCCCATGCTTCTTCATTTGAACAGGCTATGACCCGGTTTGTGAATAAACAACCTATTGATGATCTGACTACATTTGGATTGTAAAAATCTGTTTGCTGGTCGCAAACAAATATCGCAAAAACCGAAGCCGCGTCGGCAGTTCGAAGGATTGCTCCCAAATTGCCAGGTTTTTCAACTGACTCGAGTACTATTACAATTGAGTTTTTTTCCGGAAACAAATCTTCTAGCTTCAGATGCTGCATTTTAAAAATTGCAATTAAGCCATCAGACCCTTCACGGTAAGCAATTTTTGAAAATATATCTTTATTTATTTCAAAAATATTCTGACTAATTACTTCCGGTTTTTCAATTTCCTCTCTTGTAATGCCCAGTCCCGGGCACCAGAATAACGAATGAGTTTTATATCCGGCACTTATTGCAAGGCCGATTTCTTTCAACCCTTCCACTAAAAAAAGTTGTTGTTCCTTTCTTTGAGAACCCTTGTGCAACTTTATTATATTTTTAATTTTCGGATTATGGATGCTTGTAATTTGTTCCACAGCAATTTATTTATATTATTTCAATAAAATCCTGGGTTAAAACCTGTAATTGTTTTATACCAATTACCCCGGCCTTAAGGCCGGGGCTAACAAATATGCCGATGATGAGGGCTTTAGCCCAAAACTATACGAGCTATTGGGTTATAACAAATTTATAAAGTTTTACTACAACAAAAACAAATCTGAAAATTTATCTAATTTTCCACCTTCAAATGTCTATGAAAAAAATCGAATTACTTTCTCCTGCTCGTGACCTCGAAACCGGGAAAGCTGCAATAAATTGCGGCGCCGATGCTGTTTATATAGGTGCTCCCCGATTTGGCGCGCGTATGGCGGTAAGTAATTCATTGTCTGATATTGAAAAACTTATTCATTACGCCCATAAATATTACGCAAAAGTTTACATTACTTTAAACACGCTTTTATTTGACGACGAAATTCGACCTTGCTTAGATATAGCAAAGCAGGCCTTTAATTCAGGTGCAGATGCTCTTATTATTCAAGATATGGGTTTAATTGAAGCAGGGCTTCCGCCAATTCCTTTGTTTGCAAGTACGCAAACCCATAACACGAATTGGCAGAAGGTCTTGTTTCTGGAGAAAATCGGGTTTCAACGGGTAATCCTCGCGCGCGAACTGACCATTGAAGAAATCAGGGCGATCAGGCAAAAAACAACTGTTGAACTTGAGAGTTTTATACACGGGGCAATTTGCGTTGGATATAGCGGTCAGTGCTATTTAAGCAATGTACTTGCCGGGAAAAGTGGCAACCGCGGGGAATGTGCCCAGCCATGCAGATGGGATTATTCACTAAAAAATATTGATGGCAATACAATAATTAATAACAAACATTTGCTTTCCCTTAAAGATTTAAACCAGTCGGAAAACATCGAAATCCTTTTAAATGCTGGTGTTACATCTTTCAAAATAGAAGGCCGGCTTAAAGACCTGACTTATATAAAAAACATAACAGGTTGGTATAGGCAAATTTTAGATTCAGTTATCGAAAAGAATCAAGGCAATTATAAACCGGCCAGTTCAGGAAAAACAATTTTAAATTTCATGCCAGATCCTGAAAGAACGTTTAACAGGGGATTTACCGAATATTTTATCAATGGCCGAAAATCAAATATAGCTTCATTTATATCGCCGAAGTCAATTGGAAAAGCCGTTGGAACAGTCAAGTCAGTTTCATCAAACTATCTGATAATAGAAACTTCAGAACCGGTACATAATGGCGATGGATTGTGTTACATTAACGAACACCAGGTTTTAAAAGGGTTCCGTGTAAATAAAGTAATTGGCAATAAAATTATTCCATTCGAAATACCAGAAATTAATATTGGTAATGTTCTATATCGCAACCAGGATCAATTATTCGAAAAGTTGGTCTCCAGGCAGAAATCTTCAAGAAAAATAAAAGTTTTATTTGAAATTAGTGAAACCAAAGACGGAGTTAAACTTTTAGCAAAAGATGAGGACAATATCGAGGCTAAATATGAATTAAAAATAAAAAAAGAAATTGCTTCGCATATTGATAATTTTCCTGAAAATATTAAAAATGGGCTTTCAAAAACAGGAGATTCAATATTTGAAGTTGAAAACATCGGGTTAAATTTTCCCAACCATTTGTTCCTTCCGATTTCTGTTATTAACGAAATCCGGCGGGAAACTTTAAAACAACTTGAAGAGAAAAGAATATTGGCTTGTAAAAGGCCGGAAATATTTCTTAGCAACAATAATTATCCTTATCCGGAACAGAAGTTGGATTATAAAGGCAATGTATTAAATAAATTTGCAGCAATGTTTTATAAGCAACATGGTGTTAATACTATTGAACCAGGCTTTGAACTTTCATCAGAAAGAGAAAACAAAGTACTGATGCGGACAAAATATTGCATTAAATACGAATTGGGCAAATGTTATAAACTATCCGGAGACAATCAGGGTTTAAACAAAAGATTGTTTCTGGTTAATAAAAAAGTCAACCTGAAATTAGATTTTGATTGCAGAAATTGCGAAATGAAAATTAGTTAATATTACAAAATTTACATAAACATAAATGAGTTCGGCTACAAAAGGATATTTGGATATGGAATTGCTGCGTTTTACGACAGCAGGGAGCGTTGACGATGGCAAAAGCACGCTGATAGGACGTTTGTTGTACGATAGCAAAGCAATCTTCTCCGACCAGTTAGAAGCAATTGAAATGGCAAGCAAAAGGCGGGGCGAAACAGGTATCAACCTTGCGTTGCTTACCGACGGCTTACGTGCCGAACGCGAACAGGGAATAACAATTGATGTAGCTTACCGGTACTTTGCAACACCCAAACGGAAGTTTATTATTGCCGATACGCCCGGACATATCCAATATACGCGCAACATGGTTACAGGTGCGTCAACTGCGAATGTTGCCATTATCCTTATCGATGCCAGGAACGGCGTGGCCGAGCAAACTATTCGCCATGCATATATCGCTGCATTGCTTCAGATCCCACATCTTATCGTTTGTATAAATAAAATGGACCTGATTAGTTATAAAGAAGAAATATTTGAACAAATAAAGGTTAAATTCGAAGGTGTAACAGCAAGGTTGAATGTCCTGGATGTAAGTTTCGTGCCTATCAGCGCTTTAAAGGGCGACAATGTAGTTGACCGGTCCAAAGAAATGACCTGGTACCAGGGGCCAACTTTGATGTTCCTACTCGAAAGTATCCATATAGCAAGCGATCAAAACCTTATCGATCCTCGGTTCCCCGTTCAATATATCATCAGGCCTTTTAAAGAAGAGTTTCACGATTATCGTGGTTATGCAGGCCGTATTGCCGGCGGTATATTTAACCAGGGTGATAAAATTGTCGTTTTGCCTTCCGGTTTGACGTCATCTATTAAATCGATAGACACTTTCAATGAAACGTTAGAAGAAGCATTTTCCCCACAGTCGGTCACAATCCAGATTGAAGATGATATCGATGTTTCCCGCGGCGATATGATTGTAAAACCAGAGAATATGCCGCAAGTTAGCCAGGATATAGAACTAATGCTTTGCTGGCTGAATGAAAGACCGCTTGTTGCAGGCAGTAAATATATAATCAGGCATACCACAAACGAGGTAAGGTGCCTGGTCAAAGAAATTGTCTTTAAAGAAAACCTCAGTTCGCTCGAAGAAGATTATTCTGATAAAGTCATTAAAATGAACGACATTGCCCGGGTAAAATTGCGAACTACCAAACCGTTGATTTTTGACTCTTATAGAAAAAACCGTATAACCGGAAGTTTGGTATTAATTGACGAAGGTACAAACGAAACAGTAGGTGCCGGGATGATTATTTGATTTGCTGATGTGGCAATATGCTATTGTGCTGATGTGCTGATGCGCTAATGTGCTAATGTGCTGATGTGCTGATTTGCAAATATGCTAATTTGTTGATGTGCCAATCTTTAGTCAGCGGAAATTTTAGAGCCAGACCTTTTAGGACAAGACATTTAAAATGCAAAAAGGTTTAAAATAATTTTAAAAATCTGTTACGAAATAACATGATAATATTTTCAGTTTTATCAGCTTCTGAAAATCTGTGCCGTCAGCGTCCTAATCTTTATTGGAACACGGATAACTCAGATGCTTTGCATCGCTGATAAACACGAATTTTAATAAATATTGATTATGTTATTTTTTAAAAAATACTTAGCAGATTTTAAGTAATTTTAAATCAAACAGTTCATGACAGGATAGCAGAAACAACTGTTATTAAAGTTAAAAAAATCAGGAAAACTTAAATTAAAACAATCGGGGTTTCTTTTTGCCAGAAAAACAGACTGTGCCCCAACCCCGCAACCTGCTTCAAGTATATTGGAGTATGGTTCATAACAGGTGCCTTCGTTCAATACTTTTTCTAAAATTCCGGATTGTTCCAAAAGCCGTTGGCTTTCATGCTCGGAATAACTGTGTATGTATTGGAGGATAGAAATTATTTGTAATTTTCAATTAAGCTATTCATGGCCAGAAATTTCTAAATTATCTATTTCGACAAAAGAACAATCAATAAATAATTTTAGGATTTCATCAAGATTTGATACAAATATTTTTAATAGATCCTTATTTTTTATATTTCAGGTTGTTACCAAAAGCAGTTTTTCCGGAATGCCTTTTACATAATAAGAGTCTAAAAAGTCAGAATCTTTTGTAATTATTATTCTGCCTTCATTTAATGAAATGTCCCGGATTTCATCATCAGTTGTTAGTTCTTTATTGGGCAAATCATCTGTGTGAATAGCATCAAACCCTTTATTCTGAAGGAGTTTTGATAAAGAAACGGGTAGTTGTGCATCAACAATAAATTTCACTAGTGAATAATATTATTAAGTTTTGAATAATCCTATTGCTCCTATGGAACACGTATATAAGGTTCATCTTATTTTTTGATGGATACTTATGGGTGTTTCATGCAACAATTTTATGAATAGATTTAACTTTTGTTAAACGTGAGGCAAAAGACAAACAGGCTTTAATATCATCTTCTTCAATTGCAGGATAATCATAAATTATATCAGAGAAAGTCATACCTGAAGAAAGTAAATCTAAAATGAGTTCAACCGGATAACGCATATTTCTAATAGTTGGTTTTCCATGACATATCTGTGGGTTAATTGTTATTCTGGTAATTAAACTTTCCATAGCTTTATTATTTATACAAATGTATTACATTTTCAGTGTTTTAAATAGTACATATATATTAATCAACCTATCAATTGACCAAATCCCTCAACATAAATTATAAAATATTATTATAAAAATAAAATTTTAGAATGTTCCAAAAGCCGTTGGCTTTCTCGTTCGGAATAACCATGTATGTATTGGGGCATAATTAAATTGGCATTTATTTAATCACAAAAATTCTTTAGAAAATCAGGGCAAACATCATAAGAATTTGGCCAATAAATACCTCTTCCATTCTCATAAATTTTAACCTGCTTAAAGTAATTAGGATCAGACAATGGCTGGGTAAATTTATCATTCCCGATAAAAGGCTTAAAATCTACTATTTTTTCAACATTATCGCTAAAGAACAAATGAATTTTAAACCCATCCTCAACCAGTAACTTATTTATCCGTGTTAACATAATCTATTATTCTAATGGTTCAATATTTGATAAATTATCCGGAACTTTTGCTTTCTCCCAATTTGATAGCAATTCACTACGATGCTCTAAGGCCCACTCTATGACAAGGATTTTTGCCCTCTTTGGTAAATCACCTTCTATTGTCTGAAGCGAATTAATATCGAACAATGCCTCGAAACCCTGATATTCAGCATGAAAATGAGGCGGATTATGGTCTTTGAAAAACATTTTGATAATAATCCCATAAAATCTTGAAATCTCCGGCATTTTTATTCCAAAATTACATCAATTAATCATTGAAAAGATGCTACTTAAAAAAAATAAACCGACTAAGAAACTGTTTTGGAATTAAATAAAAACAATTCAATTCATTGATTATTAAATTTTTATTTGATAATCATTT
>Ga0182027_10016414_pt1 | contig 10113 bp, 12 predicted proteins | sample 712E1DmetaG_FD_121300 | JGI IMG/M metagenome (GOLD analysis project Ga0182027, IMG submission 121300) | Permafrost microbial communities from Stordalen Mire, Sweden - 712E1D metaG (Illumina Assembly) | ecosystem: Environmental > Terrestrial > Soil > Wetlands > Permafrost | place: Sweden... | reverse complement strand
TCCAAGAGTTCCCGGACGGCTTTATCTTCTTTGTTCCGGATCGGCTCTTCCTTGAACATTTCCACGAGAGCCGCCATATCCTTGATAAAACAATGCCCGCCGGCGCCGCGGCCGGGCTTGCCGCCGTGGCCGCTCTGGTGCTTGACGGACAAATGGCTGTGACCGATGCGGGCGTCGTGGCCGACCATTTCGGCGACAATATCATAATCGACTTTTTTGCGCTGGGCGAGATTATAGATGATGTTGGCAAAAATTACTTTTAAGAAAAGGAAATTATTGCCCATGTACTTTGTCAATTCCGCTTCCCGGCTGCCCACCAAAAAATTATGGGGCGCTTTGGGCAGGAGGCGCAGAACGGCCGCCGCTTTTGGCTTGGATTTTGCCGTATAGCCGATAATGTTGCGCACGGGGTGCTTGGTTTCGCGCACGACGTTCTTTTCCGTCAAAAATTCAGGCGAGTGCAGGATGTATTTATGCGGATACAATTTTTGAAACTTTTCGGTCGTACCGACCTTGACGGTGGACTTGATGATGGCGATTTTCCCATCGCCGACCAGCTTGAGGACGGAGCGCACGATACTGTCGTCAAAGCCTCGCGGCGTGGTCGGGGTTGGAACGGCGATAAAGACGAAGTCGCATGATTTGATCCGTTCTTTATTGGCGCTATAAGTTTCATTATCGTAACGAACGACCTTATGCCCGCGCGATTCAAAATCATCGGCCATATTATTGCCGATAAAACCCTGGCCGATAAATCCGATCAATGGTTGTTTTTGTCTCATTTTGGTGGAAAAAAGATGATTTATAACCGCCGGAATAGGATATTTATCCTATCCTTATTTCCTTGAAAAATCAAGAAATACTTATTGGGCTAACGAAATCGCGAATGGGGTACGAATTTACGAATGGGCCGATGCCGCCCGTACGCCGCCCTCTCCCCCACTCCGCTGAAGCTTCGCGGGGCAGGCTCCCACTTCGCTGAAGCTTCGCGGGGCAGGCCTACCCTCTCCCCGTCGGGGGCGAGGGGGCGGAGACGACGCCGACCTCACCCCCACTCCGCTGAAGCTTCGCGGGGCAGGCATATCCTCTCCTTGAAAAAGGAGAGGAGGCGGACCCGTTCCACTCCTTCTCCTCATTCGAGGAGAGGGTAGGGTGAGGTTGCGGCGGGCGAAGTTCCGTACATAACAAAATCCGCCGTTAAGGCGGATTTTTTTGTTTTAACAAGTTACAGCTTGCCGCAAACGCTCTCAACCAAACGGCGTTGGTCTTCGTTGGATTTTTCAGCGACCACTCTAAAGAGACGCTTCTTTTCATCAATAGAAGCGTTAACGAAAAAATTGGCGAATCCTCGCTCTTTTTTAAACAATTTTCTCTTGAGAAAATCCAGTAATCTCATAGAAGTTTTTCTAATTCTTCTTTAGAGTACACCTTTCCAACGAGGTTGGCAACCGTGCCTTATGTGCTAACGAAATCGCGAACAGGTTACGAATTTACGAATAGAACGCCTTCCGCGTCGCCCCGTATCGCGGTACGGGGCAAGCTTTCATCGGGATATGACAAAAAACAAAACCCCTCCGTTGGATCAAAGTGGTTGGCGTTCTAAACAATCTCGACTCTTCCCTTACCGCAATCAAGCGTAAATATTTTGCCAAGTTCTTTCAAAAGCTTAGTGCCCAATAAAACCATGTTTCCTTGTTCAATATCGATCGTGGTATTAATGCATTTTCCATCGACGCAAACGCGTCCGCTGCAAACAAGATGCGAGGAAGTCGATCCGTTCGCCAAGGTGTTGGTTTGAACGCCTATGAGTACCAAACCCAAAGGCAAAGCATCGACAAAAGGTATTTGTAAATATCCGTTAAAACCGGAATCAACCAAAGCATTTATCTTTTTAGAGATTCCCGTTACGCCCTGAACCTCTATTTCAATGACCGGTTGGTCGTTATCAAAAGTTCCAAGCATACTTTTTCGCGGAATAGTTCGTATCTTGGCGCTGGATGCTGCCGATCTGGATTATATAAAATAATTTATCGCCAAATTCTTTTTTAGCCTTCAAGACCGCCACCAAACGATCGGGGTCGACCGTGTATTTTTTATTTTCAACGTCAAAAACCGCATATTGCCCCATATACTCTTTTTCGAGGATATCTTTATATTCCTCAAAATAAAGTTTTTCTCCGACCGTGGTTATCTCTTCCAATGAAAGGTTGTGCGTTGTCATAAGTTTATGATTACAATTAAACAATAGGTCTGAAAATCGATTTTGTCAACGCGATATAATAAAAACCCGCTCAATAGAGCGAGTTCTTGCGTTGCTAAGACGACATGGGTTAAGCGGCCTATTTTGTATCTTTCTTCCGGCGGATGATGTAGAGCGATCGACCCGATATCCGCGCGATTCAAAATCATCGGCCATGTTTTTGCCAATAAAACCCTGGCCGATAAATCCGATCAATGGTTGTTTTTGTCGCATTTTGGTGGAAAAAAGATGATTTATAACCGCCGGAATAGGATAGTTATCCTATCCTTATTTCCTTGAAAAATCAAGAAATACTTATTGGGCTAACGAAATCGCGAATCGGGTACGAATTTACGAATTACGCCGCCGTTCGCCGCCGTTCGCTATTGACAATAGTAATATACTATAGTAATATTGCATTAAAGGTTCCACCTCGCTGACAAGAGCCCTCGGGCTCTCTCCGTAGCAATACGGAATAGGCGGGGTGGTCATAACAGAGTCCCGTGTAATGATACTCGGCTTCATGCCGTGCTCTCCGAAAGGAGACTAGTTACATGGGGCTTATTTTATTTACATCGAAAGGATTGCTTTTATTATAATAATTTTTTGGATACTTCGCCGTATCATAAAGATCAACCACCAGCGAAATGCGGTCGCGGACAAAATCAAAATAGCGCATTTCACCTTTGGTGAACGCCCTGTAAACCGCCCAATTCATATAATCAATTACCTGCAAACACGGTTCGCCTATCGGCTTTTGGGCGAATATCCGTATCTCTGACTCGACTTTCTTGCCCCATTTGTCCTCGAATGTTTTTATCGCGTTGGTTATGGCGTCAACCAACGGTTTTTGTCGAGCCATATTGCCGCGCGAAGCAAAGTATATTATGTTTTTATCCGATATATGCAATTGATTTTCAAATAATTTTGAGATCAGATTATTGTAAAAATTCTCCGGGTTGGCTTTATGCGTTTTTCTAAAAATCGATTCAATTTTTCTGGCGACAAAAAATTGCGACTTAAACGGCAGGCCGACGATTTTTTTAAAAACCTTTTCCTTAACCTCCTGACAGTCGTCTTTGGCGTGAAAAAATAATGACGATGTTTTAATTGACGGTATCCTTTTAAGATATTCGTCCGATATTATTTCATCCCTTGTTTGTTCCAATTCCTTTCGCAATTTTTCGGGGTCTTCTGTTTTAATAAACCCCAGAATAAAAACCTTGGAACAACCCTCCGTACCTACGATCAAATTCCCATACCTGTCATAAAAAGTCGGGTCGCCGGACTCGTCAACAAAAAAATAATTTGTTGTTTGTTTTTTGCATTTCATAAACTATCTCTTCACCACTTCCTTAATATCGTACGCAGAATCTTTGGTGGCGCCGAAGTATATTTTGGATAGCATGTCGGAGACGAGACCAAAGACGAAAAAGACGATGCTGATGAAGAAACCGAACATGGAGAGTTCGGTGAAAGCGATAAACGAGGTTTCGTTACATCATCTTCAAAAACTCGTCAACCGTGAGTCCGGTACCTCATACTCCCACGGCGCCAAGGGGTACCGTAATATGTTTAAGCACGGTCTCGCGATCGCTGGGAAGCGGAAGACCGCGGCGTTTGAGCGATTCCAATATGCGGATATTAGACCCCTTTTTGCGGCGTTGGTCAAATGGGCGGCGCTGACGACGACGACGACGCTACCTCACCCCACCCTCTCCTTGATTAAGGAGAGGAGGCGTACCAACCTGCGGAGGCCGCCCTCTCCCCCACTCCGCTGAAGCTTCGCGGGGCAGGCCCGTCGGGGGCGAGGAGTGTATAAGCGGAAAAAGAGCGTCCGGCTGGAACTCATTTTTCAAGCAACCATTCCCACAGCGGTTTAAAATGTATAATCATTCCATCTTTTTCCACCGTGCGTTTTTCATTCCATGTAAGCACGGTGAGTTTGGCTACATCAAGTTCTTTCCCGGCTTCCATCAGCGCTCTCATTTCTCGCTCTTCAACATCTTTGTTTGTCGACTCATAGGCAACTTGTATAAGTTCTATCGCCTTATATCCTTTTTTAATCACAAAATCTATTTCTCGATCATTTCGAGTTTTGTAATAGAACAGCTCGCGGTTCGGCCGGTTGCCTTTTTTAACAAGTTCCATAAAGACAAGATTCTCCATTAGTTTGCCGGCATCGGGAGAATGCTGTACGGCCTTGGCAGTTACGAAGCCGTTATCAACGACATATGTTTTCTTTGAAGCCCGCAGCCGCATGGCGGCTTTTGACGAATGACGTTCCAGAGAAATGATCAGGTATGCTTCAGTAAGGTATCCAAGATAATTTTCCAAAGTAACTTGGCTCTTAAAGCCCAAAACATTGGCGAGTTTTTTGGCGCCATACTGGCAGGAAACATTGTTTATCAAATACGATCCGAGACTATTTATCTGTTCGGAAAAACGAACTTTGTGCCGCCGGATCACGTCTTTAAAGAGGACGGCGTCGAACAGCACATCGAGATAACCGCGCGGATCGACGCCTTTGGTAATAACTTCCGGATAACCGCCATTCGACATATATTGATTCAGATACCCGAGAAGTTTGGCTTTTTCATCAGGTAACGAAAGTTTGTGAACGGCGATTTCGTACTGTTTGGCTTTCAAAATTTCCGTAAAGCTGAACGGCAATATTTCTATGGGAATATGTCTTCCGGTCAAGTGCGTGGCCAATTCTTTTGAGAGAAGCGAGGCGTTGGAACCGGTCAATACCAAATTATATCCGGCCCGATGCAAACGATTTACAAAAAGTTCCCAATTGGAAAGATTTTGTATTTCGTCAAAAAGGATATATTTTGTTTCGCCATATTCAAGCTTTAATTCGGTCATGAGTTCGTCAAGATCAATCGTCTCTTTTCCTGAAAGCGATTCGTCATCAAAATTAAAATACGCAAAAGAATAATCCTTCAAAAGCATCAGGGCAAAAACTGATTTACCGGCTCGACGAGGGCCAAGAATGACTTTTATCAGATCTGAAGACATCCACTTTCTAGCGTCTTTCTCCTTAATCCTTTCTACGTATGGAAGTAAGAGAAGCCTGTCTTTATCCTGTTTTTGCTTGGAAATTGTATCTTTAAGCATAGTATTTATGTTATACTATGCTTATTATCTCTTTTTAGCATAGTATGCTAAGTGTACTGGACATAAAAAGGAAAGTCAACAATCACACCAACGATGCACACGCTCCGTATCGGCAATGACCAAAAGAAAAAAGCTTGGCTAGAGCTCGTAGATTATGATCATCGAGGCGTTGCCCTGCTATTCTTTCTTCCGGCGGATAATGTAGAGCGGACGGCCGAGTATTTCGTTGTGAATTTGGGCGACGTATAAGGCAACCAGACCGAGGGAACTTAAAATTACGCCGACCAAGAACGTGATGAGGAGGGCAAGCTGGGCCGAGCCGGAAAAGCTGGAGGGGAAAGCCCATTCGAAAATATATTTGCCGATAAAAACATAGAAACCGAAAATTCCGACCGCGAGCACGATGAAAACGCCCAAATAGCCGGCGAGTTTAAGGGGCAGCAAGCTTAAGGAAACAAAACTGTTGAGGGCCAGACTCACCAATTTGGAAAAACTGTAGCCGGCGCGGCCGTTTGTCCGCTCGTTGGCCTCAAAGTAAATATAATCGCGCTTAAAGCCGAGCCAATTGATAAGCGCCCGCGTCATCCGTCCCGTTTCCGTGAGGCGGTTGAAGGCGTCGATCACTTCCCGGTCGATGAGGCGGAAATCCGTTTCGTTCGGCTTGATTTCGACGGCCGAAATGCGGCGCATGATTTTATAAAAGACGCAGGAGCCGAAGCGCTTCATTAAGCCGGCGGCACGGTTGGTTTTTCGAATGCCGACCACCACCTCGGCACCGGCTTCCCATTTTTTTATGAATTCCGGGATCAGTTCCACCGGGTGCTGCATATCCGCGTCAACCATGATCGCGGCTTCCCCGCGCGCTTGGTTCAAGCCGGCGGAGAGGGCGGCTTCTTTGCCGAAATTGCGGGAAAATTCGAGCACGCGCACGCGGCTGTCTATGAGCTTGCGCAGTTGTGCGACCGAAGCGTCGCGACTGCCGTCGTCGACGAAAATTATTTCCCAATCGTATTTTGACGCCGTGGGCGACAACACTTTCGCCAAGGACGCAAAAAAAATCGGAATGTTATCCGCTTCGTTATAGACAGGGATGATGACCGAGATTAGGGGTTTGTTTTCCATACGGCTCTAACGAAATCGCGAATTGGTTACGAATTTACGAATAGCCGATGAATATCACATCATCTTCAAAGATTCGTCAACCGTGAGTCCGGTGCCTTTTATTATGGCGTGAACGGTTCCGCGCTTGAGATCGCGGTTGTGCCACGGAATTACCACGGTGCAATTATCGGAATTTCGAACAAATACCTTATGGCTTCCGCGTTGCCTGTCTTCAATAAAATCCAGCTTGCGGAGGACGCGCTCAATTTTATCCGGCGTACAAATAGGAAGGCGCGAACTCATATGCCCGCGCCAAGGGGCACCGTAATATGTTTAAGCACGGTCTCGCGATCGCTGGGAAGCGGAAGGCCGCGGCGTTTGAGCGATTCCAAATAAATACCGATGGCTTCTCGCGCGTTTTTTTCAGCTTCTTCAAAAGTGTCTTCCTCGGTCACGCAACCCTCAAGAGCCGGGACTTCCACCGTATACCCGCCCTCTTCGGCGGGAATAAAATATGCCGTAAAACTGGCTATATTTGCTTCTTTCATAGTACTTAAATAATAAGCCGGAATTTTCAATTTGTCAATTTATGGGCTTTGTCCGCTCTTACGAAATCGCGAATCGGGTACGAATTTACGAATAGGGTGCCTTCTTCGTCGCCCCGTTGGAGAACGGGGGCCAGCCCAATCGAGTTGCTAGTTATTAGTTTCCGGTTTCTAGTTACGGACGAACGCCCAAGTGATGATTGGATTCCGGCTGGCGCGCCGGAATGACAGAGGGGGCGGGGCTTTGCTATGCGGATATTAGACCCCTTTTTCTCACATTGGTCAAATACCAGGCACTGACGCGCTCTAAAGCAAGTACGCTTTTCTTTTTTGTAAGGGGGAGGGGCACGAGTTCGCTGAGCCTGTCCCTCCCCCTTACGAACCCCTACCCCAGCAAGCAAACTCCTCGTACCTCGTCGTGGCGGTGATCCCGCGCTCGCGAGCCGGCGGCAGGAGCGCGGGATCTTTGTTTTGGATTCGATCTTTCCGTCGTAAATGTTATTTCGCGCTTATCAAATTCCCCTTGACCATGATATCCGACGCTTTGACCGCATCGGACTCGGCATCGTAGGCGGTTTTACAGGCGCTTATGTCGAGCGTTTTCTTTTCGGGCATGGCCAAACATTGGCCATCGGCAAATTGACCGTCGCTTCCGGCGTGGAATGCGAGCGTATCGGTTAAAATGCTTTTCACCGTACCCGAAACCTCGTTGCGGCTTATGGCGGCCGTGTCATTGCCGTCGATCATGTCATGGCCAAATACCCCCGACGGCGCTTTTATTCCCAAAAGATCGGCGATGGTCGGATAAACATCCAAGTGGCTCGCGGGGGTAGTTCTTTCGCCTTTAAGAGAGGTTCCGGGCGCCAAAACAATGAGCGGCACCTGGCTGGTTTGCAGGTCGGGAAAAACGCTTTTGCTAACGCCCAGCGCGCCGGCAATGCCGGTAAAACTTCCATGATCGCCATATATTAAAATGATCGAATTATCATATAACCCGGCGGCTTTGAGTTCATCAATGAAATCCCCGATCGCTTGGTCAGTATAATGAATACTTTGCAAATATTCCCACTGCAACTGGCTCAAGTTTGTCGGCGGAGGCATGTTGAGCGTTTGCAGATCATCGGGAATGATGAACGGCGTATGCGAAGAGAGCGTGATGAGCGTGGCCATGAACGGTTGCGGCAGGGCCGCGAGCTTGGGGAGCGATTGGCTGAAAAAATCCTTGTCACCCAGATCGTAATTCCCTATTTTCCGCGGGATCGTATAGTCGTCGGCGCTGAACCATTTTTCATACCCGAGTTGCGGATAAATATTGGCGCGATTCCAAAAACTCGGCGCGTCGCCGTGAAAAGAATAAGTGCCGTAACCGTTTTGCTTAAGGAGCGCCGGCAGAGCCGTGTATTTATCGAAAGCGTATTGAATGAAAGCCACGGTATTGGGAAGCGAATAGAGCGAGTTGAGCGTCATGAACTCGGCGTCGGCCGTTGTGCCCGGGCCGATCGGCGAATAATAATTGGAAAAATACAAACCGCTTGCGGCCAGCTTGTTCAGATTGGGTGTTATTTCTTGTCCATTGAACTTTTGCCCGATCGCCGCATTTTCGAGCGACTCAACTTGGATCATGATAATGTTGCGCCCCTTGAGCGAGCCAAAGTCCGAGACGGGCGCGGGCGGTTGCTGTTTTGCCTTATACGCGCTAACAAAACTTGCGTCGGCGGCGTTCACTTTGTCCGTATGAAGCGCGAGCGCGATGGTGTCGCCGAGGAAAAAATTAACCACGCCGGTTTTGCCGACGAGCGAATTGACGTCGTAAAGCTGGCTGTAATTGTAAATAAGTTTGGCGTTTCCCTGCTCGTGTTTTTCAATGGCAAATAACGAACCATAACCGATGGCGACGATGAGCGCGAGTGTTGCGGCGATGATAAGCTTTTGTTTTTTGATCAAACCGCGATCCATCCGACTCCCGTCCGACGGAACTCCCCCTACCCCCTCTTTTTCAAAGAGGGGCTGCGGACAGACCTCCGGAGGCCGGGTGCACCCCCTCCCTTTGAAAAAGGGAGGGTAGGGAGAGTTCCGTCGAAAAAACTCCAATGCCGCAAACCGATCCGAAAAAACTTCTAACACCCATACCCCAACCACAACCAACAATCCCGCTGCGAAAACTATAAGATGCCAATTAAGCAGCGTTTTTACGGTGGGCAAGATCGCCATGCCTTCCCCCGCATAAAACAGCGCCGAGGCCTGCAAAAACCCGCCGGAGTAGGAATAATAAAGATATTGACTGGAAAATATCAGCGCCGCGAGCAACGACGCAACCGCCAAATACGGATATTTGAAGCGCTTATTGATAAGAAGCGCCGGAGCGAATAGCAATATTCCCAAAGCCGTTGTCACCAAGCTGCGGCGCCAAACGTAATTGCCGGGCGAAATGTTAAGCCAATAATTAAAAAGATGATTTTGGATGACAAAAATAACGACCAGAACCAAAGGCAGCCAGCTGATCCTCCAAACTTGGCGCAGTGCGCGGACAAAGCTCTTCATTTATTTCATTCTAATATTACGCGGCGAAATATCCAAATGGTGCTTGCGGTTGCCTGAACGGCAACGAGGCGACACTAATATACGAATGCATGCGAATGATACCAATTGTGCCGAGCCGTTATACAAAACCCCGCTCCGATGGCCATCGGAGCGGGGTTTGTTTTCCGCGTCCCCTAACCAGGGGCTCCCATTTGTTTCGGGAGAATTTCCTGAATTTTTTGAGGAGTTGGATTTAACCGTTAGACGTTTCGCTTATCCTATCCGTTGATTCCAGCGTTAGCCGGAATTACGAATTAGGAATTAGAGCGAGAGGGTCTGGGCGGTGGTCGGCAAGACTTGAACGTACTTGCCATTGGTCCAGTCGCCGCTGCTGCCAACACCGTTGACAGTACCAGCGCTGTGGGCGTCGGCCGAAGAGTCGGACCAAACAAAGTTGTTGGTCGTAACGTTCTCCGCGGTCAGATCGCCGGTTTGGACGGTCTGGGTCGAATCGTCAAGCAGCTTGAAGGTTATCGAGTGGCCGGTAGAGGCGCCGGAGAAAACCGAGCAGTCGAGACGATAGGT
>Ga0182027_10016413_pt1 | contig 10113 bp, 6 predicted proteins | sample 712E1DmetaG_FD_121300 | JGI IMG/M metagenome (GOLD analysis project Ga0182027, IMG submission 121300) | Permafrost microbial communities from Stordalen Mire, Sweden - 712E1D metaG (Illumina Assembly) | ecosystem: Environmental > Terrestrial > Soil > Wetlands > Permafrost | place: Sweden... | reverse complement strand
CTATGTCTATATCCACAATGAAGCGGTCGTGCCGGCCCAGGATGCCAGCGCCAGTGCGGCGTATATCTCAACCCGCCAGGCCCAGACCAACCTGAGCCTTAGCCAAATCTCTGGCCAGGTGGCGCGGCTTGCAGACAGCGGCTCACAAAACGCCGCAAAAATCGACAGCCTGAACAGCAGCGTCAGCGAACTGCAAACGGCCGTCCAAAACCAAAGCCAGACTCTCAGCCGCCTGGACGGTCTGGAAGCGAGCCTGAACAGCCTATCCCAGCGCTTCGACGCCAACAGCACCACCACCGGCGAGCTGCAAGCGACCCTGGCGGCCAGCGATTTCTCGTTCCATGACTTGCAAACCCAGATAAAGCTCTTGCAGGTTATGGAGCTGCTCAATCGCAGCCGTTTGTATATGCAGCAGTCGAATTACGGCCTGGCCGGCAGCGACATCGACAACGCCCGCCAGATCCTGTTGGCGCTTCAACCCGGTTTGCCCTCTTACCAGCAGCAGACGGCCGGTTTGTGGATCCAGCGGCTCAACCTGGTCACGAGCGACCTGCCAACCTACCCGGCGCTGGCCTCCAATGACCTGGACATGGCCTGGAGTATGCTGGCAGGCGGCCTGCCGCCCCAACCCAGCGACACACCCACCCCATCTTTCACGATACCCACAGGGAGTCCTACTCCAACTATTTATGGGCCGGGCAGCCCGACCGCCACGGACACGACCTTACCAACCTACACACCTTACCCCACGCCAAGCGAGAATCCCTACCTCACACCGGCGCCGACCGGCAGCAGCTCTGAAACTCCCACGCCGTCCGGTACGTAATTGCTTTAATCGACCGTAAGGGTCTTGCTCAAATTCCTGGGAAAATCCGGGTCATAACCCCGGCTGATGGACATGTAATAGGACAGCAGCTGCAGCGGGAGGACTGCCAGCAGGGAGGATATCTGCGGGGTGGCCTCCGGCAGCACGATCAAATCGCTGGCATTGGCCCGCAGCCTGGCATCTTCCTGCCCGATGGCGATGGCCCGCCCACCCCGGCAGGTGACTTCATTAATACCACTCACGATCAGCGGGATGTCTTCCGGTCCGGCCGCAAACAGGACCGGGAAACCCCTGGTCACCGCCGAGAGCGGGCCGTGTTTGAATTCGGTCGAAAGCATCCCTTCGCAGTGAGCATAGGTGATTTCTTTGAGCTTGAGGGCGCCTTCCAAGGCCATGGGATAGGTCGCTCCATAACCCAGGCAGTACAGGTCGTTCCACTGGTTGACCGAGGGGGTGATCGCCAGCACCGCGGCGGCGACGGAATCGATAGTCTGCTCCATCAAGGCGGGAATTTGCTCCAATTCTTTGGTATCGCGCCCGCCCAGGCGGTAGGCCAGCACCAGAAAGGTAACCACTTGATTGGTAAAAGTCTTGGTAGCCGGAACGCTGATCTCATAACCGCAGCACAGAGGCAGCCAGCACTCCGTTGTCTTGGAGAGCGTAGAGCCGATCACGTTGGCCAGACCAAAACAGGTCATGCCGCGCCCTTCGGCGGCCTGCAGGGCGTTCAGCACGTCCTTGGTCTCGCCGGACTGGCTGACGAACAGGCCCACGTCCTGTGGCCCGACGGCCGGCAGGTACTGCGGGATAAACTGGGTGGCCAGCACGGGAATAATGGCCTGACCGGCCAGTTGGGCAAAGTAGACGGATCCGGCCAGGCAGGCGTGATAGCTCGTCCCGCAGCCGATGAAATAAACGTGCCGGGCGCGCTTGATTTTATCGAGCACGACCTGCACCTGCAGGTTGCGCTCCAGCATGTGCAGCACCTCACGCGCCACCTGCGGCTGGTCGTGAATTTCCTTGAGCATGAAATGAGCGTAACCGCCCTTCTGCACTGCCTCCATCGTCTCGGTAATAAGCTCTGGCTCCCGGACGATCAGGCTGCCGTCTTTGACCGAACGCAGCTCAACCCGATCGGCCCATAGGGTGATGATCTCGCCATCCTGGACGCGCACGATTGTGCGGGTCAGCGGCAGGATGGACGGCAGATCGGACGAAACGCAGGTGAAGCCCTGTCCGATGCCGATCACCAGCCCGGAACCCTTCTTGATGGCGAACAGCTTATCGTCATTGACCCGGCCAATCACAAAGGCGTAGTCGCCCTGCAGATCGGCGTGCGCCCGGCGGATGGCCTCGATGAAATCGCAGCCTTTATCGATGTAGCGCTCCACGGCATGGACACACGACTCACCATCGTTGTGGGAGCGCACGGTCATGCCTTCGGCCATAAACTGCTGGCGCAGCTCGACGTTATTGACCACGTTGCCGTTGTGCGCCCCGACCAGATCGCCATCCGAATCGAGGTGCGGCTGGGCATTGACCTGGGATGGCTCGCCGAAAGTGGCCCAGCGCAGTTGAGTGATGCCGCGCCGGCCGCTCATCTCGGCCAGATTGTATTTTTTAGCGACCTCGTCCACCCGGCCGACGTCTTTGCGCAGGTCAATTTTGCCGCCGCTGATGGTGGCCGCCCCAACCGAGTCGTAGCCGCGATAGGTGAGACGCCGGGCGGCCTCGATCAGGATCGGGCCAAGGGTTTGTTCCTTATCCGTAACAATACCGAAAATACCGCACATAGGATTCCTCTCTAAGCCAAGTTTATCATTAGAACGATCAGACTGGCAATATTCACACCGCTCCTTGGCAGCAACTGCTTGAGGTTCTTCCCAAATTTCCCTTGACAAATGCTCTTTTTTCTTCTATGATGTAACCAATTAGTTACGTAACTATCTGGTTACATTTGCACAGGAGATAAGCATGGCAGAACCCATTCAGCGACGAGCAGAGAAAACACGCACGGCTATTCTGGATGCTGCGGAAATTGTTTTTGCCGAACACGGCTTCGACGGCGCCCGCGTCGATGCCATAGCGGAAGCCTCCGGCTATAACAAAACCCTCATCTTTCGCTACTTTGACGATAAACTCGGCCTCTACAGCGAGGTGCTCAGGCGGATCGACAGACAGGCCAGCGAGCCCCTGGCGCAGTTGATCGGGCCGCTGCTTGAAGATGAAACCATCTTTTCGGATACTCACAAGCTCAGAGCGTTTTTCAAAACAGGTTTGGGTCTATTTTTTGATTACCTGCTGGCCCATCCGCACGTCATGCGCATGATCCTGTGGGAACAGGCCGAGGGCTGGCAGACTTATGTAAAGATCGCTGCGGTATTCGAGCTGGAAGGCGCCGAGCGGTTGGATGCACTTTTCTCCAGGGCCCGGGCATCAGGACTGCTGCGCTCCGATCTTGATCCTACCGTGCTATTTTTACTGGCCGAGCAAATCTGCTGGACCTACCCGACCTCCATTCCTTTTTACCAGCTAGTTCTGCCGGGAAGGGATCTCTCCACACCTGAGGCGCTGGCCCGCGCCCGGGAGCAAATTGTGGATTTTATCGTCGGCGGGCTGGTCCTCGATCCACCTTCCATAATAAGAAATTGAGGCCAGTCAAAGGAGAAAATGATGGATCAAGATATTCAAGGCAAACACACCGCAGGCAAGACCCGCCCGCTCGGCATCCTGATTGTGGCGGCGCTGATGATCCTTTTTGGACTGGCGGAAGTGGCCACGGGCTTCACGCACAACTTCATCGGTATGGTCAGTACCTCCCAGGCCAGCCTGGCTACTTATTTGGGCGTCGCGCTCGGGCTGTTTTATTTCATCGGCGGTTTGCTGATCTTGACCAAAATAAAATGGGCCGCCATCCTTGCCATGATTTTGCTGTGCGGCGACTTCATTGGGCGCATTGCCATGGTTTTGACAGGTCTTTATCCGGTCAATTCTTTCAGGCAAACCTTCGCCATTGTGATTGGCACGGCAATTGCGGTCGTCTTCGCAGTTTACATCGGGTTAAAATTGAAGTTCTTCCGCTGAGACCGGTTTTAGCCGATAGATTTAGTGATGCTCAACGCCAAAAGCGATTGAATGCTGGCGGCCAATGGTTCATTTACGGCTATCGTTGTAGCGTTTATAGATCCTCTGCCAGGCTGCGCTCGGCTCCTTTGGGCGGGATTTTTTATGCTCGCTTTTGCTCATGAAAAAGGAGAAATCTTCCAGCATTTCGGAAACCGCCTCCCTGGGTTTGTAATAAACGGGCGGCAGGCCAAGATTGATGGCTTCTACAAAAATGTCCGGGGTGTAGGGGATGACGAGTGAGGCCGTTATACCCAGTGCGGCTTCGATTCTTTCGCGGGGTATGCCCAGCCTGGGGAAGGTGGCATTGAGGATCATTTTGATCTCTTCCGGGGCATAGCTTAACTTTTTATAAGTATCGATTGCGGCTGCGCTGGCCCGAATGGAAGCCATGTCCGGCGAGGCTACCAGCAGGATGGCATCGGCGGCGTCCAAGGCCTGCAGAGTGGTTTCATGGAAATCGTGAGGCAAATCGGCGACCACATAAGAAAAACGCTGTTTTAATAATTTCAGGGCGGCGCCCATTAATTCGGGTTTAATGGTTTCGGCGTCGGCGGGGAGGGTGGGCGCGGCGATGAAGGAAAGACCACTTTCGTGCGGTGTAATAATAGAATCGAGAATTTTGTCATCCAGTTCCTGCTCATCAAAGCGAGCAATGTCGGCCCAAGTACGTTTCAGCGGTGAGTTGAGCATGAGCGCCACCTGCCCTGCCATCATACATAGATCGACGAGCAGGGTTGGCTCGCCCCACAGGGCATTCAATCCAATGGCCAGGTTTACTGCGATGCTGGAGTTGCCAATTCCGCCGCGCAAGCTGTGGACGACAATCATGCGCGCTTCTTCCTGGACGGGCCCCGCCGCAAGTAAGCGGACCGTATCGACGCGACGCAGCAACCCCTGAATGCGGGCGGCGAGTTCCTCAGGTTCGAAAGGTTTCGTCAGGTGGTCGTCGGCGCCGGCTTCGAAGGATTTGAGCTTATCCTGCAAACCGGATTGGGCGGTCAGCACAATGATGGGGATATGCGCAAATTCCGGGTCACGGCGCAGGCTGCGGGTCAGGTCATAGCCGTTCATATCCGGCATATTCACGTCGGTGATGATGACGTCCGGTTTAAGGGTGTGGGCCAGCGCCAGCCCGTCTTTACCATTTTCGGCGGTGGAGATTTGGAATTTCAACCCTTCCAACGCACGTTTGATCATAGTGAGGAAGAATAATTCGTCGTCAATTACCAGGATATGTGTCATAGGAGTGTCCCTTTTTTACGCTTTAGATACCAAACTGTTCCGCACAAAACAGGCGTAATCGCTCGGCTTCGATCTCGAGCTGCTTGACCAGAACGGCCGCATAGGTCAGATCTTCCGATTTGCCAAGCGCCTCAATTTCTGCCGCCACCCGCGTGAGAGGAGCGGCTTTGAAGTTGGCCGATATTCCTTTAAGATTGTGGGCCTGGCGGTAGAGCGCGTTGGCGTCCTTTGATGCCAAGGCCTGGTTGATCGCCTCCAATCGCCCAGGCATGTGTTCGATCAGGCCGCGTAATATATCGATCATAAAATTGGGATCGTCATAGAAAAGCGGCAAGGCTGCTTTGACATCCATGGGCGGTTCGCCTTACAGCTCGTCCAGAAACGGCGGCGGCGACTTTAGCTTGGGAGCCGGGTCTGAAACAACTTCCCCAAAAAGCCCATCTTCTGCACCCAAGTTGGATACCGCGGCAAACGCATTGGGAGGGCCCGAATAATCCTGCACTTCCGGGCTTTCTTTTACCCGAGGTGAGTTATCGGGCTGCGCCCAACGATCCAGTGCTTTAAATAAGGCCTGGGGGGTAATGGGTTTACTGACATAGTCATCCATCCCGGCTGCCAGGCAGCGTTCACGGTCGCCTTTTAGCGCTTCGGCAGTCATGGCAATGATTGGTATATGGCGTCTATGGCCCTCCCACTGCCGGATGCGGATGGTTGCATCGGTGCCATCCAGCTCGGGCATTTGAACATCCATTAAAACAGCATTGTAGCGTTCGTTTTTTACTTTTTCTATGGCGTCCAAGCCGTTTTCCACCACGTCGACCGAAAAGCCCGCCTTTTGGAGCAGGATTGTGGCCAGCTTTTGATTGACCGGGTTATCTTCTGCCAGCAGGATACGCAAGTTCTGGCGTTTGTGTTCTGTGACCGAGTGGCGTGTGACCAGGTGGGTCTGCTGTTCTTTTGTGCGCGTCAAAACAGAGCCGATCGTTTCGAAGAGCATTTGCTGTTTGACCGGTTTCACCAGGTAAGCTGCGCAGCCCAGCGCTTCCAATCGGTTTGCGTCGCCGCGCTGCCCCATGGACGTCAGGATGATTATTTCGGTATCCCGCAGGGATGGATCGCTCTTGATTTCACGGGCGGTTTGCTCGCCGTCCATCCCGGGCATTTGCATATCGAGCAAGACAAGACGGTAGGGATCTGCCTGCCGGTAAGCATTCCGAAGCAGCTCAAGGCCTTTTACGCCGCCCGAGGCGCTGTCAATGCGACTACCAAACCCCTCGACCATTTTCGTCAGAATCATCCGGTTGGTAGCATTGTCGTCGATGCACAGCACCCGCAGGCCCTGGACATCCAGTGAAAGGTCGGCCGGATGCGATCCTTCCGGCTGGCCCGGCACCTGCGCTTGTTTTTCAAAGGTAATTGTGAACCAGAATGTGCTGCCGGAGCCGGGTTCGCTTTCGACCCCAATTTGTCCAGCCATCAATTCGACCAACTGCTTGCTGATGGTCAATCCCAGTCCGGTGCCGCCGTACCTGCGAGTGGTTGAGCCGTCGACCTGGGTAAAACGATCAAAAATGGCGGCCAGCCGTTCTTTTGGGATGCCGATACCACTATCCTGAACGGAAAAACGGACGGTAACATGGTCCTCTGATTCTTCACGCGGTTCGGCTTGCAGAACGACTTCACCCTGGGACGTGAACTTGATGGCATTGCCGGCCAGGTTGACCAGGATTTGTCGCAGGCGGGCCGGGTCGCCTACCAGCTTGGTTTTCAAATCCGGGTGGATCAGGCAAACCATTTCAAGCCCCTTGTCCTGCGCCCGCTTGGCGAGCATGTAAGCCACATCTTCCACGGTATTGCGCAAGTCGAAATCGATCCTCTCGAGATCGAGCCTTTGAGACTCGATTTTTGAGAAATCCAGAATTTCGTTGATCAGGTCCAGGAGCGTTTCGGCGCTTTGCAGGGCGACCTTGAGATAATCCTGTTGTTCATGGGTGAGCTCGGTATCCAGAGCCAGCTCCAACATGCCGATCACGCCGTTAATGGGGGTGCGGATTTCGTGGCTCATATTTGCCAGGAAATCGCTCTTGGCGTGATTGGCTCCTTCGGCCTCCTGCACCAATTGTGCCCCTTTTATACCCCCACTTATACTTTCACGCAGGCTCAAATGCAGGCCGAGTTGTTGTAGGGAATCCCCAAACCCAAACACGACGAACCCAAAACATTCGTCCCGGAAATGCAGTGATTCCATCACCAAATAGTGCTGCCCTGGCGCCGATAGTATTTTTCGCACCAGGGTTTTGGGGGATGAAAATAACTCCCCTCCTTTTTCCAATTCAATTCGTTTTCCACCTTCGTATTGCAAAACCAACCGGGTGGTTCCCTGGATATTTCTCGGGTCGGCATAGATTCCTACGTAACAGGCGGGAATGCCCAATACCGGCAGGGCACCCGCCAGCACATCCATCAAAGCATCTTGATCGAAGGCGGTATTTAAATCACGCTTTATCCATTGATAAGCAATGGCTTCTTCTTCATCCCGCACGCGGTTGGCGGCTTGTCTCTGGTGTAGCCGCTTCGATACCAATACATGACCGGCTTCCCAAAGCGTATCTGCTCTGGTTAACGTGGCTGCATCTCCACTCAAAATTGGCAGTAGCTGCTGCCGCATTAACGAAAGCACTTCATGCCAATCCATAAAATGTTCGAGAGGTACCTTTATCTCGGTCACATCCTCCTCAAGTTCCAGCAGGAACCCATTCCTCTCACGTTCAATATCCTCTGATTCAAGTTCCGTTATGAAGGCATCCATAAACGGCTCGCAGCATTCTGTGACTGCTTTCGATAATCCTGCTGTCGATTGTTGTATCCCAACAAGAATATTTTCTTTTTCCTTTGAGTAGTTTTCTCGGATACTGCCGGACATGACGGCCCCCTGGCTTATGAATATTTCTTCCGATCCGGCTGTTTTATGGATGGTCGAGGAAAAACAACCACAAGAACGCCGGAAGATGGCGTGAGTGCCCAGGGCTAAAGTATCTGGCGCTGGCTCTCCTCTGATCTGTTTCAGTAAAAGTTCTACACCCTGGTAGGCCTGTTGGTAGAATGGCTGATGCACAGTGGTGAGGGCCGGACTCGCTGCCGATGCGCTATCAACATCGTCAAAGCCGGTCACCGCAACATCGTCAGGCACTTTTACAGCGCGCCTCCACAGGGCATCCATGACGCCAAGGGCCATATCATCATTTGCGGCAATGATTGCATCGGCCTTTATCCTACGCTCATCCCACAAAATTCGAACTGCCTCCTGGCCTGATTTATAGCTGAAATTGCCGGGCGCCACCAAATTAGGGTCAAAAGATATATTATTTTCTGCCAGTACTTCTCGATAAACAATATACCGTTCCTCCGCATCCACATTATGATCCGGCCCTCTCACAAAGGACAGGCGGCGAAAGTCATGGCGCTTGATCAAATGCAGGATCACTTCTCGCAGACCTGACCGGTTGTCAATGAAAATATTCGGTGACTTTCTTTCTATCTTCCCCAGAACCCGGATTGGCAGGGGCTTCAAGCCATCGCAGAACTGCTGTTGGGTTGGACGGCCAATATAGTTGAATATCGAGCTGGTCAGTATGACCCCATCCACATTCTCGTTCCCCACCCATTGATACAACACATTTGCAGATCTAAAGTTGAGGCGAGGAGTATTGATCTCGGAGCCGCACACAAAAACCAAATTTGCGTTGTAATTTTGCGCGGCGTCGTATGCGCCGGAGATGATGGAAAAGGGATAATAACCATAGGTCTCGTGTATAAATAGAGCAATGGTAGGGCGTAGAATTTCATTCTCTGGCATAAGTTCACCTTCTCCTACGGGAAATACCTGCATATTTCATTGTACACACATTCAGCATACATTTTCAACTTGTTTGGGCCGGCGCAAAGGATACGTTGAGGGCGCCTGGCGCGTTGCCTCAAAAGCACAAATATAATTTATCACGAATTTTCCGAATGAACGAATGAGACGAATAAGGAGCTAATAACCGGTCCTCGTGAAAAATTAAACCTTTTATTCGTTTTGTGCTATGCTATTAGAGGGGAAATACAATCCCAGAACCGTAGCTGGGATGCTAATCGTAAACGGGCTTCGATGTTAATAAAAGCCGTCAAGGTACTGCGGAGTTTTGGGTTTTGTATCCCGAGGTCTGAACAATACAACAACATTAATGGTAATCAAATGAGCCAACGCGGTTAGATTTTGAGCTATCCAGAAAACCAAAACCTGGTTGGAATCTGCTCATGATGAACTGGAGAAATATGGATAAAACCATCAAGAACGATGACCAGAACTTATCCAGCCGACCCGAAGCCATTCCCGCAATCCTACAAATCCTGCTCGAGAGCTCGAATGCGCTGATATTTTCGGTGGATCGAGATTATGCCTACACGAGCTTCAATCAAGGTCATGCCGCGGTAATGAAGGCGCTGTACGGGGTGGATATCCGGAGCGGCGGCAGTATTCTGGAATACATGACCGTAGCTGAAGATCGCGAGGCGGCGAAAGTCAACCTCGACCGGGCCCTGGCCGGAGAGCAGGTGATCGAATCGGCTTTTTCGGGCGAGGATACTCGCTCGAGATCTTTCTTCGAGGTTACCCACAACCCGATCCGATCCAACGATGGAGCAGTGATGGGCGTCCTGGTGATTGCCAAGGACATCACGGAGCAAAAGCTGGCGGAAGAAAAAATCCAGGAACTGGCGAAATTCCCCGAGGAAAATCCCAACCCAATTGCGCGGATCAAGCGGGACGGCGTGCTCCTGTACGCCAATCCGGCCTGCGCCCCGCTGCTGAAGTATTGGAATGCCCAGGTCGGTCAAACCCTGCCTGAGGATCAGCTCCGGTTTATTGAATCCATATT
>Ga0182027_10016412_pt1 | contig 10113 bp, 9 predicted proteins | sample 712E1DmetaG_FD_121300 | JGI IMG/M metagenome (GOLD analysis project Ga0182027, IMG submission 121300) | Permafrost microbial communities from Stordalen Mire, Sweden - 712E1D metaG (Illumina Assembly) | ecosystem: Environmental > Terrestrial > Soil > Wetlands > Permafrost | place: Sweden... | reverse complement strand
TCTCCTACTGAAGAAGCATATTTTAGGGAATATTCTAAAGAAATAAAAAAAGCAGTAAATATCCCTGTAATGCTTGTAGGGGGCATTCGGTCTCTTTCTGTTATGGAGAATCTGCTTGAGGGAGGATTTGCAGATTTGGTTTCCATGGGCAGGCCATTTATCCGTGAGCCCGATCTCATTTTGAAACTTAAGTCTGGAGAGGCTAAAAAGGCAATGTGTATATCCTGTAATCTGTGTTTTGATCCTGAAGGTATCAGATGCAACTACGAGTTTGATTGAAATCCTGAGAACTGAAATATCCCTTATCGCTTCTTTTTAATTTCCTGATACTTGTTTGATTAAACTCCTTAATTGTGATGTTTTTCACTGGTTTTGTAAAATAGCCAGATTTTCTGCAACGGAACCTTCTCAAATGCATCTTTTAAGTTCCCATTTCCTCCAGGTTGTGCATATATGATATTTCTTTTCTTCTCCGTCTCTATTCCCTCATACGAATTCTATTGCCTCTACTGGGCAGGTCACTATACAGGCGTTACAGAGAATTTTATTCTTTCCGAAACGGCGACATTCTCCTAAGTTCTGGGCTCTTACAATGCCATCCTGTACTGCCAGGACCAGCTTATTAGGATTGGTAGGGGCATTTCCCGAGCCTACTCCATAAGGATCATTTGCTACATTAGGAGGGCAGGCAACCACACAATTTCCGCATCCGAAACACAAGTCTTCATGAATTATAAGGCCTGTTTCGGTTGCACCTTCGGACGGCTTGAAGATACTTCTGAGCTTTTCGTAATTTTCTTTGTACTTCGGATCTTCCACAAGGGGGGGGCATCCCTCAGGTTTGAGCTCATGAGTCATGAGAGCTACTGCGAAAGCCATACATGAAGCTTTTCCACATATTTTGCAGTTTGTTTTTGGAAGCAGCTGATAGAGTTCCATTGCACTTGTCATTCCAGGTCACCCTTGAGTCAAATTGTAATTCAAACAATTAAGAGTCTAGCCGAAAAGTCCTGCTGTTCTAAATATTACGCAGGCATATGCTAAATTGTGTCATTATAAAATACGGCACAGTATCGTGATTCCTACACTTTTCAGATAGACTCTAAAACAGACAAAGTCAATATAATGGCTTTGTCAATCAATATTATAAATAAGTATTCAATTAGTGGAATACAGAAATCAATTATTTCGGATCAGGAGGGTTTTAAATGTCAGTTTTAAAAGAAACATTGCCTAAAGTTGTTGAAGCTTATGAAGATATGAAATAAATAAAACAAAAATTTTGTCAATAAAAACATTGACTTTCTATTAATTTCAACAAAAACAAAATAACAAGTTCTGTAGAAGAGTCAAAAAAGAAATTAGGTAACCAACCCATTTAAGTTTTGCATGGAGAATCCAACTATCAACATGACGTTAACAACAATAAGATTTTAATTGTGTATTTGGTGAGATGATCAAACCGATACTGTAAAGCTTATTCTTCCCTAACTGCTTAACTCGTTCTGCTAACATACTGGGTAATTCACATTTTTCATTGGGCAGAAAAACAGGTTCCGTTGCAAAAATATTAGAGTAATTTGAATTTACTTTATTTCGTATGCACAGATTTTATAGCAAAAACTGTGTATTGTTATACACTAATACTCTAATTGCAATAGCTATGTAGGCACGTGACCACTACCGCCACCAATGTAGCATATGCCAGACACAGGATTACATCTCGCAATCCAGGGAAGGGGTTGTGTATTATCCCACAGTCTTATTTCAGCTGGAATGGGTTGTGTATTATCCCACAGTTCTATTTTACTAATGCTGTTGATGTCTTTTGTTTTCTTGTAGGTTGTAGTCTTCACATCTTTCAAGAATATAATGGCTGTTTTCTCTTCCTTAACTACAGGAGGTAAAGGTTGTGGATTGAGTGCATTACATGCTGTAGCCGTCACTGATACTACAAAAAGGACTGTTAGCAAAATGGCCAGTATCTTTTTCACTCTACTATATGATTGTTTTAACATTTAGTTCACTCCTTTATGACTATAAAATCATACTGAATTTTGTTTTTGGTAACTATTCAAGCTATGAAGAATTAGTTGGTTGAGATCTATTTTATTACATTAAATCTTACTATGTTTATTAGTTATTTTAAAGTAATTATAAAAAAAATAGTCTCTGAATAAAACTTCTTTTCCAATAAAATATTTTAACATTGGGCAACTATTTGATATTAATATCGTTTTATTAAAAAGTAGGATGCTAAGTCAATATTTTTGCTGACAAAGTTTGATTTTTTTGTTGCTTTTATTGATGCATAGGTTTTCACACAAAAACTGTGCATGAGTAAGTTATCAACATTCAAAGCTTAATCCGAAAAAATAGAAAAGTTATCATCAAACTCCGATTCCATTATATATGGAATATTTCTTTTTTAGAATTTAGTAGTCCATAAATCCAGAGCATGTTTGTAATGTCGTAGGAAAAAATAAGCCATTATATATATTATTTACATTATCTTTATGGACCAGCATTTGAAAGACCACTTAAACAGGTATTGATTTAAAGATCAAAATTCATTTTTATAATTTAAGTGATCCGGTTAGTCTGAATTGTTAAAAAACTAGATCCTGTAGCTGCAAGTGAGTCACTGCCTGCTGCTCAGCTAAAGATTGTTGGAAGGTGGATTAGACCTTTGAATATAACTTAATTCAATTTACTATAAAGTTGTCCTACATACTCTAAATAGTACTACCTTAACTAAAGAATATGACATTTATGTGAAAACATTATCCTAAAATTTAAGTGATTGTATATATCACATAAGCTATATATTTTTTAAGTAATAAAAATACATGAAAAAAATCTTATGGGTACTTACCGTGCAGTGCCAGTAAAATCATGGGGAATCAAAATGGTTTAAAACCGACTTATTATTGGGCTAGTGGGGAGATTTTTAGTAAAAGTCTAATAAGAAACGAACCAGAATCAATAAAATAGCCTAGGGTGGCTGAGAATGGCTCCATTTGATTGACGTATATAACCCTGCTTCTATGCAGAACTAAACGAACTAAATATTAAAATACGAGACTAACTGATATTAATTGTAAAGTAAAAAACGGTGTGAAAAATGGCTCGCCCATCAAAGCTTACTCCTTATATACAAAAAAGAATTGGTGAAAATATTGCTCTCGGTTTGACTTACAGATTGGCTGCAGAGTCAGCTGGTATCACTTATAAGTCGTTCAATTCGTGGATGCAGCAGGGCAAAAATTTAACATCTGGGAAATATTTTGAGTTTGCACTGTATATCAATAAATGCAATGCTGACGGAGCTAGGATACTACTCGAAAAGCTGAACGCTGCGGCAAAAACAGGAAACTGCACGGTATGTATGTGGATTTTGGAAAGGAGATTCCCGGAAGACTTTGGAGGCGCATATATAGGAAAACGAATGCAGTTTCAGAAAATATAAACACAAATGTTGAGATAACAGTCCAGGAAGCCGATATACTTAGAAAAGAAATTCTAGAAAAGTTTGATCAGCGTTGAAGAAAGTAATGAGTTTTCAACTAGTTGGTATTTTTCATCATAACTTAATCCATTTTTAATATACAATATTTCATTATTCATTTTGATCAGTTTGTATAATTGTAACTGGACTTACCAAAATCTCCACCATGGCTTCTTTGCTCCGGGTGCTTCAATTACTTTCTGATTGATGAGTGTCTGCATTTGCAACATATAGTTATTGTAAAGATTTTGGGCAGCTTCCTTATCCTGACCGGCTTTTTCGAGCTCTTTTTTTAATGTTTCATTATGATGTTGTAACTCAATTATCCACTTTTCCTTTTCTTCAAGTCGAGTCTGCAATTTTGTATATTCGATTTTATCTGTTGCATTCATTATATTACTGTTTATGACGCTATTAGTATCTTCATTCTCTTGTTGCGTATTAAGTTTATTAAGGTTATTTAAGAGCAATCTTTCAAGAGCTACGTTTAACACTTCCGTTTTATCTCTATACTCTTTATTCTCTACTGCTTTAATCATAGCTTCATGAAGATTAATAGGAATTTTGCCAGAAATCATTATCCTTGTTTCGGCTGTCATAAATATTAATACACCTTCATACATTGAATATTATGTAATAAATGTTAATACTATTTAATAAGGTTTAATACAATTATATAACATATAGTATTAATTATAACTTTAAGTTTACTAAAAGAAGGCATAATGGATCTATAGCGTATATTAATAAACGTCTTAAGATATCATAAGGTAAAAAGTTTACTATACATAGCGATATGTCCTCTGGGATTTTGAGATAAGGTATCGTTTTTGTGCTAAAAACTCTAAACTTTCTAAAATCCATACGAAATAAGAGAAGGTTGATATGCCTCATGGAACTTCTGGGACTCATAGAGCATATGGAGCTTGTGGAATATTTGGAACTAATTAAACTAAATTAAGAGCATAAATAGAAAAATAAGAAAGGAATAAGCTTTAAAATCGGGCTGATCATCTAATTAACTGCACAAATAATATTTTATTGTTGTTAACTTCATTTTGGTAGATATTATCTCCATGGATAATAAAAGGGTTAGTAACTTAATTTTTAGGGCAATAACGATATTCCTTAAGGTGATCCCTATTGCCCTATTCTATTTTGAGTCTTCTGCAGTACTTAGCATTTTGCCCTTCATTATAGCGAATTAAAGCCAATAGTTTTACTGACAAATATTTTGTTTCTTATTTTTCCATTGATGCAGAAGTTTTAATGTAGAACATGCCTATTCTAAACGCAAACTTTCCATTACTATTTTATCCACTAGTACCCACTCACAAACGCGGACTGGAAAGAATCCCTTTATTTATTAACCACTACAGTTTTTATATTCACAAATTCCTTGAGCCCATAGTGGGAAAGCTCCCTCCCAATTCCCGACTTCTTGACACCGCCAAAGGGGAGTCTGGGATCAGATTTAACCATTCCATTTATAGCTACAAATCCTGACTGAATCCGTTTTGCCACCCTTTCAGCTCTATCAAGGTCTCCAGACCAGATCTCAGCACCAAGCCCAAACTCTGTTGAATTCGCAATTATCACTGCTTCATCTTCGTCCTTTGCAGTGATAACCGGTGCAATAGGCCCAAAAACCTCAAGATTGCATGCTTTCATGTCTGTACTAGCTGTAGGAATAATAGTGGGATTGAAGAAAAAGCCTTTTCCAGATTTTTTCCCGTAAATTTGGGGTTCCGCTCCTTTTTTTCTCGCGTCTTTCAGAACCTTTTCAAGAATGTGAACAAATTCCTTTTTTGCCATAGGTCCTATATCTGTTTCCTCATCCATAGGGTCCCCAATTTTCAGTTTCTGGATATTAAGTTTAAATTCTTCGATAAAATCAACTACAACATCTTCTACAACAATAAATCTCTTGGCAGCAATACAGCTCTGTCCGGTATTGATAAAACGGGACTCCGTAGCTACCTGCGCAGCCCTTTTGATATCAGCATCTTCAAGCACTATGAAAGGATCAGATCCACCCAATTCCAGTACCAGAGGTTTGATAATTCCTCCCACAAGTCCCCCTATTTCCAAGCCCGCAGTTATGCTGCCAGTAAGCGAGACACCATTCACTTGATCTTCTGCAATAATTTGCATGGCAACTTTTGAGTCAATTAAAAGAGTTTTGAAAATGTGTTTTGGGAATCCAGCCTCCAGAAAAACTTTCTCAATCTCTAAAGCTGACCTTGGTACATTTGAAGCATGCTTGACCACACAGACATTTCCTACACACATTGCAGGTACTGCAAACCTAAAAACTGCCAAAATGGGAAATTCCATGGCATGATCCCAAAAATAATTCCAAGAGGTTCAAAAGTCACATAGCTTTTCTCAACACCAATATCTACAAGCTCGTCTTTCAATAATCTAACCGCGTTTTCTGCGTAATAGTCACAGAGCCAAGCACATTTTTGGACTTCGTTTCTCGACTGCCTGATAGGTTTTCCCATTTCCATTGTAATAATCTTAGCATAATTATTAGCATTCAGCCTGAGCACTTCTCCAACATTTGAAAAATATTTTACCCTTTCCACAACAGACAACGAACTCCATCCTGAAAACGCATCCCGAGATTTTTCAAGATGGTTCCTACATTCTTTAATAGAAAACGAATCATATATCCATTCTACTTCTTCAGTATAAGGATTAATAGATTTGATTTTCATGACTTCCCCCTTGAAAAGTTGAAATATCTGCGAATGGCACCATGTCTATAATAATCACTGCGATTAAAAGAAACAGGCTGGAGGCAGAGAATTTCACCTATTCTGGTTATCCAAATATTATTGGTCGTTTTTAAAAGACTTCAAATAAATATTTCTGAAAGTAAGTGCAATTCAAAATCATAGTTCTCTACGCGCCTTTGCAAAGCTCTCACTTCTTTGCTACAACTGTTATAGTTCCTTTCATGGAAGGATGAATCGAGCATTCATAATTATAGACTCCGGGTTCGGTAAACCGAAATTCATAATTTTGTCCTTTGGTTATTATACCAGACTTAAAAATGGGCCCATCTACTGTATGCTCAGCCAAGTCCATGTTGGTCCATCTTACGGTATTGTCTGCCGATGTTTTGACTGAATCTGGATTAAAAGCAAAGTTCTGAATAGCAATATCTATGACCTTACCGCTACTGTTGTCTTGTGTACTTGTTGCCAGATCTGTCAAAAAAGCTACAAACAAGACCATCAGCAAAATAGTAAGCACATTTTTAATTCTACGAGATGCTAGTTTCAACATGAAGTTTACTCCTTTGTTACTAGAATTAATATTTATAAAAAAAATTTTTTTTAATAGCTATTAAACCTATTCGAAATCAGTTGATTGATGTCTATTTTAGCGTGATAGATGTTCCTGATTACTAACTAATTTCACTCATCCCCTTAATTATTTTAAATTAATCATAAGAAAAATATTCTCAAAATAAAACTTACGTTCACATAAAATATTTTAAAATCTATCAATAATTAAATAGTTACATAATATATAATAATTTAAGAATAACATTTATCACTGCATAAAATACTCTAAAAATTAAACAATAAATTGACGAGAAGTTCGATAAACTCCTATTCATTTCAGAATTGGAAAGTTTAAATTTCAGATCCATACCCCATTTTCCATTGATTATAATTTTTATTATAGATACAAACTAAATCTCAATCGTGTCTACTACTTCATTATTTTAAATTCCGATTATAAAATTTGCAATTGGATTGTGTACTTTAGCTTTTTGAAATTCAAATAGATTTGAAAACAGAGTATGAGAATAGGTCTCATGTGAAAATTTCTTTCGGACTAAATCTTGATGGTTTTTAATGCAGAGATTTTGCTATAAAACCTATGCATCAGTGAAACCAGGAAATCCTGTTTTGGAATGGAAGAAAAGGATGGAAAATAGTCATTCTTACAGAACTTTCGGTATACTCCATGAGTTGCATTCCACAGTTATATTTTATGATACAAAGGTAACTTCAAGTATAAACTCAGCTAGTTGATACCAGTTCTCTGAGAAGTTTCTATCCGGAAGCAAACAATGAATGATTCGTCTAAAATAAATTGTAACATTTGCAAGAATGAGTTAATTCAACGATGTCAAGTTAATAAAGTTAAGAGTCTTCCTCGCATTATAACGAGCTAATGATTCTCTTATATAGTTCAGCTTCCGCATTTAATAAGCAGTAAGGCTCTCAACTTATGCTTTATTTAAGGTTTTTATCTTTTAAATTTAGTATGCAATGTGGCATCTTTTTGTATTCAGATAATATAGCCGCCGTAGCCGTATGATGGGCAAACCAGCATACCGTTCACATAGTAACATCCTGCACCATATCCATAGCCACCATATCCATAGCCACCATATCCATAGCCGCCTCTACCACCATGACCACCAAAATGACCATGACCACCATGACCATGACCACGATGATCAGCACTAGCTGCCACAGCTGTCAAAGATACTACAAAAAGGCCTACCAGCAAAACAGCCAGTACCTTTCGCATTCCATTAGTTGATTGTTTCAACATTTATTTCACTCCATTTCTATTGCTCAAATTAATAACATGTTAAAGTATAGGGAATTTCGATAAACTTATGATCTCAACAAATCGCTTATTGTGGATTTTATAAACATCCAACCAAAGAGTTAGATTTGTTGAAATATTCTCTAAATCTTTTTTTTCGTTATCTTACGAGTATTTTTTTCGTGTCTCTTTGCTGATTTAGCTATTCATAGGCGTATTGCTACCTTTAATAGGTATATTCTTTTCAGTTCCAGTTTTCATTGGTATATTTTTTTCAGTTCCAGTTTTCATTGGTATATTCTTTTCAGTTCCAGTTTTCATTGGTATATTTTTTTCAGTTCCAGTTTTCATTGGTATATTCTTTTCAGTTCCAGTTTTCATTGGTATATTCTTTTCAGTTCCGGTTTTCATGGCCATTTTTTTACCTTTTCTGCCATTCATATTTGTGTGTTTGTGGTGGTGCTTGAAAATTTTAGTCTTCACATCTTTCAAGAATATAATGGCTGTTTTCTTATCCTTAACCACAACAGGTCCTGCGCTTACTGCAGCAGCAGTCACGGACATTAAAAAACAAACTGCTAGTAAAATACCAAGTGTTTTTTTCATTTGTTTTAACATCTTTTTATCTCCTTTTTTATCTACTTTTTTTATTAATATCTTTGAGAAAATTATTTCCCGATCTACTCTTCGTTAGCAAATCGAATATGTGAAGCATAGTTAGATTATATCTATTTCAAACTGTTTTAATTATACGGATATTTGCCTACAAGTAGACATACATGCAATAGTATAATTAGTGTATAAGCTTACTTGCTGAAAGCTTTTGAATTATTAAAAATATTCTTCAGATAAAATAATTAATTATAAATCTTTAAATTCAAATTAAAGCTTCCTAATTTGTGATAATTCTTTTTAAAAGTAAAATAGAGTGAATATTTACACAATACCAACATAGATATAACCTAATTAAAGAATAAGACGGACATCTCGGCAGATATCTCTTTTATAAGTGGCATGATCGCCGTTATCATCACCACCATGACCAGTATTACAGTGATGTTTACTATCAGGACTATGGATTTGTATGTAATCCTACTATTTTAATGTGGGACTGAAACTATGTATCCTTTGAAAAACAAAACGTCGTAGTACAACGTGTAGTGAACAAATATAATCCATTGTAACACAACCAATTATATTAACAATATCCACTGTATCAAACAGATCGTCTGAAGTAGCTGATGAATCCTACCCTACTCATAGAGAAAAACTGACAATTTCAGCTTGATGACTTTCCCACATGATGAATGGACAGCTAGAATTGCAGATCAAATGACTATGATTTAATTATATCCCTTCCCACGCATGCATAGATTTTGTATGAAAACTTCTACATCAGCAAAACGATAAATCCTATTTTAGTGGTGCAAGAAGAAGGACATAGAATCAATAAGATTTGACAGAACTTTAAGCACAATCCTACATAAAATATCTTTCTTATGCAGTAATTTCATCCTAGTTAGTTGATACAGAACTAAATTTTCATGACAATGGAAAGAAAGAGAAATAGAGCCAATAAGAATTTGCAGAACTTTGGGTACAATTCCTAATTTATTTTGGGATCAGCTCAACAAATGGTTCCGTTGCAAAAAATCCTTTCTAATTGATACTATAGAATAAAAAGAAAACCAAAGATAGTAATATGCTATCTAATTCCTTTAAATGGAAGCATTATGAAGGAGAAATTATCTTATTGAATGTAAGATGGTACTTAAAATATCCATTGAGCTATAGAAATTTAAAGGAAATGATGATAGAAAGGGGAGTAAAAGTCTACCATACAGCAATCATGAGATGGGTACATCAATATTCTCCTGAAATAGAAAAGAAGATAAGAAGATATTTAAGACCAACAAATGATTCGTGGAGAGTTGATGAAACCTATATCAAAGTAAAAGGTAAATGGAAATATTTTTACCGAGCAGTTGACTCAAATGGAGATACAATTGATTTCATGTTAAGTT
>Ga0182027_10016411_pt1 | contig 10113 bp, 8 predicted proteins | sample 712E1DmetaG_FD_121300 | JGI IMG/M metagenome (GOLD analysis project Ga0182027, IMG submission 121300) | Permafrost microbial communities from Stordalen Mire, Sweden - 712E1D metaG (Illumina Assembly) | ecosystem: Environmental > Terrestrial > Soil > Wetlands > Permafrost | place: Sweden... | reverse complement strand
GAGATGTTCCTTCTCGCGGCCCGAACCCTGGCCGATATGGTCGCACCCGAGCGGCTCGCCGTGGGCGCGCTTTATCCGGCGGTCTCGGATCTGCGGCGGGTTTCGCGCGAGATCGCAGCCAAAGTCGTGTGCCAGAGCCGGGACTGCGGAGTAGGCCGCCTGTATCGCGACGAGGAGGTCTTCGACGCGGTCGACTCGGCCATGTGGTACCCGGACTACTTGCCGTATCGGCCGACGTCCTGAGACCGGATCCATCGGTCCGCGCCTGAATCTCGCTCGGTCGGTGGCGCATTCCGGCGTTGGCTCCCGCGCAACTCGCCCACGTACGCTCCGGGCGCTCGGTGAGGGGTGATCTGCCGTGCCTGGGCGGTGGAGTCGCGCTGAGCAGGGGCAGGACGTCTGGCTGACGCACAGACGGACCCGGATTCGTCAAGTTGGCGTCCATCGACACCGAAACCTTCTCTGGATCTGCGTTGGGCAGATCTGGAATCGCCCGACTCTGCCCGGACGTGTCGGTCCGATCTGACGGGTCACCTGGTTGGCGGGCGCGAAGGAGAGACCATGGCCGTAGGCGCGTTCGATCCGGGAGCATGGGGGACGGGGATTGTCGTAAGCAGAAGGCGCCCGGGCCACTTCGTCGCACTCACCGAGGACGGCCGGATCGACGCGATGCTTCAGGGCGGAGTCAAAGTCGGCGACGCGCTGGAGAAGCGCGCTGCCATCAGCGTCAACAACGCGCAGCGGGGTCCCAGCGACCTGTCGGCGCCCCTGGCGCCGGCCCCGGGCGTGAAGAGCGTGGATCCGTACGACATTTCGGTCGTCATGCCGGCAGAAGACGGCGAGCCGGTGGTGAGCGATGCCGACCGGGATGCGTGGAGCAAGTTCCGGATCGCCTACGACGTCACGCTCGAGGTCCCGCCTTTCAAGGTTTCGGGCGTGCTGCTCCTGCTTCCTTCGCAGGATCCGCTCTCCCTCACGGAGCGCGGCACGGAGCTCTTTCTGCCGATCTTCGCGCCGGTCGTGCAGGTCGGCATGGCAACGATCAGGGACACGCCCCGCGACGCGGTCCTGGTGAACCGATCCCACATGCGCAAGGTGAGCGCGACGAAGCGGCGCTAGCCGGCTCCGGGCCAGTCGGGCCGTCGCCTGGCTCCGTGGCGATCGGGCCCCGAGCCGCGAGCCGTCGGGCGGGCAGGTTCGGCGGCACGTGAGAGAATGCGGGAAACGGCTCCCAGGTGAGCTGGCGCTCGCACGCTGCCACGACCGCGGGCGTACCATCCGCGGTTCTACAGTAGCGAGAGCGCTGCTCGAACGACGCGCGCCAGACGCGCCCCCTGAGATCCCACATGGAGAGTGGCGGGATCGCCCGGAGAGGTCGAGATGCTTGTCGGTGTGCCCCGCGAGATCAAGGACAACGAGTATCGCGTCGGTCTGACGCCGAGCGCCGTTCGGGAGCTCGTCTCCCACGGCCATCAGGTCATCGTCCAGGCGGGCGCCGGCGAGGTGATCGACCTGGACGACGATCGGTATCAAGTGTGCGGCGCTGAAATCGTGCCCGAGGCCGCGGAGGTGTTTGCTCGCGCCGATCTCGTGGTCAAGGTCAAGGAGCCACAGCCGCAAGAGATCGCGATGCTCCGCGAGGGCCAGATCCTGTTCACGTATCTGCACCTGGCTCCCGACGCGTCCCAGACGCAAGGCCTGCTGAAGACAGGCTGCGTGGCGATCGCCTACGAGACGGTCACGGACGAGCGAGGCGGCTTGCCGCTGCTCGCCCCGATGAGCGAGGTAGCCGGCCGGATGTCGATACAGGCCGGTGCCCACGCGCTCGAGAAGGAGGCAGGCGGGCGCGGGGTGCTGTTGGGTGGCGTCCCCGGTGTGCCGCCCGCCAAGGTCGTGGTGCTGGGTGGCGGCGTCGTCGGGATGAACGCACTGCGAATGGCGCTGGGTCTCGAGGCGGACGTGACGGTGATCGACAGGTCGCTGCCGCGGCTCAAGGAGCTCGACCTGGCGTTCGCGCCCGCCTTGAGGACGCGCTACGCGACCGTAGACGTTATCGAGGAAAGCGTGCTGGGCGCAGACCTGGTGATCGGTGCGGTGCTGCTGCCCGGCGGCACGGCACCGCGGCTCGTGACGCGCGAGATGGTCCGGGCGATGAAGCGTGGCTCCGTGGTCGTGGACGTCTCGATCGACCAGGGCGGCTGCTTCGACACCTCGCGACCCACGACTCACTCCCATCCCACGTACGTGGTGGACGGCGTGGTGCACTACTGCGTCACCAACATGCCGGGAGCGGTGGCCCGGACTTCCACGTTCGCGCTGAACAACGCCACTCTGCCGTTCACGCTTGCCCTGGCGGACAAGGGCTGGCAGAAGGCGCTGGCGGACGATTGCCACCTGCGGGACGGACTCAACGTCTGCTGCGGCCAGGTGACCTACGACGCCGTCGCCCAGGCGCACGGCCTCGAGTACGTGGCGCCCGAGAAGGTGCTCGGGATCTAGCCCCTATGCGGTTCGCCATGTACCTGGAATCGGGACCTCAGCGCAAGCGGACCTGGGTCTACGTGCCGGGCCTGCCCGGCTGTGTAGCCTTCGGGCCTACGACCGAGCAGGCGATCGAGAACACCACCGAGGCGATCCGCGAGCGTCTCGATTTCTTGCGTCGTCACGGCGACGACCTGCCGGACCCGGAGCCAATCGAACTGTACGTGGCCGAACACGTGATCGAGCGCAAGCTCCTGGGGTTCGGTCAGCAGGTCCTTGCCACGGATCGCGAGCCGCTCACGCAGGAAGAGGCCGCCCGCCAGCTGCGCTGGGCGGAGTGGTCTCGCGGGGAGCTCGTGGCCGCGGCGCGAGCCCAGGTCCTGCCGCTGACCGAAGGTCCGCCCACGGGCGGTAGATCGGCGGCGGCGATTCTCTCGCACGTCGCCGGCGCGGAATGGTCCTACATCAGCTCGACGCTGGGGACCGTGCCCGGAGCCTCGGCCGCGCTGGTGGCGATAGAAAGTGCCGGCAACGAACCCTGGGCCGCCCTCGTCGCAGAGCGCGAGACGCTGATGGCTCGCCTTCGCTCGATGACCGACGCGGAACGAACGAGGCTCGTGGAGCGGGAAGGCAGGCCGCCGCGCACGGCGCGGCGCATGCTGCGACGCATGCTCGAACATGAATGGGAGCACGTTCTGGAGCTTCGGGCTCGGCTGTGACAGGCGACCGGTCAGGCGGCGACACGTGGACGCGAGCCGGGCTCGAACGGGCTAGAGGCCCAGTACCACCAGCGCGACCTCCGGGTCCACCTCTTCCTTCAAGAGCCCGGCCAGACGATCAGCGGCGCTCTGCGTCAGCGGTGTTCCCCAGTTGAACCGGCCATTCCCCGACTTCAGATCGTAGTCGTCGACCCTCGACTGGCTGAACCGGGCGCGATGGCGCTCGCAGCAGTTGACCGTCAGGTCGCTCTCGCTCTCGATGCCGTGACCGGTGATGTAGTAGCTGCCGATCCTGGCCACGACCTCGACGGGGCCCGTTCCGTTGGCGAAGAAGCCCACCGTCTGCACCGCGTCACGGCCGAGCCAGGTGGCGACGGCCTCGACCAGCACCGCCGATGCCTTGGCCTCGAGCCAGCCGTCACCGCGGACGATCTGGGCGATCGCCCGGCCGATGCTGGCGGCCTCTTCGTTGACGAGGACGGCCATGAATTCGCGATTCAGAGAAGTAACCGCCTGGCTCGGGCCTTTGGCGGCTGGTCCGTTCTGGCGCTGACGATCTGGCTGATCCACAGTTCACTCTTGACTAGGACCGTGTGCGGAATCACCTTAGACGAGCCTGCCGGCGCGTCAAGGGTCGCCTTACGGATTATTCCGACGGTACTTTTGGCTGTAGTTAGTGGTTCTCCGGTGCAGACACCGGGTGTTGCCTGGCCGCACCTCTCCACGTGCGGTTGGGGCGGATGGCGACTGCCGCGTTGCCATCGGGGCGGTGCCAGCCCGCAACGCCCCGGGGCCCAAATCTTAGCTCGCGCCAGCCCGCCTGGTAGCCCCAAGTGCGTGGGCTACGACCAGTTGCGCCTGGCCGATGATCCGCTCCAGATGCTCCTCCCCCAGGAAGCTTTCGGCGTAGACCTTGTAGACGTCTTCCGTCCCGGAGGGGCGTGCGGCGAACCAGCCGTGCTCCGTCGACACTTTGACGCCGCCGATCGGCGCGTCGTTGCCGGGAGCCCGGGTCAGGATCGACGTGATCGGCTCGCCGGCCAACTCCGAGACCGAGATCTGTTCCGGCGATAGCTTCGAGAGCACCGCCTTCTGCTCTCGGGTCGCCGGGGCATCGATGCGACGATAGGCCGGCGCCCCGTATTTGGCAGTCAGATGGCCGTAGGCGACGGCTGGGTTGTGCCCGCTCCTGGCGGTCAGCTCCGCCGCGAGCAGGCAGGCGATCAGCCCGTCCTTGTCGGTCGTCCAGACGGTGCCGTCGCGGCGCAGGAAGGACGCGCCGGCGCTCTCCTCGCCGCCGAACCCGAGCGACCCGTCGACGAGCCCGTCCACGAACCACTTGAAGCCCACCGGAACCTCGAGCAGCTTGCGCCCCAGCTCGGCGGCGACGCGGTCGATCATGCTCGTGGAGACAAGGGTCTTGCCGATGGCCACGTCGGCCCGCCAGTCGCGATATCGGTAGAGGTACGCAACCGCGGCAGAGAGGAAGTGGTTGGGGTTCATGAGCCCCGCCGCTCCGGCCACTATCCCGTGGCGGTCGGCGTCGGTGTCGTTGGCGAAGGCCACGTCGAAGCGGTCCTTCAGCGCGACCAGGCGGGCCATGGCATACGGCGACGAGGGGTCCATTCGAATCCGGCCGTCCCAGTCGACGGTCATGAACGCGAACTGGGGATCGACCACTTCGTTGGTTACGGTGAGGTTCAGGCGATACCGGTCGCGGATTGCGGCCCAGTAGGCGACGCTCGCCCCGCCCAGGGGATCGACCCCGAGCTTCAGGCCGGAGGCTCGGATCGCCTCCATGTCCAGGACGTTGGCCAGATCGGCCACGTACACGCCGGCGAAGTCATAGCGGCCCACCTGCCCGATGGCCGTGTCGTAGGCAATACGCTTCACGCCCGCCAGGCCGGCGCGCAGCAGCTCGTTCGCCTCGCGTTGAATCGCGCCGGTCACGTCCGTGTCGGCCGGACCGCCGTTGGGCGGGTTGTACTTGAAGCCGCCATCTTCGGGCGGGTTGTGCGAGGGCGTGACGACGATGCCGTCGGAGAGGCCGTCGCGCCGATCCCGGTTGTAGGTGAGGATTGCGTGCGAGATCGATGGCGTGGGCGTCAGGCCGTCCGCGCTGTCGGCCAGGACCGAAACGCCGTTCGCAACCAGCACTTCGATGGCGGACCGAGTGGCCGGCTCGGACAGGGCATGGCTGTCCTTGCCGATGAAGAGCGGCCCGTCGATGCCCTGGCTGCGCCGGAAGCGGCATATGGCCTCGCTCGTGGCGAGGATGTGGTTCTCGTTGAAGGACCCATTGAGCGACGAGCCGCGGTGGCCCGAGGTGCCGAAGGCGACCTGCTGTGCGGGCACGCCGGGGTCCGGCTTGATGTCGTAGTACGCGGCGATCAGTCGATCGACGTCCACCAGCATCGACGGCTCGGCCGGTTTGCCCGCCCGCTCGCTCACAGCCACTTCTCGTCTACCTCTGCGCACTTCTGGGTGGCGTCATGATGACGCGCCGGACGGCCCCGAGCCAGCGGGTGTCGGTTGCGCGGCCGACGGTGCACCTGCGCCGCCTCTGGGCTGTCTACGACAGCGGCCCGCTAGTAGGGGAACGCCAGCGGCTTTGTGTCGGCAGCCTGGCCAAGGTACGGCATGCCCCAGGCGTCCTCGATGGTCCGCAGCAGGGAGTAGTGATTGGCCGAACCCGTATATCGAGAGGCGGGCGGCATCCCCGGGCTGACCACGATCGTGGCGATGTGCCCGCCGCCGCCCCTGTCCGTGTCGCCCTCGTCCCAGGTGATGAAGAGCACCGAATCCGCGAAGGCGGGGCTATTGATGATCTCGGGCACGAACACTTTGAGAAAAGCGTCGCCGGCCGCAGTCGAGCTGCTGTGCATGTCGTTGATCATGTTGGGGATGATCATCTCGAAGTCGGCGGCGGCCGGATTGAAGCCCGCCAGGTGGGTGATGTTCGCGCAGCGGGTCTTGTTCGACTCGATGCTCGAGTAGCTGATGGCCGGGTTGTGCTTGCGCGCGTACTCACCGGCGGCGCCCGGCCCGTCCACCCCGCCCACGGCCACGGACTTGGTGTAGCAGTTGCCGGGATAGCCCTGGGCGTAGACGTGCCAGGTGCGTCCGGCCACCTCGATCTGGTCGAAGACGTTGGGCACCTTCAGGTTGTAGTAGCCGTCGCTGTTCGTGCCGTTCAGGCTGCCGGACGTGAGGGCGATGTAGTTGGGCTCGGACGGGTGCGTCTCGGCGTAGAACTGGGTCGCCAGCCCGTAGCGGGCGACCAGGGAGTTCTCGTACGGGGCCGCCTTCGAACCGACGATGCTGCCGTACTCCTTGTTCTCCATGATGATCACGTAGACGTGGTTGAAGTCCGGGATCCCCTCGATCGGCGTGGGCGCGGGGGTCGGAGTGGGTGTCGGCGTCGGCGAAGGGCTGGGAGAGGCGGTGGGGCTGGCGCTGGACGTCGGGACGGCAGCCGTCGGGCTGGCGGTCGGGGTCGCCGTCGGTGTCGCGGTCGGCGTCGCGCTGCCGCAGGCGGCGGCCACGAACGCCACCGCAATGACGATGCCCGCAAGCCGCGATGTCTTCTCCCGTGCCATCTCTGTCACCTTTAGTGGCGGCGCACCGGTGCGTCTCGACTCAGGGTACATCGGCTGGCCGGGCAGCCGAAAAGGCTCCGGCGGAGTTACCCTGACTGTGGTTCAGGCCACCCAATCGCGCAAACGGGAGCGCTTCCATGGACGATCTTTCGACATTCGCGGCGGAGCGGCTCCGACCGCTGATCCGCGTTCGCCAGATCCGCGACTTCGCCGATCTGGCGGTCTCGCCGGCGGAACTGGACGCCATCGCCGACGCGGCGCGCTGGTCCGGCAGCAGCAGCAACACCCAGCCGTGGAAATTCGTGCTGGTGCGGAAGCGGGACGCCATCCGGCGCCTGGCCGAGGCCGCACTGCCCCAGACCAGGGCGCTCCAGACCGCGACGGCGGCCATCGCCATCGTCCTCCCGGACGAGGCCGGGCGGGCTGTCTCATATGCCTACGACGAGGGGCGAGCGGCGGAGCGGATCCTCATCGCCGCGTCCATGCTGGGCCTGGGAGCGGGCATCACCTGGATCCTCCCGGAAGCACGCGACAAGATCCACCCTATCCTCGCTATCCCCGAGGGCCGCTTCGTGCGGACGATCGTGGCGATCGGACACCCGAGCGAAGCGGCGCGCGCACCCAAGTCGGCACCGGGCACGGCTCGGCTGCCGCGCGGCGAGGTCGTGTTCGAGGAGGGCTGGCCGAAGGGCTGAACCGCCCGACCGGCGACCCCTGGCCGGCTCTGCCTAGTCGGCCCCTTCGGCTGCCTGCCCCTTGTTCGGCCCACTCGGAACGGTGCGAATTCCGGCCCGAGCCGCTTGCTCGGCGTGGAAATGCGCACGCAGCGGCTTCTCTTTGAGCCCCAGCACGGCGACGAAGGAGATGGCCGAGGCCAGCACGCCGAGCCAGACCGAGTTGGCGATCGCCAGAGAGAAGGCCTGGTAGAAACCCGTGGCGAAGGGCTCCTTGAGCGCCGCCGGCAGTGCAGCGAATGCGTCCGCCACGGAGCCGCCGACCGAGACGAGCTGGTTGGGATCGAACGCCGCCGGCGCCACGGCGGGCACGTTTGAGGCCGGCGCCCCGGCCGCGATGATCGCGCTGCGGATCGAGTCCCATGTCAGATTCTCTCGGAAGAGCGTGAACGCCATCGTCAGTCCAACCGACGTGCCGATCTGGCGAAACAGGGTCAGGTCGCTCGTGGCTGTGCCCAGTCGCGCGAAGGGAACGTCGTTCTGGACGATGAGCGTGAAGATGGCCATCGTCGGTCCGACGCCCAGCCCGGCGATCAGCATCCACACAGACAGGGCAGCGAAGCTGGTGTCCGCGCGCAGGTTCTGGAACAGGAACACTCCGACGCCCATAAAGACCAGGCCGACTGCCAGCAGAACCTTGTAGCGACCGGTCCGGCTGACGATCTGGCCAGCCGCGACCGAGCTGAAGATCAGCCCGAGCAGGAACGGGAAGAGCAGGTAGCCGGATGCCGTCGTGCTCTCGCCCTTGACGATCTGGAACCAGAGCGGCAGGAAGATGATCAGGATCGAGAAGCCGAAGACCGCGAAGAAGGTCGCAACCGCCGAGACGGCGAACGTCCGGTTGCGGAAGAGGTCGAGCGGGATCATCGGATCCTTGGCCCTGGCCTCGGCCACGACGAAAGCAACGAGGAAGACGAGACCGACGACGAACCAGCCGATGACGGACGGATCGAGCCAGCTGGTGGTCTCGGCCAGGGTGAGAGCGACGAGGACCGGAACCACTGCGCCCACGAAGGTGATCACGCCGGCGACGTCGAGCGTCAGGCGGACATCCTTGGGGTGGACCATCGGCAGCAGCCGGCCGATCAGGTAGAGCGAGACGAGCCCAACTGGCACGTTCACGAAGAAGATGTAGTGCCAGCCGAAGTTGTCCGTCAGGACGCCGCCGAGGAACGGTCCGACGAGGAAGGCGACGCCGAAGACGGCGCCGAAGAGGCCCTGGTACTTGCCGCGCTCAACCGGCGTGAACAGATCGCCGATCACGGCCAGAGAGATCGGGAAGAGGGCGCCGGCGCCGAGGCCCTGGATGCCGCGGAACGCGATCAGCTCCCACATGGTCTGGCTCAGGCCCGAGAGCACCGACCCAATCAGGAAGAGCACGATGCCGATCAGCAGCATCGGCTTTCGACCGAAGAAGTCGGACAGCTTGCCGTAGACCGGGATCGCCGCGGTGCTCGTCACCAGGTATGAGGTGACGACCCACGTGTACAGGTCGGAGCCGTTGAGCTCCGTCGAGATCCTGGGCAGCACCGGGCCCACGATCGTCTGGTCGAGGGCGCCGAGGAACAGGGCGAGCATGATGGCGCTCAGGATCTCGAACCGTGCGCGAGCGTTGACCTCGATCGCGGCGTGCGCGGGGGCGCTCATCGCGTTCTCCGCCGTCATTGGTACTCCTTGCCTTGGCGAGGCGGGTTGATTCTGCTCAGCGGCTGGGGTGATCGCCGCCCAAAGTCAGGATTGGGCTCGGTCGGTCTAGAACTCGTGAACGTGCGTCGGAGGAGTGGTGCATGCAGCACGGCCCCGGCGAGATCGCGGGATCGCCGACGAGCGGGACGGAGATGATACGGTCAGCCTGGGAATACTGCCCGTGGTGGCGCCATTTGGCCAGGCGGGCGCCCTAGACGCCCGCCATGCGCAACCGCGCGGGGCGGCGTTCAGGCGAAAGCAGCGGCGGCGTAACCCACCGTTCGGCGGGGATCGCCCCCGGCGTCCGCAGAGGTGGCTTTGCCCAGGAGGATGCCGTGGGTCGCGCCCATCTCGGCGACCGCGGCCAGCGTGAACCGGACCGGGTCGATGCCGCACAGCCCGCACACCAGACCGGGCATATTGGCCCGAAGCATGGCCGCCTCGAGGTCGTCCAGGGCGTCGCCGTCGAGTTCCAGGAGCGGTATCAGGAGGCGATCGTCCACTTCCTCGCAGACCCGAGCCGGCGGGTAGTGGGCGAAGTCGGAGCTCGCGACCAGGAGGATGCGATCGCCGGTGGAACGGAGCTCGGCCAGGAGACGGCCGAGCCGTGCGCCCGCGTCGGCGTGGGCCCACAGTCTTGGGCTGACGGCGAGTGGCACGATCCGCGCCCCGGGACAGGCTCGCAGCAGCAGCGGCAGCTGGACCTCCAGGGAGTGCTCGAGGAGATGAGCATCGTCATCGGGCGCGAATGGCGGGCCCAGGCTGGCGACCCGCAGCGCCAGGTCGCGGTCCACCGGCACTTCCCCGAGCGGCGTCTGCCACGGCCCGCCGGTCCAGACCCCGACGCCGGCGGCCGAGGCCTGATGATCCGTGCCGGCGAGCACGACCGTGGTG
>Ga0182027_10016410_pt1 | contig 10114 bp, 6 predicted proteins | sample 712E1DmetaG_FD_121300 | JGI IMG/M metagenome (GOLD analysis project Ga0182027, IMG submission 121300) | Permafrost microbial communities from Stordalen Mire, Sweden - 712E1D metaG (Illumina Assembly) | ecosystem: Environmental > Terrestrial > Soil > Wetlands > Permafrost | place: Sweden... | reverse complement strand
GCTGCCTGGGACCGCCGGCTTTTGGGGGCGGGACGACATAAGGATGTGTCGATGCGGCGGCCGAGGGAAACGCGAAACGGAATTCGCCTCTATGCTTATGCGGGAGCTAACGGTGGCTACTGGCTCGTTCGACTCTAAAGAGCGGGTCAAGCAAGCGGTCGACATTGTCGATCTCGTCGGCAGCCACATCCAACTACGCCGCCAGGGCCGAAACTATGTCGGCCTCTGCCCCTGGCATGACGACTCGCGCCCCAGCCTTCAGGTTAATCCCGAGCGGCAGTCGTTCAAGTGCTGGGTGTGCGACATCGGCGGCGACGTCTTCAGCTTCGTGATGAAGATGGAAGGCGTCGAGTTCCGCGAAGCCCTCGAAATGCTCGCCGATCGGGCGGGAATCGTCATCGAGAAGCCCCACCAGCGCCACTTCTCCCCTTCGGGCGAAAACGCAAGCGGAATGGGCGAAGAATACGGTGAATATGCCGACGGCCAAACCGAAGCCGCTCACGCCGCCCCAACCAACGCCGAAAACAAGCGAACCTTGCTCCAGGCGATGGCCTGGGCCGAGAAACAGTACCACCAGTGCCTGCTCGAAGCGCCCGAGGCCGACGCCGCACGCCGTTATCTCCAAGAACGCGGCATCTCGGCCGAAAGCATCGAGCGGTTCCACCTCGGCTTTTCGCCGCTGGAACGAGATTGGATTCTGCGAAGCGTCAAGGAAAAAGGAGAAGGCGAAGCCTCGCAGCGCCGGGCGAAGATACTGGAAACCGTTGGCATCCTAATTCGGCCGACCGAGGGCGGAAACCCGTTCGGTCGGTTCCGCGGCCGGCTGCTGTTTTCGATCCGCGACGGCCAGCGCCGCGCGGAGGCGATCGGAGGCCGCGTGCTGCCCGAGTTGGGAACCAATAGTCCTGCCAAATACGTCAACTCGCCCGAAACGCCGCTGTTCACCAAGAGCAAGCTGCTCTACGGCCTCGACCTTGCCCGCGAAACGCTGCGAAAAACCCGCACGGCGCTCGTCATGGAGGGCTACACCGACGTGATCGTCGCCCACCAGTACGGCTTTACCAATGCCGTGGCGGTGCTGGGCACGGCGTTGGGCGAATCGCACATCCGTCTGCTGAAGGCCCATGCCGATCGCATCGTGTTGGTGCTCGACGGCGATGAAGCCGGCACGCGCCGGGCGAACGAGGTGCTCGAACTGTTCATTGCCCAGCAGGCCGATCTGCAAATCCTCACGTTGCCCGAAGACCTCGATCCATGCGATTATCTGCATAAGTATGGCGGCGAGGCGTTCCGCACGCTGCTGGCCGAAAAGGCCGTGGATGCCCTGGACCATGCCTTCGAGGTGACGACTCGCGGCATCGACGTGGAACGCGACATCCACGGCGCCGGCCAGGCGATCGAGCGGCTGCTGGGGATCGTAGCAAAAGCCCCGCGTTTAAGCGGCGAAACGCGCGGCGATGCCCGGATTCAAGAGCAGAAGATCGTGCAACGATTGGCGAGTAAGTTTCGCGTCGACGAGCAAGATTTGCGTCGCCGGCTCGCGGCTCTGCGTCGCCGAGCGGCCACGCGGGCGTCGACGCCGCGCCCTGCCGATGCCGCGACGGCGCAATCGGAGGGGCAACCGCCCGAGCCGCCCGATACGTGGGAACTTGCCGTATTGCAGTTGAGCGTCGCCCATCCCGAGTGTTTTCCGGCGATTCGCGACAAGTTCGGCGTGGAGTCGATTACGAACGATTCGTGCCGGCGGGTTTACGAGACTTGCTGCCGGTTGAACGGCGAGGGCGTCGAGCCCTCGTTCGACCGGTTGATGCTCGAGTTTGACGAGCCGGCGATCCAGAGTCTTTTGGTTGGGATCGACGAGACCGCCCAGGCGACGGGCCAGCCGTCTGCCGATCCCGAAGTGTTGTTGAACGGACTGGTGGAGACCTTTCAGCGAAAGGAGATCGAGAGGCGGCGTCCCGCACAAATCGGCACGCTGCGCGAGGGAGGATTGGACGACGCCGAGCAGGCTACACTGTTGGACGAAATCCTGCGACAAAGGCGCAATCTCCCGAAATAGTTAGAGCGTATCCCCTCTCCCACTGGGAGAGGGTTAGGGTGAGGGCTTAGCGGCGAGGGAGAATTGCAGCTACTCTGCATTCCGACCTACGCTGCCCTCACCCCCTGCCCCTCTCCCAAAGGGAGAGGGGAGACACGACGATAGAATCCGCAAGGCATTTCCAAACCCACGGAAGGGGGAGGGTGCCTTGGACCGGAGATTCCTTTACACCCAGCGCGCTCATGGATGGCGCGAAAGGAGTAGTACGGTGGACCTTTTCGATAAGGATTTGCAGGGGCTGATCGCCCGCGGAAAATCGCAAGGTTATCTTACTTATGACGAGGTGAATAGCTATCTTCCCGATGAGGAAGTCAATCCCGACAAGCTCGACAACCTGTTGATCGCCCTGGAGGAAGAGGGCATCGATCTGGTGAACGAGCCGCCGACGCCCGAGTTTTACGACCCGTTGGAGCCGTTGGACGCGGAGGAGCAGAGCGCCGAGCGGCTGGCGAAGGGCGAAGTGCCCTGTGGCCCGGTCGATCCGCTTCCGCTGCCGACCGAACTGACGAAGTTCAGCAGCGATCCGATCCGCATGTATCTGAGCCAGATGGCGGCGATTCCGCTCTTGGCGCGGTCGGAAGAAATCGCCCTGGCCAAGAAGATCGAGGTCACACGGAAACGGTTTCGCCGCACCGTCATCGGCTGCGCGATGGCGATGCGGGCGACAATCGGCGCGTTGACGAAGGTCCACAGCGGCGCCCTGCCCTTCGACCGCACGATCAAAGTCTCGCTGACCGAGCGGCTCACAAAAGAGCAGATCATCGCCCGAATGCCGCACAACCTGGAAACCCTCTCCCACTTGATCGAGGAGAATCAGAAGGATTTCAACGTCCTGATGAGCCGGCGAACGTCGCCGGAGATGCGTCTCGACGTGCGGAAGCGGTTCATCCGCCACCGGCGGAAGATGCTGACGTTGATCGAGGAGTTGAGCCTGCGCACCCGTCGGGTGCAAGCGATGATGCGGCAGATGGAAGATTCGCTGGCCCGGATGGACCAGATCCGCCGCCAACTCCGACTGCTGCTCGACACGCCGGCGACTCGCGACAAGCGGGCGAACCTTCGCCGAGAACTCCGCGACTTGATGGCAATGGCCCAGGAATCGCCCAAGAGCCTCGGCAATCGCTGCGAAACCATGCGCCGTCAGTACCAGGACTACGAGCAGGTCAAGCGGGAACTCTCCGGCGGCAACCTGCGGCTGGTCGTTTCGATCGCCAAGAAGTACCGCAACCGGGGGTTGAGCTTCCTTGACCTGATCCAGGAAGGAAACACCGGGCTGATGCGGGCGGTCGACAAGTACGAATACCGCCGCGGATTCAAGTTCTCGACCTACGCCACCTGGTGGATTCGCCAGGCCATCACCCGATCCATCGCCGATCAGGCCCGGACGATTCGCATCCCCGTCCACATGATCGACGTGCTTAGCAGGTTGCGAAATACCTCGAAGCGCCTCTTGCAGGATTTGGGCCGCGAGCCTACAACCGAGGAGACCGCCGCGGCGGCGGGCCTGTCGATCGACGAAACCCGCCGGGTGCTGGCCATGGGCCGCCAGCCGGTAAGCCTTGACCGACCGGTCGGCGAGAGCGAAGATAGTTGTTTTGGAGAGTTCATCGAGGATGGTGGACTTCCCCGTCCCGATAGGGCTGCCGGCAATGAGTTGCTCCGTGAAAAGATCGAGGCCCTCCTCAAGACGCTCACGTACCGCGAGCGCGAGATCATTCGCCTGCGGTATGGACTGGGCGATGGGTATACGTATACCCTGGAGGAGGTGGGCCGTATCTTCAAGGTCACCCGCGAGCGGGTGCGGCAGATCGAGGCCAAGGCGGTCAAAAAACTGCAACATCCCGTCCGCAGCCAGCAACTCGAGGGCTTTCTCGAACACAAAGCCCAATTCGAGCGTGCGGCCGGCTGACGCAGGCCGTCCGGCCACGAGCCCACGGGTTTCCGCCCGTGGGCTTTTTTGTTTCTTGGCATCCATCCATCATCAATCCTTCACCACGAGATAATCTTCCATGGCATCCCCCGCTCCCAACATCGGCACATCCGTCCTCCGTGTTCTGCACCGCATCCATCGTCAGCTTACCGATCTACGAGAACGTCTCGATCGCGGTCCCCGGCAGGTCCGCGCCGCCAAAACGCACGTCCAGCATTGCGAGAGTCAACTGGCGGCAGCCAAGGCCGAATCCAAGGCCATCCGCATGGCTGCCGACCAGAAGCAGCTTCAACTGAAGTCGAGCGAGGACAAAGTAAAGGACTTGCGGCGCAAGCTCAACGCCGCCACAAGCAACCGCGAGTACCAGCTTCTGCTCGAACAGATCGCCGCCGACGACATGACCAACAGCGTCCTGACCGATGAAATCCTCGAACTCCTCGAGAAGATCGATGGTTCGCAGAAGGACATCCGCGACGTGGACGCGGGGCTGGCGGCTGCCAAGCTGAAAGCCGCCGAAGTCAGCGGCGAAGTGGCGAAAGTCGAGCCGTCGCTACGGGCCGACATCGCCCGGCTCGAGGCCGAGCTGCGGCAATCGGAAGCGACTTTGCCAAATGAGATTCGCGATCTATACAATCGCATCGTGCGGCAAAGAGGCGAAGATGCCCTGGCCATTATCGAAGGCCAATGTTGCGGCGGCTGCAATCAACAGATCCCCTTGAACGCGTGCAACATGGTCATGCTCGGCCGGCCGGTCGGGTGCAAGACCTGCGGCCGCCTGCTCTATCTGCCGGAGTAGAGAGGAGTTTCGGCTCTTGTTCCCATGCTCCGCGTGGGAACACGCCCGTTCCGACGCTCCGCGTCGAATCTCGCGGCGCGGTGTTGCATGCTCGTTTGCTGCGGATGCGGATCCCCCGTGCCGTGCATTCCCACGCGGAGCGTGGGAACGAGGATGGGCCAAAGCCACGTGCGCCAGCTAACCGCTTTTCTCTTCTTCGGTCTCGTGGATCACTTCGGCCATTTCGCGGCGGTTTCCGAAGTAGTAGTAGGCCCCCATGGCGGCGATCAGCACCGTGATCAGCCGGTAGACCAGCACCACCACCAATCCTTGCCCCGCGACGATCGCCCGTCCAGCCACCGGCACGGCGGTGTACAACAGATCGACGCCGGCCTCCATCGGTCCCATCGCCAGCGGCACCACGCCCAACGCCGAACTGAGTGGCATGATTACGAAATGCTGCGCCAATGTTGGATGATTGTCGGGCAGGCCGCAGGCGATCAGCCAGCAGCCGATCGCAAACAGGCTGTGAACGGGGATCGTTCCCACGGCCGAGAGCGTCAGCACGAGCGGTTTGTGGCGGTACATCCTGACCGCGAGAACCAGACTCTCCAGGGGCGGGCCGACGCGGGGAATCAGCCCCAGCATTCGCGTCAACCGCCCGTCGCTCAGATCCGGGCCCAGCAGCACGCCCAAAGCAATCGTGCCCACGATCGTCAGAAAATACGTGAGATTGCAGACCCACCGGATCACGGGTTTGTCGGTCTGCGAGAACCCAGTCAGTAGGATCGCCACGGTGGCCACCACGAACAGCACATACAAGCCTAGAATGCGGTCCACCAGGACCGAGGCCAGAGCCTTAGCGCGATACCCGCGATGCTCGTGGTCGAGCATGACGGCCTTGACCAGATCGCCGGCAACGATGCCCAGCGGAGCCAGATTGAACAGATAGCCCCAGAAACCGATGCGGATGCCGTCGGCGAAGCGGCAGGGGATTTCCAAGGCGCGAACCAGAAACCACCAGCGAATGAAGGTCAGCAGCACCGCTGCCGCGCAGCACACCCACGCCAGCGCCAGCAACGTCCAGTCCTTCTGTTGGTTGCAGAGGTTGGCGAATACGTTAACGTTCTTCGCACCCCGCGTGGAGTTCCACACGAGGTAGCCGATAATGGCCGCCGAAATGCCGACCTTCAGGAGTGTGGTGAGGAGTCTTTTCAAGTTCTCGATTCTCAGCTTTCAGTTGTCAGTAGCCGTAGGTTATGCTTCAGCATAACGAAGCCGATCGACGGACCGATGTTTTGCTAAAGCATAACCTACTGTCTTTTTTGCGGTCGCTCCCAGTTTACCACAACCCCAGGCTCCATGTCACGGCCACGATCCAACCGACGGCGCACGCCTGCATGCTCCGCGAATGATACGCGATATCGACGGGCGAGCCGCCGATGCCTTCCACGTGGACCATGCGAAGGTAGTCCAAAACTCCATAAGCGACAAACGGCAGTGAGACCAGTTCGCGGCCGGACAGCAGTATATTCTTCACTTCGATGCAATACAGAGCATACGCCAAAATCGCCACGCCGGCGCAAATGCTCATCGCCTGGTCCAAGAACGCCCTGTCGTAGCCTCGCAGACTGGGCCGATGCTTCAAGTCCAAGTCGTCGGTCAAGTCGGCCCGGCGCTTAGTAAAGCCCAGGAACAGCGCCAGCGTCGAAGTGCATAGCAGAAGCCACGGCGACGGCCACGCCGCGACTAACGCGCAACCCAACAGCACGCGAATCACGAAGCCCGAGGAAAGCAAAAACACGTCCAACAGCGCGACATTCTTCGCGCCAAGGTTGTACGCCAAATTGACGGCCACGTAAGCCAGCACGATGAGGACGCTGGGATACCGCTCCGAAGCCGCGCACAGGCCCAGGCCGGCCACCAGCAATACGACGAGTTGGACCGCCGCCGCCGCCGGCGAGACCTCGCCCGCCGCGATCGGCCGACGGCGCTTCTTCGGGTGCAAACGATCCGTCTTGGCATCCCACAAGTCGTTGAGCGTGTACACGGCCGAGGTAACCAGGCAGAAACCCACGAATCCGAGACAGAAGGAGACGGGCGCAAAGTTCTGTCTCTCCGCGGCGGTCATCGCCTTCAGGGCGAACGGCACGGGCAATAAGACGAAAACATTCTTGATCCAGTCTCGCGGTCGGGCAAGTCGGATCAGGCCGGTAAGCATGGTGCAGTGGGATTAAGGATTTTGGAATGAAAACCGCTCGCGGTTTCGCAACTCGGTTGGGGTGGCAGTTGCACTGCCGCCCTTTTCCGGGTGCGGCAGTACAACTGCCGCCCCAACGAGTCGTTTCGCAAGAGAACAACTAGAATTCAATTCTCCTCATCACAAATCGCGGCAGCCTGCGAATCACGCACATCACCCAACGCCACGCCGACGGAACGTACACCTCCGGCCAGCCGCGATCGATCGCCTTCATCACTCGCCGAGCAACCTCCTCCGGCGTGCCGGCGAAGGGGGGCGGCTTCAGCCCGACCGTCATGCCCGTTTGCACAAAGCCGGGCTTCACACACACGGTCTTAAGTCCGCGGGCGCGGAACTTGTGATCCAGCCCCTCCAAGTACCGCGAAAGCCCGGCCTTCGCCGCTCCATAGAGGACAACCGGCTTCCGCCCTCGCTCGCCCGCCACCGAACTAAACACGCACAGCGTGCCGCCTTTTTCCGTGCCCGTCAACAGGCGTTCTCTCGCTTCTTCGCAAAACAGCACCGTGTTGGTGAAATCGGCCGCCAGCAGCCGCGCGGCCAACTGTGGATCGTTCTCCAATTGCTCTTGCGTGGCGAACAAGCCAGCCGTGACCACTACCGTGTCGAAACCGTCGAGTTGCTGTTGCGCCTGATCGAGCGCGGGAGCGAACGTGGCCGGTTGCAGCAGATCGCAGCAGGCGGTTCCAACCGGGGCCGGCGCGCCGCGAATCTCCAAATCCCGAGCCGACTTCGCCAACTCCTCGACATGATCGCCCAAGAGAAACAGCCGATCGCCGCGCGCGGCCAGAAGCCGAGCCACAGCTCGTCCCATTCCCTTGCTCGCTCCTAGCAGCACGGCCTTCATGCGGGGTCTCCCAAGAGTCGAACCGACTGGGCGCTGCGAATGCGCGACTGCGGATCCCACTTCCGTCGCACCGCGTTGAACGCATCCATCCGCGGTTCCATCGCGCGGAAATGTTCCGGCCGAGTGAACGTATCCTTGGTCAGGTAAATGCGCCCGCCATCGGCGATCACCAATTCGTTGAGCCGATCGACCAACGCCGGGGTTTTCACCGGGTGGATGGGAAAATCCATGGCGATCGACATGCCCGGCTTCGGAAACGAAAGCATCCCTTTCCCTTGCGGGCCGCAGTCCTTGATGACGCACAGAAACCCCATGCCGCCGCCCGAGACGAACAACTCTAGGAACCGGCGGGCCGGCCCGTTGTCGTCGGCGTGCGGCAACACGCATTGGTACTGCGTGAATCCGCGCCGGCCGTAAATCAAGTTCCAGTCGTCCAAAATATCCAGAGGATAGAAGAACGAATCGGGATGGACAACGCCCCGGCGGACTCGCTGGATGTGTTTCCAGTAATAGGCCAGATTGAACGCCTTCATGCTCGCCTTACAGAGCGCGATGCCGGGAAACTGGAAGGGCACGCGGAAACGCCTTTTCAACGACGGCGGCTTCTGCGGCGCCTCGTTCGGCTGCGCCCAGCGCCCTTTCATCAGAATCCCTCGCCCCAACGTCGCTCCCCGCGCCAGGCAATCGACCCATCCGACGGTCATCGGCCAGTCGCGGGCGGCGGTTTTCAGACCGGCCGCCATCGCATCGAGGTTGTCGATCCGCTCGCTCTCGCCCCATATCCACGGCGAAGGGATGGGCCGCATCTGAAACTCGACCTCCAGGATATGGCCGGTCAGTCCCATGCCGCCCAAAGTGGCGCGAAACAGATCCTGTTCCGACGCATCGGAGCAATCGACGATCCGCCCGTCGGCCACGCGAAGTCTGACGCTCCGCACGTGTTCGCCAAAGCAACCGTCAACGTGATGATTCTTTCCATGCACGTCGGAAGCGACCATGCCGCCGAGTGCAACAAACTGCGTGCCGGGCGAGACGGGCACAAACCAACCCCGTCGGAGGAACACGCGATTCAATTCCAACAGCGACACGCCGGCCTCGGCTCGCAACGACCCCGACGCCGGGTCGAAGGCCAACAGCCGATCCGCCAACGTCGTGTCGGCGACGGGAAAATCGGCGCGAGCGGGCAACGACGAATCGCCATAAGAACGGCCCAAGCCGCGCGAAAGCGACGCGGTTTCACTAATCGCCGCCAAGTTCTCCGACTTCAGCACCAGCCCGTCAACCACGGGAAAACGCCCCCAACCGGCGATTTGTGATCGATAGGGCTGCTGCGGCATCGGGGATGTTCCTGTTCTAAAAACGGAGCGCAGCCTAGCAGTTCATCGTACGACGGTCAAGCTCTGGTTCTTGGCCAGGCGGATCACAAGCGTCGTCGAGGAGGTCCGTGGGTTTTCCATCGCGTCGAAGTTGTTGTGGTCATTGCCATTGTATTGAACGCGAACGCCGGGAAAGAACACCTTTATCATATCATTGTCGTGCATCGACGACTGCAGAGGCTCCGTCGCATTCAAGAACACGACTCGCCGATACGGCTTCGATCGAAGGTTGGCATCCAGTTGGTCGTAGGCGGCTTTAGCCAGATCGGCCTCGTAGAGCGCCGGAGACGCTCGGTCACGGATGCCGTCGCATATCGTTCGCGAGGCCAAGCCGAGCCACGTTCCAAACAACGCCACGGCAAGCCCGATCGAAACGATCCGCCACGTTGAAAACCATTTCGTCGGCCTCACACGCTCCTGCCGCGCGGCAAGTCGTTCTTGAATCGCCCGAACCGCCAACGCCGACAACACCGACAAGCCGATTACGCTGTTCTGCGCATAGTACAACTGCAAGTTCCAAGGATAAGTCGTAAGCACGAAAATTGACGCCGGCAACGCCCACAACGAAAGGCCGAGAACAAGATAGCCGGCGCCTCGGCGGCGTCTCCAGCAGTCTGCCGCCACGAACGCCGCCAGAAACAGCGGCAACAGCAACCAGTTGTTGCTCGTTGTTGCGAGATCAATTTCGGCGAACGGAACAACGGCGATCACGCTATATCGCAGAATCGCCACTCCGCGCAACAGATTGAATTGGAGCATGGTGGCGGCGTCCGTCGCTACGGTAAGCTTCCAAACGCAGAGATACACTGCCGTCATGGCGATCATTAGCGC